>OCZT010001286.1_pt1 | contig 25934 bp, 17 predicted proteins | sample 1539031 | NCBI WGS metagenome assembly OCZT01 (sample SAMEA3539308, study PRJEB22396) | soil metagenome | biome: tundra; feature: field; material: soil | place: USA | collected 2010-05 | depth 0.15 m | reverse complement strand
ACCTACTTTAATTTTTGACATTTCTGTTTCATTAATTAGTTAATAAATTGACACGCAAAAATAGTAATTTCCGCGGAAATGTCAAAAGCTATAAAAGATCATTTGTCCTTTTTTCTTTTGAAGATATTTGAAAGTTTATTTGATTCGGGATCGAGTGGGTCTAGTATTATTCCGAATCTGTAACTTATAAAAAGTGAGAAAAACAGGGCTTTATTATCGGGACCTGCCATGATCGGAATCTTCTTGGGAAAAGCATTGATCTGCGCTCCAAATTCTATTGCATGAATTATCTTATCCTCTTTACTGTACTCAAAATTGAATCCTCCTTTACCATATAATCCCGGCATTACTTTTGTTTCGTCCAGTCCTTTTGTAAACGGAGCTTTGGCGTAAATATCCTGAGATGAAGCAATTGAGTAATCAAATTTTTCCTCTTTAATCTCATATTCAGTTTGTGAAATAAGATGTGCTACTTTGTAATAGATAGGTTTGTATATAGCCATAACCGGCCCTGCCGAATAGAAATACCTGATTGCAATTCCGCCCAGATCGGCTTTTTTGAAAATTTCATGCTGATGGCCCAAACCTGCTCTCAGGAAAAAGGTTGAATTAAGCTTACCGAAAATATAAGAACCACCCTGTAATTGTTGAGCGGATTGTTTATATTCTTTAGCCAGCCTCAGATTTCCGGCATCAATCTCGATTTGATTCTTATTGCGATAATCAATTCTTTTAGCTTCACGAAAACTAAATCCTATTCCATCAGAATTGAGTAGGAAGGCTAATGATTTTTCGTTACGGAAGAAAACCTTCTGCTGCTCATTTAGATCACCCTGCGCAAACAATGATATTGTGCCAAATAAAACTATAACCGCTAGTATAAGCAGCTTTTTCATTTTTTGCTAACTTATAAAGTTGGACGAATCAAAAGAACTATGCAGAATTCAGACATTCTTGACTGTCTGCTCTGTATTAGCTTTGGCATGACCTTTGGAATATGCAGGGCATTCCTTCTTATTACATGAACTGACAACAATAGCAGTAACAAAAGTAACCAGAAGTATAACAGCAAACTTTTTCATATCGATTCAATAATATTAATGTACAAAAATATACTTTTCAATCTAAAAACAATCTTTATGCCAAAAATAATATAGAGGAGAACAAATAATTTGATAAAATGGTTTAAAAGTCAACCTTATTGCCCTGTATTTGTTACATTACTAAACATATAAAAAATGATCGATGAATACGAAAATTTCTATATTAATATTATTAATCTATTTTGCCGGTATGAGTGAAAAATCTTATTCACAGGAAAAACTTAAGTTCTATGATCTTACAAGAGCTGAATCAAATGTCATAAACGATAAAGGTACTGAAACTCCCTTTACCGGAAAGTATACCAATTACAAGGAAAAGGGCACGTATGTCTGCAAAAAATGCGGGGCTGCACTCTATTATTCCACTGATAAGTTTGTATCGGACTGCGGATGGCCGAGCTTTGATAATGAAATAAAAGGCGCAGTTATAAGGATTCCTGACCCAGATGGTATCAGAACTGAAATCGAGTGTGCTAACTGCGGAGCTCATCTTGGACATGTTTTTACAGGCGAGCACTTGACCGCTAAGAATGTACGTCATTGTGTAAATTCTGTGTCGCTCGAATTTGTCCCGGCTCAACTTGAAGCCGGCAGATACGGAACTGCAATTTTTGCAGGTGGATGCTTCTGGGGTGTTGATTATTTTATGAAGAAAGCACCAGGTGTAATTTCAGTTACTTCAGGATATACAGGCGGAACTGTTAAAAACCCTACATATCAGGAGGTGTGCACAGGCAATACCGGTCATGCTGAAGCAGTCAAAATAGTCTATGATCCTCAAAAAACTTCATATGAGAAGCTGCTCAGGCTATTTCTTGAGATTCACGATCCAACCCAGGTTGGAGGACAGGGTCCTGATATAGGCGATCAGTACAGATCAGAAATATTTTATCTGAATGAGGACCAGAAAAATATAGCAGAGAACGACCTGAATATTCTTAGGGCCAAAGGTTTTAAAATTGCGACGCAGGTGACAAAAGCTTCGGAATTCTATCCGGCTGAAACATATCATCAGGATTATTATTTTAAAAATGGCAAAATGCCTTATTGTCATGCCTACACTAAAAGATTCTAATGATATCTTTTTAACCACAAAGAACAAAGCAGACACAAAGAACCAAAGAAACAGCAGAAAAAATACAATCCTTTGTGACCTTTGCGAAAATCATTAGTGATCTTTGTGGTTAATGGATTTCAACAAAATTTGAAAGCTTATTTTCTTATTTTTAAGACATTTTAACATTTAAAAGTATCTTTATTTTTCTAAGAAGTCCGACAAACAATTAACTTTAACAAGTTTTAATTGAATCTTGTCCGGGGATATGAATTTAAGTAATCGTCGAAGTCAGACTCTTGTTAAACGAAAGACAAAATCCTGGCTCATTCTTGCAGGCTTTATTATAGGCCTGATATTTCTAAGATCAGGGAAAGCTATATTATCTTATACATCTTCCGATAAGTATTGTGTCTCATGCCATATTCACCCGATGGCTGATCAGAGCTGGAAGCTTTCTTCACATTATAATAACCGAACAGGAGTTATTGTCCATTGTGTTGATTGTCACCTTCCTCCGAAAGGGGATGGATATCTTATTGCCAAAGCAAAACATGGGTTTAAAGATATTTATGGATATTTCTTCAAGGACAGTGCAAAAATAAACTGGCAGGGAAAGAAGCTGCTTGAGAACGCAAAGGGATTCGTTTATGAAAAGTCATGTCTTGAATGTCATCAGAATCTTTTTCCTGTAAAATTGTCTCTGGATGGAGGCAATGCTCACCTATTTTACACGACCAGCAATGAGCCATTGAGCTGTATAAACTGTCATCTTAATGTTGGCCATTTTGATAAAAATGCTCTTCATGCTCACAATAGAAATTTTGGTGTTGCCATAACAGCAGATCAGGTTATGTATAAAGAGCCTGCCATAGTTGGAAAATTTGAAAATTTCAATGAAAAAATACCCGGGACCAATGTATCGTTTGATATGGTAGCAATTCCGGGTGGAAAGTTTAATATGGGTAGTCCTGAGAATGAACCTCTGAGGAAGAAAGATGAGGGCCCTTTGCGGAAAGTTACTTTATCAGAATTCTGGATGGGCAAAACCGAAGTGACTTGGGATGAATACATGGCCTTCTTCAGGGCAACAGGTTCTCAGGGGAGAACAGAAGGACAGGTTATTCTCAAAAAGAATGTCGATGCAATTAGCGGAGCAACTCCTCCATGGGGCGCTCCTGACCAGGGTTGGGGAAAAGGATCAAGACCCGCCATTACAATGTCGTGGCATGCTGCCAATGTGTATAGTCAGTGGCTTTCGAAAGTTACAGGTAAAAAGTACAGGTTACCGACTGAAGCTGAATGGGAATATGCATGCCGTGCAGGAACCGAAACTCCCTATTTTTTTGCAGGAAACCCGAAAGATTTTACTTCTGTTGGTTTATTGAAGAAGATTTTTGGACCCGACACAGCAGGTATTGCATCCCGGATAGTCTATAAAGTAAATAGTAACTCTCAGACAAAAGAACCTCAGTCTGTTAAAGAAAATCCATTCGGCTTGAAAAATATGTTGGGAAATGTTGCTGAGTTTTGTCTTGATTTCTATTCACCCGATACCTACAAGTCAGATTCGACAGCAGCTGTTAATCCTCGTGGTCCTGTCAGAGGACAGGAACATGTTATACGTGGCGGTTCTTTTAAAAGTGATGCAAGAGATGTAAGAAGTGCATCACGTGATTTCACGAAAACAAAAGCATGGCTTGTTACTGATCCACAGATGCCGAAAAGTATATGGTGGTATTCCGATTGTATCGATGTGGGATTCAGGGTTGTATGCGAAGCTGATAGTATTTTGGGAAAATAAAATGAGTATTATAACAGGAATTATATGCAGAATATTGACAGAAGAAAATTTATTGGAAAAACAGCGCTTGCTGGCCTCGGAATAGCAGGTGCCGGAGCATTGATTACAGCATGCAAGAGAAAGCCGGATACGGAAACTTTAGGTCTTCCTCTGATACTTAAAGGTGCACCAAAAGGTAAAAAATTAAGAGCCGGGCTGGTTGGCTGTGGTGCAAGAGGTACTGGAGCTGCAATAAATTTTATAAGCGCAGGGCCTGACCTGGAGCTTATTGCACTTGCAGATGTGTTTCAGGATAAAATTGATGCATGCCGTGAAAGGTTTGCGTCCTTTAAGTTGCCGATTCCCATAGAAAATTGTTTTACCGGACTTGACGCGTATAAAAAGCTGATGGCTCTTCCTGAAGTTGATGTTGTAATTCTGGCCACCCCATGTAAATTCCGTCCCGAACATTTTCTTGAGGCTGTCCAAAATAATAAACACGCATTTCTTGAAAAACCTGTTGCTGTTGATCCAGTTGGGATCAGATCGGTAATAACAACTGCTAAAAAAGCGGCGGCCATAGGATTATGTGTTGTAACCGGTACACAACGTCGTCATCAGGAAGATTATATCGAAACCTATAAACAGGTTGTTGGAGGCGCAATTGGAACAATTACTTCTGCTAAAGCATACTGGAACCAGGATCATGTTTGGTTCAGGCAACGTGAAAAAGGTTGGAATGATATGGAATACATGATCCGTAACTGGAACAATTTCTGCTGGTTATGCGGTGATCATATTCTTGATACTCATGTTCATAATATAGATGTAATTAACTGGTTTCTGGGTAAACACCCTGAAAAAGCCATTGGATATGGTGGCAGGGCCAGAAGAGTTACAGGCGACCAGTATGATTTCTTCAGTATTGATTTTGATTATGGCACTGGTGTCTGCTCGCACAGTATGTGCCGCCAGATCGACAGTTGTGCAAATGGAACCGGAGAGATCATTATGGGTACTGAAGGTTATACAAATTGTGCCAACACAATTTACGACCTGAAAGGGAAAGTGAAATGGCAGTTTGAATATCCGAAAGATGAGAACGGGAATGCCACAAATGCTGTTAAGATTCCTCCCTACGTCCAGGAACATATGCATCTTGTTTATGCTATACGCACGGGTAGTTATGTGAATGAAGCTGAACAAACAGCTGTTTCGACGTTAACAGCAATTATGGGAAGGACCGCAGCTTATACAGGCCGGCTTATTACATGGGATGAGATATTCAAATCCGATATGGACCTTGGTCCAAAAAAAATTGAGATGGGTCCTGTTGATATGGTATTTGAAACACCAGTCCCGGGTACTCCGATAGCTATTTAATAATTAAGTCATTACTGAAACGCATAATCTTAAACAATTTATTATGGCAAATAAATCATCAAGAAGAGACTTTGTCAAACGATCAGCAGCGCTCGTTGCAGGTACTTTTGTACTACCTCAAATAATTCCTTCTTCAGCATTCGGGATGGGAAAAAGGACAGCTCCAAGCGATCGGATAGTGATTGGTTCTATTGGCGTCGGATCGCAGGGTATGAGCAATATGTTGGATTTTCTGAAGTTCAAAGAAGCCGTTCAATTCGTAGCTGTCTGCGACGTGGATAAAAGGCATCTGGCTAGAGCAAAGCAAACTATTGATCTTGCAAACAAGAACAGTGATTGCAGGTCATATAGCGATTACAAAGAGTTTCTGGAAAAAGAGAAACTCGATGCTGTTTCAATTGCTCTTCCTGATCATTGGCATGGGATCATTTACACTGCTGCTGCTAATAAGAAATTAAATGTATACGGAGAAAAACCAATTTGCCGGACTATAAAAGATGGTCAGACTATTGTAAACGCTGTAAAAAAGAATAATATTATCTGGCAGACAGGCAGTTGGCAGCGCTCGCTCACCAACTTTCGACGGGGAGCAGAATTGGCAATAAATGGCAGGGCTGGTAAAATAAAATATATTGAAGTAGGCCTTCCAAATGGAAATAAAGGTATAGGAACACCACCTGTTATGCCGGTTCCGGCAGAGTTGGATTGGGATATGTGGCTGGGACCCGCATTAAAAGTACCATATCGTGGAATTTCACATTGGGACTGGCGCTGGATACTCGATTATTCAGGAGGTCAGCTGACTGACTGGGCAGGCCATCATATTGATATTGCAAATTGGGGTGCAGGGCTGGAACATACCGGTCCGGTTGAAATATCTGGCAAAGGCGTTTATCCGGTTGAAGGGATTTTTAATGTCCCTGTTGAATATGATATTCTCTGCAAATATGCAAACGGAATTGAAATGCGGGTAGCTAACGCTTCCCGTCTTCCAATGCGTATGGGCACTACATGGCACGGCGATCTTGGATGGATCCATGTTGATCGTGGAGATATAATTTCAGCTTCCGATCCTAAAATTCTTCAGGAAGTAATTGGAGAAAATGAAATCCATTTATATAAAAGTGAGAATCACTGGAAGAATTTCATTGATTGCGTTCGTTCTGGAAAACCGGCAATTGCTCCTGTTGAAGTAGCTCACAGAGCTATTTCTGTTGCACTTCTGGGTGAAATTGCTATGACTACAGGGCAGACAATTAAATGGGATCCTGAAAAAGAAGAAATAATAGGCAATCCCCGGGCTTCACGCCTTATGAGCCGTCCTTATCGTCAACCATGGACATTACCAACCGTTTAATCAAAACTATTATGAAAAGACATCATTTACTTTTAATATTTGCAGCAGGATTATTAACATTCTTTTCTGCCTGTAAAAATGAAACCGGCTACAAAACATTAATTATTACAGGTCAGAACAATCATAACTGGAAAGCCAGTTCTCCTGTTCTGAAACAGATTCTTGACGAAACAGGTTTGTTTTCTTCAGAGATTATGATTACTCCGGGGAAAGGTGAAGATATGAAAACTTTTAATCCCGATTTTACAAAGTACAAACTGGTTGTTATAGACTATAATGGTGATTCATGGTCAGAAAAAACGAATAGTGCCTTCGTTGAATATGTAAAAAACGGAGGTGGGGTGGTATTATATCATGCCGCGGATAATTCTTTTCCTTCATGGAAGGAGTATAATGAAATGTCAGGTTTGGGCGGTTGGGGCAACCGAAATCAGAAAGACGGGCCATATGTTTATTATAAAAATAATATACTGGTTACAGATACTTCGGCGGGCAACGGTGGTTCTCATGGCAAAAGAAGAGAGTTTTTAGTCAGGACCAGGATAACTGATCATCCTATAACCAGGGACCTCCCTGTAGCATGGTTACATGGAACCGATGAATTGTACAGTCAGCTTCGCGGACCTGCTAAAAATATGCAAATCCTTGCTACCGCTTTTGCTGACAGTGCTGCAGGTGGAGGCACAATGAGGGATGAGCCGATACTTATGGCTATTACTTTTGGCAAGGGGAGGATTTTTCATACAACAATGGGACATGCTGATGAGGGAGGCGGACCATCAATGCATTGTGCCGGGTTTATAGTAACTTTGCAGAGAGGTGCCGAATGGGCCGTGACTGGTGATGTAACCCAGAAAGTGCCCTGGGATTTCCCGAGTGCTGCCGGAGTAGTGCTTCGGCCTGACTTTAATGAGATGACACTCGATGAAGCATTTGCCAATATCGGAAATTATGAAATAGCTAAGAGCACAAAATACCTGTCATGTATACAGAGCCATATCAGGGATCTTGCAGGTGATGAAACTGGATTGCTTAATATTGAGAAGAAAATGGTGAAGGTTCTTAACCAAAAAGAAACAACAGTTGAAGCGAAAAAACTTTTACTTCGTGAACTTAGCCGGATAGGTACAGATTATTCAGTTCCTTTTATAAAGGAACTCGTTTCAAACTCAGAGCTTAAAGACGAGGCTGAATTTGCTTTGGCCAGATTACAGAAATAACCCCTATCCCAACCTTTCCCCATTTGGGGGAAGGAGTTTAAGAACTATTAATTGAAATTGTTTGGATATATAAATGAAATAAATTTATGCACAACCGCTTAAAGTCCCTCCCCATGTGGAGAGGGATTTAGGGAGGGGTAAAAAATAGCATATGCTATCACTGGTAATACCTATATTTAACGAGGAAAAACTGATTGATGAACTGGTTAAAAGGACCATTTCATCCATAGAATCATTTATTGCAGATTATGAGGTGATCTTCGTTGACGATGGAAGTACTGATCAGAGTCTTGAGAAAATTCTGTCGTGGCAGAAGAAGAACAATCATATTAAAATACTTTCCCTGTCGAAAAATTTTGGGCATCAGGCAGCATATACCGCCGGACTTGAATATTCTAAAGGTGATCTGGTTGCTATGATGGATGGAGACTTGCAGGATCCTCCTGAATTGTTGGCTGATATGTACAAAAAGATCAATGAAGAGAATTATGATATTGTAAGTGGAAAAAGAATCGGCAGAATAAGCAAAAACAGCCGTGTTCGTTATACGGTATTATTCCATCTTCTATTTAAGCATATTGGTGAAATTAAGAATATGCAGAACTCGGGAAATTACTCCATGATGAAGAGGGAAGCAGTTAATGCGCTTATCTCCATGAAGGAAAAAGTCAGATATCTTCCAGGTCTCCGCACTTTTATCGGATTCAGACAGGGGTATATAGAATTTGTAAGAGATGACCGTTTTGAAGGAAACCCTAAAATGAGCTTCTACAATCTGAATGTTCTGGCAGCCGATGCCATATTTTCATTTTCAAGGTTTCCTATTCGTTTCTGTCTGATTCTTGGTTCAATAGGAACCCTGGTTTTTATGTGTGCAGGAATCTATGTCTTAATTGACAAAGTATATGGATTTGCTGTAATAGGATGGTCTTCCACTCTGCTTAGTATCTATTTTCTTGGTTCTATTCAACTGGTTTTCCTGGGGATCCTTGGTGAGTATGTTTACAGAAGCTATAAAGAATCGCAAAACCGTCCGGTTTATTTTGTCAAAAAATTTTATGATGGCGGTCAGGAAAAATGATGACTGAAAAAAGATTAAAATTTGTCTTTAATATTTCATCTGCATTTCTTCTTGTTCTGATGCTGCTTCTGAGCAAAAATGCAGGCATCACATGTGATGAAGTACTGCATTATAATCATTCTGTTTCAGTTTATAACTATTTCGCAACTCATGGCGAAGATCAGTCTGCCCTTAATACTCCGGTTACCAACCTGAAGTATTATGGACAGTCGTATGATAACATTGTAACAATTCTGATCAAATGGTTTAAAATTGATAATGTTTACGGCTTCAGGCACCTGATGAGTACTTTTGCAGGATGGCTAACAATTTTCCTTACAGCGCTTTTTGCAATATGGATCAGAGACTACAAGGCAGGTATACTTGTACTGGTACTGTATATGGTTTCGCCAACTTTTCTGGGTCATACACAGAATAATCTAAAAGATATTCCTTTTGCACTGGCATACATTGCGAGTACTTTTTTTACGTTAAAATTTCTTGTTTCAGGCAGGAGAAACTCCTATCGCGATCTAATATTTCTGACAGCCAGTATCGCTTTCGCCATCAGCATCCGGGCAGGAGGATTGTTATTGATCTGTTACCTCTTCTTTTTCTTTTTTATATTCTATCTGTTTAAATATCTGAGAGAAAACAGAATTGATCTAACTGAAGTCAGGACCAAGCTTTTTTGGATCTTTTGCATTACTGTTATTTCCTGGTTTTTAAGCATCTTATTATGGCCCTACGCTCTTCACGGACCTGTTAAAAATGTCGTCGAATCATATCGAGTGATGGCTCATTTCCCTTCGACTTTTCGACAGATCTTTGAAGGTAAAGCAGAATGGTCTGATTTTATGCCATGGTATTACCTTCCTAAATCAATGCTAATTACAATTCCTATTATTGTTCTAGCAGGTTTAATACTATTATGTACTTTTTTTAAAATTAAATTGAATCCTGAAAAAACTCTTCTTCATGGTCTGGTTGCATTCTCAATATTATTTCCGGTAATATTTGTGGTTTATGAGAAATCGAATACGTACTCTTCATGGAGGCAGTTTCTTTTTATCTATCCCGGAATCATATTACTTGCATCAACAGGATATCATTGCTTTTATGAATATGTAAAAAACAAATATTTAAAATGGGGAGTAGTCGCTTTAATAGTAGCACTTTCATTTCATCCGTTCATGTTCATGCTAAACAATCCTCATTTTTATTATTTATATTATAATCAGCTGGTTGGAGGACTAAGAGGTGCATATTCAAATTATGAAACAGATTACTATTATGTTAGTCAGACTGATGCATCAATATGGCTCATTGATTATCTCAAAAATAAAGATGTCCACGGCAAAATAAAAATAAAAGCAACCTACCCGGTTGACTGGCAGTTTCGCAATCATCCCGAAATTGAAACATCCTATTTCAGATATGAAGAGAGAAGCCAGCATGACTGGGATTATGCGATTGTGACAAACAGGTATATTTCTCCTTTCCAGTTAAGAAACAATATCTGGCCACCTGAAAATAGCATCCATATAGTCTATGCGGATAAGGTACCTGTATGTACCGTTATTGAAAGAAAATCGAAGGACGATTATGCTGGTTATGTTGCTCTGAATGAGGGAAGGAGCAAAGAAGCGATTGATCTTTTTGAAAAAGCAATAAAAATTGATGATCGTGATGGAATGATTTTTTATAATTTTGCCAGAGCCTTGTATAACGATGGACTGTATCAGAAGGCCGATTCTGTTTTAAAAAGAGGTTTAAAGATAAATCCTGATTTCGAACCGATCCTTATGTATCTGGGAAATATTGCGAAATCTCAGGGCCGAAAGGATGAGGCAATAAGCTACTATGGAAAAGTGATAAATGTTAACAGGAAATATTTTGAAGCATATGTAGCTATGGCAGAACTGTTGATTGATAATGATGTTGAGAGGTCGAGGACGTTGCTCAGAACATGTCTGGCGATAAGGCCAAAGTATAAGCCGGCAATTATAGCTCTGGCTGATACCTACAGGAGCTCAAACCCGGAAATTGCAAAGAAGTACGATGAATTGGCAAATACAATAGAGTGAAATAAACATTCCTTTGTGAACCTTGGTGATTACCTTTGCGTTCCTTAGTGGTAAAGATGATTTTTTGTGAACCACAAAAAACACAAAGAAAAGAACACAAGGAACTCACAAAGTAACACGAGGGGAAAAATGAAAGAAAATCATAATAGAATATTATTCAATTAATTTATAAACAGTTAGATGATGAAAAAATCAGTTTTAGTGTTTTCGATGACATTGCTTCTTATTATCAGTGGTTTGAATATGGCAGCAGGGCAGGAGCAGCCAAAACCAAAGAAAGATACCGTTAACATGGATACCGATGCCAAACCAACTTATTATTATCCGGTTGAAGATGAAAAGAAAGGGAAAAGTCGTATTGCAACAATTGCAATTGTTGCCGGAGTTGTTATTGCAGTTGGTGCGGGTGCTTTTCTTCTGCTTAAAAAGAAAAAGTAGCAGATATCTGTCCCGCGGGAAACCAGGGATAATGATATTAATCAGACCTTAACCCATGTGTTCCCTTCCTTATTGGATTCAACAACCGAGTGAATGAACTTCATCCCTCTGACTCCGTCATGAACAGTAGGAAATTCACCCGGAGTGAATTTTTCACCTCGTATAGATTTCGCAGTGCCTTTGTAAATATTTGCAAGAGCTTCATATATTCCCTCTGGATGACCAGATGGCATTGTGTGACTGCTCTCAGCAAGCTGTTCATTGTATCCGTGAGCAGGTTTAAATATTTTTGTTGGTTCACTATCACTCAGCATATAGAGATAATTAGGATTCTCCTGTGCCCATTTAAGGCTGGCTTTAGATCCATATACCGCAATCGTCAGGTTATTCTCTTCTCCACCGCAAACCTGACTCGCTCTGATTACACCTTTGAGGTTTTTACTGAAACGAAGTAAAACCGTTCCATCGAGATCAAGTGCTATATTTTCTTTAACCGGATTAAGATCGGAAAGAACTTCTTTCACTTCAAGTCCTGTAGTGTATTCAATAAGGTTAAATGCATGGACCCCGATATCACCCATACAGCTGCTGGCGCCTGCGTGTTTTGGATCGAGTCTCCAAACGCCGGTAATCCTGCTGCCGGTTCCATGAATTATAGAATTTATCCAACCCTGATAATACTGGGCATCAATACGCTGGATTGTGCCAAGAAGGCCTTTTGATATAAGATCCCTCATCTGACGGATCATTGGATAACCTGTGTAGGTGTGAGTCAGAGCGAATGTCAGTTTTTTTTCTTTAACAAGTTTCTCCAGCTCTTCCGCTTCTTCGACAGTCATTGTCATAGGTTTTTCGCAAACCACATTAAACCCGGCACTGAGCAAACTTTTGGCAAAAACAAAATGCAGCGCATTGGGAGTAACTATTGAAACAACCTGCATACGAGAATCTGAAGGTAATGCTGACTCTGATTTGATAAGCTCATCTACACTTATATAACACCGCTCAGGTATGATACCCTCATTTTTCGCAAACTTCTTACTTTTTTCATAATCGACATCGAATACACCTCCAACAAGTTCAAAATCATTGCAGATTCTCGAAGCGCGACGATGTGCGTCACCGATGAAGGCCCCAATCCCGCCTCCAATCATACCCATTTTAATCTTCTTCATATTACATCCAAATTATTATTGTTATTGTAAGTAATTTATTAATAATTAGTTAACTATGTTTCCATTCCTTTTTTTTACCCCCCAAACCCCCCATTTGGGGGGCTATAAACAACCTTAACTTCTTAATATCCCCTTATTACACGCAAAGCACCTATAATGTGGTCTTATTGTGAAAAATACTTCTTTACCCCCCATATGGGGGGAAGGGGGGTAGGATTGTTAAACATGTTTTCTTTTCCACAAATGCAGGAATATGAAGGTGATAATCAAAACTGCGGGAACAAAAGCAACAAATCTTAATGTATGCTCTCCCCCGGTCAGCTGGGCTGAAGCCCATATTGCAGCTTCTTTTGTTCCTGCAGCTGCTGACTTTAATGCTTCAACCGTTTGTCCGGCCGGAATAGCTGCTGCAGTCTGTGCGTCGAAGATAGCGCCTAATACTGGTTGTGCAATTGCTCCCCCGAGGAATCCGATTCCACCCATAATACCCAGTCCTAATGCGCCGCTCTGAGGGACATTCTCAGATACGAATCCTAACATCGAAGGCCAGAAAAATGCAACTCCCAATGCAAAAATACCAGCAGATGCAAAAACCATTGCCCCACTGGTGTAACCCATGAGAATGCATCCGATAAAGGCCAGTATGGATGATGTAAGCAACACAACAGTCGATTTCATATTATGTACCAGTGAACCTCCGAACTGACGTGATAGAGCCATAATACCTGATATCCATACTAACAACAGGATAGGATTGCTTGAAACGTTTGCAAGTAATGCTGCAATCCATTGATTGGTACCCAATTCTGTGCCTGCTGTAAATATCATGCTGAGCGCCATGAATATAAAAAGTGGGCTAACACATGCTTTAAGCATATCTTTGTAGGAAAAACCGGATACAACACGTTCTGTCTTTGGAAACTCTTTGTTGAGAAACAAGTATCCGTAAGCAAATGTAGGCAGCAACATAATACCCATTGCATAACGCCAGTCGAGAAGACCGATCTTGTTAAACAGGTATACTGCCAGACCCCCTATTACGATTCCTGTCGGGAACCATGCATGAAAACGATTAAGACGACGGGTTTTTTGATCAGTGTACATGCTTGTTATCAAAGGATTACAGGCTGCTTCAACGCTTCCGTTGGCGATCCCAATCAACAATGTTGATATAAAGAGGGACCAGAAGCCTGTTGCAATAATTGTAAGAATTATTCCGGCAACATGACAGAAGAAAGCAATTGAAATGATTCTTCCGATACCAATAATATCAACCAGTGGTCCGCCAAAAAACATTGCCAGGGTAAAGCCCCAGAATGCTGTCCCTACAATCCATCCTACTTCAGTATGAGTAAGATTGAATTCAGTTGCCCAGGCCTGTACAAATGAGCCCCTTGTAGCAAAGGCCAATGCAGTAACTACTAATGCAACGCAGCTGGCATTGAATAGTTGAGTTTTCTTAATAGTCTCCATTTTAAGGTTAAGGTTAAGATTAAGGTTAAGGTTAAGTTTAAGGTTAAGTAAATAGTTGGTTTATTTCTTTTCAAACGCTGAATCAAAAGCAATATCTGAAGAGGGGAAGTCAACCCTATGTATAAATTCACATGCCTCTTTTGCTCCAAATTCCCTGTCCATGCCGCCATCCTCCCATTCTACGGACAGTGGTCCCTTGTATTTGATTGTGTTAAGTGCCCTTATAATATCCTCAAATACTATGTTCCCATGTCCAAGACTTCTGAAATCCCAGAAGCGGCCAAGAGTTCCGAATTCAGTATGTCCACCGAATACTCCCGCTTCTGTTGGCACTCTTGACCAACCCACATCTTTCATATGTACATGGAAAATCTTTTCCGGGAAAGTGTAAATAAATTTTACATAATCGACTCCCTGGTAACCAAAGTGAGAAGGATCGAAATTGAAGCCGAAGTTAGGATGGTTTTTAACAGCTTTAATGGCTCTTTTTCCTGAAGCTATGTCAAATGCAATTTCTGTGGGGTGAGCTTCGAGAGCAAAGTGAATACCAATTTCCTTATATTTGTCCAGGATTGGTATCCAACGAGATGCAAAATCCTGGAATCCCTTATCTATCATAGACTGTGGAACCGCAGGAAATGAGTAGAGGAGGGGCCAGATGGAACTTCCGGTAAAGCCAGTAACAATATTAATTCCCATTCTTTTAGCTGCTTCTCCTGTATTGATCATCTCCCTGGCAGCTCTCTGACGAACACCTTCAGGATCGCCATCTCCCCACACGTAGTCAGGCAATATACTTTTGTGTCTTTCATCAATACGATCACAAACAGCTTGACCTACCAGGTGGTTAGCAATCGCAAAAACTTTAAGTCCATATTTAGCGAGTATTTCTTTCCTCTTACGGCAATATGCATCATCGGCTTTATTTACCTCAAAATGATCTCCCCAGCAGGCTAATTCCAAACCATCATAACCAAATGATCTGGCTTTTTGGCATAAAGTTTCAAACGGCATGTCTGCCCATTGGCCTGTAAAGAGTGTGACTGGTCTGCTCATAATCAATTTTTTAAAATTATTATTCAATAACAAGGATAAAAAAAAATCTCCTCAAAAGCAATTAAAACTTACTACTGTCTTTTACCTTCTAAAACAGGGACCCTTCCCGGAGTCCACGGTGCTTTTATTGCATCAAGCTGTTTATCAAGTTTCTGAAGATCCTCACCTGCTTTTTTCACTCTTTCAAGTATTGGGGGAAACTCAGTTTTCAGGATTTCCAGCTGTTGTTTAGCGGTGGTGACAATATCTCCGCTTGTACCGTAACTTGCCGACGTCATCTCATTCAGTCTGTCAGATAGCGGCATGTCAACAGGTGGAAGTTCTTCAGAGCTCGCTTTTGCCTTCGGGCCATTAAATTTAAACTGAATATCTTCCAGTTCAGTATTTATTCGTTCAGCCTCTTTCATCATTTCAGGCGTAGCCAGAGGTGTCTGATGTAGGGCCTGCATTATGGCATTCAGCCGGTTAACAAGTTCTGTAGTATAACTTATTGTACCGTACATAGTTCTTGAGAATTCTGAAGCATCACCAATCCATGCATATTTAGCTTTGAGGTCTGTAGCAGGGAATGTTGCAAGCCCCAGTGGTTTGCAAATGAATGAAACAGGTTCCGAAAGCAGTTTTGTTTCATTTTTTGCAACCATTGATAAAGCAACTTTATAAGTTCCCGGCATTGCCTGTATGCCTCTTCCTTCACCACCTCTTCTTCCTCTGCCTCCGCTGATGGAAACGACAGGCTCATATTTTGTTGTGGTTACCGGTGCCAGGCTCTCATACGTGAAGTTCCATGTAATCCTGTTAACTCCTTTTGATGCTGATTTGTAAAGACGTTTCACAATATTATTATTCTCATCGGTAATTGTAAAAACCAGATATGCTTTTTCCTCTTTTGCCTCTGCATCCAGATCAGCAATTGAAGGCTGCGGTATTGGTTCTCCTTTTTCAAAAAGGACTTTCTCTTTCTCCTCGCGTATAGCTTTTGCAGTTTTCGGAACATCTTTCACGAAGTAAGTAAAAGTTGCTCCGAATTCAGGATTAGGAGCTTTGAAATACATCGAGCCCTGGTTGTCGAAGCCGCGAGACTGTACAAACATTTTAGCATCCTTTATCGGGAATATATAACCGGGAGTATCAAGCATCTCTTTTTTGAAGTTTCTCAATGGTGAGTAATCATCTAAAACATAAAAGCCTCTTCCAAAGGTTGCGATAACGAGGTCACACTCACGTTCCTGGATAGCTATATCTCTAACTGCAATTGTAGGAAGTCCCGACTTTAATTCTATCCATTCATTTCCGCCATCGATTGAAAAATAGAAACTGAATTCAGATCCTGTAAAGAGCAGATTTGGTTTGACATTATCCTGTTCTATAGTGTGAATAGAACCATTTGCCGGCAGTTTATTAGTCAAAGGAATCCATGTCTTTCCTTTATCAGAACTTTTTAGTATGTACGGTTTGAAATCATCATTAAGCATATCATTGAATGTAGCATATACCACATTTTCATCGAATTTATCAGGTAGTAAGTCGCTTACATAAGTATATTCAGGAATACCCGGGAATGTGGTTATCTTTGTCCAGTTCTTTCCTCCGTCTTCAGTAACAGCAATAACTCCATCATCAGTGCCCGCATATATGAGGTCCTTTTTGACCTTCGATTCAGCAAGAGATACAATCAATCCCCATTGTGAAGTTGATACATCTTTGGCAACCGCATCGATACTCCAGTACTTACCCATGACTTTAAATTTATTACGATCCTCATTCCGTGAAAGATCTCCTGAAATTTCGACCCAGGTTCTTCCGCGGTCATCACTTCTGAATACTTTATTTGCTGCCATATATATTCTTTCCCGATTAAAAGGACTAATTATTATCGGAGTATCCCAATACCATTTGTAGGTTTTTTCTCCTTCGCGTGGAACCGGCCTGATCCCTATCGATTCCTGGCTCTTCTTGTCCCAGAGGGCAGCGTTCCCGTATTGAGATTCGGTGAATATAATGTTTTCATCAACAGGATCATTTGCCACCCAGAAACCGTCCCCTCCGACAGTAACTTTCCAGTCATCATTTACCACACCGTCTCTGTTGATGTTTTGTGAAGGGCCACCCATTGAGTTGTTATCCTGGGTGCCACCATAAATATTGTAGAATGGTAACGCATTATCGACACTTACCCTGTAGAATTGTGGTACAGGGAGGTTAGATTTGAAAATGTAATTTTCACCCTTGTCAAATGTCTCGTAAATGCCACCATCGCCTCCGATATAGAAGTGTTTAGTATTGTCAGGGTCAATCCACATTGCATGATCATCAACATGTCTCTGGTTATTGCCTAAAGGGTTCCATGTCTTTCCGCCGTCAAGTGTTACCTGTGAAACAACCTCCAGGCTGTATACTTTATTAATATCTTTTGGATCGCAAACAATAGTGTTAAAATACTGTCCGCTAGAGGCATAGGAGCTCATTTTTTCCCATGAGGCACCCCTGTTCATCGTCCTGTAGAATCCACTTGATTCTCCTGCAGCTTCCATAATTAAATATAATACATCAGGATTGACCGGTGATATCGCAAGTCCCATACCTCCGATGTCAACTTTTGGAAGTCCATTCATTATTTTGTCCCAGGTTTTGCCGCCATCCTTAGATTTATAGATTGCTGATTCAGGTCCACCACCTATTTTCGTGAACACATGTCTTCTTCTCTGCTCCGCTGTCACATATAGAATATCGGGATTGCGCGGATCAAGAACAACATTTTTAACTCCGGTATTTTCGCTTATATCGAGAACTTTATTCCATGTTTTGCCCCCATCAATTGTTTTGTAGAGTCCACGGTCCCCACCTGGTCCCCAAATAGAACCCTCGGCTGCTACATAAACAACATCTGTGTTACGGGGATCAATTTCTATCATTCCGATTTGTCTTGAATCTTTCAACCCCATATTTTTCCAGCTTGCCCCACCATCCTCCGATTTATATATACCATCTCCATAACCCAGCTGGCGCTGAGAATTTTTCTCGCCCGTTCCTATCCAAACAACAAATGGATTTTCAGGATCGATTTTCAAACAGCCTATTGAATAGGCTCCGTATTTATCAAATATAGGTGTCCAGCTGGTTCCGTTATTTGTAGTCTTCCACACATTGCCGGCGGAAACACCTACATAAATTTCAGAATGATCTTTTGGGTTTACCGCAAAATCAGAAATTCGTCCTGCCTGCCAGGCCGGACCAATACTTCGGAATGATAATCCACTGAACGTAGAGGACAGTCCGGTATCTTTTTTCAAAGAATCTTTTGCAGCATCTTTTTTCTTTTGTGCAGTTGCATGATTTGAGCAAATAATGAATCCAAGAAGGAATGTGATGAAAAGACCTTTTTTCATAGTATTTTAATTTTACAGATTAGGTTTTTAGGTTCAGCTAAGATATGAAAATCCTTTACTTCAGTCGAAAGGTTTAAGCGGAATTTATTTACTTTGTATTATATCCTACAACATAAAAAAATGACAAAAAAATCAGTTATATTACTGTATCGCAGGACAATACAGTAATATTCCTTTGAGTTTGGTAATGATAAGATTTTTAATGAATTACTTATTATTGGTTGTTGGGTTACCAATCTAATTAAAAATTCACTATCATAATCATTTAGTAGTTAAATCTTTTGCTTTATCAAATAATTGAAATTCAGCGATTGCAGGTCTGCCGTCAGCCGCTATTGACAGGCGATATTTCCGGGCGGTGACTGGTTTTGGCAGGTTTATTTCGAGAGATTTTCCAATTGTTGAGCCAATGAAGGCTGTCTTCCATTCTCCTTTCTTTTCATAATCAATACTAAAAGAAGTTACCGGCGAATAATCTCCCCAGGGTAATTCCTGAATAAAAGCATGAGAAATGGTCCTTGGTGTCCCCAAATCAACTTCAAGCCAACCTGATCTTTTCCATACTTCCGATTTCGGATCATGCTGGGTTTCAAACTTCCTGCCAATAATTGTTGCAGCAACCGAGTCATTTCTCCCTAAACTCCAAAAAGTGCCAATGTTGTCATCAATTGCGGCTTGTGCCGTATGCATAAACAGCGGGGCTATACTACTGGATACTGTAGCTGGTTTAAGGTAAGCCAGAGAACCACTGACCGATGGTGGATAAATTGCAGTTAATTCTATTGCGGGACGGTCGATAGTTAGTTTTATCAGTGTTACAATTGTATCTTGTTTTTGTGATTCTAACGTAATTGTAAGCGCATCTTTCGTATTCTTGATTACCACAGGTGAACCATCCATTAGTGAGGCACTCTTAACTGTGGCTGGCAGATGAGGCAAAACGAGTTTATCACCTTTGAAAGTGAAAGCATGAATGTATATTACATTTCCTTTGCGTGTGCTTGCATAATTGTTAGTTGGAGTGAACGGGCCGCCTCTTGTTCCGTAAATAGATTCGCCATTTGTTTTCATCCATGCACCTATTTCATGAAGGCGGTCAACAAAATCAGCCTGGAATTCGCCCAGAGCATTGGGGCCAACATTGAGTAAAAGATTTCCATCTCCTCCGGCACAGCCAATTAATGTGCGAAGTGCAAAACGAAGGTCGCGGGGTTTATCATTTGAACGCCATGACCAACCTTTCCCCAGGGTGGCACAAGTTTCCCAGGGTACTGCATCACAATAACTACCAACACGGTTTTCAGGAGTTGCGTAATCGCCCCATTTACCTATCCGTCCGTGCGATTCATCGGGGTGAAGAGGTTCCAGCCGATTACTTAAGATTATTTCAGGCTTTAATTTCCGGACTAATGTGGCGGTTTCTTCCGGAAAACTGGGATTTGGGAAACCATCGTAATCGAACCATAACAATTTAATATCGTAATTCGTCAGCAATTCAGTAAGATAGCCGTGCATTCGTTTTACAAAGACATCGTTGGTTGCTGTGCGGCAATCCTTATCGTGCCAGTCGCCCGGCGAAAAATATACTCCCAGAGGCATGTTGGCCTCTTTGGCAGCATCTGACAATTCACGAAGGACATCGCGACCAAAAGGCGAATTGGTAATTTTGTAATCGGTCAGTCTCGAATCCCACTCTACAAATCCATCGTGGTGTTTCGAAACAAAAACGATGTATTTCATTCCGGCATCTTTGGCATATTGCACCCATTGACGGGCATCAAACTTCACCGGATTAAACTGTTTGTAGAGTTGCTGATAAATTTCAGGAACAACATAATCAGGTTTACACCAGGGTAAATCGGTTCGCATGCACCAGCTTATTTCGGCCCCGGTCAGCGTAATTGGCCCCCAGTGAATGAATAATCCAAAACGGGCATCGCGCCACCAGGCCAGTTTTGGGTCATTAACGGAAATATTATCATTTTGCGAAAAACAAATTTGAAAACTAATATAAAGGAAAAGGATGATAGTATAAAGAAGTTTCATATGCCAGGTTTTAAGTTATACTAAGATTTCAAATCAATATATGTTTGTTGAATAGATATCTAAGAAAGAATGATTAATTTACTCTCGAAGAGCTGCTTAAAGCTTTTACTTTATTTTTATTTGAGCCAATAGTTAGTTCTCCGATTACAGCTAATCCGCCAGTTGCTTCTAAGATTTCAAGCCGGAGATACCTTGCAGTCTGAGGTGCAAATTGAGCTCTTTTTATGGTTTGGTTCGCTGCCCATATTCCTTTATATACTTGCTTGAAATCTTCACCATTATTACTCACGTATATTTTATAAGAAGTTATATAACCATTTGTATTACCCGTATCTCGCCGGGGAAGATACATGAGCATATCTATGTTTTTATATTCTGAACCAAAATCAATTGTAATAGATTGAGGTAAAATGGTATCGGATTGCCAGAGAGTTTGGAATCTGGGGCCTTTTATCCAGTCATTAAGTCCATCTATTGCAAGCATTGCATTGTTACTTGTTGCTACTGCTGAAACTGGGGTTATAGGGTTTTCTACTATTGGTAATTGCTCTGGTAAGGATCTTCTTGTCAAATTGGGTTTCCATGATTTTCCTATTTCTGCAAGCCTGTCAACAATAGCTTTATCCAAAAGGCCACTTCTGTTTGGTGGACAATTGATGATAAAGTTCGTGTATAATGGTTCTAAGCGATTCAGATGATTCACGATATCTTTTACACTTTTTAGCTTAGAACTATCTGTGCAACTTTCGTCCCAAAACCAATCATTGGATATGGTTTGTCCCTGGCAAGCAGCAATCGTATTTCCATTGGGAGACTGAATACCGAGAGGTTCCTCGAAATAAACCAAATCTACTTCCCATGGTATACCACCATTATGATCAATAAATAAACAATTAGGCTGAAGAGATTTAACAAGATTTCTGATTTCCTGATAAGGTATTTGTCTATGTCCCATCTTCCACATATAACCATCCACTACAAAAACTGGAATTTCTCCATATTTTCCTCCAAGCAATTCTTTTATTTGACCAAGTATATAGGGTTTCACTTTATTCCAGTTAATAGTATCCATTTTATCATAGGGGCCACCAATACCATTGGCAACATCCCACATTGAAAAATATAGTCCGGGGAGGATACCTTCAGCCCGAAAAGCGTCTACATATTCACGCACTACATCTTTTTCAGGTATAGCGCTTTGTGTGATGGTATATGGGGGTTTCCCATTAGGAGGTATTTGTTTTGATGGCCACAAGGCAAAACCATCGTGATGCTTTGTTGTTAATAGAGCGTATTTGATACCTGCTGATTTTGCAGCTCTTGCCCACTGCCCACAATCCAAACCATAGGGATTAAATATTTTGGGATCAACTCTTTCATTTCCCCAACCCGGATGATAAGTGTTAATGTTAAAATGAATAAACATCCCGAAACGCAGGTCTACATGTTCTCCCTGCAATTGTTCAAGCGATTTATTTTGCCCGGGAAGAAAGAGGCAGTAATGAAATAAAATTGTGATAAATACAAAATGTCTGAACAAAATATGGATTATATTTTTCATCTATTTATAGAGCCAATCATTAATACTGAAGCTTCAAAGTCGAGTCAGGTTGTTTGTTATAGATTTAAATAATTTTATATACATGTCCTGATTTTAATGCATTTTTGATTTACATTTTTAGAAGGGCATTATAGAAATAAGGGCATCCTGATGTAGTTTGCTTAAATGCTTTTTACAAAGACTATTTTGTTTAACCTCCGTTACCAACTCCATGAAGATAGGTAACGGAGGAAACTAACTAACTTAAAATTCCTAACTGTGAATTAATACCCGGGATTTTGATCTAAATTTTTATTAATATCTCTTTCGGATTGTGGAATAGGCCATAATTCGTTCTTGCCTTTTATAAAAGCTCTTTTTTGCTGAGACATAATATAGTAACCATCAGCATCAACAGGAAAGCTTGTATAATTTGCCGGATCGTTGGTAAGTTTCTGCCCGGTAAACTGATAGTTAAGCACGTCAGCAGCAATGCCCCAACGAAGAATATCATAATACCTCATGCCTTCAAAAGCAAACTCGACTCTACGCTCTCTTCTTACAATTTTTCTTAGATCATCAGGGTTTGTGGTTGTTACCGGAGGCATATTTACAGCTGCCCGTCCCCGAACCTTATTAACTGTTTGATCAAGTAATGCCTGGTCGATGGTAGCTCCTGATTCTAATTTCGATTCAAGATAACCTAAAAGTACCTCAGCATAACGGATCATTATCCAATTGGTCCCGGAACTCCACACACTTACAGAGGCATCGTCTTCCATGAATTTAAGGATACTATACCCACTCCAAACCGGGTATTTTCCGAACTTGTCGTTATTACCTGAGGTTGGATTGGTTGTATAAATAGTCCCTCTGAAAACAGTCCGTTCCGGGATAAATATGGTAGCGTCTAATCTTGGGTCACGGTTATTGTACGGATTGTTCTTATCATACAAAGGTGATACGTCAATCGTTTTGCCATCAGTGCATTCGTACTCTTTCACCAGTTCGTTAAAAGGTGAGAATTGATGCCATCCACCCCAGGCTTCAGGAGTCAAATATATCAGAAGAACCTGTCCATAAGTATCCTTCAGGTACTGTGAACTCATTATAATTTCTTTACTGAATTCATGATCCCCTAAAAATAACTCCCTGTATTTGGGATCAATGCTATAGCAATTAAAATCGATAATTGTCTTATACGTTGCAGCAGCATCGCTCCATTTTTGTTCTGCCATTTGCAAGCGGCCTAATATACCTAAAGCCGCTCCGGCTGTGATACGGCCATTTTCATCGTCGGGGCGGGTTATAGGAAGGACTGCAGCGCTTTCTTTTAACTCGGTTTCTACAAATGTCCAAACATCAGCTTTCGAAGCACGGGATACACTGTTGGCATCCGCAAGTGTAAGTACATGTTGAACTAAGGGAACATCACCAAAATACAATGCGATGTTAAAATATTCGTAAGCCCGAAGGGTACGGACTTCAGCAACCATGATGGCTTTTTTTGCTTCGTCCATTGTGATATTTGCTGCATGATCGAGAAAATTATTACATGTAGCTATTTTCTTGTATGCATTAGACCAATAACCTCCAGTAACCCAATATGAAGAAGTTAGCGTTCCGTCGGTTACATGATCCGGAATAAGCTCTTTTTCAGACCCATCTCCAGCCATAAGGTCAAGATATACAAGGGATCTGGGCGTCCAGAAATCTCCATCCTGCCAACCAGCGCCAGTATTATAACAGCCAATAAGCGCAAGTTTAGCATCATTTTCTGTTTTCCAGAATGTTGCATCAGAGATTGCGTCCAGTGGCTGTTTATCAAAGAAATTTTTTTTACAGCTTGTACTGAAAGCCAGTAGAAATCCTAAAACAATACATGTTTTAGTTATGATAGAATTGAAAATTTTCTTTTTCATTTTACTAATTTTAACAGTTAAAATCTAACGAATTTGCATCAAGTTTAAAACTTAACATTTAACCCAAATGAATAAACACTAGTGATGGGATAGAACCATGGGCTATCACCGGTATTTTGGTACATTTCTGGGTCCCAGCCTGTATAAAAATGATTGAATGAAAAGAGGTTTTGTCCACTAAAGAATATACGCAAATTGTTTATTCTGATTTTTTGTGTGATGTTGTTGGGAATTGTATAGCCTATCTGCAGATTCTTCACACGAAGAAAGCTGGCATTCTTATTCCAGAATGAAGATGTTTGCACATTTTCACTTCCCATGTTTAAACTCGTTAGTTTAGGATATTTTGCATTGGGGTCAGGGTTAGCTTCTGTCCATGCATTGTCGGCCTGCCATCTCTGAATTTGGCCGCTATTATAGAAAGCAAAGGCCATGTAAGAACCCATTTGTTTATCAAATCCGCCCAAACCTTGAAGCAACAATGAAAAATCAAATCCAACATAATTAACAGTAATCGCTGCACCAAAATAATATTTTGGAGTAGTTGAACCAATCACTTTACGGTCGTATGTAGCATCTACTTTACCATCGGGAACACCCTCAGGTCCGCTGATATCTTTAAAACGGATAACTCCTGGTTGTCCCGCAATTGGCTGTGTAGCATAACTTGCCACATCAGCGTCATCCTTAAATATTCCATCAGCAACATAACCATAAATGGCACCAATTGGTTGACCAACAAATAGTCCTTGAGCTATATCCTGTTGCTTGCCCTCGGCCAGTTTGGTTACCTGGTTCTTAACGTATGAAAAATTGGGAGCCACACCAATATTTAGTTTACCTAAAGAAGTATGGTAATTTAGCATAACTTCAAATCCTTTATTTTTCACTTCGCCGGCATTATACTCATTTACTGCTAAGCCCAGCACTGATGAAACAGATTTTTTATAAAGAATATCAGATGTAGTTTTGTCGAAGTAATCAAAAGTAAGACTTAATTTGTCTTTTAAAACAGCTAAGTCAAGACCCAGATCGGTAACTGCTGTAGTTTCCCAGGTCACATTAGCGTTGGCCAAAGTTGTTAAGGCAATTCCTGAAGCAAGAGTTCCTCCAAAAGTATAATTCTGACCAGTTGCCAAGACATTCTGATAAGGATATGTTCCGATGTTCTGATTTCCTAATTTTCCCCATGAAGCGCGAAGTTTGAGATTATCCACCCACGCCAGGTTATCCTTTATAAAGTGCTCCTCCGATATTCGCCACCCTGCAGATATTGAAGGGAAAAGTCCCCATCTGCCTGAAGCCGGGAAGCGACTGGTTCCATCATACCGTGCATTTGCTTCAAAAAGATATCTGCCCTTAAAGTCATAATTTAACCGTCCGAAATAAGAACGTAATGCCCAGGCCGAACCTGAACCATAGCTTTGCATATTACTACCGGCTCCGGCATTGATTTCATATAATGAATTATTGGGAAAATTATCCCGGAACGCTTCATTCCATTCATCGTTGTATTCTTCCTGTGAAAATCCAGCCAAAACAGCGAAATTTTGCTCGCCTATCGATTTGTTATATTGAAGCAACGATTGCAAGGTTAACAAATAGTTGTCTCCTGACGTCACATCTAACTTATTGGGACCAACTGTTTTAGAAGCATCAAAAACAAAGGTGGATTGATACCATTTGTTGGTATAATTGTAATATTTGTACCCTGCCTTACCACTCAATTTTAAACCTTTAATTAGTTCCCATGAAAGTTCCATTCCCCCCATGAAGTTTTTGGCCTTCCTATTAGTAAATGATAGACTGTCCATCGGGAGAGTAGACAGGATCCCATACACGAGCTGT
>OCZT010001285.1_pt1 | contig 25942 bp, 22 predicted proteins | sample 1539031 | NCBI WGS metagenome assembly OCZT01 (sample SAMEA3539308, study PRJEB22396) | soil metagenome | biome: tundra; feature: field; material: soil | place: USA | collected 2010-05 | depth 0.15 m | reverse complement strand
GGGGCCGCCCTGGCCGCCGCCACCACCACCGCCGCCACCACCGCCGCCGCCACCACCGCCGCTAGCCTTCATCTGCGCCCGCACGGTGTCGGGATTGAGCCCGAGCAGCGCCGCCGCTTGCGCCGCCTCACGAGGCGACCGGATCGCGTCGTTCGGCACCGCGAGGGCGTCGAGTCGCGTGTCGGCGACGATCGAGACCTCACCGTTCATCCCGGGCTGCAGAAGCCCCTCGCTGTTGTCGAGCGCGATGAGCGTCGCGAACATCGTGACGTTCTGTTGCACCGTCGCCTGCGGCTCGATGTGATCGACCTTTCCAATGAACGGATGATCCGGGAACGCGTCAATCGTCACGTTCACCGTCTGCCCGGGCTTCACCATGCCGATGTCTGTCTCTGCCACCAGGGCGCGCGCCCGCACCTTGGTGAGGTCGGCCATCGTCGCGATCACCGTGCCGCCGCTCACCGACGTTCCGCCGGCCTGGATGACCTGGCCGATGGAGACGGGCTTCGTGAGGATCGTGCCGGTGGTGGTCGCCGTTACCCTTGCGTCGACGAGCGCCTGCCCGGCGAGATCGACGTTGGCGTGGTTGCGCACTTCGCTGGCGGTCGCGCTTGCGGCCGCCGTCTGCGCGGCCTCGAGCACGTCCATCGTGATGATGTGCTGTGCGTACAGTTCCTGCTGCCGCTTCAGCTGGGCCTGCGCGACCTTCAGGTTCGAGCTGGCCGACGTGAAGTCCGCGGTCGCCTGCACGAACTGCTGATGCAGGATCGTGGTGTCGATCTGCACGATGAGGTCGCCCGGCTTGATGAAGAAGCCGATGTCGATCGGCATCGCCATGACCTGGCCCGACGCCGTCTTCGACTTGACCTCGACGACGTTGATCGGTTCGATGACGCCCGTGGCCTCGGCGGTCACGATGATGTCGCGGCGCTGGATGGTCGCGGTCTGGATCGGCACCGTCTTCGCGGTGGACGACGTGCAGCCGACGGCGGCGATGAGTGCGAGGTACAGGATATTGCGGTTCACAGCAAACTCCGGATGGAGACTCTTGGATGCGGAATGCGGAAGAGGAATGCGGGATGCGGTCGCACTACTTCAGGTCGCGGCCGATGAGGGCCTCGATGTTGGCTTTCGCGGTGCGTGCGTTCAGGCGCGCCTGAATCAGGTTGAAACGGGCGAGGTCGAGCGCGGCCTCGGCGGTAGTGACGTCCACCTGCAGGGCCGTGCCGATGTTGTAGCGCTGCGTCTGGACGCGGAGATTCTCGACCGCGGACTGGATCTGCAGCAGCTGCAGCGCGATGGTCTGCTGCGCGGTCTGGTAGTTCACGAGATACGTCGTGAGGTTCTGCTGCGCGAGGAACTTCGCGTCGCGCAGGTTCGCCTGCGCGTTGTCTTCGGATATCCGGGCCAGGATGAGCGACTGCTCGCGCGCATAGTTGTTGAAGATGTTGTACGAGGCGGAAATGCCGAATCGCGTGCTGGTCGACGTCGGACCACCACCGCCTTCGAATCCCTGGGTGGCCTTGGGGTTCTGGCCGTAGTTGGCGCTGGCGTTGACTTGTGGGTAGTAGCCGGTCGTCGCCGCCTTGTGCGCCGCCTGCGTGGCCGCGTACTGCGCAGACGCCGCCCTCACCGCCGGCCCCTCGAGCGCCATCTTCGTCAGTGCGCCCGCATCGACGTCCACGCGGCCGATGTCGGACGTGTCCGCCGCGACCGCCGTCACCATGACGGGCGACGCCACGAGCCGCGTGAGCGCGGCGTTCGCGTTGAGCAGCGCGTTCTGCGCATTGAGGATCGCGAGTTGCGCGGTGCCGACCGACAGGGCGGCGGTCAGCGAGTCGGCGCGCGTCGCCGCGCCCGCGAGCATCTTTGCGGACGCGACCTGCAGCGCCTGCTGCGCTTCCTCGAGCTGGCGGCGAGCCGCGGCTTCCTGCTCTCGGGCCGCGAGAATCGCGAAGTACTGCGTCTTCACGCTGAGCGCCACGCTGTACCGCTGGGACACGTCCGACGCGACTGCCGCGTCGAGGTTCGCGCCGGCGACCTTGTAGTTGTAATAGTGCGCACCGCCGTCGAAGACCGTCAGGTTCGAGCTGATGCCCCGGGTATACGTCCACGGCAGGCCGGAGATCGGAACGGGAGTGCCCTGAATGAACTGGGTGCCGCCCTGATTGGTGGCACCATAGGTGAGCGACAAACTCGGCAGAAACGCCGCCTTGGCGAAGTTGACGCCGGCCTCGCCGCTGCGTTCGCCGTTGCGCGAGGCGACGGTGAGCGGCGAATTCTGCACCGCGAGGCGGACGGCGTCATCGATGGTAATGGGGCGCGCGTTGTCGGCGCCCGACTGCGCCGAGACGAGCGCGGGCGCGATGGCGAGTGCGAGGGCACCGCGAATGAACCAGGACTTCATCTCTTCTCCGTGCGCGGCGCGTTGTCGCGCTGCATTTGGTCGTAAATGGATTTCTGCTCGGGCGTGAGGAGCTGCAAGAGGCGCTGGCGAGCCTGAGCGTTCACCGAGTCCGTCGAGGGGCGGACCGGCGCCATGAGGACAGAGTCCCGGCGATTGCGGTCGTCGAAGATGAGGTTCGCCGAGTCGCGCTGCGCCGGGGTGAGGTGCAGTTCGTCGAACAGCCGCGTCCGCATCTCGCGGCGGTCGTACCATCGCGGCTGCGCGCGAACCGCGAGGCGGTCGACGGACATACCGATCGCGGCGCCAGCGAGGGCAGCGCCCAGATAGAACGCCAGCGCGATGCTCTTCGTGCGTGTCATTGCGCTCGCGCGATCAGCGGCCGGTGAGTATTCGCAGCGTCGCCTGCTGCTCCGTGAGCTTCGCGCGCTGCGCCACCTCGAGAATGTCGATGGTGGCCGGGTCCACGACCGTTTCGTACGCCATGCGCGTGACCTGCGTCTGCGCACGCATGATCAGCGCGCCGGCGACGATCACGGCGAACCCCGCCGCGATGAGGCCCACCCGCAGCCAGCGTTCCGGCACCGTCCACCACTCGTCGGCCGCGTCGAGGCGCGCGTTGATCCGCCGCTCGAGGTCGTCCCACCACGCTGCGCCGGTCGGCGCAGCATATATCAGGCGCAGTTCGCGCGTCAGTTCGTCGTCTCGGACCAATTCAGGTCCGCGGTATTCGTTCGTCATAGTTCCCTCCGTACCGAGCCGAGCACCTCGCGCAAGTGCGATCTCGCGTAGTGCAAGTCCGACCGCGCGGTCCCCTCGGGAATTCCGAGCGTCACGCCGATCTCCGAATGCTTGTACCCTTCCACGTCGTGCAACACGATCACCGCCCGCTGCCGCGCGGGCAACGACGCCAGCGCCTGCTCGAGCCGGCTCCGGAGTTCGCTCGACTCCGCAGGATCGCGGAACGGCGACGCCACCGTCTCCGGCAACTCATCCGCATCCCGCACCTTGCGCCGCCGCGTGATGTCGAGCGCCGCGTTGGCGACGATCCGGTGCAGCCACGCGCCGAACGCCTGGTCCGGCAGGAACCGATTCAATGCGCGGTACGCGTGCAGGAACGCTTCCTGTACCGCGTCTTCCGCATCCTCGTGATTCACCACGATCGCCCGAGCCACCGCGTACGCGCGCCGCTGATGCGCGCGCACCAGCTGGGAAAACGCCTCGCGTTCCCCGCGCTGAGCGGCCAGCACGAGTGCGCGCTCGTCGGCCGGACGTTCAGCCACGAAGCGTGCCCTCGTCGGCAGCAGGCCCGTTGACCGTTCCGCTTGCGCGAGACCGGTCATGCGATCGCCTCACGATTCACACTCCAAGTACGGGGCGCTGAACCGGAACGTTGGTGGCCGGTTGGAGGCCCGCGTCACGAGGCGGTGCTGCCGCCCAACCCGAGCAGGTCCGCGCGATCCCGCATGGAGCGGATCACGAGCGCGATGTGCGCGTCGAGCTCGACGCCCAGCTCCGCCGCACCGCGGAGGACGTCGTCGCGGTTCACGCCACGGGCGAAGGCCTTGTCCTTCATCTTCTTCTTGACCGACGATGGCTCGAGGTCGTTCACGCTGCGCGACGGGCGCACCAGGGCGCACGCGGTACACAACCCCGCCAGCTCGTCCACGGCGTAGAGCGTCTTCGCCATGGGGGTTTCGCGGGCGACCCCCGTATAGTCCGCGTGGCCAAGGATCGCCAGGAGCACGTCGTCCGGGTAACCCAGCGCCTGCAACGCGCGCACGCCCTCTGCCGGATGCTCGGCGTCGGCCGCGTGCGCGGCGTTGGGAAAGCGTTCGTAGTCGAAGTCGTGCATCAGCCCCGCCAGGCCCCAGCGATCGGCGTCTTCGCCGAAGTGCGCCGCGTACGCGCGCATCGCACCCTCGACCGCCAGCATGTGCTTGCGAAGCGAATCGCTCGGCGTCCACTCCTCCATCAAGGCGAGAGCGGCGTCGCGATCGGGAAGCGGCGTGCCCGGGGGAATCCTACGGTCTCCCGCCGAGCAGCTTTTCGAGATCGCCGTCCTGCTGCGTCAGCAGGTCGGCGGCCGCCTTCTTCTGCGCCTCGGGCACGAGGTTCAGCGCGTCCGTCACGTCGGCCTTGCGGCGCTCGCGGACCTCGGCCATGAGGCCGCGAAGATCGCGCATGGACGACTGCATCTTGGCCTGCTCGGCCGGCGAGGTCTTCGCTTCAGCGATCTTCGAGTCTACTCCGCCATGAAGGCCGAAGGATTGCGCGGACGAACTCGACGACGAGAGCGGCATCGTCCATTTGCGGGTCGAATCGTACGTCGCGTAGAACTGCGCGTTGCGTTCGTTGATCTTCTTTTGCACGGCCTTGAGCTGACTCACGGTCGAGTCCGCCAGCGGGATCTTCTTTCGCTTGTCAACGAGCAGCGCGGCAGGGTTCAGCTCTACGAAGTCGCGCGACGAAGGCGACTTCGCGCCCGACGACGAGCCGCCCGACGACGGCCCCTGGTCGGCCGGTGCCGCTACCGCGGCGCCCTTCTGGGCAAACCCGGCCGCAGGAAGACAGGCGGCCAGTGCGACCGCGATGATGGGTGTGCGCATTGCAGTGCGTCCTCCGGAGGAGTGGTCGTGCGGATGGTTCGCAACCCAACGAAATTACAATGTAAGGGCCTAATGTGCTTGCACGGCCGCCCGGCTCCTTCCGTGGCGCCAGAAGAGCATCAATGGTATCGCGCAGCACAGCGCGACGCCGCTGATCAGGTAGATCCGCGAGAACGCGACGACGCTCGCCTGCGCGGTCACCATCCGGTCCATCACCATGAGCGCCTCCTGCCTGGCGACCGCGGGATTGATCCCTCTGGCCACCATGCCGCGGGCGATGAAGTCGAGCCGTGCCTGCGCATCGGTGCCTATGGTCACCACGTGCTGCGTGAGCTGGCTCTTGGCCTGGAAGGTGAAACGCGAGAGCAGGGTGGCCACGATCGCGATGCCGAGCGAACCGCCCAGCTGTCGCGTGAGATTGAACATCCCCGTGCCCTGCGGGATCTCCGACGGCCGCAGTTCCGCCAGCGAGACGCTGGTCAGCGGGATGAAGATGAGGCCAAGGGAGACGCCCCGGACGATGAGCGGCCAGAACAGATCGCCCGCCCCGGCATCGATGGTGAGGCGCGAGAGGCTCCACATGCACCAGAGGAAGCCGAGTACGCCGGCGGCGATCACCGGCCGCGCGTCGACCCTTGGCGCGAATCGCCCCAAGATCGCCATCGTCAGCGCCGATGCGACGGCGCCCGGCAGGATCACGAGTCCCGTCTGGTTCGCCGTGAACCCGTGCAGCCCCTGCAGGAACACCGGAAGCACGAAGATCGAGCCGAACAGGGCGAAGCCCAGCAGCATGGCCATCGTGACGCCCGTCGCGAGCTGGCGGCTCTTCAACACACGGAAGTTGATCACGGGCTCCTTGGCCGTGAGCTCGCGCCAGACCAGCCCGACGAACGAGACGGCGGAAATCACCGCCAGTGCCGTCACGAATCGCGACTCGAACCAGTCGTACCGCTCGCCCCGCTCGAGCATCCACTGCAGCGATCCCACGCCCGTGGTCAGCAGCCCGATGCCGAGCCAGTCCACCGTGGTCGCCCGTTCCTGGTGCGCGGCGTCACGCACGTAGTTCCACACCATCAGGCCCGCGATCAGCCCGAGCGGCAGGTTGATGTAGAAGATCCACGGCCACTCCCAGTTGTCGACGATGAATCCGCCGAGGGTGGGGCCGATGGTCGGGCCGACCATGATGCCGACGCCGAACATCGCCTGCCCGATCGCGATCTCCTTCGGCGGGAAGGCTTCCCAAAGCGTGGCCTGCGACGTGGAGAGCAGGGCGCCGCCCCCGAGTCCCTGCACGACGCGCCACAGCACGAGCGCCTCCAGCGAGCGCGAGGCGCCGCAGAAGAACGACGCCAGAACGAAGATGGCGATCGAAAAAGTGAGATACCGGCGGCGGCCGTAGTAGGCCGACAGCCAGCCGGACATCGGGATCACGATGACGTTCGCGATGATGTATCCCGTCGAGACCCAGGAGATCTCGTCGAGCGTCGCGCCAAGGTTCCCCATCATGTGGGGAATCGCGACGTTCACGATCGACGTGTCGATCAGCTCGAGCATCGAGGCCATGGTGACCGCGATGCCGATGAGATACTTGTAGCGGTACTTGTCGGCGGACGGGTCCGCCGCTGGCGTAACCATGCGATGCCTACTTCGTGGCGACGTGCGCGGTCACCGACATGCCGGGCCGCAACGGCCGGTCGGGGCCGCACCCCTTCGTCACCTGGATACGCACGGGCACGCGTTGCACGACCTTCGTGAAGTTTCCCGTCGAATTGTCCGGCGGAAGGAGCGCGAACTTCGCCCCCGTCGCCGCGCTCAGGCTCTCGACCTTTCCCTCCGCTTCGCAGCCGGAGTACGTGTCCACGTCGATCGCCACGGCCTGGCCCACACGGATGTCGGCGAGCTGTGTCTCCTTGAAGTTCGCGGTGACCCACACGGCCGAGTCCGAGACGAGCGTGAGCAGCGGCTGGCCGGGCTGCACGAGTTGTCCCACCTCGATCTGCTTGCGGCTGACGATTCCCGCGACCGGCGAGACGACCTTCGTGTACGAGAGCTGCAGCGCCGCGTTGTCGCGCGCCGCCTTGGCGCCGGCGTATCGCGCCTGCGCGAACTTTCCGCCGATCTCGGCGTTCGAGAGCTGCGCGGCCGCGCCACCCGCCTGCCGCTGGAGTGCCGCGAGGTTCGCGTTGGCCTGGTCGAACGCCGCCTGCGCCGCGTCGAGCTGCAGCTTCGACACGATCTGCTTGGCGGCAAGCTCCTTGTAGCGGGCAAGGTCCGCCGTCGCCTTCGCCTGCGCGGCCCTGGCGGACTCGATCTGCGCCTGGACGACCTCGCCCTGGCTCGTCGCGCTGCGGATCTGCGCCTCGGCCTGGCCGTTGACGCCCCGGCCGCCGGCGACGAACGCGGCCGCCGCAAGCTCGGCCTCCGCCTGTGCGAGGCGCACGACGTACTCCGACGAGTCGATCTGGACGATCGGCTGGCCGAGCTTCACGTGGTCGTTCTCATCGACGGCCAGCGTCCGCACGAAACCACCGACTTTCGCGAGGACGGGGACGATCGCGCCGTCGACCTGCGCGTTGTCGGTCGAGACGTGCCCCCGGTTGTAGAGGATCGTCTTGACCGCCCAGCCGATGCCGAGCAACGCCACGACGAGGAGGATCGGAAGAACCGGGCTGCGCTTTCCGTTCGTCGGGGTGGCGGCGGTATCGCCGGTCGGTGTGCTGGTGGAGGCCATGGAGTCTCTGTTCTCGAGCGAAGAAGTGTTATGCCGGGTGGCGCGTGGTTGGCGCGGGGTTTGCGTTCGCCGGCTACGGAAGTTCGGTGACGGTGCCCTGCGCTCGCGCAAGCGCGACGCGGGCCGACTGGAACGCGGCGCGCGAATCCACGATCTGGGTGCGCGCCGCGTTGAGACTGAGCGATGCGGTGATCACATCGGCGTTGCCCGCCACGCCGGAGCGGAAGCGGTCGCGCGCCTGCGCGAGTTCCTGCTCGGCCAGCCGCAGGTGTTCCTCGGTCGCGGCGAGTTCCTCGCGGGCCGACATGAGGTCGAGCAACGCGCCGCTCACGTCTATGGCGGCCTGCTCGGTGAGGTCGCGCCGGCGCACGCCGAGTTCCCGGACCGCCGCCTGCTGCTCCTCGATCCGTCCTTCGCGGCGGAAGCCGTCGAAGATCGGGACCGAGAGGCTGATCCCCCAGTCGTACGTGCTCACCAAGTGTTGCGTGCTGCTGCTCGTGGGGCCCTGGTCGATGAACGCCGAGAGCGCCGGCAGCCGCTCGGACTTGATGGATTCGATCTGCCGCTGCGCCGCCTCGATCTGCGCGTCGGCGGAGCGAAGATCGGCACGAGATCGCATCGCGCGATCGGTCGCCTCCTGCTCGGTGGGAAGCGCGCCGTTCGTCGGGAGCCCCGGCAGCGAATCGGCGAGCGAGATCGTCGCGCTCAGCGGCAGGCCGAGCGCGCGGTGCAGGTCGAGGCGCGCCCGGTTGCGCTCATTGCGCGCCGTGATGATCTGCGCGCGGGTCGCCGCCAACTGCGCCTGCGCCCGGGTCACGTCGAGGGCGATGCCCACGCCGGCGTCGAGCTGGTCGCGGGCGATCACGAGCAGTTCCTCTGCGAGGGTGGAGTCGGCGAGGCGCGCGGAAAGCTGCGCGTCCGAACGGAGCACGCGCACGTACACCGCGGCGGCCATCGCCGCGGCCTGCTGCGACTGCGCCGCCGCCTCGTCTCCGAACGCGGACGAGCTCGCGCGCGCGGCCTTCAGCCGGGCGTACGCGGATGGGTCATAGAGATTCTGGCGGATGGTGCCGCGAATGTCGTACGTGCGCACCGGACCGAGCACCACCCCGTTCGGATCGAACATGTACCGCCCGGTCACGGGGTCCGCGAAGTTGATGCCGAAGCTCGCGCTGTTGAAGGTGCGCTCACCCTCGACGGCGTCGCCGGAGATATTGGGCAGGAGCGCCGACTTGGACTGGCGCACTCGCGCTTCCGCCTGCTCGGTCCGCAGGCGCGCGGCCTCCGGCGCGGCGTTCTTCTCGGCTGCCAGCCGCGCCGCACCGCCAAGCGTCAACACCAACGGCTGCTGTGCCGGAGCGGATTGTGCGCCGAGCGCAAGCGCGAGCGCCGCACCGATCGCGCGAGCGCGGGCCGGTGCAGGGCAGCTCTTCATCAAACGAGTCGAGGTCATACGGAGGTGGCTCCGGAGGCCGGTACGGCGCGCGGCGTGGGGCGCAGCGCGTGAAGGACGAAATCGGTGAGATTGTTGAGGACGTTCTCCGGCGCGGGACGGTGCTCCGCTGGTGCGGGAGCGCGCGGTCCGGTCCAGAGCACGTGCATCAGGATGAGCGCCTTGATCATCCGGACAGTCGTTTCCGGATCGGCCTGCCGGAACTCGCCGCTTGCGACCCCGCGGCGAATGATGTCGCCGAGAATCCGGTTTGAGCGCGTGACCACCTCGTCCCAATGGAAGGCCGCGAGATCCGGATACTTGTGGAGTTCGAGCACGACGAGCCGGATCCATCCTTCCGAGTCCTCGCGGCTGAAGCACTCCCACTGGTGGGCGAGGTAGCTTCTCAGCTGGTCTTCGGCCGACCCCTCGGTTCCGGTTGCCTGATCGGCGCTCGCGATGGCTGGGCCAACCTTCTTGCGGACCACCTCGCGAAAGAGTTCTTCCTTGCTGCAGAAGTAGAGGTAGATGGTTCCCTTGGAGACGCCGGCGCGCGCGGCGATTTCCTCGAGCTTTGCGGCGTCAATCCCGTGTTCCGCAAACACGCTGAGCGCGGCATCGAGAATCTGGTCGGGGCGCTCCTCTGGGAGCCGTCTCCATCGCGGATCGTGTGAAGCGGCGTGCGTCGTTGCCATATATATGACTGACCGGTCAGTCAAAGAGCGTGCAATCAAAAGGCGAGCAAGCGCTCGCCTTTTGACTAACTTACCGGTCGGTCAATTATGAGTCAAGGGCGATGCAACTTCCTGCCGGGACGCGCGATGCGGTCTTTGAGCCGGACTCCGCCGCATAACGCGCATTCGTCAGGCGGACGATCGTGTAGAGGATGATGCCGAGCACGATGACTCCCAGTACGAGACCTCGGAAGGCAGCGGAACGGTCGGATTCGTGAGACTGATCGTGTGACATGGAAATCCTCGAAGATCGGTGCGTGCGCTAGGAGACGCGGACCGTGGTCATGGAATCGTTCTGCTTGATCTTCTTCATGACATCGAGCCCGTCGGTGATCTGGCCGAACACGGTGTGGACGCCGTTGAGGTGTTTCGTGTTCTGCTCGCTGAGCACCATGAAGAACTGACTGCCGCCGGTGTCCTTTCCGGCGTGTGCCATGCTGAGCGCGCCGACGGCGTGCTTGCGCGGGTTGCCCGCGGTCTCGCACTTGATCATCCAGCCCGGCCCACCCGTTCCGATGCGGCGGTCGCCTGCCGGCAGGTCGCGCGAGTAGGGATCGCCGCCCTGCACCACGAAGTCAGGGATCACGCGGTGGAACTTCACGCCGTCGTAGAAGCCGGAGTTGGCGAGTTTCTCGAAGTTGGCCACGGTCTCGGGAGCGTTCTTGTCGAACAGCTCGGCCGTGATGGTGCCGACGTTGGTTTCGAATTTCGCGGTCTTTGACATGACGGACAATTCTATCGCGTCACGCGGCCGAGGGACAGATGCGGCGCAACACGCAGTCGGGGCAGCGCGGCCTCTTCGCGTCGCAGACGCGGCGCCCGTGCCAGATGAGGAGATGCGACAGGAGCGTCCACGACGAGCGCGGATACAGCGCCATCAGCGCGCGCTCGATCTTCACGGGATCGGTCTCGCGGGTGAGACCGAGGCGAGCGCTGAGCCGCGCCACGTGCGTGTCGACAACGACGCCCTCGTTCAGGCCGAACGCGTTCCCGAGGATGACGTTCGCGGTCTTGCGGCCGATGCCTGGCAGCGCGACGAGGGCATCCATGGTGCGCGGCACTTCGCCGCCGTGACGTTCGATGAGCGCCCTCGCCATGCCGATGATGTTCTTCGCCTTGTTGCGGAAGAACCCGGTGCTCCTGATCAGTGCTTCCACGTCCTGTTGATCCGCTGCAGCCAGGGCGGGCGCGTCCGGAAACCGGGCGAACAGCGCCGGGGTCACGATATTCACCCGCTTGTCGGTGCACTGGGCGCTGAGGATGGTGGCGACGGCGAGCTCGAGTGCGTCGTGGTGGACGAGTTCGCACTCGGCTTCGGGGTAGGCTTTCCTGAGCAGCCGTTCGATCGAACGCGCCTGCTTCTCGAGGCCGGCTTCGGGCACGACGCCCTTGCGGCCGGGAGCCTTCTTCCTTTTCGGGGTCACTCGCCTCGCGCGGATGGTACCACCTGGTCCGGGGCTAGTCCTCGACGCCCGCGGACGGGGCCAGGCGGTCGATCAGCGCATGGAGCTGTTGCTCCGTGAGATCGATCTCCTGCGTGGCGCCTTCGACGTCGAGAAGGCCCGCGCGGATCGAAATGGCCACCTGGTTCAAGTAGCGGATTTTCGCGAGGATCTCGTCGGTGGTTCTCCGGAGCTCGTGGTACCGGCGCTTCTCGGAGAGCGCCCGGTGATGCCGCCGGACCAGTTCGTCCACGGTGAAGCGGCTGGCGAGCGCGAGCACCTCGTCCTTGGTGCGCCCGGGCAGCGCTCCGCGGTCGGGGATGCCCGCATCGTCCGACGACGCGTCCGCGAACCAGAGCCGCCCGACGTACTCCAGGCCGTCGAATCCCACGCGGCACGACACGCGGCAGCGCCGGCCGTCGCTCTCGATGGTCGCGATGTGGGGCTGCGTGATGTCGCCGTGGGTGCTCATGCTGGCCTTCAACCGGACGCAGAGTGCAGAAGTGGAAGACGGGTGCGGGCACTACGCTCCGTCGGTGTGCCTGAAGAACCCGCGAAGCACCGAGAACAGCTTCTCGGGTTGCTCAACATACGGCACGTGACCGCAGTCATCCAGCGAGACGAACTTGGCGTTGAGCGCCGTCGCGATGGACTCCGAGCTCGCCTGAGGAATCGGATCCTGGCGGCCGTGGACGACGATGGCGGGGCAGTGCACGGCGGCGAGACCGCGCGAGAGATCGAAGTCGCCGAGGCTCTCCCAGATCGACTGCTGCACGCGCCCGGTGACCCGAAAGGGAGTCAGGTCGCGGGCGCGATGCGGATCGGCAAAATAGCCGGCGACACTGAGCTCGAACGTGCGCTGCCGGTACGCCACAGGATCGCGTTCCCTGAGGCCGGAACTCGCGAGTTCCGCGCGGAGCCCCCGGACGGCGCCGCCATGCTGCCGGCGTGCGAATTCGGCCTCGAACGCGGCACGGTGCGCGCTCGAGACCGGCGCAGGATCGATGAGCGCGATCCGCGCGGGCGGTGGTCCCACGCGGCCCTTCGCGGCCTCGATCGCGTACAACAGCGCAAGGAGTCCGCCCCATGAGTAGCCCACGATTGAGAGCGGGTCGAGCGCAAGCTCCGCGACGACGCGCGAGAGGTCATTCACCTGTGTTTCCCAGGTGACCTGCGTCGGCACGAGTTCCTTCGAGCGGCCTCCCCCGCGCTGGTCGTAGAAGACCAGCTCGAATTCGGGCGTGAGCTCGAGCATCTGCGGAAGCAGATACCGGTGATCCGCGCCGGGACCGCCGTGCAGCACGAGCAGCCGTTCCCGCGGCGGCCGCTCAGGTCCGTATGTGCACCAGTAGAGCGCGAAGTCCGTCGACCGGGTGAAGCCCGAGGTGCGCGGCCCGGGAATGTTCACCAATGGGGCAACGCGCCCGCGCTGGCGGATGGACGGTTGAACATGACGAGATCTCGGCGTGTGTGGTGAGGAACGGGCGCGCTGCGATATGTTAGGCGGACGGGTCCCGCCGCACCAGCGGAATTCAGCTCGACAAACCTCCACGGGAGGCCGCGCTCAGTGACGCTCTTCTATCTCGCGACCGGCGTGCTCGCCGGCGTGCTCTCGGGAATCTTCGGCATCGGCGGCGGGCTCCTCATTGTCCCCGCGTTGATCTTCTTCGGAAAGATGACACAGCGCACCGCGGTCGGAACGTCGCTCGGCGCGCTGCTGCTGCCGGTTGGCGCGCTGGGCGTCTACGCGTACTGGCGCGAAGGTGATGTGAACCTGAAGGCGGCGGCCTGGATCGCGCTCGGCATGTTCGTCGGCGCGTACGGTGGAGCGACCTTCTCGCTGATGGTCAACGAGTCATTCATGAAACGCGTGTTCGCCGTCCTGCTGGTGCTCGTCGCCGGCCGGCTCTGGATGACGGCCTGACGCCCGTCACTTCGCCTCGTACACCATCTTGCCGCCGACCCACGTCGAGAGCACGCGCGTGGCGAGGATCGTCTCGACCGGCGCGCGCATGATGTCCTGGTCGAGCACGACGAAATCAGCGTATTTGCCGGGGGTGAGCGAACCGAGGTCGTGCTCCTGGAACGCGGCGAACGCGGGCCAGATCGTCATCGACTTGAGCGCCTCGTCACGCGTCATGCGCTCTTCGGGAAACCAGCCGCCCGGCGGCCAGTCATTGGCGTCCTGCCGCGACACCGCAGCGTGAAACGAGATCAGCGGGTTGACGCGTTCGACCGGAAAGTCACTGCCGTTGGGAATCACGACGCCGGTGTTGAGGAGCGCCCGCCACGGGTACGCCTCGACGAGCCTCGAGACGCCGAGGCGCGTGCCCACCCAGTACATGTCGCTCGTCTGGTGGCTGGCCTGCATCGACGGAATGACGCCGAGCTGTGCAAAGCGCGGGACGTCGGCGTAGTGCAGGTTCTGTGCGTGCTCGACGCGGAACCGGTGGTCGGCCGTGGGGACGGCCGCCAGTGCCTCTTCGTACGCGTCGAGCGCAATGCGATTTCCGCGGTCGCCGATGGCGTGCACGCATACCTGGAAGCCGGTGCGCAGGGCTTGCGTCGCGACCGCCTGCAGGTGCGCCGGTGTGGAGATCAATAGTCCGGAGTTGCCGGGATCGTCGCTGTAGGGCTCGAGCAGCGCGGCGCCGCGCGAGCCCATCGCACCGTCGGCGTACAGCTTGATGCTGCGGATCCAGAGCGTTCCGCCGTAGAGGCCGCTTTGCGGCCCGCGAGCGATCGCGCGAGCAACCGTGGCCGAGTCGTCGCTGATCATCGCGTAGATGCGCGAGTTGAGCTGGCCCGTCTTGCCGAGTTCCTCGTAGATGTCGAGCACGGCCTGGCCCTCGCCCGCGTCGTGCACGCCGGTGAGCCCCCAGCGCTGCGTCTCCGCGATGGCGTTCACGACCTGGCGCTTCAGCTCCTCGTGCGACGGCCGCGGCACTGCGCGCTGCATCAGGCCCTGCGCGTTGTCGACAAACACGCCGCTCGGTGACCCGTCGGCGAGATGCTCGATGCGGCCGCCGGCGGGATCCTTGGTCGCGGCCGTGACGCCGGCCAAGTCCATCGCCTTCCGGTTCGCGAGGTTCGCGTGTCCGTCCACGCGCTCGAGCAGCACCGGATTGTCCGGGACCGCGGCGGTGAGCTTCACGTGCGATGGGAAGCGCGTATCGGCCCAGCGGTTCTGGTCCCATCCGCGTCCCGTCACCCATACGCCGGGCGCCACGGTCCTGGCCTTGGCGACCACACGAGCGATGATCTCGTCGTAGCTCGACGCGCCTGTGAGATCCACGACCGCGAGCGCCGAGCCGAGTCCGGAGACGTGGCCGTGCGCATCCACCATGCCGGGAATGACCGTGCGGCCGCCGAGGTCGACCACGCGCGTTTGCGGACCCTTCAGCGTGAGCGCGCCGCGTGCGTCACCGGCGAACGCGACGCGTCCGCCGCGCACGGCAAATGCGGCCACGACGGGACGCGCATCGTCGACCGTGTAGATTCGCGCGTTGGTGACGATGAGGTCGGCGGGCGGTTGCTGCGGCGCGGCTTGTCCGGCGAGCGGCGCGGCGATGAGCGCGAGCGCGAGGGAGGTGCGAAGCATCGGGTGCATGATGGCCGTGATCGGGGAAGTTGAGTCGAAAAGTAGGGCGGGACCCACCGGCGTGAAAGCAATCGTCGCCCGCCGGTCGCCGCTCGACCCGTCGCAACGTACTTTCCAGCGACATTCGATGCCAAAGCCCACGCCAACTCGCCGCAACGCCATGCTCCGTTCGTCGCTTCCGCGCATCGCCGCCGTTTCCGCGCTCACCGGGGCCTTCGCCGCCCTGCTCGGCGCCCAGGTGCCGGCCGCGGAATTCGCCGCCCGCCGCGACTCGCTCGCGGCGCGCATCGACAGTGGCGTGGTGGTTGCGTTCGGCGGGCGCACGCTCGTGCAGGACTTCGGGACCTTCTTCCAGCTCCCGGCGTTCCACTATCTCACGAGCTTCGACGAGCCGGATGCCGCGTATGTGCTCGTCGCGCGCCGCAAGCGTGGCGAAAGCACGATCTTCGTCTCCCCGATCAACGCGCGCACGGCGTTCTATTACGGCCGCCGCGCCGATTCATCGGTCACGCTGCAGCGTTACGGGATCCGCGGGCGGCCGTTCTCCTCGCTCGCGGGCGTGCTCGACTCGCTGGCGGCCTCGGGACTGCCCTTCTACGCGATAGGCGACTTCGAGGACGCCGATTTCGCGCGCGACGACTCGCTGACGCGTGGCCAGGTCTTCATGCGGGGATTGGCCGCGAAGCATCCCGGCCTGACGGTGCGCGACGGGATGCCGTTTGTCGACCAGCTTCGCGCGCGGAAGTCACCGGCGGAACTCGCCCTGCTCCGGAAGGCAGCCGATATCAGCTCCGAGGGGCATCGCGCCGCGATGCTCACGGCGAACCCGTCCCACGAGTACGAACTCCGCGCCGCGCTCGAGTACACCTTCACGAAGCTCGGCGCGGAGCGCATCGCGTACGGGTCGATCGTCGGTTCAGGCGCGAACGGCACGCAGCTCCACTACATGAAAGACACCGATCCGGTGAAGCCGGGCGATCTCGTCGTGATGGACGCGGCGGGCGAGTACCACGGCTACGCCGCCGACATCACGCGCACGATTCCCGTGAGCGGCACGTTCACGCGCGAGCAACGGCAGATCTACCAGCTCGTCCGCGCGGCGCAGGATGTGGCGGAACGGAACTCGAAGCCGGGCATGTCGTCCCGCGTTGCGCAGGACTCATCGGTGATCGTGCGCGCCGCGGGGCTGGCCACGCTCGGCCTCATCGAAAGCACCGACGCGACGTTCGATCCACCCTGGCCGGTCGACTGCAAAGCGCAGCCTGCGGCATGCAAACAGTCGAACCTCTGGATGATCCACGGAATCTCCCACGGACTCGGCCTCGCGGTGCACGACCCCGTTCAGGCCTCTTATGGCGACCGCACCTACAAGATTGGCGACGCGTTCACGATCGAGCCCGGGATCTACATCAGCACGCGTTCGCTCGACGTCCTTCCCGACACGCCAAAGAACCGCGCGTTCATCGCGAAGGTCCGTGCCGCGGTGGTCCGGTACGAGAACACCGGCGTCCGCGTCGAGGACGATTACGTCATCACCGACAAGGGGCTCGAGCGGATCAGCACCACGCCGCGCGAGATCGACGAAATCGAGGCGCTCATGAAGCGGCGGGCGCGCGTGCAGCCGTAATCCGCGCCGGCCGAGCGCGGCCGGCGCGGGCGCCCGATCCTCACGGTTTCACGGTCATCGAGTCGCGCTTCGCCTTGAACTCGGTCCCCGGCATCCACTGCGGCGTGGCGTTCGAGGTCGCGACGGCATAGCCGACCTTGAACAGCGTCTGCATGTCCTGCACACCGCCGCTGAGATCCCAGTCGGGCTTCACTTCGTCACTGACGTTGTGATAATCCTTGTTCGTGTACTCGTCGCGCTTCTTCATGCCGTATCCCTGCGGCTTGCCGATGTAGTCGATCCCGGCATCGGTGTCGAGCGCGGGCACGCCCTGCTTGGCGAACTCGAAATGGTCGGAACGGTAGTAGTACCCCTTCTCGGGCTCCGCGTCGGGACGAACCGTGCGATGGTCCGCTTTCAGGACCGAGAGCAGGTCGTCGTCGAGCGTGGAGTTGCCGAGCCCGATCACCGTGAAGTCGCTCGTCTTGCCCCATTGATTGATGCCGTCGACGTTGATGTTCGCGACGGTCTTGTCGAGGGGATAGAGCGGATGGGTCGCGTAGTACTTCGCGCCGACGAGCCCCTTCTCCTCGGCGGTCACCGCGAGGAACAGGACCGAACGCCTGGGGCGGACGGGCAATCTCGTGAACGCCTTGGCAATGTCGAGCATCGCCGCGCTCCCGGACGCATTGTCCAGCGCGCCGTTGTAGATCTGGTCGCCCTTGAGCGTCGTGTCCCTGCCAAGGTGATCCCAGTGCGCCGTGTAGATGAGGTACTCGTCCTTCTTGTCCGTGCCCTCGAGCAGCGCGACCACGTTGTGCGACTGGATCTTCCGCACGTCGATTTTCACGTCGTAGGTCGCCTTGGCGTCGAGCACCACCGGCTTGAAGTCCTTCCTCGCGGCCGCCGCCTTGAGCGCGTCGAAGTTCTGTCCGGCCGCGGAGATGATCTCTTTGGCCTTCTCGAGCGTGATCCACCCCTCGACCGGAACGCGTGTCTCCGCGTCGGGTGATATGACGTCGAACTGCTCCTGCGAATTGCTCCCGCGCACGACGCCGTACGGATACCCGGCCGGGCCGGTCTCGTGGATGATGATCGCGGCCGCCGCGCGCTTGCGCGATGCGATCTCATATTTGTATGTCCAGCGGCCGTAGTACGTCATCGCCTTGCCCTTGAACATCGTCGTGTCGAGGGAGGTGTCATTGGGGACGCGGACCTGGGGATCGTTCACGAGCATCAGGATCGTCTTGCCCGTCACGTCGATTCCCTTGTAGTCGTCCCAGCCGTACTCCGGCGCGACCACCCCGTACCCGACGAACACGACGTCCGAGTGCTCGACCTTCGTCTCGGGACGGTCGTGGCGCGAGTTGGCGATGAAATCATCGGGGTACTTCAGCGAGATCGCCTTGCCGCCGGCCGTGTAAGACCCCGTGGGGTGCGCCATGTAGCCGATCAGGTCGACGTTCTGCAGATAGGTGCCGTCGGGATTCCCGGGCTTCAGGCCGAGCGCCTTGTACTGCGCCTGGAGGTACGCGATGGTCTTCACTTCTCCCGGCGTGCCGGGTGCGCGGCCCTCCATCGAGTCGGCTGACAGATCCTTGATGTGCTGGAGGATGTCGACGCTCGTGATGGCCTGCGCGGCCGTGTCGACCGAGGCGGCCGACGCGGTCCCACCGGAGCTGGCCGAACCGCCGGGCCCGGCGCACGAAGCGCCCGCGGCAAGTGCAAAGATCGTAGCCGCCATCGTGAGGGTAAGTCTGTGCATCATGAAGTTCTCCCTGCGGTGATCGCGAGGCTGCGAGATGGCCAGTGCGGCGCGAAAGGTGCGAATCATCACGAAGATTATCTCCTCGGCACGGGCATCACGCTAGACGTTAGGTGGCTGCAGTCAGCAATCGGCAGCGCGTGGAATTGCCTGACCGCGAACGCAAATGGTGACGACCTCTCGTGCTCAGCGGCGTACTGTGTTGCCGTGGGAGCGAGGAGTGACTTGCATGTGCGGACTTCAGTTTCGCCGTTTTCGCGGACGTGCCCGAGTGGCGGAACTGGTAGACGCATACGCATCGCAAGTGTATGCCGGCAACGGCGTGCGGGTTCGAATCCCGCTTCGGGCACGCCCACACCAAAAAGTTGACTCGGCGAACGCCGCTTCGTACTATTCGATTACACTTGCGATGTGTGTGTTCGTCTGCTTCGGCAGGCGACAGAACCCGCGGAGCCCACCGGCCCGCGGGTTCTGCGTTTTAGGCGGATGGGCGGCGAACAAGGTCGAGATAACAGTGCGGACACTGGTGGACGGTTAGCGCAACACCAAGTCGTTCACCACACCGCGGACAGCACCACACACCACCGGCGACACCAGCCATCGCTACCAGGGCAACCGGAAGCCAATCGCTCGAGATCACATGTGACTTGATCGCGACGAACATGGCAATGAGGGCTCCGATAGCGCCCAGAGTCGCAGCGCGACGCAACCGAAACTTCGATTGAAAACGAACCACGTCGTCCCTTGGCGACATCATCGTCGTTCTCTCCGGTTCCAATCGTCTGTTGCCAAACTAGCGCGGGGCGCGGTATCGCGACGTCATCGACCATTGCAATTGGCTGATCCCTGCGCTCCGCGTCATTCGAAGGCAGTGCTTCACTGCTGCCGCGTGCTGAGCCACTTCGCGCGGAACGCGAGCTGCTGATCGGTGGGGTTGAGGCCCGCGTCCTCGAACGTGACCACCTGCACGGCGGGATTCTCGGCGATCGTCACCGCTGCGTCGCGGCGGCCGGCACGCCCCTCGAACGAAATCGTGATCTTGTCGCCCGGCTTGTGCGCCGCGATGGCCGCGCGAAACTCTGCCTCGGAGCCCATGTCCTTGCCGTCGAGCGCGATGATCCGGTCGCCGCGGTCGAGGCCCGCGTCGTAGAGCGGAGAACCGACCAACACGCTCGAGTTGATCGTGAGCGGCGCGCCGGGCTGGTTCGGCTGCGCCGGCCTGATCTGATAGTCGCCGATCCACGCGGCGCCCGGCTGCGCTTTTCGAACGAGGATGCCGGCGTTCGCGAGGAGTGCCGGATAGTCCGGCAGCTCGTGCCCCGCGATGTATCGCTTCCAGAAGTCCCACGCCCATGCAGAATCGCCGGACGCGGTCGCGAGCGCCCGTCTCGCGTCGTCGAGCGTGTATGGGATCTCCGGCTTGCCGTGGTTCTTCCACATCACGCGCATGAAGTCGTCGAGTGTCCTTCCGCCGCGCGACCGCAACGAGAGGTCGAGCGCGAGCGCGATCCCGGCGCCGTAGGTGTAGTAGGAAATGAAGATGTTCGCGCGATTCTGCGGGTCGATCGAGCCGGCCGCCGCATCGGTGAACGGTGCTTGCTGGCTCATCCCGATCGGCCCGAAGTAGCGGCGCCCGGGAGCGTTCGTGAGGGCGTTCACGGTACCACCGAGACTGCGCACGAACGCGCTGCTCTGCGTGACGCCGGCGCGCGCCTCGAGCAGCGGGCCGTAGTACTGCGTGAATCCTTCCGCGATCCACAGCTCGCCGGACATGTTCGCGCGATCGTAGTCGAACGGCTCGAGCGTGGCGGGCCGTATCCGCTTCACGTTCCATGCGTGGAAGAACTCGTGCGCCACGGTGCCGAGTTCCCGCACCGGGCTCGCGCCCATGCTTGCGCCGCCGGTCACGCTTGTGGAGTTGCGGTGCTCCATGCCGTCGCCGCCGCAGCTCGGCCGGTAGCACGCGACGAACGTGTACGTGCCGAAGTCGAATGCCGGGAATTCACCGTACACGGCGGCGGCCTCGCGCGCGATCTTCTTCGCGCCCGCGGCGTATTCGTCGATCGTCGCGGCCGGAGCCGGATCGTCGACCGCGGCCCGGAACGTCAGCGTGCGGCCGCCGCTCGTCTCGGTCCACTCGCGCCACTGGATCCGTCCCGCGTGTGTGGGGCTGTCGAACAGGTACTGCATGCCCGGCGCGGTGAACGTTTCGGGATCGGACGTCGGCACGAGCTGCGTGGCGATCGTCCATGCCGGATCGGGCCGGTGAATGGTGACGCGCACGGGACGCTGCTCGAACCCACGGGCGTAGAGGAACGTTCCTTGCGGCTGGATGTGCGCCTGTACGGCGTCGAATCCGGAATACGTTCCGTCCGCGCGATCCGCGAACAGGGTGTACGTCACTCTGACGGTGCCGTCGTGGCCCCCGATGTCCCAGCCGTATGGATCCGGCCTCGTCACCACGAGCTCTCGGCCCTTCGAGTCCACCGCCTTGAGGGAATACACGTTCTTCGCGAATTCGTGCAGGGCGTAGCGGCCCGTCGAGCTGCGTGCCATGCGGGTGTGCAGCGCGCCCGGCGGGACGGAGGTGAATACCGCCGTCACCTCGGCTTCGTGGTGCACGACGTTCGGAAAGGAGATCTCGTACGAGATGACCGGCCCCTTGTTTCCCTGCTCGGCGGGGTGGAGCTGCGCGCGCGCGGTGTGTCCTGCGGCGATGGTGGCGAGGCCAAGGACGGCAACGCAGAGCCGGCGGGTAGAAGTCATGGACTGAATATGCGAATGGGGGTGAAGAGTGGTTAGTTAATTGGACCTAAGATGGAAGATGGAAGACCGAAGATGGAACGCCGCAGCCGGAAGCCGGAAGCCGACAAACATCCGATAACCGATAACCGACCACCGATGACAGTGAACCACGGAAGACAACTGATGACCGGCATCCGATCGCTCGTCGCGTCGCTCGCGATCGTCGTTTCCCCGCTCGTCGTGTGCGCGCAGTCGCGTTCGACGCTCCCGCGCTCGGCCGCGATCTCCGACGTTCACTACGCCGTCACCTTCAAGGCACTCCAGGGCATCGAGCGCACCGTTGACGTTTCGATGTCGTTCGTCGCGTCGGGAAGGGATCCCGTCGTGCTCTCGCTCCCGATCTGGACGCCCGGCGACTACGAGGTGAGCTCGTTCGCCCGCAATGTGTCGCAGTTCTCGGCGATTGCAAACGGCAAGGCGCTCACATGGGACAAGGTCGGTCCGAGCACGTGGCGGATCGTCCCGGAACGAAGCGGGCCGGTCACGGTCAGATTCCGCTACAAGGCCGACTCGCTCGATAACTCGCAAAGTTGGGCGCGCGAGGATTTCCTGCTGTTCAACGGGACGAACCTCTTTCCATATCCCGAAGGGCGTGCGCTCGACTTTCCCGCGATGGTGACCGTGCACACGGAAGACGCCTGGCGAGTGGTGACCGGCATGACGCAGGCCGGCTCCCGCGCGTGGATCGCGCCGAACTACCACGAGCTCGTGGATCATCCGTTCTTCATCGGGAGATTCGACCTCGACAGCGTCCTGGTCGCAGGCGCGTGGATGCGCTTCTCGTCCTACCCCTCGGGATCGGTGAAGCCGGCGCAACGCACCAAGCTTCTCGACCAGATGGCGCGAGCCGTGCCGGCCGAGGTCGCGGTGTTCGCCGACCGTCCCTGGTCACGATACGACATCATGCAGATCGCGGATTCGTCGTCGCCGGGGATGAGCGCGCTCGAACACGAGAACTCGAACGTCGGCGTGGTCGGCAGCAGCTACGTCAATGAGGATTTCGTGCCCTCGGTCTACGCGCACGAGATCTTCCACGCGTGGAACGTGAAGCGGCTGCGGCCTCTCGACATGTGGCCTTACCGCTACGATCTAATGCAGCCGACGGTCTGGCTCTGGGTCAGCGAGGGCATCACGGACTATTACGCCGACCTCGCGCTCGTGCGCGGCGGTGTGATCAACGCGACGGGATTCCTCGAGAAGACCGAGGCGAAGATCGACCACGTGGACAAGACCGCGCCTGTCGCGCTCTCGGATGCGTCGCTCCAGACGTGGATCCACATGACGGACGGCACGCAGGACATCTACTATGACAAAGGATCGCTGGCCGGGCTCGCGCTCGACATCATGATTCGCGACGCGACCGACAATGCCGTGAGCCTCGACGGCGTCATGCGTTCGCTATACACGGCCGAGTACAGGAAAGGCCGGGGCTTTACGCCTGGCGATTGGTGGGGCACCATTTCACGGGCGGCCAAGGGGATAAACACCAAGGAGTTCAACGACAAATACGTCGATGGGCGCGAGCCCTATCCATGGGACCAGTGGCTCCCGAAGGCCGGCTGGCGCATTCACGTCGACTCGCTGCGCCAGCCGCGCCTGGGCGTCAGCCTGCAGCGTGACTCGACCGGACTGCTCGTCGTGATCGTCGATCCGGGCAGCATGGCGGCAACCGCCGGGATCCAGCCCGGCGACATCATCACGTCGGTCGACGGCATCCGGACGTCGAATCCCGCTTGGGAAGGCTGGCGCCAGAAATTCGCGCGGCGTGAAGGCGCACCGATCGAGATCAAGCTGGTTCGCGACGGCGCGGCGAGGACGCTCAACCCGTCCGTGAAGTTCGCGACGTTGATCGACCGCAGACTGGAGGCCGATCCGGCGGCATCGGATAAAGCGAAGAGGATCAGGGAGGGGATACTGAAGGGCACGACGACAGGGGCGAGACAATAACCAAACGCGCTCACGGCCTGATCTTCCTGTACCCCTCCACCATCGCCGAATCCCGCCCGGCCGGCGTGACATGCCGCGCCATCTCCCGCTCGATCTCGTCCATCTCCCGCGGAGCTCCCGCAGTGATGCGCTCGACGCCCGCCGCCGTGACGATGTAGTCGTCCTCGATGCGAACACCGATGTTCGTGTACTTCCGCACCGCCGCCGCGATCTTCGCAAGGAGCCGCGCATTGCCTTCGGTGTGCGGAATGATGTCGAGCGTGTTCGCGCGCACGTAAATCCCCGGTTCGATGGTGAATGCGCTTCCCGTCCCATAGTGCCCCGATCGGGCCCACTGGTCCATGTCGTGCACTTCGAGCCCGATCGGATGGCTCAGTGCGTGCATGTAATACAGACGATACTGGAAACAGCCGGCGCCCTGGCCGCAGCCGTCGATCTTCGCGTCGGGCGACTCGATCAGCCCGAGCCGCGCGAGTCCCGCCTGGATCACCGCCGTCGCCGAATCGCTCGACGCCTTCACCGACCCACCGGCCTTGACCTGCCGTTCGCCGGCTTGCTGCGCGTCGTGGACGATCTGATAGATCTCGCGCTGTTCCGGCGAATATCTGCCGTTCACCGGCACCGTGCGCGTGAGGTCCGCGGCATAGCCGCCGTAACTCGCGGCCATGTCCATGGTGACCACGTCGCCCGGCTGCATGAAGCGGTCGTCCGCGTTGTAGTGCAGCGTCGTGGAGTTCGGCCCCGAGCCGACGATCGATCCGTACGCGGGACCGTCCGCGCCGTTCCGGCGGAAGGTGTATTCCGCGAGCGCCTGTATCTCGAATTCCGCCATTCCCGGCGCGATCGCGTGAAGGACCTCCAGGTGCGCCGCCGCGCTGATCTTCGCGGCCGACCTCAGCAATTCCAGCTCGGCGGAGGACTTCGTCCCGCGCAGCCGTTCCACCGCGGCCGTCGCATCGATCGCCTTCAGGCCGCCGTTCGCCGCTTTCAGTGAATCGATGACCTTGTGGAGCGTCGTCGCGTCGCGGCCCTCGAAGCCGAGCTTGTCCTGCACGCCGGCCGCGCCGAGCCGGGCGCCCGTCCAGACCTCCTGCGCGGGATCCTTCGGCTGCACGAACAGCATCGTGCGGTCGAGTCCGCCCTTGTGCACGATCACCAGCGCCGCGCCCGGCTCGAGGAATCCGGTCAGATACCGGAAGGTGCGGTCCTGTGTGAACACGTCATAATCGTGCTTCGGTTCGGCGGCGCCCATCACGACGACCACGCCGTCGCCGGGGAGCACTTTCGACAGCGCCGTGCGGCGTGCGGCGTACTCGGCCTGCGTGACCTGCGCGACCGCGGTCGCGGCGATGAAAGGGAACAGCGCGAGAAGCCGAAGATATTTCACGCAAACCTCGGTGCTGGTTCATCCGAAGGCGCGGCCATGGCGGCCGACGCCCGTCATCAACGGTCACCTCTGCGGGCGCGTAGCACAATGTCGTAACCACGCAGCCCTTTCGGGCTCAGTCGCTCCTTCGACAGCGCTCCACGGAGTCCCCCACATGCGCAATAGTTTCAGCCGCCGGCCGGCGATCGCCATCACTCTGGCGCTGCTGCTGGCCGCGTTCGTTTCCACGCCCGCCAACGCCCAGGTCACGTCGCCGAAGGAGTTCTTCGGCCACAATATCGGCGACGACTACTGGCTTCCGACCTACACGCAGTTCCTGGCGTATTGGCAGAAGGTCGCCAAACAGTCGCCACGCGCGCACCTCGACACCATCGGCCTCACCGCCGAGGGACGTCCCCAGCTGAGCATGGTGGTCTCCAGCCCGGAGAACATCAGGAATCTCGCGCACTACAAGGAGATCGCGAAGAAGCTCGCGTACGCCGAGATCAGCGACGCCGAGGCGCATGCGCTCGCCAAGGAAGGCAAGGCGGTGATGTGGATCGACGGCGGCCTCCATGCCACCGAAGTGCTCGGCGCCAACCAGCTCATCGAGACGAACTACCAGTTCCTCACGATGAACGACGAGGAGACGCTCCGCATCCTGAAGGACGTGATCATCGTGTTCGTCCACGCCAACCCCGACGGCATGGAGCTCGTCGCGAACTGGTACAACAAGGAGCCCGACCCGAAGAAGAAGAACATGAACATCCCCGTGCTCTATCAGCATTACATCGGGCACGACGATAATCGGGACTTCTACATGTCGAACCAGAACGAGACGACGAACATGAACAAGCGGATGTACCTCGAATGGTATCCGCAGATCGTCTACAACCATCACCAGACGGGTCCGGCCGGCGCCGTGATGTTCGCGCCGCCGTTCCGCGACCCGGCGAACTACTTCTTCCACCCCGCGATGATCACGGGGCTCGACATGGTGGGCGCGGCGATCAAGGACCGCATGGTGCGCGAGAACAAGCCCGGCGTCGTGGATCGCTCGCTCTCGTCGTACTCCACGTGGTGGAACGGCGGGCTTCGCACCGAGGCGTACTTCCACAACATGATCGGCATCCTCACGGAATCGATCGGCAACCCGACGCCGATGACGATCCCGTTCGTGCCCGCACGCCTGCTGCGGTTCGCCGACGAGGTGCTGCCGCTACAGCCGTTCCAGGAGTGGCATTTCCGGCAATCCATCGACTATTCGGTCACCGCCAACCGCGCGCTCCTCGATCTGCTGCAGCGAAACCGGGAGACAATGCTGTTCAACACCTGGAAGATGGGGCACGACGAGATCCAGTGGGGCAACGAGGACAACTGGATCGTGACACCGAAGGTGCTCGCTGACGTCGAGGCGAAGGCGGCCGCGGCCGGCGGAGCGAGGGGCTGCCGCTACAGCCGTTCCAGGAGTGGCATTTCCGGCAATCCATCGACTATTCG
>OCZT010001284.1_pt1 | contig 25943 bp, 25 predicted proteins | sample 1539031 | NCBI WGS metagenome assembly OCZT01 (sample SAMEA3539308, study PRJEB22396) | soil metagenome | biome: tundra; feature: field; material: soil | place: USA | collected 2010-05 | depth 0.15 m | reverse complement strand
AAAATTATATTGTTACACTTGGCAGGTTATCAAAAGAAAAAGGACATATATACCTTATACAGGCTTTTGCTAAAATAAATAAACCTGATTGGGCATTGCACATTGTAGGTGATGGACCGATGCGTCCGGAGCTTGAAGAAATGGCGAAAAAATTAGGGATAGAGAATAGAGTAATATTTCATGGGCACTTGAAGGATTTCTCTTTAATATTTTCTGAATCCAAAATATTCGTTTTACCTTCCTTATCAGAAGGATTCCCAAATGCGCTCATAGAAGCTATGTCTGTTCCATTAGCATGTATAAGTTCTGATTGTATTGCGGGACCAGGCGATATAATCAGCAATAATGAGAATGGTCTGTTAGTGAAACCTGCAAATGTTGAAGCTTTGACAATGGCATTAAATAAGTTAATTGAAGATTCGCCTTTCCGGAAAAAACTCTCTGAAAATGCATATAAGATCAGAGAAAGATTGGAATTTGAAAAGATTGCGGGTGAATATTTAAATTTCTTATCTTCTAATTGACTAATCAACCAGTATTTTAACTATTCTCTTAGCAGCGTTTCCGTCCCAAAGATCAGGAATCCTGCCGGTTTTTTTCTTCCCATTTAATATATCCAATGCAGCTGATTCAACCTTCTCCATGTCAGTTCCTATAAGCTGGTTTGTTCCAATTTCCACTGTGCTGGGTCTCTCAGTATTATTCCGGACGGTTATACACTGAACACCTAGGAAAGTTGATTCCTCCTGAATGCCCCCGCTATCAGTAATTATCAATTCTGCTTTATTAGTAAGTGCTAAAAAATCAATATATCCGATCGGTTCAGTAAAAATCACTCTTTCTGATAATTCATTTGTATTGTTATACAATTCCAGGTTCTTCCTGGTACGGGGATGAATAGGGAAGACTATCTTCCGGTGTCTGGATAATTTTGAAAGCGAATTGTATAATTGTCCTATAAAAATATCCGAGTCTACATTTGCGGGACGGTGCAGTGTGATCAGAATATAATCTTCAAACAGATTTAGTTTATTAAAAATAGAGGAATTCTTGGCTTTTGGAAGGTAATTTATTAAACTGTCAATCATAGTATTCCCGACAAAGAAGATTTTTTTATCTTCTATACCTTCATGCTTTAAGTTAATTAGTCCGGCTTTTTCAGAAACAAACAGATAATCGGAAATCCTGTCTGTTAGAATCCTGTTGATCTCCTCCGGCATATTATTGTCAAAACTCCTGAGACCAGCCTCTATATGAGCAATTTTTATTCCTATTTTAGCTGCTGTAAGACTGCATGCAATAGTAGAATTAACATCCCCTACAACAATAATCAGGTCCGGATTCTCCTTTTCTAATACCTTTTCAAATTTTAACATTATTCCGGCGGTTTGTTCAGCGTGAGTGCCTGAGCCTACCCCAAGATAAAAATCAGGCTTTGGCAGCTCTAAATCTTTGAAAAATATATCAGACATTTTTTTATCATAATGTTGTCCGGTATGGCAAATAAGATGATTTATATTGGGAAAATTTAATAATTCTTTGTGAACAGGAGCTACTTTCATGAAATTAGGTCTTGCCCCTACTACCGACAATATTTTTCTCATATAATCACTATTAAGAATAATAAGGAATTAATAAAATCACGCTAAATTAAACTATTAAACTGTCCCATAAAAGGACAATTTAGGAAAATGTAATAAAATTTCGGGATATTATTGATTTCGGTAAAAGTAGTTTTGGAATTAATAAATACCGCAAATTTCAACGATTCTTTCGGTTTATAGCATTGATTTGATTATTTTTAATAATTAATTTTGGTTTATTATTCCTTATGATTTATGATAATTTTTCAATATAACAAATCATAATAATTGGCATGATTTTAGTCAAATATGTTGGACTTATATTTCAAAACGATAAGCTCCTTCCTTCTTTAGTGATTAAAAACTGAAAATGAGTTTTTAAAGATGTGACTCACCAAGCGAAGCTGTATTTATTTCAACTAATTAGCAACTATTATGATCTTATTGTGCCTTCATTAAGAGATAAAATATGCAATCTAAAATAATAAATCTTCCAAAAATTGTAGACCCGCGCGGCAATTTAACTTTTATCGAAGAAGAGAACCATATTCCTTTTAAGATAAAAAGGGTTTACTGGATTTACGATGTACCCGGCGGTGAAATTAGAGGAAGCCATGCCTATAAAAACTTGCATGAAGTTGTTATAGCTCTTTCAGGCAGTTTTGATATTGTATTAAATGACGGAAAAGAGGAAAAACGCTGGCAGTTGAACCGTTCTTATTATGGATTATATGTCCCTAACTTGTTATGGCGGACACTTGAAAATTTTTCTACTAATGCGCTTTGTTTAATTCTTGCTTCTGAAGCTTACGACGAAAAGGATTATGTGCGCGATTATGAAACTTTTACAAGATTGGCAAATGAAACATCCGGGTGAAAATACAATTTTTGATTGTTCTATTTTAGAATTGCCAAAAATCCAGAACCGGGCAGGTAATATTACTCCTATTCATCCAATTATAGATGTGCCCTTTGAAATAAAAAGAGTATTTTATCTCTATGATATACCCGGCGGAGAAGATAGAGGCGCACATGCGCATAAGGAATGCCATCAGTTTATAATTGCTGCAAGCGGAAGTTTTGAAGTATTTTTAGATGATGGTAAAAATAAACGCACCGTGAGTTTAAATAGACCATTTTATGGATTACATATTTTGCCAGGAATTTGGTCAGCGGAGCAAAACTTCTCATCTGGTGCAATTTGTTTGGTATTAACTTCTGAAAAATATAATGCTGAAGATTATATCAGAGAGTATGATCAATTCATTAAGTATATAAAAAAATAATAAACTAAGGTGTCGAAAAATGAAAGAAAAAATTATTGAAATAATCTATAATTCTATAGATGAAATAAATGCAATCAGAGAACCCGAAGTACATTTAGAAAAAAATTATCAGACTGTAATATATGGTCATTCGGGTAAACTTGATTCACTTGGATTAGTAAATTTAATCGTTTCTCTCGAAGAGGCTATTAATGATACTCTAAATGTCGAAATTACTTTGGCGGATGAAAGAGCGATGTCAATGGAAACAAGCCCTTTTAAAACAGTATTATCTTTAGCTGATTTTATTCTTCTTTTAATTAATGAAAAGCAAAATGCAAATTAATGTATTTATAATTACTGGGTCGAGAAAAGGGATTGGTCGATATTTGGCTGAATATTATTGCCAAAAAGGATTTAAGGTAATTGGTTTAAGTCGACAAGAATCAGATTTTTCTTCAGAAAATTATGAGCATTTTTGTGTTGATATTGGTGATGAAAAACAAGTCAAGAATGTTTTTGGGGTAATTCGAAATAAATATGGCAGAGTTGACGTGTTGATTAATAATGCTGCTATTAATCCGTCTATCTCACATTTTGTTTTAATACCAACACAAATAATAAAAGAAACTTATAATACTAATGTATTCGGAATGATGAATGTAAGTCGCGAAGGAATAAAAATGATGCTAAAACACAAATATGGAAGAATAATTAACATCAGTTCTATGGCGGTAAAACATGAAATTATTGGTGAAACAATTTATACTACGACAAAAGCAGCCATTAATTCTTTTACTCGAATATTAGCAAAAGAAATAATTAAAAATGGTATAACATGTAATGCTGTGGCACCCACAGCAATTCCAACGGAATTATCACAAAAGATAGATCAAAAAGCATTGAATGAAGTACTTAGTCGCAATGCAATTAACGAATATGGTAAAATGGAAGATATAAGTAACACAATTGACTGGTTAATTAAATCTGAAAGTCAGGCAATCACAGGTCAAGTTATTTATTTAGGCGGTGCTTAATTTTTTTTTATATATAAGATATTTATAAAAACAATATGATCTTTATCGAAAAAATACAGGGGAATGAATGGGAGGCTAATTGTTATATTGTTCATAATAATTCAGAAGCAATTATTATAGATCCGGGATGTAGTTATAATTCAATAACATCAAAGTTATCAAATCTTAAACCAATAGCAGTTCTTGCAACCCATGGTCATTATGATCATATTATAAATGTATCAAAAATTCAACTTGACTACAATGTCCCATTTTTTATTCATTCAGATGAACGGAAACTTATTAAGCATGCAAATTTCTACCTGAAATTGTTTCATATAGGAAAAACAATTACTATACCTGTAGTTAATAAAACTTTCAGTGATCTGGATAGTCTGAATTTTGAATTTGTCAATTTGCAAGTCATTCATACTCCTGGTCATACAGAAGGTAGCGTATGTTTTTTCTTTGATGACAATTTATTTTCAGGTGATCTATTTCTTAAAAATAAAATTGGTAGAATTGATTTACCTGGGGGTAATTCAGAAAAATTAAAAAATTCATTAAAAAGAATAGTGGATTCATTTACAGATATTAATATTTATCCGGGACATTTTGATGCCACAACACTTCACGATCAGAAAAATAATAATATTGAATTGATAGAGATTTTGAAACACCTATGAATATAGAAATAAGAAAAATTGAATATTATCTTCCCCAAAATGAAGTTTCAAATGCGCAATTACAAATACTTAATCCTGATTGGGATATGAATAAATTGGCAGAAAAGACCGGTGTGTTAAATAGGCACATCGCAGATAAAAATGAAACTGCATTTGATCTTGCCTGTAAAGCTTGCGAAAAATTGTTCCTTGATAACGATATAAAAGAATCGATTGATGGCATAATATTCTGTACTCAAAGTCCAGATTATATAATGCCCTCAAACGCATTTTTAATACATAAAAAATTTGACTTTAAAAAAAATGTATTTGCATTCGATTACAACCTTGCTTGTTCCGGATTTGTTTATGGTTTAGTAATTTCTAGAGGATTGATTGCAACATCAGTCGCCCAAAATATTTTGTTAATCAATGCTGATACCTATTCTAAATATATAAATCCCAGGGATCGTTCAGCACGTATTTTGTTCGGAGATGGCGCCTCTGTAACTGTTGTCTCGAAAGCAGAAAACGAAGGCCTGTTAGATGTGATGTTAGCATCGTCAGGTAAAGATTTCGAATCATTTTATATACCTGCTGGAGGCTGTCGTTTACCTAAAAATGCAAAAACATTAATCCAGCAAGTTGATAATTCCGGTAATGTCCATTCAGATGAGGATATTCATATGAATGGTTTTGGGGTATGGAAATTCATTGCTTCAGAAGTTCCCCGGCAGATAAATGACATACTTAAGAGAAATAATATTTCAATTGCGGATATTGATCTTTTCGTATTTCATCAAGCTAGTTATTTGACTCTGGATTCCTTAGTAAAAGGTTTAAAAATTAAATGGGAAAAAGTTTTCAGCAATATCGCAGCTATTGGGAATTTAGTATCCGCTTCAATTCCCATCGCACTTAAGGATGCTCAATCTAAAGGGAAACTAAAAAAGGGAGATTTGGTCTTAATTTCCGGATTTGGTGTCGGATTGTCTTGGGGAACTATTATTCTTCGTTTTTAAATGGAAAGAAATTATGCACATTGATTTTTTAATTAAAATATTTCAAGAAAATAAGGACAGAGTCGCCATTATATGGAAAGAAAAATCTTTTAGTTATGAATGGTTAGCTAATAGAATAGATTATTGGGAAGATGAGTTTAAAAGATTATATATCGAACCTGGTGAAATTGTTGCACTAATTGGAGATTTTTCTCCCGAATGTATATCAATCATGTTAGCCTTAATTGAAAATGCGAATATTATTGTTCCCTTAAATAATTTCTCGAAAGAAAATTTATCTAATAAACTTAGCATATCTCAATCTGAAAAAATAATATATGTTGACGATTCAGACATTATAACTCACAATAATTTAAATATTAAAGCTGTACATAATTATTATTCGGATCTAAGAGAAAAAAAAGTAGCAGGATTAGTCTTATTCACTTCTGGAACATCAGGTGTCCCCAAAGCTGCCGTACACAATTTTCCTAAATTGCTTGAAAAATATAAAACACCTCGTAAAGCGCTTAAAACAATAAATTTTTTAATGTTTGATCATTGGGGGGGGTTGAATACCATGATTCATACATTATCTAATGTAGGTATAGTATTAGCTACTAAAGATCGCTCTCCTGATGCAGTTTGTGCTTTTATTGAAAAACATAAAATAGAATTATTACCGGCTTCTCCCACATTTTTTAATTTATTAATTATTAGTAGTGCATATATTAATTATAATATGAGCAGCTTAAAAATAATTTCATATGGTACTGAGCCAATGCCAATGAATACTCTTTTAAAATTAAAAGAAATATTTCCTCTTGTAAAACTTCAACAAACTTATGGGCTAATCGAATTGGGTGTATTGCGCTCAAAATCTATGAGCAATGATTCTCTCTGGGTTAAAGTAGGCGGAGATGGTTACCAAATCAGAATAATTAATGGGATACTACAAATAAAAGCAGAATCTGCTATGTTAGGATATTTAAATGCCGCAAGTCCTTTTACTGATGATGGATGGTTTATTACTGGTGATAGTGTTGAGGTCAAAGGTGAGTATATCAAAATACTCGGTAGGAAATCAGAAATGATAAATGTTGGGGGAGAAAAAGTTTATCCACAAGAAATTGAAAATATTATTCTCGAATTAGAGAATGTCAAAGAGGCAACTGTTTATGGAGAAAAAAATCCTATTATTGGTAATATTGTATGCGTAAAAATAACTTTAATGCGACCGGAAGAGAAAAAAATATTTATTAATAGATTAAAAAAATATTGCACTAGTAAACTTAAAAGTTATATGGTCCCCGTTAAAGTTCTTATTCAAGAAGGGGATCAGTACACCGAACGTTACAAAAAATTAAGGAACTAATACTATGCTTTTACAAGGGAGATATTGTAATCTTAGGTCAATTTCAATTAAAGATGCTGAAATTACACTCACATGGCGTTTGAGTGATAAAGCAAAATATCTACATAAGGGATCTAAAACAATTGAAGAACAAACCATTTGGATTGAAAATGCACTAGAAAAAAAAGATGAATTCAATTTTATTATTGAATATAAAAGTATACCTGTAGGGATGATCTCCATTGTTAAAATCAATTATCAACATCGAACTTGTGAGATAGGACGATTATTAATAGGAGAAACTGAGTTCGTTGGGCATGCGCCTGTAGCTTATGAAAGCGAATTATTATTAAGTGACTATGTCTTTGACTGTTTAAAATTACATAAAATGTATGGCTTTGTGCTGGAAGATAATAAAGAAATGTTAAATTATCGTAAATATTTCGGTTATAAAAAAGAGGGTCTGTTGCGTGATCATTATATATTTGACGGAGAATTCAAAAATACAGTTGTGGTTTCAATATTAGAAAATGAATACAGAACTCTTGGTCGGCCTAAACTTTTAATGATAATAGAAGTATCAACAACTTAAATGATATAATCTACCAACAATAATACCGATTTTATAAAATGATAAAATTTCTTGATCTTCAAAAAGTAACACAGTACTATGAGCCCGAATTAACATGTGCTATAAAAAGAGTAATTGATTCCGGTTGGTATCTTTTGGGAGATGAATGTAAAAAGTTCGAATTGGAATTTGTTGAATATTGTGGTATAAAGCATTGTATAGGTGTTGCAAACGGACTTGACGCCCTGAGACTTATCTTCAGGTCATACATTGAAATGGGCATAATGCAGGAAGGAGATGAAGTAATTGTCCCTGCCAATACTTATATAGCTTCTATACTTGCCGTTACTGAAAACCGGTTAATACCGTTATTGGTGGAGCCTGAGATATCTTCGTATAATATCGATCCAGATAGAATAGAATCTGTAATTACATCAAAAACAAAAGCGATCTTATTAGTTCATTTATACGGTCAATGTGCATTTAATGAAAAGATTAGACAAATATCCGAAAAATATAATTTAAAAATTGTCGAAGATTCAGCACAAGCACACGGTGCAAAATACAAAGATAAGCGAATCGGTTCATTAGGAGATGCTTCTGGTTTTAGTTTTTATCCAGGAAAAAATCTTGGTGCCTTAGGAGATGCTGGAGCAATAACCACCAACGATGATGAATTAGCTGAAATAGTAAGAACAATTGCAAATTACGGCTCAAAGAAAAAATATGTAAATGAATATCAAGGCATAAATTCAAGATTGGATGAAATTCAAGCTGCGGTTCTCAGAATAAAATTAAAGTCTCTTGATAAAGACAATCAAAGACGCAGAGAGATCGCTCAATTTTATTGTGAAAATATTAAAAACGAAAAGATTATTCTTCCAAAACATAATTCTTTATTGTCAATTATAGATTCAAAAAATCATGTTTGGCATCTTTTTGTGATCAGAACCAAAAGGCGCGAGGAGTTGCAAAAATATTTGTCAGAAAATGGGGTTCAAACGTTAATACATTATCCAATTCCACCTCATAAACAATTAGCCTATAAAGAATGGAATAAAGTTAGTTTACCAATTACTGAAAAGATTCATAATGAAGTTCTTAGCCTACCGATTAGTCCGATAATGACGGATCAGGAAATTGAAACAATTACAAAAACCCTTAATACTTATTAACACTAAAACCATTTGGTTGATTTTAATATAAACAAAATTTAATTTGCCAAACCAACAACCCTCCTGCCGCAGATTACGAAAGCCACTTCTCTCTCTTTTGTTAAGTTCTAAACTACAAAGGTAAAGCATAACATTTTTCAACTGGATAGGGTTTATAAATCGTCATATAATAATATAATATGAAGTCAATAAAAAAAATCATAGTAAATATTTACCTCCCATTTTTAGGAATAATTCAGAGGTTGACCTTATTTAGGAATTTTTATTTAGCTAATGTAATTATGCTGTTAAGGAGAAAGATAATTATTCAACAGCATTATCCAATTTGTAATCAACTGACTAAAATAACAGGCTTAGGAAAAGTAATTATTAATGGGAAATGCTCCTTCGGCTATAAACTGGGAGGATTTCATCGAGGCGGTATGATTGAATTGCAGCCAAGATTTAAAAATGCTATGATAAAAATTGGCAATAATATTTCAACAAACAATAACATATTTATATGTGCAGCAAATTACATTGAAATTGGAGATGATACATTGATTGGACAATATGTTACAATTATGGATCACGAAGCACATTGTATAGATCCTTTAAAAAGAAGGCAGATTGGAGAAATTGGAAAAGTGATTGTAGGTAAAAATGTTTGGATAGGAAATAATGTAACGATCCTTAAAAATTCTGAGATTGGTGATAATTCTATAATTGCAGCAGGTGCGGTTGTTTCAGGGAAATTTTCTTCTAATGTTATCATTGGAGGAGTGCCAGCCAAAATCATTAAAAACATACAATGAAGGAAGATCAGTCCTCCTACCGTCAGATTACGAAAGCCACTTCCCTCTTTGGAGGTGTCCAGGTTTTCAATATTATTATTGCTATTATCCGTTCTAAATTTATTGCCGTATTGCTTGGTCCCATTGGGATGGGGATCGCCGGTTTACTTAACTCAACTACAGATTTAATTGGTGGATTAACAGAATTAGGATTGGGAAAAAGTGCGGTTAGAGATGTATCATCCGCCAATGGCACAGGAGATAAAATAAGAATTGCCACTGTAGTAACTGTACTAAGGCGTTGGGTTTGGGTTACCGGCACTTTAGGTGTGTTGATCATGTTGGTACTTTCTCCCTGGCTAAGTCAACTTACCTTCGGTAATCGTGATTATACCTTGGCATTTATTTGGATTTCTATTACACTATTGTTTACCCAGCTGACTTCAGGGCAATTAGCGATTCTTCAGGGAATGCGCAAATTGCAATACCTGGCAAAAGCAAGTTTAAGCGGCAGCGCCTTGGGTCTGATTATTACGATTCCACTATACTATAGGTTTGGAATTAAAGGCATTGTTCCTGCTATCATTTTTACATCTGTTATCTCTTTGTTGCTATCATATTATTTTGCAAAAAAGGTCAAAATAGAGTCTGTAAAAGTATCGCTTGTCAGCACACTAGCTGAAGGTAAAAATATGCTTATCCTGGGTTTTATGATTAGCCTCAGCGGGTTAACCGCTCTTGGGGCATCCTACATTGTACGTATTTTTATCAGCAAAACAGGGAGTGTTGAACAAGTTGGGTTATATACGGCTGGGTTTGCCATTATCAACACTTATGTCGGCTTGGTTTTTACTGCAATGGGAACTGATTATTACCCGCGTCTTTCTGCAGTAGCACATAGTAATGAATTATGTAAACAAGCCATCAACCAGCAGGCAGAAATTGCTTTGTTGATTTTGGCTCCTATTCTGATGGTATTTCTGGTCTTTATCAAATGGGTGACAATAATTCTATATTCAAATAAGTTTATTGCAATTGATGAAATGATTCATTGGGCTGCATTAGGAATGTTTTTTAAGGCTGCAACTTGGTCCATTGGTTATATATTATTGGCAAAAGGAGCTTCAAAAATTTTCTTTTGGAATGAGTTGTTTGGGAATATTTATTTATTAGGTCTAAATATACTTGGATATCACTTTTTAGGATTAACAGGCTTGGGTATTTCTTTTATGGTAGGCTTCCTGCTTTATTTTATTCAAGTTTTCGTTTTAAGTAAAATAAAATACCAATTTTCTTTTGATTCTGCTTTTATCCGCATTTTTGCTTTTCAGTTTTTATTGGCTATAAGTTGTTTTATAATAGTAAAGATTGCAGGAAAGCCATATTCTTATATCTCAGGCATGGGGTTGATAATGATTTCAGTTTGGTATTCATATAAGGAGTTGGATAAACGATTGGGAATAAAGTCAATTATTACAGGTTTTAGAAATTAAAGACATAACATTTATTAGATTCTAAAAAAATTAAATAATATTATGAAGCAAATAAAAGTATTGCATGGGTTCGTTAATTATGGAACACAGGCTGGGTTCTTAGCCAGGGGTCTGCGAGAACAAGGAGTGAAGGCATTATCTGTTGCAAACCATGATCAATTTGATCGATTTATCGATGTTGAGTTTTTACATGGAGGTAATATATTTCAAAGAGTATTAAAGCATAGTTATAATTCGGCAAGGAAATTTTATTGGTTCTTCAAATATAATACGTTCCATTTTTATTATGGCAATACTCTTTTCCCTTGGCAAATTGATTTGCCTTTTTATAGACTTTTTGGTAAGAAAGTCGTTTTCCATTATCTGGGGAATGATGTGCAAGGTTACAAAAAATCGGTAGAAAAATATAAATGGACAAATATAACAGCATATATTGATAAAAATGATTCATTGCGACATGATCTAAATATTGAAAAACGGGTGGCATTTGAATCAAAATATGCTGATCTGAAATTTGTGTGTGCACCATGTTATTCGGAATTTGTCCCAAACGCTTTAGTTTTACCTCTCGCAATTGATCTTAAAGATTTTGAATATTCAGATCTTCCTATGAATGATATATTGGAAATTATGCATGCTCCAACACACAGGGGCAATAAAGGAACTGATTTTATTATCAAAGCCATTGAAAAACTCATTTCTGAAGGAGCACCCATATCTTTTAATTTGGTCGAAAACGTAACTCATGATCGGTTGAAAGAAGAATATAAGAAAGTTGATATATTTATTGATCAAATCCTGGGGGGGTGGTATGGAACGGCCTCAATTGAGGCAATGGCTTTGGGGCGTCCTGTTATATGCTCAATAAGAAAGTCATATTTCGAATATATTGATTATGGACCGGAAATTCCTATTATCCATGCGGACCCTGATTGTATCTATGATTCAATTAAGTATTTAATAAATAATCGTTCAAAATTACCGGAAATTGGAAAAGCCTCCCGGCGATTTGTCGAAAAAGTACATGATGTCAGGAATATAACTACCGAATTAATTAAGTATTATCAAAATTTATCTTAATCCAGCAAATTAAAAATGCATAAAGGAGAATCTGTATAATGTGTGGAATTTCTGGAATAATATGTAAACCTGGGAATTCATTTTCTCCGATATTATTATCAAAAATGACTGATATAATTAGTCATCGCGGACCTGATGATGAAGGATTTGTTTTGGTTAAAAACCAAAATGATATTGTTACAGCGGGGGGGAAAGATACTCCGGGTATTACATGGAAAACTGCAACTCCTTATATGCCAACTGTTAGGATTAATGAGTTATCCAGTCAATTTTATTCTCTTGGGTTTGGCTCCAGGCGTTTATCTATTCTGGATTTATCGCCGTATGGACACATGCCAATGAGTTATTTAAATAAACGTTATTGGATTACTTATAATGGAGAAATTTATAATTACCTTGAACTTCGTTCAGAGTTAGAGAAATTAGGATTTAATTTTATATCAAAAACTGATACAGAAGTAATATTAGCCGCTTATGTTGAATGGGGGCTTGAATGTTTAAATCATTTCAATGGAATGTGGGCTTTTGCAATATATGATACGGTTGCAAAGTCAATTTTTCTAAGCAGGGATAGGTTTGGAATTAAACCGTTATATTATTGGTTTTCGAAAAATGGTGATTTATGTTTTGGCTCTGAAATTAAACAGTTTTCAGTTCATCCTGAATGGGAACCCTTATTAAATCCTCAACGTGCGTATGATTACCTGGTATATTCACAGACCGATTATACTGATGAAACCCTTTTTAAAGGTGTTTATATTCTTCGACCAGGTCATTATATGAAATTTAATATAAATGAGACAGAAAAGATTTTAAGAAAAGAATATAAACCTGAAAAATGGTATTCACTTCGGCAGAAAAAATTTGTTGGTTCTTTTGAAGAAGCATCTGAAAGATTTGAAAAACATTTTTCTAATTCTATTAAATTAGAGCTCAGGTCAGATGTCCCAGTAGGTTCTGCCCTTAGCGGAGGGCTGGATTCATCAGCTATTGTTTGTGAAGTCAATAAAGTTCTTAGACAGTCTGGCTTAGAAAGTCTGCAAAAAACATTTTCAGCTTGCTCGTTTGATAAACGGTTTGATGAAAGGAAATGGATGGATGAAGTTGTAAATTTTACGAAAGTTGAAGCTCACTTTGTTTATCCATCTTTAACCAATCTATTTGAAACAACAAAAGAAATCATATGGTATCAGGATGAACCTTATCAATCAAATAGCGTGTATCTTGGCTGGCACGTTTTCAAAATGGCTAAAGAAAATGATGTCAAAGTGCTGCTTAATGGACAAGGAGCAGACGAATATTTAGGAGGTTATGGTCAAAATTCCATGGCAAGATATTCACATATGTTTAAAACATTAAGATGGCGTTCGTTATTAAATGATATTAAAATGTTAAAAATAAATAATGGTATAACCAATTATATTATTATGAAAGGTATTTTGAATAATATATTACCGGAGTTAGGAGTTAGATTTATTAGAAATATCAGTAGTCAATATAGTGAAATAAAGACAATATTTAATTGGGATTCTATAGGAGCAAAAAATATTCATCCATATGATCACTATCACCACAAATTAAAAACCGTTTCCGATATATCTGAGTTTTATTTGATGAATTCCCCCTTGCCGAAATATTTGAGATGGGAAGATAGAAATTCAATGGCAAATTCAATTGAAGCCCGTGTGCCATTTTTGGATCATCAGTTAGTTGAGTTTTCATATTCTCTTCCGGATGATTATTTAGAATTAAGAGGTGAGACGAAAAGAGTATTACGTAATGGTCTTTCAGATTTATTACCAGATAAAATTAAAAACCGTAAGGATAAGATAGGATTTATAGCTCCGGAGGAGAAATGGGTTAAAGAAGAACCTGGCATTTTTCGTCAAAAAATAAAAGAAGCTGTCGAAATAACAAATGGTCTTATTAATGCTGAAACATTAAAATATTTTGAAAGAATAGCTCAGGGGAATATACCCTTTGATTATACATATTGGCGAATTATTCTGTTTGCTGAATGGGCAAAGCGCTTTAATGTTAAAATATAAATTTAAATATGAAAACCGCGAATAAAAATGGCTTTATAAATCCTACTATGACGTTTATCTTTAATTATAGTAAAATTATTTATGAATAACGTAAATGATTATGGTAACGTAAAAGTATCTGTAAAGAAAAGGATTCTTATTGTAACAGGAGGTTTTTTCCCTGAAATTTCTCCGCGTTCTTTCAGAGCAACTGAATTAGCTAAAGAGTTTTCTCGTCAGGAGCATGAGGTAGTGGTTATTACAAAAAATATTAATTATAATTATGCAGATTTCCAAACTCAATATAAAATAAATATAAAATTACTCGGCAGGAAAATCCTATGGGACATCCCAATACTCACCGGAAAATATTTAAATTATATTTCAAGAGGTGTTCGAAGGATATTGCTAATGTTATTTGAATATCCGGATATTGAATTAATGTTTAAAGTTAAAAAAGCGCTGAAATATGAAACTGGTTATGATTTATTAATATCGAATGCTGTTCCGTTTCCTATCCATTGGGGTGTCGCCTGGTCTAGAAATAGAAAAAAACGAATTGCGAAAATATGGGTTGCTGATTGCGGCGATCCATATATGGGAAACACCAACGATACTTTCAGGAAGTTGTTTTATTTTAAATATTTAGAAAAATGGTTTTGTAGAAAAGCAGACTATATTTCGATTCCAACAATTGGATATAAAGAGCAATTTTATAAGGAGTTTCATGAAAAGATAATTGCAATACCACAAGGTATCAATTTTGAAGATGTTAAGCGTTGTCAAAAAATGCCTGATAACCCTGTCCCGACTTTTGCATTTGCCGGTTCATTAATTAAGGGAGTAAGGGAACCGGGAAAATTATTGGATTTCTTATCTTCAGTGGTGGATGATTTCGCATTTATTGTTTATACTAAAAGTATTGAATTCTTTAAACCTTATTTTCCTCGATTAGGCACTAAATTGCAAATTAAGGATTATATCCCGCGGGATGAATTGATTTATAATTTAAGTTGTATGGATTTTTTAATAAATATTGGTTATGATCCGATTACTCAATCGCCTAGTAAATTAATAGATTATGCGCTTTCAGGTAGACCAATCTTATCGTTTTCGTCAAACGAAATTGACATGATAGCAATAAAAGAATTTTTATCTGGAGATTATACTCATAAATTTCTAGTCGATTGTATTGAAAAATACAATATCAAAAATGTTTCAAATGAATTTCTTAAGCTAAGTAATAATGGAAAATAAAACTATTTTAAAAAGAAAGAAGTATTTTGATGTAATTACAAATATCAAGGGAGAATATTTGCTATTTATAATATGGCCCTTTCTTGGCTTTCTTTTTGCACTAAGGTCCTACTTTCGAAAAGATTCACGTAAAATAGTGCTTTTATTTTTTATATTATATGGCTTGACATTTGTCGTGATAGAGGGTATGGATAGTTCCCGTTATGCATTGCAACTTAAAACAGTTGCAGCTAAACCATTAACCGAATTTGGTAATATTATAGCAGGTTTATATACGATCGATGCATCACCAGATATACTTCAGCCTATAATCACTTTCATAGTATCTCGCTTTACAAATGACTACCACCTGTTGTATGGAATATTTGCCCTGGTATTTGGATACGTTTATCTCAAGAGTATTAATGTCCTCTATAAACAATATACAATAATGCATAATAGTAATGCTCTGGTGCATTTATTCTTCTTTGCTCTTATTATTCCAATTTTCAATATCAATGGGTTCCGTTTTTATACAGCCGCATGGGTTTATTTTTACGGGGCTTATCATGTTATTCTGCACGGAAATAGGAAATATTTATGGGTTTGTATTTCTTCGTCACTCATTCACTTTGGCTTTTTATCAGCAAGTATGGTATTATTAATTTATTATTTTGTTGGGAATAGAAATGCCATTTATTATCCACTACTCATAGCTTCATTCATTATTCCTGATCTTATTAATAATTATATTCCCCAGATTTCATATTTGTTTGGTGGAGAATTGCAAAATAGAATAAATATGTACACAAATGAGGCATATAGACTAACTGTTGCTAATGCCGCGACTGAAAGAGCATGGTTTTTTCTTTGGTCAGACAAGGCTATGCTATTTTATCTTTATTTTGCAATTATAGGCGTGAAAATTAAGTTCAAAGAAATTGGTGATCTATTTCCAATGAAACGACTTTATTCGTTTTTATTATTATTCCTGTCATTTGTAAATTTTGGAAGAAATATACCTTCGGTTGGCAGATTCCAGGCAGTATTTTTTCTTTTTGGTGTGCTCTATATTTTCCTTGTCTTTTCTAAAAAAAAATCACGGAAGTTAAATTTTATAACCATTATTGGCTTGTTACCGATGCTGCTTTATTCTTTGATCGTATTTCGTTTTGGTTCTGATACTATGAATGCATGGCTCTTTGCACCTGGTCCACTATCTTTGATTGCTACCCCTATATCAGTATATGAGATAATATCTAAAATATTTAGATAATATTATGTTTTGATCGAAGTTATGATTAAAAATATAAAAAAGTCTTTTAGTCGGAATTTAGTTAATATCCTTGGCTGGAAAACTAAACGGAAAATTGTGGTAATCGAATCGGATGACTGGGGAAGTATCCGGATGGCTTCGAAAGAAGCATATAATATATTATTAAATTCCGGGTATCCCATTGATCAGTGCCCCTATAACAAAAACGATGCTCTGGAAAGTAATGAAGATTTGGAGATGCTTTTCGAGGTTTTGTCTTCGGTCAAAGATAAAAATGGAAATCACGCTATAATGACAGCTAATACAGTTGTAGCTAATCCTGATTTTGAAAAAATTAAAAAATCTGACTTTCAGGAATATTATTATGAACCCTTTACAGAAACTCTTAAACATTATCCTAAACACAATAGGGTTTTTGATTTGTATAAAGAAGGAATAGCGAATAAAATTTTCTATCCCCAGTTTCACGGACGTGAACATCTTAATGTAAACAGATGGATGAATGCACTGCGCCGGGGTGATGAAGATGCTCGATTAGCTTTTATGCACAATATTTTCAGCATTCATACCCCGCCGAAACTCGATAATTTATTTGAATACATGGATTCGCTTGGTTATGATTCGCTTTCAGAGAAAGAACAAATCCATCAGGCAATAACGGAAGGATTATCATTATTCGAAAAAATCTGGGGTTTTACTTCAAAATCATTTATCGCCCCATGTTATATTTGGAGCAGCGATATTGAAAAGACTTTGTTCAAGTACGGAGTGAATTACATACAAGGGATGGTTATTCAAAGCGAACCTGAACTTATTGCTGGTCGAAAGTATAAAAAAAAATACCACTATCAGGGGCAAAAAAATTCACTCGGTCAACGCTATTTGGTAAGAAATGCTTTTTTTGAACCCAGCGAATTCCTAGATTTTGATTGGGTATTTGATTGTTTGAACCGTATCTCCTTTGCCTTTCGCTGGAATAAGCCTGCAATTATAAGTAGTCATCGTAAAAACTTTATTGGTTTTATTGATCCGTCCAATCGTGACAGGAATTTAAGGTTGCTCAAAATTCTTTTAACTGAAATTGTTCATAGATGGCATGAAGTAGAGTTTATGACTTCCGATCAGCTTGGTGACTTAATGAATAGTAAAAAACTGTAATATGAAAAATTTCACTGTAATTCAATCAGTCTATGATTCTGAAAAAGAAAGAACTATAGAAAAACTTTCTGATTTATATGAAAATTTTTCACTATTGAAAAGGACGATATCCAGTATTATAAATGATGACATTAAAGATGATCAGCTTAAGGGAAAAAAAATACTTCTAAAGCCAAATTGGGTGCTGCATTCCCGAAAAAAGAGTGATGATTTATGTATGAGGACGCATGATAATTTTTTATTAGCGACGTTAGAAATCATTCTGGAAAAAAAACCATCCAAGGTTATAGTTGGTGATGCTCCTATTCAGGGTTGTTCCTGGGATAAAATGATAACACCGGTTTTCCTTGAAAAGGTAAAGAAATTAAGCGCAAGGTTTGCAATTCCGGTCGAAATTAAGGATTTCAGGAGAAGAATATTTGATCCTGCTAAAAATAATCCCGTCTCCGAACGAACACCCCTTTCCGAATATATCATCTTTGATTTGGGGAAGGAAAGTTTTCTTGAACCAATCAGTTTAAGTAACAAAAATATTTTCCGTGTAAATAATTATAATCCGGATAGATTAACTGAGACACATACAGTTGGTACGCATAAATATTGTATAACAAAAGAGCTTTTTGATGTTGACGTGGTTATTTCAATTCCTAAAATTAAAACACATCAAAAAACCGGAATAACCGGTGCACTCAAAAATTTGGTTGGTGTAAACGGGGACAAAGATTTCCTTCCGCATCACCGTTTAGGAGGGACCGGATTTGGAGGAGATTGTTATCCCGGAAAGAATTATTTACGTTTGTGGTCTGAACTATCTCAGGATAATGCCAATCGTAATCAGGGAAAATTTACATATTGGTTTTGGATAAAAATCTCTTCAATACTCTGGAGAATGACCAAGACTACAAAGGTTCACCACCTTGCCGCATCTTGGTATGGAAATGATACAACCTGGAGGATGGTCTTGGATTTAAATAAAATAGCTATTTATGGCAGGGCAGATGGTAGTTTGGCAGACCAGCCGCAAAGGACTCTTTTCAGTTTGTGTGATGGCATTATAGGAGGGCATGGCGATGGTCCTTTAAAACCTAAACCTTTGCCATTGGGAGTTATTTGCTTTTCAAACAATTCTGCCATTTCGGACATAAGTATGGCTTTACTTATGCGTTTTGATTTTCATAAAATTCCCTTATTAGAAGGAGCATATAATTTATCTGAAAAAAATGATATTAGTCTTATATTCAACGGCAGCCCTATAACATTTAATGGATTGTCCAGCCATGCAATTGACACCTTACCTGCACCTGGCTGGGTTGAATACCTTAAAGCAAAGTAATATCGATTATTAAACATCACTACAATGATTAAATCAAAAAAAGATTATCACTTCTTTCTTGAGGCTGACAGAATTGCCTTGAACAAAAAAAAATCAAACTTTATTTCAGGAGTCATCTCTATATTTTTTCCTGACTATATCTGGAACTTTCAAAAGTTGCTTAGGAAATTGGAATTTGCAAAAAATTGCAGAAAGTCTTTCTTTAATGATTTTAATATTCTAATACTGCAATTTCGTTTTAAACGGCTATCGTTAAAACTCGGTTTTTCTATTCCTCCTAATGTTTTTGGACCCGGACTAGCCATTATGCACTATGGTACAATTGTCGTTAATGCAAATTCAAGGGTAGGAGCAAATTGTCGCATACATCCATGTACGAATATTGGCGCCTCTGGTGGTAGTCCAAAAGCACCTCAAATAGGCAATAATGTTTATGTCGGGCCTGGAGTAAAAATTTATGGGGATATTACAATTGCTAATAATGTTGCTATTGCAGCAAATGCAGCAGTAAATAAATCGTTTACTGAAGAAAATATTTTGATAGGGGGTGTTCCTGCAAAAAAGATCAAAGAGATTGATATTTCAAGTATTATTAAACATTTAAAAAATAATAATTAATGAAAATAGCTATTCATAATCATCCGGGTTCTTTTAGTGATCGCTGGATCAAATACTGTGATGAAAAAGGAATAGAATATAAAATTGTAGACTGCTATAGGTCAGATATTATTGAACAGCTCAATGATTGCGATGCCCTATTGTGGCATTTTCATCATGCCAGTGCAAAGGATAGTTTATTTGCCAAACAGTTGCTTTATTCAGTACAGGCTTCAGGTAAAAAAGTATTCCCGGACTTTAATACTGTTTGGCACTTTGATGATAAAGTGGGACAGAAATATTTACTTGAGGCAATAAACGCACCTCTTGTCCCTTCTTATGTTTTTTATTCCTCTCATGATGCTTTGGAATGGGTGGATAAAACTTCTTTTCCAAAAGTATTTAAGCTAAGGGGCGGTGCCGGGTCAGTTAATGTTAAATTAGTAAAAAATAAAGGAAAGGCAATCAGGTTAGTAAAAAAAGCATTTGGACGAGGTTTTAAACATGATAGCCTGGTTGATCTTAGAGATCTGTACAGAATATATAAGCTTGGAAAGGGTTCGTTACTCAGTATATTCAAAGGTTTTGCAAGGTTGTTTATTCCTACTCAATTTGCTAAAGTTCACGGAAAAGAAAGGGGTTATATTTATTTTCAGGATTTTGTGCCGGATAATGATTCTGATACCCGTATCATAATTATTAGCAATAAAGCATTTGCAATTAAAAGACTTGTGCGAAAAAATGACTTTAGGGCTTCAGGTAGCGGCAGCATCATGTATTCCAAAAGTGAAATTGATGAACGATTTGTGGAGATTGCGTTTGAATTAACAAAAAAACTGAAATCTCAGTGTGTCGCTTATGATTTTATATTTGATGAGAAGAACACACCTTTAATCGTTGAGATTAGTTATGGTTTTGGTATAGAAGCTTATGACCCTTGTCCCGGTTACTGGGATCGAGACTTAAATTGGCATGAAGGTAGCTTTAATCCACAGTATTGGATGATAGAAGATTTGATACAATCTATATGAAAAAACTCTGCCTGGTTTTACCCTCCCTTTCTGGTGGTGGCATGGAACGTGTAATGACTGAACTTGCCTGGTTTTTTGTAACAAAAGAAAACATCGAAATACATTTGATTTTATTATCCAGATGCGCAAAATTCTACACGATGCCCCCTGAGGTTACTATCCATGAACCGGAGTTTGAGTTCAATAATAAACTTCGGATCTTTCATACTATTAGAACCATTTTTTATCTTAGGCGAAAGGTCAGATTTTTAAGACCGGATTCAATATTGAGTTTTGGAGAAATGTATAATTCTTTTGTTTTGCTTTCGACTTTACTCTTGAAAATCAGAATTATTGTTTCGGATAGAAGCAAGCCCGATAAAAAATGGGGGCTATTGCATGACTGCTTGCGGAAATTCTTATACATCAAAGCTACGGGAATTATTTCTCAAACGAATTATTCGAAAGATTTTTTAAAAAGTGTTACAAAGCATCAAAACATAATAGTTATACCAAATCCAGTTATGCCATTTAAACAGTTAAATGAAGAAAAACAGAATATAATATTGAATGTTGGAAGATTAATTAGCACAAAAAGAATTGATCTGTTATTAGATATTTTTGCAAATTCCAAATTTGAAGATTGGAAATTATGGATTGTTGGAGATGGTCCGGAAAGGAGAATTTTAGAGAAAAAATCATTTGATTTAGGAATTCAGAATTATGTGACATTTTGGGGAAATAGAAAAGACATTGAAATGTTTTATTCTAAAGCAAAGATATTCGCATTTACATCAAATTCTGAAGGTTTCCCTAATGCTTTATTAGAGGCAATGTCTGCAGGTCTGGCATGTATTTCTTTTGATTGCATTGCAGGGCCTTCTGATCTAATAAATGATGGTGGAAATGGATTTTTGATTAAAAATGGAAATGTCAAAGATTATTTAATTAAATTAAATAATTTGATTAATTCTCAGGAATTAATTGAACAATTTTCAAAAAGATCTGTTATAAGCACACTAGAATTTGAAATTAACAAAATTGGCAATAAATATTTTAATTACTTGTTTTTATGAAAAGAAAATTTTATCGGTTATTTTTTTATAGTTGTAAGTTTTTTATTGGTATGGTTGTTTATTTGAATAGCCGTTTTTATATGAAACTATATAATAGATTACTAAGCACTACTGGACTAACAATTAATGGAATTCCTCGATTTATAGCAAGGAGCGCAAAATTTGACGATTTCAATTTAATTACCTTAGGTGACAGATTGGTAGTTTCATCGAATGTAATTTTCTTAACTCATGACTATAGTTATACAACCAGTTTAATTTCTCTTAATAAACAGCCCAAAACAGATATAGGAATATTGGGGCCAATTTTTATAGGTAATAACGTGTTTATAGGTATGAATACAATTTTGCTGCCTGGTACCAAAATTGGTGAGAATGTAATAGTTGGAGCAGGTAGTGTAGTAAGAGGAATTATTCCAGATAATTCTGTTATAAGTGGGAATCCCGCGACTGTTATTGCTGATATTAGAGAGCATGCCAGGCGACTTCAGTCCAAAAACTATATCCAGATTGTAGATCCCAAGTGAAAGTACTTCAAATTAATACTGTTGTCAACTCCGGTAGTACCGGGCGCATTGCCGAAGATATAGGCAAACTTTTAATTTCACAGGGTCATGAAAGTTATATAGCTTTTGGTCGTGGAAGCCGTCCTAGCTCTTCATCATTAATCAGGATTGGAAATTTGAGGGATATCAGATCGCATGTCATAAAGACAAGGCTGTTTGATGGGCATGGTTTCGGATCCGAAAACGCAACTAAAAAACTAGTTGAAGAAATTGAACGGATAAAACCCGATGTTATTCACCTACACAACCTGCATGGGTATTATCTTAATATAGAAGTTTTATTTAATTACCTTAAAACATCACCAACACCGGTTGTCTGGACATTGCATGATTGCTGGGCATTTACCGGACATTGCACTTACTTTGATTATGTTAATTGTTTCAGATGGCAAACAGGATGTTATAGCTGTCCTAATAAAAAAGCATACCCGGCAAGCTGGTTTATGGATAATTCAAAATTGAATTATATTCAGAAAAAAAAACTGTTTAATTCTGTAGCCATGATATCAATTGTTGCTCCCTCTCAGTGGCTTGCTGATCATGTCTCAAAATCATTTTTAGGCGGTTATCCCATTAATTTGATTCGTAATGGTATTGACCTAAGTATCTTCTACCCCCGCACTACAGGAAATATAAAAGAAAGGTTGGGGATAGGAAACAGATTTATGTTGTTAGGGGTAGCCAGTGTATGGGATCGGCGTAAAGGTTTAGATGATTTTATACAATTAAATAAAATAATAGATCAGGATTCAGTAATTGTTCTGGTCGGTCTCAGTCAAAAGCAATTAAAAAATTTACCGGAAGGAATAATTGGTATTGCCCGGACAGAAAATATTGAAGAGCTTGCAGAGTTTTATTCTGCAGCCGACGTGTTTCTAAATCCAACCTGGGTAGATAACTGCCCTATTACGAATTCAGAATCGCTTGCATGTGGTACGCCGGTAGTCACCTATAGAACAGGGGGGAGTCCGGAATCTATAGATGAAAGCTCCGGTCTGGTAGTTCAAAAGGGTGATAATTATTCCCTTTATTCAGCCGCTATGAAAATCAAGGTTAAAGGGAAATTCAATTATTCCGCTTCTTGTATAGCAAGGGCTTCGAAAATTTATAATAAGAACGTTAAGTACCAGGAATATATAGATTTGTATCATTCCCTTCTTTTGACTTCATATTAATACATAACATTATGGCATTTGATCTCAATTTAGAAAAAAAAATAAATATATATCTTGATCCGAGAGCTAAGATATCTTATGCATCTTTTTATATAGAAGGAATATCGCAATTATTTAGAGATTCAAGCATAAGTTTTAATATTAAGTATTTTAATGATTTAATTCAAATCGGAGATAGTGAAGCATTCGATCATTATTTCGCGTTTGTCATAATTACACTAATCTCAAAGATAAAAATTGTAATCGATTACCGTGATAAAGATTCTTTTAGTGAAATCGCTTATAAATGGTGCGATATTTATGCAAAGGTTAATTACAATAGTTCTAAAACTGGAGTTGCGTACCAAAAAAAAACAATTGCAATTGGTCCTGGTTTTGGAATAAAAATTTTTGATTTTCCCATTTCCTATTATCATGCCTTTCATAATCTGATAAATTCTTTACACAATTCAAGAATCGTAATAAAACACTTTTTGGCTCACTATTATAGGCAAAAAGACAGAAAAAAATTAAATGCATATATTAAATCAGAGAGTGTTAATAATTATGTATTTTTTGTTTCAACTTTATGGACTCATAAAAATTGTGTTGAATCAACAAATCCTTTAAGAGCAAGTTTTATTCGCACATGCAAAAATAATAGATTAATTGATTTCGAAGGTGGGCTAGTTTCAAATAGAGCAAATCCTGAATTTAATAATTATAAAGATATTATTTTACATAAACGCATTAATAATAAAGTTTATATGCAAAACATAAGACGATCTGCTTTTGTATTTAATACACCAGCTGTATGGAACTGTCATGGATGGAAATTAGGGGAGTATTTTGCATTAGGTAAAGCAATTATTTCATCACCTCTTTCAAATGATATGCCTGTGCCATTAATTCATGGAGAAAACATTCATTTTGTTGAAAATTCCTATGATATTCAGGAGGCAGTTGAAATGATAATAGAAAACAAAGAATATAGATTAAAACTTGAAAAAGGTGCTTTTGATTATTGGCAAAAATTCCTATCGCCAAAATCTGTAATACAAAGAATTGTTAATTCTTATCAGAAGTCGACTTGATTTAATTTTTATTAGATGAGTAAGAAAAGAAAAATCATTTTACTGAATCATGTCTCTGGTTACATGATGATTGATATTGCCAATGCTTTTGCTGATAAATATGATGAATGTATTCTTCTCACAGGTGAATTGCGTAAAAGAAAGAAAGATTTGGATCCTAAGGTAAAACAGTTTAACCTAATAAAATATAATCCTCGGAGTAACTTAAGTAGATTATTAACCTGGATTATTGGCTTTTTACAAGCATTACTATATATTATTTTTAGAAGTGGAAAGGCAGATTTGTTTATAACGACAAATCCACCATTGGGAGTTTTTATCCCTTATTTTTGTAAAAACAAATATTCTCTGCTGATTTATGATATTTATCCTGATGTGTTGATCGAATATAAAATGCTATCAAAAGAATCTTTAATTATTAAGTTCTGGGAAAAAACAAATAGAAAGATATTTGCAAATGCTCAAAAAGTATTTACTATTAGTAACGGAATGAAAAAACTCATTTCAAAATATGTTGATCCTGCTAAAATAGAGATTGTACCTTGCTGGACTGATAACTCCTTTTTGAAACCTATACCAAAGGAGGATAATATTTTCATTAAGGAGCAGGAAGTTTCAGGCAAGTTTCTTGTTATTTATTCAGGTAATCTTGGATATACTCATGATATTGAAGTCCTTGTTGATCTGGCAGAACGTGTAAAAAGGCAGGATATTTTTTTCTTTCTTATAGGCGAGGGGGATAAAAAAAAGATACTCGCTGATCGGATAGATAAGTCAGGTCAAAAGGATATCAGGCTTATATCATGGCAGGATATTAAAATGTATCCTTTTAGTTTGAGTTCTGCAGACCTTGCGGTTGTGACATTAGGAAAGAATGCTTCATTGATGAGCGTTCCAAGTAAGTTATATGATATCATGTCTGTCGGCTCCCCCCTATTAAGTATTGCTGAAAAAGATTCAGAAATGGCAAAAATTATAAATAAGTACGATATGGGAATTTGCTGCTCTGCTGATCAGACAGATCAAATGCTGGAGTTCATTTATAACCTTATGGATGATAAAGAGTATTATCAAAAGATGAGAGCAAATTCACTAAAAGCTTCACACGATTTTACACCGGCTAATGCATATAAGTTTGTTAATTAAAAAATCAATGTATAAAGATTTTATTAAATACATTCTTGATTTTATTCTGGCATTGATTGGATTGATTTTGTTCTCTCCTTTTTTTATTGTAATTAGTCTCGTATTATTCATTGTTAACAGAGGTGATGTATTCTTTTTTCAAAAGCGACCAGGGAAAAATGCACATCTCTTTGACCTGATTAAGTTTAAAACCATGAATGATAATCGTGGCGAAAATGGCAGACTCCTGCTGGATGCACAGCGATTGACAATTGTTGGTAAAATTATACGGTCAACTTCCATTGATGAAATACC
>OCZT010001283.1_pt1 | contig 25956 bp, 18 predicted proteins | sample 1539031 | NCBI WGS metagenome assembly OCZT01 (sample SAMEA3539308, study PRJEB22396) | soil metagenome | biome: tundra; feature: field; material: soil | place: USA | collected 2010-05 | depth 0.15 m | reverse complement strand
CACACCTTCAACGCCTTGCACGAATGCATGCGCCAGATCGTGATCGCCAGCGATCGTCCTCCCAAAGAACTGGCGGAGATTGAAGACCGCCTGCGCAGCCGCTTCGAATGGGGACTGATTGCGGACATCCAGCCGCCCGACCTGGAGACCAAAGTTGCGATCTTGCAGAAGAAAGCCGAGACCGACCATGTGATGCTGCCCACCGAGGTGGCCCTGTTCATCGCATCGAACATTCGCAGCAATGTGCGGGAGTTGGAAGGCGCGCTGATTCGTGTCACCGCATATGCGTCGCTTACCGGTGGCGAGATCAACCTGCAGACCACGCAAGAGGTCCTGAAGAACCTGATTGACTCTCAGATCCGTAAGATTTCCATCGAATCGATCCAGAGAGTGGTGTCCGAGCAGTTCGGTCTGCGACCGACCGAGATTAAGTCTAAGAATAACTCGCGGGTCATCGTGTTTCCCCGTCAGATCGCCATGTTTCTGGCCAAGCATCTTACCGATGCCTCGCTGCCGGAAATCGGGCGGCAATTTGGCGGCAAGCACCACACCACGGTCCTGCATTCGGTTGACAAGATCGAACAGCAACGCAAAATCGATAAGGATTTAAACAGGGTGCTCAATAAACTCACTGAGACTTTGGGTGCATGAACCGCGCATTCAGCGCGGTTTTTCACTTCGCGCGACAGTTTTATCCGGCCCCTCCTGTGGACCGGTTGTGGATTCGGTGGAACACCGGGATACAACTTTGAGTTCGTTCCGATTAGGCACAGCTATCCGAAGGCCCGGCGGGGCGATTTGTACAGCACCAAACACTCTCGATCGTCATTCCGTGCGGTTTCTCCCAAAATTTCCACTTTTCCGGGGTATCTACTGTTACTACTAGTTTTATATGTTTTTTATTTGGTATAAGGAGAAGCAGTATTACAGGGTCAGGCGCGGGGCCTGCCGAGGTGCAAACGTATGACTGCCGAAACCGGAGTCGTCCAGGGTACAGCGATGGAAATCAGTGTCAGTAAGTTCGAACTGCTCAAGGAACTGACTGCCACACAGGGAGTGGTCGAACGCAAGACCACGATCCCCATCCTCTCCAACTTTCTATTCGAGGCTGCGAATGACCGGCTAACCATCACCGCCACCGATCTCGATCTCAGCTTGCGCACCTCGTGCCCGGCCAAGGTGAAGCGCGAAGGCGCCTGCACCATTCCCGCCCGCAAACTCTACGACTACGTCAAACTGCTGCCCGACGGCGACATCTCCATCAAGCTGCTGGAGAACCACTGGGTCAACATTCGCTGCGGCCGCTCCAATACCAAGATGGTCGGCATGGCGCGCGCGAACTTTCCCGGACTGCCCACCTTTCCGGCGGCGGGCAGCGTGAAGATTCCCGCGCAGACACTGCGCAGCATGATCGGCCGGACCATCTTCGCCATCTCCAGCGAGGAATCGCGTTACACCTTGAATGGCGGGCTGATGGTGCTGAAGGCGGAATCCATAACCATGGTCGCCACCGATGGGCATCGCCTGGCGCACATCGAGAAGCAGGGCGAGCACTTCGATGTGACCGGCGAAAACAAGACGCTCATCCCCAAGAAAGCGATGAGCGAGATTTATTCGTTATTGCAGAACAGCGACGTGGCTGAAATCGAGTTCGCCAAGGACGATTCGACGCTCTTCTTCCGCATTGGCGAACGGCTGCTGACTTCCCGCCAACTGACCGGACAGTTCCCCAACTACGAAGCCGTGCTGCCGCGTGAAACGACCAAGTCGGTTACAGTCCATGGGGCCGATCTCAACACCGCCATCCAGCGCGTGGCGCAGTTCGCCGACGAGCGCTCACGCGCCATTCGTATGAAGCTGGATAAGAATGAGCTCAAGATTTCGTCATCGTCGACCGACGCGGGCGAGTCGGAAGACTCAATCGAAACCCCCTACACCGCCGATGCGATGACGATTGGCTTCAACTCCGAGTACTTGCTTGATTTCCTGAAGGCCTCCAATGGCGGCGAGGTCCGCCTGGAGTTCAAGGATGCGCAGTCCGCCGGCCAGATGCGTCCTGACGACGCGAACGATGACGGTTTCAAGTACCGCTACGTGGTCATGCCGATGCGGATCTGAGGAGCATCGAGGAGATTAGTTAACACTTCTACTCCGTGTCTGGAAGAACTGATGGCCAGCCTCGATGATTGAAGAGTTGGTGGTCGGACAACGATATTCGAATGAGGAGATCTTCAAATCTCTAAGAGTGTCGAATGCAGGCGGCATCCGCCTTTCGCTCCACGACAAAGCAGTTCTAAGAGCGGTCATCATGACGTCCGTGCAGGATTTCCACGGCAGCGGAGAGAACCCTTACCACGATAGGCTTGAGGGCAACATCCTGACTTTCACAGCGGCGGGCAAACTGGGTCAACAGACACTTGCTGGCATGAATAATCGCCTGATCCAACAAAAGGCGCTCAACTTCCCGATACACGGATTTGTCTTAATCGCCAGCCGAAGGGATACGTCTGTTGATTCGAATCGTTGGGAATATCTGGGCCTGCTCGAATACCTGCGTCACTATCCAGACACGCAACTTGATGCAGACGGCAAAATTCGAAACGTCTGGCTTTTCGAATTCAAGATTCATCGCGAGCAGCAGGTTCTTCCGCTTGCAATTGATGGGACCGTTTCCAGTAAAATATTGAGCGCATCGAGACTCGCTAACAACCTTGACGATGACATCATTGACGAGAGTCATGATCAACGTGTCGAAGACATCGAACGGATTGAGAAAGTTCGCGGTACGCTATTGGCATTGGAGCCGAAGGACTTTGAGTTATTCATCAAAGACTTGCTCCTGCATTGTGGCTTTCTCGACGTCTGTGTTACCAGATACAGCTCCGATGGCGGCATTGACGTGAACGCTAGGACCGGTGTTCGGCTCTGGATCTTCGAGAACACCTTGGTGCAGGTACAAGCGAAGCGTTGGCTTCATTCTGTCGGACGCAAGGAAGTTGCCGAGCTGCGCGGAAGCCTGCAACCGTTTGCCAGGGGCGCGGTCGTTACGACTGGCCACTTCTCGAAAGCAGCGATCAACGAGGCTTGCGAAGATGGCAAGAATCCAATCGCTCTTGTCGATGGATTTAGGCTGTCCAAGATCGTCATCGACGAGGGGTTCAGGTTGACCGTTTGACGCAGCCAGATTTATCGAATGTCGAGGCCCGAAAATCGGAAGCCACGCTACCGTACTAGGAGCCAATTCATGAAGAGCGCTGAGTGGTTTCGAACCCAAGCCAAGGAACTCTACCACCAGGAGGACGAAATCGAAGTGGACAACAACGCACGCGTCTCTTTTGGCGACGATAACGGAGCCTACGTGCAAGCGTGGGTTTGGGTACCTTCGAAGGAAGAACCGGGAGATTCGTAATCCCAGAGCAATGTCTACCTTGGCAGGCCGATGCGCACTACCCGAGCGTCGCTGGTGAAGCGCTCTAGCCGGCTCGCAGCAGCATGAGCGTAACGTCGTCGTGCTGCGGAGCGTTGGCGACGAAGCGGTCGAGGTCGCTCATGATGTAATTCAGCAGGACGGCGGGGGCATAGGTCACTCCGGCTTGCAACACCGCGAACAGGCGAGGCTCACCATACTCCTCTTGCCGCTGGTTCTCGGCTTCCACCACACCATCGGTGAAGATCACCAGCCAATCGCCACTTTGCAGCGTGACCGTGCCCGATTCGTAAGGAGCATTCTCCAGAATGCCGAGCGGCACGCCTCCAACCTGCAAGCGCTCGACGCTGCCGGACTGGCGCCGCAGTATGGGGTTATTATGGCCGGCATTGACATAGGTCAAGGTCCGGGACACGGGATCGTACTCGGCGATAAACGCAGTGGTGAAGCGGCGGCCGTTCTGGCTGTTGCTGCAGGCATAGGCGTTCATGCGGGCTAACAGTTCGACCAGCGAGCCTGGCCATGTGCAAAGCGTCTTCAGGCTGGCTTGAAACGTTGCCATCAGCATGGCCGCCGGAATGCTTTTTCCGGCCACATCAGCCACCGCAATCAGGAACGTTTCGCCGGATGAACTCGAACTGGGACGGGGAAAGACGTCGTAGTAGTCGCCGGCCACGGTATTCGCCGGACGGGTGGCAAACGCGATCTCGAGGCCAGGCACGGCGGGAGGACTCGCCGGAAGTAACCACGCCTGGATTTCTTTTGCGATCTGGAGATCGCGCTTCATGACCACCCGGTCAGCGACTTCCAGCAGCAATAGCCCGAACATCAGCAGCCCGCCCCAAAAATGGGTATCGAGACTGATACTCACGTCCCCACCGCCGCTTTGCCATGCCGCGTGGCCACTGGGAAAGAGAATCAGCACCAGTGCAATCAACAGCAGGACACGGCGGGCCGGCGTCAACTTCTCCAGCATCGCCCAGAAAAACTGCCGTGCGACATTGAAGACATGCTTGCGCTTGGGCACTCCCGCGATGCGAGTGGAATCGATATCCTGGGAGTAAAGCCGGTAACTGAAACGGGCGTCGGCCTGAAATTGTTTCCAGAGCTCGTTGAGCTTCATGCCGTCGGTGACGCGCTGCCAGAACTTCTCGAGTCGCGTCATGATGGGCTCGACTCGCGCAGTGTGTTTATCCCGCGGCGGGGGCAAAGGACCGGCGCGTTGAGGGTTCGGGTTCATTCCGTGGAAACAGGATTATAGAAGGCGAGACCTGAGGCGACGAACCACAGGGACTCATCCGGCGGCTAGCGAGTCACTGCCGCGTCTCTGGTTTCACCTGTTCGTCGAGAAAGGCCACCGACTGGACTCCCGAGACTTCAAAGCGCTTGCGGCAGCGAATGTTCTTGCAGGCGACAAGGTCGTCGCGCCGGACCATGTAGGAGCGGGCTTTGGCAAATTTCGCGCGGTCACGCTCGTCAGCCCGCGGAGGCAGTTGGCGCTTCTTGGTTCGAACGAACCAACCCAGTTCGTATTCGGCGGACTCATGGCAATGAGGGCAGTTTAAGGTCGTTTTTCTGGTCTCTTGCCGCTCGTCATACAGGTCGCGCTCGTCCATCAGCTTCCTCCGTGTGGGCCATCACAGAAGATGGCTCTACCCTCGCCCATAGCATTAGAACACAGTCGCCGCTTCGAGGATGTGATACGAGGTACAGGTTTGCGGAGGACTTTTCGCCCTAAATACCAAGACCCAGCGGAGAGTGTCCGCTGGGTCAACCTGCGTTTGCTCGAAAACCCTGCTGCAGGTGTGTGGGGTAAGGAGGAGAATGATAACCTGCGTCGCTTCACCGCCGGTACTGTTTCTTACCCTGGCGGCCTGGTTTCACTGCGTTGCTGGATGCATAGTGCCATTTCCGGTTCGCCAGAACATCCCCCTGAGGCCGTACCTGCCGTGCCGCTTTTGTCGTATCCGGAATTGGCCGAGCACTTCGTCCCAATCGCCGATGCAACCGCCCGGAACGGTGCTATCCTACGCGCAAAGGAGGGCTTCTCCAGGGCTCGCTTCACGCTGTGCTTCATCCTGTTAGCCGCCGCCCTCAGCCACGCGGTCCAGCCGCCGGCCACACTTGATCAGTCCGGCGCAAGCTCGAATTTCGCGGGCCTCAGCGCGCAGATGGCAGCGGCCAGCGGACAGCTACCGTTGGTGGCGACCGAATCGCGCAATGACATCGCGCTCGCCCCGCCCAATGAAGGAATCTGCTACAAGATTCGCGCTTACATCTTCAAGCGCGACGACGACCACGCGCCTGAATTTGTCAGGAGCACAACCTGCGGTCCAGGTCAGCCGCGCGCGAAAGATGCGGTCTGGCCGAAGGCGCGAATGGTTCCCGCCGATTGAGAGTGGGGCGATGCTTCTGTCGGAAAGCTCGCAAGGCTAGAGTGGTTTCGGGATTGGTGTCCGCCTGTACGGGTAGAGCGGGCCTACCGATACTTTATTCTCCCCCGCTCACCTTCGGCGCGTAAGGATTGTCATCCACAACCTGCCACACGGTGTCGAGCACGGTTCCATCCACCCATTTCACCACGGCCACGGGACGATCGAGCAGCCGAGGCTTGGCCGGTTTTCCGCCGCAGATCTTCTCCACTTCGGCTTGCAACTCTTCGATGGGGCGGATCGGCAGACCTTTGCCTTTCACCGCATCGAGCAAGTCCTGCCGCCGCGGATTGATGGCAATGCCGCGTTCCGTCGCGACTACATCGATCAGCTCGCCCGGCCCGGTCACCGTGGTCACCTCGTCCACGATCACCGGAATACGGTCGCGGAATGACGGGACGGCGAGAATGGTGCATCCCGCAAACAGGCAATTCTGCCAGCCGCCAATTCCGTGCAGCAGCCGCCCGTCCGAATGGGTCACCACATTCGCATTGAAGCTGATATCGACCTCGGTTGCGCCCAGCACCGCGGCGTCCACCATCGAAGCGAAGTTGCCCTTGCCGTGGAAGTTGTACGACGTGAACGGACTGGTGGCCACATGACGCGGGTTGCTGGCGATCGAACGCACTGCATCCAAGTCGAACGTCTGCCCGTCGAGGATGTACCCGATGAGACCTTCGTTGAGCAGATCGACCAGGTACTTGGTTGAACCTCCGCGCACGAAGCTGGCCTTCACGTTGGCTTGTTTCATCATGCCAGCGAGGTAGTCCACGAAAGCCAGTGCGATGCCGCCCGCGCCTGCCTGAAAAGAGAAACCGTCGCGCATGATGCCGCTGTCACGGAGAAAGCGCGCGACCAACTCGGAAATCCGCAGGCGGTCGGGACTGCGCGTGATTTGTGTGGTACCGCTGACAATCATCGAAGGATCGCCAATGGAGTCAACCTCAACCACGTAGTCAACGTTGTTGCCTTGGATCTGCCATGGAATGCAGGGGAATGGCACGAGATTGTCGGTCACGACGATGACCCGATCGGCATAGACGGAATCGGCGAGCGCAAATCCCAGCGACCCACATGCCGACGGTCCGTGCGAGCCATCGGCGTTGCCAAAGAAGTCCGCCGTAGGCGCGGCGATCACGGCGATGTCGATGTGGACCTCGCCATCTTGCACCGCCTGCCAACGTCCGCCGTGCGAGCGCAAAACTCCGAGGACGCGCATGTGCCCGTGCGAGCAATAGTCGCCAAGCGGCCCATTCATGCTGCCTTCGATGTGATGCACGGCACCCGACTTCATCAGGTCGATCACCGGCTCGTGACACGGAAACGATGCGCTGGGAAACCAGACGAGGTCTTTGGCGCCCATGCGCGCGGCGGTTTGCAACGTAGTGAGCGCGACGCGGTCTCCATTGCGCAAATGATGATGATTGCTGATGGTCATGCCGTCACGCAGTCCGCAGAGACGCAGCGCAGTTTCCAAGTCGGGGACGCGCTTGTCGCCGTTCGCTGGGTAGTCGCTGCTGCTGCGGATCGGCGGTCCGGCTTTGTTCCCCGTGGAACGATGCTGGTTAACTCCCTTGTACGGCACCTCGTCGCGGTCGTTGACATGAGTTGGCACGCGACGGCCGGCCGCATTCGTGATCAATCCGGTGGCTACGCCCGCGCTCATGATGGTTCTCCTGCTGATGACGGATCGGCGACGATACCCATCTTCCTGGCCCGCGCGACCAGCTTCACAGCGCGCTGCACCACCGGCGCATCAATCATCTTGGAGCCGAGGTTCACCACGCCAAGACCGCGAGCTTGTGCGTCCTCATAGGCCGCGACAATCTGCAGTGCCTTCTCCAGCTCGTTCGGCGCCGGTGCAAAGGCGCGATGGATGATTTCGATCTGTATCGGATGAATACACCCCATGCCTTCGAATCCCATGGCGCGCGATGCTTCGCCCCAGTGCAGCAGCCCTTCAGTGTCGGCCACATCGCCGTACACCGAATCGATGGCCTGCACACGGGCCGCGTAGGCGGCGTTCACCACCCGCTGGCGGGCATAGAGCGATTCGCTTCCGCCCGCAGTCTTGGCCACACCGAGGTCGGCGGTGTAGTCCTCCAAACCGATGGTGATGGCTGCAATGCGTTGCGACGCCGTCGCAATTGCGAATGCATTCTCGATGCCGAGCGCCGATTCGAGAATGGGCATCAGCCAAATGGGACGCGTGACGCTCGCCTGCTTCGCTATGGAAGTAATCGCGGCGTCGACCTCGACCACTTGCGCAGCGGTTTCGACTTTCGGTATGAGGATGAGATCGGGTGACTGCGGAACGATCTCCTCCAGGTCGGTCAATCCCAGAGGTAGTTGATTGATTCGGACCATGCGCTCGGCCGCGCCGAAATCCACCGCCCGCAGCGCATTGCGAACCAGCAGCCGCGCCGCATCTTTCTCGGCATAGTGCACCGAATCTTCCAGGTCGAGAATGACCGTGTCCGGCCCATGCAGTCCGGCGTTGACGAAGTACTTGGGTTCATTGCCGGGAAGATAGAGCCGCGAGCGCCGCAGACGGTCCCGCGGCGACGGCGCCGCGAGGGTCACAGCTTCTGGCAGCGCCGACTTGCCCGGTGCTAACCCGGCGCGGCGCACGGCTGCTTCAATGCGAGCAGCGATCACGAACGGCAGCGCGCCTTCATCCACAATCTCGATCGAGGCGTGCTCGAGGCCAAGCGCGCGCAGCACGTCGCGCACCTGCTGCCGGATGACCTCACCGTAATACAACTCGACGCGCGAGCGCAGGACCATCTCAATTCCACCGCTGGTGCGCTCTTCGAAGGTAACGTGCAAGTCGGAGCGAACCTCGTTGCCCGCCCGTCCCGCCTCGCCTCGCCGCGCTACGCTAGTTTCTGCTACTGCCGGCATACGCCTTCTCCACCGTCACCCCCAGCTTCGCCAGGATGGCGTCTGTCATCTGCGTCGTCGACGCCGCACCCTGGGCCAGCGATTTCGCCCCGCCGGAGATGCGCATCATGTCGTAGGTGCGGACTTTGCCTTCGGCCACAACCGCCGCGATGGCGTCGGGAATCTTGCGCGCCTTGTCGCTCTCGCCGAGATGATCGAGCATCATCGCCGCCGAAAGAATCATGGCAATCGGATTGACGATCGCGGGATTCAACTCGGCATACTTGGGAGCGGAGCCATGCGTGGGCTCGAACACAGCAACGTCCTGACCGACGTTGCCGGAAGCCGCAAAACCAAGCCCGCCCACCAGTCCCGCGAATGCGTCGCTGATGACATCGCCGAACAAGTTGCTGGCCACGATCACGCCATACTCTTCGGGGTTCTTGGTCAGCCACATGGTCTGCGCGTCGATGTTGGTGGACCACAGCGCGATGTCGCTGTACTGCTTCTGCACTTCCTTGGCGACTTCTTCCATCATGCCGGAAGTTTCGCGCAGCACGTTGGGCTTCTCGCAGATGGTCAGCGATTTGTAGCCGTGGTTGCGCGCATACTGAAATGCGGCTTCGCAAATCCGCCGTGCCGCCGGGCGCGTGATGATGCGCACGGAAATCGCGAGGTCCTCGCCGGCGACCTTGTCGAACGGCTTGAATTTCGGGTGGGCGCGCAACGCGTCGCGCACCGGCTGCGGAGGGTTCGTCCACTCGACTCCCGCGTACAAGCCTTCCGTATTTTGGCGGAAGACAACGACGTCCACCTTGGGTTCTTCGAAGCCGCCAGCCGGCTTTTTGCGGATGAAGTTGAGCGGGTTGCTGGGGAAAGACAGGCACGGCCGCATGCATACATCGAGGTTGAAGATCTGCCGCATGGAAACAATCGGGCTGAAATACTGATACCCTTTGCCCCGCAACGCAGGACTCAACTCGGCCTCGGCTTCCTTCTTCGGCTTCGATGTGATGGCGCCGAACAGGCCGACTTTGTGCTGGCGCAGCAACTCGATGGTGCGCTCGGGAAGGGCATTGCCTTCCTTGATCCAACACTCCCAACCTATATCGGCATGTACGTATTCAGCTTCGAAACCAACGGCATCGAGTACGCGAATCGCTTCGGGCAGGACCTGATTGCCAATACCATCGCCGGGCATGGTTACGACTCTATGTTTTGGCATGAATGCTTAGCTCCTCTACTTGCCGTTATCCCATTCCATTTGTCATCCCGAGCGAGGTCGCCGCGGCGACCGAGTCGAGGGACCTGCTGTTCTGCCGTCCCTACGGGACTCAGGTTCCTTCTCCCGCCTACCCAGCGCTGAAGCGCTGGGCTAAGCTCTTCCGCCCCGCAAGCGGGGCTGGTATATACCGAGTCTGTTCACCCAGGCAAACGCGACCTTTGATCCTCGCTATCTCATACTCCCGGCCAACGCTATTGCACCCGCGCAATCGCAGCCACTGCTACATCTCACATTGTGGGACTAACGCTAAACCTGCGCCGCCACCACGCTCAGCCCCAGCTTTCGGCTCACCAGATTTTCCACTCCCCCTGCAATCACCAATGACTGCGGCACGCTGCCTAGCGCCGGAAAAGCAAACTGCTCGCCGGCGTAGCGTATGGTGCTCGCGGAAAAATCAACCTCGACCTCGTCACCAGGAATAATTGTCTTCTCCTTGCGAGCGACTGCGTCCGCAAACTTCGCGCGCAACCGGTTCACCAGCTCGGGCGTCTCGATGCACAGAAATCCGTTATTAAACGCGTTGCGCAGATAGGTCTGCGAAAAGCTGCCCGCAATTACCAGCGGAATGCCTTTGTATTTCAGGGCCGTCACCGCCTGCTCGCGACTGGAGCCCGTGCCGAAGTTGAAGCCGCCGACAATCACGTCACCTTCTCGCGTGCGCTCGGCAAACTGGAGATCGTAATTCTCCATCACCACGCCCGCCATCATCTCCGGGGTCATGTCTTCGCGATAGGTGTAGTCCTTGCCGTAGATGCCGTCGGTGTTCAGGTTATCTTGCGGCAGGAAGATCAGCCTGCCCTGCACGCACTGCGGAAATCCGGGCAGGATTTCCACTTTCTCGGCTGGAGCCGAACCCATGACCAGCTCTTGAAATTGCTTCTTCAGCTCGCGATCTTCAGCTTCCGCAGGTCCGCAAATATAGCCGGCGACAGCCGACGCGGCGACGACCTCGGGACTGCCCAGATAGCACTGCGCGTCGCGCGAACCCATCCGTCCTTTGAAATTGCGATTGGTGGCCGAGATGCCGACCTCGCCCGCATCGAGCAATCCGGTGCCCAGCCCGATGCACGGCCCGCATCCTGACGGCAGCGGATGCGCGCCCGCATCGAGCAAGGTTTGCCACACGCCGCGCTTTTCAGCTTCCTCCTGCACCGCGCGACTGGCGGCCGCAAGATAAAACTGCACACCCTCCGCCACCTTCTTGCCTTGCAGCACTTTTGCCGCGGACTCGAGATCCTCCAGCCGCGAGTTCACGCACGATACCAGGTACGCCTTCTGGATCGCGACTTTCTTTTTCGCGATCTCGGCGACCGACTGCATCACCTGCACGGTGTCAGGTCCGGAGACGTGTGGCGTGACCTCCGCGAGATTCAGTGTGATCCGCCCCGCATAGTTAGCGTCTTTGTCCGGAGCCGGAGGATTCGTCCGCCACTCGGCGAACTTGTCTTCGCGAATACGCGTGCTTCTCTGCACCTGCAATTCTCGATTGCGCGCTTCGAGGTAGCGTAACGTGACTTCATCCACGGGGAACCAGCCGACCAGCGTTCCCCATTCGGTGGACATGTTGGCGATACTCAGCCGAGCATCCATGCTGAGCGACGCCACGCCGGGGCCGGTGAACTCGACAGCGGCGTTCAAGACTTCTTCGCGGTTGTAGAGTCCGCACAATGTCACGATCACATCTTTGCCGGTTGACCCGGGCGCGAGTTGGCCTTCGAGCATAACCTGTATTGTGCGCGGGATCTGCCACCAGAACTCACCCGTCGCCCAGATTGCGGCCGCGTCGGTACGAACCACCGGAGTGCCGATCGCGCCCAACGCGCCATACATGTTCGAGTGAGAATCGGAGGCGACGACGAATGTCCCCGGCAGCACGTAGCCCTTCTCCACCATGATCTGATGGCCGATGCCAGTGCCCGGCGGATAGAAGTCGATACCCTGCTCGCGCGCAAAGGCCTCCATGCTGCGATACTTCGCCAAGTTCGACTCTTCCTTGTTTTGAATATCGTGATCGGCGGTGATCACCGGCTGCGCCGGATCGTGTACCTTCTTGGCGCCGATGGCCTTGAATTTCTTCATCACCGCGGAGGTGTTGTCGTGGGTCATCACGTGGTAGGGCCGGATGGAGAGGAAGTCGCCGGCGCGCAGCGGGCGGCTCGGTCCCTCGGCCATGTGAGCTTGTGCGATCTTTTCGACGATGGTCTGGCCCATGTGCTTGTCCGTTTCGCGGGCTAGAGGCTCCAGAAAAAGTCTGTGCAAAAACCGTAGAGTGTACTTCTTGGTGGAAGCCCCCGCATTTATGCGGGGAAAAATTCGACTTTGATCACGCGCTTTAGCGCCGGGAATCGAAAAACCCCGGGGCTAAAGCCCCATTCTAGAATCGAACGCTTTCCGCCGGACTAAAGTCCAGCTTCCCCCTGCTGAAGCAGGGGGCTTCCACCAAAAGCCTTCCACAGGACTTTTTCAGTAACCTCTGACAGTCCGCAAGTAATAAAAATAACCTTCAACGGCGCGCCTGAAGGCGCGCCCCTTCAAAACGCAAGATAAAACCGACTCTGCCAGCAGCTCCTAAAGGCGCGGCCCTTCAAAATCGGCCTTGAACAGTTTCATCAACTCGGTGACGCTTGCCTGCTTCTCCAGGTTCCAGATCGCGTCCATGGCGCGACGACGAACTTCGCGCGACATCACCTGCTCCGCCAGCGCCTCAAACTTCTCTTCCACTTCCTTGTCAGTGAGCGGGTTGCGCGGATCGCCCTTGGGATAGTCAAGCTGCGTCGTGTATTCGCGGCCATCTATGGTATGGATCCTGACGATCACACGTTGCAGCGCCGGAAAGACTTTCTCGATCTCGGGATCGGCGGAGACCGCGATTTTGTTGAGCTGGGCCCGGATTACGGGGTCCATGATCTTCGCCTGGGTGAACTGCAAGGGAGTGACCTGGCGCTCGGCGATGGCAGCAGCAATGACATACGGCAACGAGTGATCGGCCGTCTCCTTGGTGCGCGGATCGTACTTGCTGGGATCGCTGAGAATGTCGGCCCCGCGCGCCGTCGTGCGAATGTGTACTTTTGCGATGTCGTTGGGCTTCAGGTCATTGTCTTTCACCAGCGCAAGCACGGCGGAAATCGGCGTATGGGTCAGCGCCTCGGTAGGAAATGCCTTCATCCCACATTGTGTGATACGCCACGAATCGCCTAAGCCGTCGGTCAGGATATTCAGCTTCCATTCCGGCCCAAGGCAATGGACCAACCCTTCTTTGCCGTCGATGACGTGTTCTGGGCCGGTATATCCCTTTTCAGCCAACAGGGCTGCCAGCACGCCGCTCTGCGTGGCCATGGGATCGACGGTGTTCTTCATCATGGTCAGCTTACCGGCGGTGACTGCGCCCAGCGTGGCCCGCGCGCTGGCGCTGATTCCGATGGCGTGCTGAATTTGCTCCGGGCTGAGATGCAGCATGCGTCCAGCTACGATCGGCGAGACGAACGCGGTCAACGTGGCATGATGCCAGCCGCGTTCGCGAATGCCGGGGAAGGCCGCTTCGCACAGCCGCATTTCGAACTCGTGGCCCAGCACCAAACCGACAATGAGTTCGCGCCCATCGCTGCCGGCGCGCTCACCAGCGGCCATCGCCGCGGGAAAAATGTCGGAGGGATGCGAAGGGTCCTGCTTCCAGTAAATGTCGTTGTAGTCCATGCAGCGGATCATCAGTGCGTTGGCCAGCGACGCCGACACCACATCCATCTGCTGGCCAGTCCCGATCACGGTTGCACCACTCCGGCCTGCAATCTCGTTTAGCACCTCCAGAGCGATGATCACATCATGCTGCTGGTAGCCGCCAAGCGCGCAGCCAATGCTGTCGAGCAGGAAGCGCTTGGCCTGATATACCGCGTCTTGGGAAAGCTGCTCGAACTTCAGACCGGCGGCCCATTGCGCCATGATCGCCGTGATCGTCGGCTTGGCGGCCGCCTTGCTCGGCGCTGGCGCAGTTGTGGTTGACATAAGAATCTGCTCCTTCTATTTCGCCAGGTTCTTGAACGGCAGAAAGGCCATGAAATCGGCGTGGTGCACGATGTAGGCCTCGGTGGTGCGCTTCACCAGATCGCCTTCCGCAGCGTGCGCCGCGATGATATGACAGACGGCGTCGGGTACCCCGCACTCCATCGCTAGCGCCACCCCGGTGAACGGATGCCGCAACATCTCGCCACGCTTGCTCTGCCGGGTCTTGCCGTCCACATTTTCGTACTCCAGTAGCTTACCGACATCGGCCAGAATCGCGCCCGCAATCACCGTATCCATGTCGATGGGCAGCGCGCGCCCCATGAATTCCTTCATGCTCTCGGTCGCCTTGCGCGCGATGTGTACGACGCAGCGCTTGTGCTCCATGAACGTCGTGGGGCAGTTCGGCACCAGCAGGGTGAACGGAATGCGATTGAGGTCGTCGGGCGAGAGCGGGCTGAGTTCGAGCGCGCGCTGCCAGGTCTTTGTGACCTGCTCGCGCAGCTCGGGCGCCTGAATCCACTCGAGCTCAGGCCACAACTTGAGGACTGCTTCGCGCATCGGTACTCCTCCGCAAAATCCCCATCCAAGCAAAACGGGATTGGATGAGCGCGCTTGCGCATTGGGATTAACGGGATGAAATCCTATCCGAAGGCCAAACGAGTATTCGTATCATTTCTGCCCACTGGAGGGCTAGGACGCGCGTCACACGGAGGGGGCTGTTTTCCGAAGGTCTTCGACTCAACCGACTGGATTGTTTCCGGGCGGGCCATCAATACACAATTCCCGACGTTGCGATACGACGGCCAAAACGTAGATGCGGTTCACCCGCCAAACCATTCATTCTAAACAGGGAACATCCTACTTTGTGTTGGTCATGCAAGCGTAGAGGCTACCCAATGAATGCTCTCCGTATAATATGTAGCCATGCTGACTCGGGTTTACATCGACAACTTTCTCTGCTTCGTCCACTTCGAGTACAGACCGGAGAGGAAGCAGCTACTGCTCGGACCGAATGGCAGCGGCAAGTCATCGCTGCTCAGCGCAATTCGTAATCTTAAGCAGTTTGTTAAGGGTGACGAGAATCCATTCACTCAGTCCACGCGAACTCGTTGGCAGGATCTTCCTCTCCAGGTTTTGGAAATCGAAGCTCGCTTGGACGGCCAGAAATATGAATACCGGGTTGAGTTTCCGTTTGCCTCCGAAACCAGGGAGCAATCAGTCAACTTGGAACGGCTGACGGTCTCTGGCGTGCCTGTATTTGAACTGGCGAACGGAGAGATACGCTTTTTCCCAAGTAATAGCGACCAAACAACGGCGGTACCATTTAGAACGAGCAAATCCGCATTACACCTATCGCAATTGAGCAACTTGCACGTTCGCCGTTTCGTTGAATGGATGGTCTCTGTCCATTATTTTCGCATCGACGCATATCCATTTGCGATGGACGAGAGCGCCGACAAGCAGGAACAAGAGCCCGACGATGAGCTCGAAAACCTCGCAGGCTGGTACCGTCATCTGGTCCAAACTTACCCGGACGACAATCTGAGGTTCTTGAACTCGATGAAGGACGTACTGAGCGGATTCCAAACCTTGAGATTTGCTCCCGACATAGATGGCACACTAAAACTCTGGGCGGACTTCATTGCTCCCCAAACGAAGAAGGTAAGTTATGCAATATCCGAACTTTCGGAAGGTCAGCGTTGCCTCCTCGCCCTATACATGATCCTCCACTTTCCGATAGCCAAGGGACATACCGTATTTATTGATGAGCCTGATAACTTCATCTCCTTACGCGAGATTCAACCATGGCTTCTGGCGACGGAGGAAAAGGTCGAAGACCACAAGGGACAGCTCATTCTCGTCTCCCATCACCCGGAGCTTCTAAATCAGTGGGCTTCAAGACATGGATTGCGTTTCTTCCGCGAAGGAAACGGTCAGGTTCGAACGGAGAAGTTCAAGACCGATCCAGATGTGGGCTTGCAGCCATCCGAATTGATCGCACGAGGGTGGGAGGATGAGTAGACCGTCTAGCCTGGATTATTCATGAGCCACGTAGTTTCTTGGGTGTCATCCTGAGCGACGAGCGCAGCGAGGAGTCGAAGGACCCCTTTGGCCGCCAGCAATCTCAAACTTATTGCCGCGCCACGCGGCCACACTGTGATTTCTCGCAGCTATAGGGTTCCTTCGAGTCCGCACCCGCCCGACCCGCAAAAGAGGCGGGTCGGAAAATCTTTGCGGGCGCTCGCTCAGGATGACACCTCGACGTTCATGAATAATCCGGGCTAGGGTTATCATTCTTCTGGAAGATGACCATCACCAGAGACTTATTTACAGATATCTCACTAGGTGCGGCCTCAAGCCCCATGCAATGACGATTCGGTCTTCTCCGTCGGGCGGAGGGAGTGCTGAGGGCTGGGTGCGGAAACGGTTTATCGAGGAAGTGGTCGCATATCGAGGTCGTCAAGCTAAAGCTGAGACTGCGCTGATTGTAGTTATCGACGCAGACACTCACACTGTTCAACAAAGATTGAACCAACTCGATCAAGCATTGAAGGATGGTCACAAACAAGCCATCGCTGAAAGCGAGCAAATCGCGCGGCTTGTTCCGAAACGCAACATCGAGACATGGATTCTTTGTCTGAATGAGCATACGGTGGACGAAGAAGCCGACTATAAGCAGACGAGGAATGACTGGGGCGAGTTGATTCCGCCAGCAGCGGAAACGCTATTTCAGTGGACTCGCCAAGAGGCTGAGCTGCCGAGCCACTGCATCGCTTCTCTGTGGAGTGGAATCAGAGAGCTGAATCGTCTCACATTTTGAAGGCGCTTCTCCCTCCAATATCGGTCTGAGTGAAGGTAAATCTTGAAGCTTTTTCCTGCAAGGAATACATCTTTTGCTATGCGAGAAGCGCGACATTCGGGCGAGTCACTACCAACTGGAAACCTGACCCATTCCCTGTCACATCGTCCACGTGACGTGCTCAATTTGGTTGGTGATTTCCTCGGCTGGCGTTTCCGGCGGGAAGCGCATTGGCTTGCCGATCACGACCTTCAGCTCTCCCGGGCGCGCGATCTTGTGGCCAGCCATCTTCATCTGGTACAAACCATCGATTCGCATGGGGACAACGGGAATGTTCAGGCGCGCTGCCAGCATCCCGACACCCGAGCGGAACTGGGACGGTTTGCCATCCGATGTGCGCACGCCTTCGGGATAAACCAGAACGCTGTAGCCTCGATCCACCGATTCACCGGCGTAGGCGAAACTCTCGCGCACGCCTGACTGCTGCGGCAGCGGAAAGACGTTGAACAGCGCAACCACCAGGTAGTAGCCGGCTCGATACGCCCAGCGCACGAACGGATTCCAGGTCGCCGGCGGCCGCCACATCTCCCACAGCATCTCTCCCCACATGCCGACCGCGAGCTTGTGCCGCACACGGGGCGGAAGCGCGATCAGCGCGAAGCCAACATCGATGTAGGTGACGTGATTGCAGCTGATGAGGAACGGCCCGTCGATACCGCGAAGGTTTTCGCGGCCAATAATCTTGGGGTGCGCCATGATCATGGTCGCTGGCCAGGTGAGCAGGTAGTAGATGAAGCTGCGAATCCACCCGATGGGCCAGCGCTGCGCCCATCGCGGATAGCGATACCCGCTCTGCGGCGACTTCTGCGGCCCGCGCAGCAAACGTTCGAGATCGCCAACCGTGCTGACGCTGGTGAAGTTCGCCTCGTTGAGATCGACCTGGTAGCGGTCTTCCAGCGCACTCATCAGTTCGACGCGGTCCATGGAGCTCAGGTTCAGGTCTCCGTCGAGCCGGGCATCGGGGGTGAGCGGGCCGGTGCTGCGTCCGGTGACGCGCGCGATCAGGTCCGCCAAAGCGCCCTGCGGCATGCCGGCTCCGTCGTCGCCTGAGGCGAAATGTTGCTGCACCGCCTGCTGAATCGCAGCAGTCTTTGGCTTCTGCGTGGGAGTGCGCGGGAAGTCCTGCTCGGGCCACACCAACCAGCGGCGCATCTGCTGATATTCCGCGAGCTGCTGGTTGGCACGCCTGACCAGCGACTCGGGATCGACAGAGTCTCGCAGGATAAGCACCGCGCAAGGCTCAGCGTTCCCGCCTTGCTCCAGTCCGACAACCACGCACTCGCGTGTGCCAGGCTGCTGGCGCAGCGCATTCTCCAGGTCCTCGGGATAAATGTTCATTCCTTCGCGGGTGACGATGACATTTTTCTTACGGCCCTTGAAATACAGATTGCCTTCGGGGTCGAGTTCGCCGAGGTCGCCGGTGCGAAACCAACCGTCCTCGCTCAACACCGGCTTCAGTTCTTTTCCTTGCCAATAACCGGCCGCGACGTTTGCGCCGCGTACCAGGATTTCGCCGTTCTCATCCAGCTTGATCTCGCGGCCTTCAAGCACTTTGCCGATCGAGCGTTTGCCGGTACGAAACGGATGGTTCAAGGAAATCAGCGATGTCGTCTCTGTCAGGCCGTAGCCTTGAATGACCACGAAGCTCAAACGCCGCCAGAATTCCTCGGTGTCGGCGTCGAGCGCTGCGCCTCCTGAGATGAAGGCCCAGAACTTCCATCCGAATTGGTTGTGAATTTTGCGGAAGCGCCACCAGCGCCTTACGAAGTGCTGGTTGTTTGCGGTTTTGAATTGTCGTTGGAACCACTCCCGCTGGCCGGCCGCGTCGAAATCGCGCGCGAGCTTGTCTTTCAGCGACTCCAGTAGGCGCGGGACCGCGACCACCACCGATACGCGTTCCTTCTTGATGACATGCAGAACTTCCGTCGGGTTGAGCGTGTCCTGAAAGATCACGGTGGCTGCCAGCAATTGCGGCAGGAAGATTCCGAGGAACTGCCCAAAGATGTGGCTGAGCGGCAGCAGATTCAAGAAACGCAGAGGATGAAAAATGCGCTCGTAGCGGAGGTATTTCCCGATCTCGCGCTCCAGCGGCTCGAGGTTGGCCAGGATGTTGCCATGCGAAATGACCACACCGCGCGGCTCGGCAGTCGTACCGGACGTGAAGACGATCTGTACGATGTCGTCTCGCGTGTGGGACGGCGGAACCACTGGTTCGGCGGAGCGACTGGCAATCTGCTCGCGCAAGGTTTCCAGGTTGATCTCTGCGACGTCCGCGATGTGGTTCTGCATCGAGCGGACACAGAGCCTGGCGTCCACCTGTTGCGCAATACGCTGAGCGAAATCCGGAGCCGCAATCTTGTCGATGGGGACGACAATGGCGCCGCGCAACAGGCATCCGAAAAATGCAACCACCCACTCAGCGCAGTTCTCGCCCCAAATGAGGACCTTGTCGCCCTTGCCGATGCCGCGCTGTTCCAGCTCGCGCGCAAAGCGGTAGGCGCTCGTCAGCACATCGCCGTACGTCCATCGCTGCATACGATAGCCGCGATGGTGAACGTAGGCTGCCTCCCCAGCGTGGCGGCGGAAGTTGTCGAGATATTCCAGGATGGTGGTGCGTGCCATCTGCTGACAGTTTAACTGTTCGAAGGAGTGCAGAGCGTGGGCCTCAGGCCCTCTGGGTGGACCGCACAAGTTCTTTTCACAAGCCGCCAAAGGCCGGAAAAGCAGGTCCCTCCACTCGGACTAAAGTCCTCGGTCGGGATGACAAATCAAAAGGTCTGTTCTAGCAATCAAGGAGTGCCGTGCAAGTCCCTATCGCGAGCTGCGGCGTTTTCGACTTTCTCGATCACGACGATGGCCACCCACTCGTTGTTGCGATTCAGGTAGCGTACCGTCCGCCCTCCAAGGATGTTCGCCACCTGCTGCGGGGCCAGTTCCTCGTGATAGTCGAAAAAGCGTTCCTGAAATTCCTTACCGAAGGGCAAACTACGGAAGAGAGGGTGCGGTGGCTGCCACTTGGTCGGAAACAGCAGCGCGACGTCAAACTGATCGGTGGCTTGGGCGGCCCGTTCAATTTCGAGCGCCGAGAAGCTCTCGATGGGTACCACCGTGAGTGGCTCCTTGACGTATCCCAGGAACGGGCGCGTAAGTTCATCGGAAGCCGGCCACGCGGTGAGCACGCGTGCATGCGGGAAGCGCGTCGCCAATTCGTCGACCGCCTGTTTGTGAAGAATGACGTAATCGCGGTACAGCAACGTGTCTTCCGGAGCGATCCGATACGGCGGCGGAGTCAGCAACGCGAAGATAAAAGCTGCGCATGTTAACGCGATCCACCAAGCCCAATGCCGGATGCGCCGCCACAGCGTGGAAACACAAAGCAAGACCACCAGCGGCACGGCAGGAAGCATGTAGCGAGCCAGCACCGCGCCCCCGAGGGCTGACAGAGCCAGGACGTGCGCCAGGATGACCACCCCAAACACAAGCTGCACGTTGATGGGAATCCGGGGCCGCTGCGTGCCATCGGGCTGCTGTAGTGGAGGGCGGCTCATGGCGTAGGCTGCGGCCAGCGTCAGCACAAACAGGTTCAGGTAGCCCAGCGTGTGCCAGAGCCGTACCAGGATGGCAAGAAGGATGCGAAGTGGGTTGAGCGTAGCTTCCAGGTTGTAGCGCAGGTATTCCGGATTGCCGAAGTAGAAGCCGGTTCGGCTATGGTGGTAGAGAAACCAGAGCGCGAGTGGAAACAGACACAGCAGAAACCAGACCGCAGACAGTCGTCTTCGCCGATACAAGCAGAGTGCTTCGGCTCGCCGTGTATTGCCTTGCAGCACGGGACAAAGCAACTCCCAGGCTAGCAGCGCCAAAGGGGTGACGATGGCGGTCTCTTTGGCGAGAGGCGCCAGGGCGAAGAACACGATGGTGGCCACAGGTCTTCGTTCCACGTACATTGCCAGTCCCCAAAGCGTCAGGGCGCAAACCATCATGTCGAGGTGGGCCAGCGAACTCTGTGCAAAGAACACGGAGTAGACCGCGGTGCACAGGACGGTGGCGGCGGCGATCTGCTCATTGGCTACGTCGCGCGCGAGCCGCCATAACCCCAGCAGGGCAAATGCGGCGACCAGCAGCATCGCAGTTCGGGTCACCGCCGGGGTGAAGCCACTGAACTTCCACCAGAACGCCAACCACAGCATCACCAGCGGAGGATGTGCGTTGGAGAGCGTAGTGTGCGGAATCAGCGAACCGGTGAGTAAGAGATCGCGCGCCGCGGGAATGAAGTAGCCGGCTTCGTCCCAGAAGTACGGCAGCCGCAGTAAAGGCGCATGGGTGACGAACAGGAAGGTAAAGATGAGCGCATAAGCGAACAGGTATTCGCGCAGGCGGGCCTGAAAACTCGACACCCGCAAGTTGTCCGCAGGTTTTCTCATTTCTGCAACGTGTCAGCCGACCGCCAGGCGCCTTCTCTTCTCATGGTGCAGAAGCGTCCGCTCACCGCACGCAGGCATTGACCATCCAAGAACACCGGAGATAACATCACCGTATGGAAAGAGCCTCGAGCGTAGTTGGCTTTGACCGCATCACCCTTGACCCGGACCAGATGAACGGGCAACCGTGCGTTCGAAATATGCGCCTGACCGTTCGACGGGTCCTGAAGGCAATTGCCACCTATCCTGATCGGGAGGAACTCTTTCGCGAGTATCCAGAGCTTCAGGAAGAGGACATTACACAGGTCCTGGAATTCGCAGCTGCCAACCTCTCTGATGAAACTCTCGACTTCCGGGTCGCATGAAAGGCCTGCTCCTTGACCAGGGCCTACCGCACTCCACTACAAGGCTCCTTATCGAAACGGGTTTTGCTGCGCTTCATGCAGCGGATACCGGCTTATCCAGGGCCTCTGATCCCGAGATCCTCGAATACGCAAGAGTGCGAGACTTAATCGTCGTGACCCTTGATGCTGACTTTCACATGTTACTTGCCTCTACGGGTGCAGCCTCGCCGTCGGTTATTCGATTGCGGCGGCAGAGACTAAAGGCGAAGGAGGCTGCGAATCGTCATTCAAGCGGTACTGGAAGTGGGCCATGAGATCCTCGATTCCGGAGCTGTTGCCTCAGTAACGAAGACTTCCGTTCGCTGACTTCCGTTCGCTTCAAACGCCTACCTCTGCGACGCCCAAAATAACCGACGCGGCAAGCCTCTTAATGAATCGGACCTACCCCGGGGCCCATGCGCGGATCCAGTTTGATCTCGCCGAAAGTGTTTTCGTAGTTCACCAGGTTTTGCTGCAGGATGGTGTACAGCGCTTTCGCCTGCTGCGGGCTCAAATAGATCCCATGGAAGTTGCGGACATCCACCCGGGTTTCGTCCTGCTGTTGCAAGGTGCCAAATATCAGGAAGAAGTCCCAAACGTTCACTCGCACCTGCACGCTGTTGGCATAGCTTTCGCGGTAGTCGGGGGTGTTGGTCAACTGAATCGATGGCTGCGTCGGATTCTGCATGGTGACCTCGAAAATCGCAGTGTAACAGAACAGTTGCCAGTAGTCAGTTGCCAGTTGCCAGTGGTCAGATTGAGTCTCTTACAGCTCAAGAACTGGCAACTGAGAACCGACAACTGGCAACTGAGAACTGAAGCAAAAAACGGCGGCCCCGCGAGGGGCCGCCAAAGTGAAGCAAAGTCAAAGCGATTAGAACACGATCTTGCCGGCGAACTGGATGATTCGTCCCGAAGGCAGACCGGTAAAGAACGATCCGTAGGGGCCAGTTGGCGGCGCCGCCGTGGTGGTGATCTGACCAAAGGTCCCACTCGCAAGATTGAGGTCAGGATTGGTGAAATTCGGGTGATTGAAGATGTTGTAGAAGTTGGTGGTGAAGTTGAACAGGAACCTCTCCGTCAGCTTGAAGTTCTTGCCGACGGTGACGTCCGAGTCGAAGAAGTGAGGACCACGGTACCCGTTCCGGCGCTGGTTCGGCCAACCCGCCAATGCTGTACCGGTAGTCCCGGGTGAACCGTAAAGTGGGTTGAGGGTTACTCCATCTGCCAAGAAAGCGGGCACTACGCACTGGCTATTACCATTCACGCAGTTCCCGGTTTCCACTGGGCCGTTGATTTGAGCCACAGTGTTCGCGGGGCCGTAGTTCCCGATGGAAGTATTTCCATCGATGATGGAGTACGGCAGGCCGGAGCGCCAGAAGAAGTTCTCGGACAAAGTCCAGCCGCCCAGTGCCTGGTTGGCAAAGCTGTTGCTGAACTTGAACGGCATTGTCCACACGTAGGTGCCGTTGAAGCTGTTGCGGACATCGTAATCAGCGTTGCCGTAGTTGTTGCACTTCAGACAGTTAGGATTGATCTGGTAGCTCAACGATCCGAACGACTGAGAGGCGTTGTACGGAGTCGCGGCGATGCCTCCGTTCGAGACATCATCCATCGCATGGCTCCAAGTGTAGTTGAACTGGAATGACAAGCCATGCGTCGCGCGCGTGCTGATGCTGGACGTCAGACCGTTGTAGTTGGATATGCCGCTGGAAGAGTACTGCTGAACCGCGCCGAAGATCGAGGTGGGCGCCGTGGCGGGAAGAGCTCCTCCGTAGCAAAGTTGATCGCCCGTCACGCCACAAAATCCAGGGTCAAAGGCGTTCAGGCCCTCATTGTAGACCGGGATGTGGACCCCGTGGTTCCCCACGTATCCGATTGAGAGCGTGGCCTTGTCTCCGAGCGCCTGTTGCACCCCGAAACTCCACTGCTCGTAGTACGGAGTGTGGAAGGTTCCGATCTGGTTATGGATGCTGGGGGTACGGAACTGGGACCCCAATTGTGCTCTAAGGCTGTTGAAGGTTGCCCCATTGTCGAATCCCGACATGATGGCCGCGGCGCTGTTTGCCCCCTGAATGTACGGACTGTTGGAGGAGGTGGTGTCGCCCCAAGGCGTACCGGTGATACGGACTTCGACCAATCCAGGCAGGTTGGTCATGAATTGATCACCTACCACAGAGGGGAAGGCATCGTCGAAGATACCGAAGCCACCGCGGAAGACCGTGTTCGGACCCAGCGGCGACCACGCAAAGCCGAAGCGCGGCGCCCAGTCGATCTTGTCGGTGGCGTTGTAAAGCTGGTGGTTGTGGCCGTTAATGATGGAGTTGTACGGAGTGCTCTTACTGAGCATGCCCGCAGCAAGGAGGTCGGCGAACGGTGCGTTCAGCAACGAGGAGCAATTGGTCTGGCAGACCGGATTGGAGTTCTTCTCGGCGCGCAGGGCCAGGGTAAGAGTCAGGTTCTTTGCGACTTTCCACTCATCCTGTGCGTAAAGGCCCATTCCCCAAAGCGCGACCGGCTGGGTCGAGCGGGAGGGGAAGCGCTGACGGGTCTGGAACGCAATTCCGTTGTAAAAATCGGTTTGGCCGCCATCCCCGTTGCCGGAGACATCGGTAATGAGCACCTCGGGGTTGTTGAGCACGCTGAAGGTGTAGTCAGTGATATCGTATCGGCGGAAGTTGGCGCCGAATTTCAGGTTGTGCTTTCCTTTCGTCCAGGAGAGATCGTCTATGAACTGATACTGCGTGACGTTACGTCCCTGGGGAAAGTTGTACACCGCTCCTCCCACTGACGTCATGTTAAACGATAGAGGGATGACCGCATACGGGAAAAGGCCTGAGTTTTGCTGGGTAAAAATGGCCTGGTAATGGCTGAGATCCGCGCTGAACTGGTTGGTCATACTGTTGGTAATTACGCGGGTCCATCCAAACTGCCCATCGTATGCGGGCTGGTAGCTGGCAGCGTTGAAAGCGGGGTTAATGGGATCGGCATACGTGGCCTGCGTACCGTGATCGATGCGTGCGCGGAAATAGAGCTGGTCTTTTTGTGAAGCGTTCCAATCGATCCTGAAGGGCAGTATCCATTCCTTGCCTGGCAGGGCAGGCGTTCCCTCGTATTGCGAGAAGCAGTTATTGTTGAGTGCCGGATTGAGCGCAGTCAGCGCTGTACCGCAGTTTGACGACGGGGGGTTGGTCCCGTTGTACGCTGCGTAGTTCGTCCCGTTGTACCCGGGAGCCGCGGTATACAGGTTGAACAGCCGCTGGTATAGCGCGACCTCGTTAGGCGCGGTGGCTTGCAAGTTGGCCAGCGTCTGACTGATGAAGGTTGGCGAGGGTACATAGACCGGCTGGCTCGAAGGAACGATGTATTGGACAGCTTCGTAGTCTACGAAGAAGAACCACTTGTCCTTCTTGATCGGACCACCAAACGCCGCTGCCCATGCATTGTTGTTGGCGAAAGGCCTCGCGGTCTTTGGAGAGGTATGATTGTTAAACCAGTCATTGGCATCCAGGACGCGACCGGTCCACTCGTACTGGACGTTGCCGTGGTACTGGTTAGTGCCCGACTTGGTAACGTAGTTGATCTGGGCGCCGGCCTGCTGGCCGTATTGTCCAGAGTAAGCGTTGCTGATAACGGTCACTTCCTGCACTTCATTCCTGCCCAGAGTCAGGTTGGTAGCACCCGAGTTGTTCAGATTGAGGTACGGATCCATGTCGTTCTCGCCATTGACCGTGAACAGGTTGGAAGTGGCGGGAAGCCCGTAGGCGCTGAAATTGCCATAACCCTGACCCGTATTCATGGTCATGCCGGGCGCGGTCTGCGCCACGTAGGTCAGGTCATTACCGCCATTCGGCTGATTATCGATTATGTTCTGGCTAAAATTGGTGGACAGGTTGGCATTGTCTGTCTGTACCAAGGGCGGAGCACCGGTGACTTCCACCGTTTGCGTGCTGGCGCCCACCGCGACCTTCACATTAGCAATGGTTGACTGGCCGACGTTAACGTTGAACCGGCTTTCCGTCTTGCTGAAGCCTTGGGCGGCCACGCTGACCGTGTAGCTTCCCGGGCTCAACAGAGAAAACCGGTAAGAACCGCTTGAATTGGTTGAGCTGGTGCGGGTTTCGCCAGTGGCATCGCTTTTCAGCGTTACCGTGGTGTTTGCCAGAACAGCGCCGGTGGGGTCTGTAACCGTACCCGTCAGATCGCCCGAAACCAGCGACTGTCCGAATGCTGCGGGCGCCATCAGGCTGGCTACCAGCAACAACGCCA
>OCZT010001281.1_pt1 | contig 25962 bp, 22 predicted proteins | sample 1539031 | NCBI WGS metagenome assembly OCZT01 (sample SAMEA3539308, study PRJEB22396) | soil metagenome | biome: tundra; feature: field; material: soil | place: USA | collected 2010-05 | depth 0.15 m | reverse complement strand
ACAACCTCTTCCGGATGAGCTCGCTGGCCTCGATGGAGGGCTACTACTTCAAGCCGCGCATCGACCGTGAGCTGCTGGCGACCTACGGTGAGGGTCTTATCGGCACGACGGGTTGTGCCGGCGGCGAGATCCAGACCCGGCTGCGCCAGGGTCAGTACCGCGAGGCGGTCGCGGCCGCGGCAGAGCTGCGTGACATCTTCGGCGCGGAGAACTACTACTGCGAGGTCATGGACCACGGCATCGATATCGAGCGCCGAACCATGAAGGACCTGCTGCGCCTGTCCAAGGACCTGGACCTGCCGCTGCTGGCGACCAACGACCTGCACTACACGAAGGCCGAGGACGCCAAAGCCCACGCGGCGCTGCTCTGCGTTCAGTCCGGCTCGACCCTGATGGACCCGAACCGGTTCAAATTCGACGCCGACGAGTTCTATCTCAAGAGTCCTGAGCAGATGCGTCACCTCTGGCGCGAGCTGCCCGAGGCCTGCGACAACACGCTGCTGATCGCAGAGCGCTGTGACGTGAAGTTCTCCGAGGGCGAAGGCGCCTACATGCCTCGCTTCCCGTGCCCCGAGGGAGAGGACGAGACCTCCTGGTTCATCAAGGAGGTGGAGCGCGGGCTGCACGTGCGCTACCCGGCCGGCGTCCCGGATGCGGTCCGCAAGCAGGCGGAATACGAAACCGAAGTCATCGTCTCCAAGGGTTACCCGGGCTACTTCCTGGTTGTTGCCGACTTCATCGGCTGGTCCAAGAAGAACGGTATCCGGGTTGGCCCGGGCCGTGGGTCAGGGGCAGGCTCGATGTGCGCCTACGTCATGGAGATCACCGACCTCGACCCGTTGAAGCACGGGCTGATCTTCGAGCGGTTCCTCAACCCCGAGCGTGCCTCGCTGCCCGACTTCGACATCGACTTCGACGAGCGACGTCGCGGTGAGGTGATCCACTACGTCACCAAGAAGTATGGCGAGGCGCGCGTCGCCCAGATCGTCACCTACGGCACCATCAAGGCCAAGCAGGCGGTCAAGGACGCCTCGCGGGTGATGGGCTTTCCGTTCTCGATGGGCGAGAAGCTCACCAAGGCGATGCCGCCGGCCATCATGGGTAAAGACGTTCCGTTGTCTGGGATCTTCGACCCCAAGCACAAACGTTATGCCGAGGCCGCGGCGTTCCGTCAGGTCCACGACGAGGACCCTCAGGCCCAGGAGGTCGTCAAGACGGCGTTGGGTCTTGAGGGCCTGAAGCGCCAGTGGGGCGTGCACGCCGCGGGCGTCATCATGTCCAGCGAGCCGTTGCTCGACTTGATCCCGATCATGCGCCGCGAGCAGGACGGCCAGATCATCACCCAGTTCGACTACCCGAGCTGCGAGGCGCTCGGGCTGGTCAAGATGGACTTCCTCGGCCTGCGCAACCTGACCATCTTGGACGATGCGTTGATCAACGTCCGCAGCAACCGTGGTGACGAGATCGACCTCGACGGGCTGAGCAAGACCCTGGACGATCCGGCCACCTACGAGCTACTCGGCCGAGGCGACACCCTGGGCGTCTTCCAGTTCGATGGCGGCCCGATGCGTGCCTTGTTGCGGCTGATGAAGCCCGACAACTTCGAGGACATCTCGGCGGTCGGCGCCCTCTACCGTCCCGGCCCGATGGGCGCCAACTCGCACACCAACTACGCCCTGCGCAAGAACAATCTGCAGGAGATCTCGTATCCACATGCGGAGCTTGCCCACGCGCTGGAGCCGCTGCTGGGCACTACCTACGGCCTGATCGTCTATCAGGAGCAGGTGATGGAGATTGCCCAGAAGCTGGCCGGCTACACGCTGGGCAAGGCCGACCTGCTGCGCCGCGCTATGGGTAAGAAGAAGCGCTCGGTGCTGGACGCCGAGTACCTGGGCTTCGAGGCGGGGATGGTGGCCAACGGCTTCAGTCCCGCCGCCATCAAGGCCTTGTGGGACGTCCTGGTTCCCTTCTCGGACTACGCGTTCAACAAGGCGCACAGCGCGGCTTACGGTCTGGTCTCGTACTGGACCGCCTACCTGAAGGCCAACTATCCGGCCGAGTACATGGCCGCAGTGCTGACCAGCGTGCGCGACGACAAGGACAAGTCGGCGCTCTATCTCAATGAGTGCCGGCGTATGGGCATCAAGGTCTTGCCCCCGGACGTCAACGAGAGCTCGGCTAACTTCACTGCGGTCGGCACCGACATCCGGTTTGGCCTGGCGGCCATCCGCAATGTCGGCCACAACGTTGTGGAGGCGATCGTGGCCGCACGTCAGGACAAGGGTCGCTTCGTCTCGTTCGAGGACTTCGTGCGCAAGTCGCCGGCGGTCGTGTGCAACAAGCGCACCGTCGAGTCATTGATCAAGGGCGGCTCCTTTGACTCGATGCAGCACACTCGTCAGGGCCTGGTTCGGGTCCACGAGGCCTACATCGACGCGCTGGTGGACGAGAAGAGGCAGGAAGCGATCGGTCAGGACTCGCTCTTCGGGGGCTTCAGCTTCGGCGCCGGCGACGACGGGGCTGACGTCTCTGGAGGCACCCGGACATCGTTGCTGGCCATGCCCTCGATCCCGACCATCGAGTGGGACAAGGCGACTCTGCTGGCTTTCGAACGCGAGATGCTCGGTCTGTACGTCTCCGATCATCCGCTGTTCGGTATCGAGCACATCCTGGCCCAGCACGCGGACACCTCCATCGCCGCCCTGACCGGTGACGACAGCAAGGCCGACGGGGCAAATGTCACCATCGCAGGGCTGATCACCGGGCTGCAGATCAAACGCACGAAGAAGGGGGACCTCTGGGCTATCGCGACGGTGGAAGACCTCGACGGCGCGATCGAGTGCCTCTTCTTCCCCTCGGCTTACATGACCGTCTCCACGATGCTCGGCCATGACGTCGTGTGCGTGGTGCGCGGGCGGCTAAACCGCCGCGATGAGACGCCGACGATCTTCGCCCAGGAGCTCACCCTGCCCGACATCAAGGACGGCCCGCGCGGGCCCGTGGTGGTGACCTTGCCGTTAGCCAGGGCAACCAACGGCGTGGCTGAGCGGATCAAGAGAGTACTGGGTGAACACCCGGGTGTCACCGAGGTCCACCTCAAGCTCACCCAGCCCGGGCGTTCCGTGCTCATGCGACTGGACGACTCGCTGCGGGTCACCGCATCTCCGGCGCTGTTCGGCGACCTGAAGGCTCTTCTTGGACCGGCCTGCCTGACCTGAGCTGGCGGCCCGCCGCGGCGGCCACCTTCTTGCTGCCTCGGTGGGTGCTCCGCACGCGACGGGTTGTCGGCTACCGTTTCGATGTGAACACCGCCAAGCCTGTAGTCACCAAACACTCCGAGCACGAACGCGTGCACCACGGCGACCGGGTCATCGACCCGTTCGAGTGGTTGCGGGACAAGGACAGCCCCGAGGTCATTGCGCACCTCGAGGACGAGAACGCCTACGCGGAGGCGATGACGAGTCATCTCGAGCCACTTCGAGCGCGGATCTTCGACGAGATCAAGTCCCGGACTCAGGAGACCGACCTGTCGGTGCCTGAGGCGTACCGCGGCTGGTGGTACTACTCGCGCACGTTCGAGGGCAAGCAATACCCCGCGCAGTGCCGGGTTCGCAAGGTGGTGGGCCGGGGAAGGCCCCAGCTTGAGCCGGGGGTCACTCCCGAGGGTGAGCAGCTGCTGCTGGACGGCAACGTCGAGGCGCAAGGGCACGCGTTCTTCTCGCTGGGGGCCTTCGAGGTGAGTTCGGACGGGTGCCGGATCGCGTATGCCGTGGACTTTGAGGGCGACGAGCGATTCGCCCTGCGGGTCAGGGACATCGAGACCGGCGCTCTGATCGACGAGGCGGTCACGGCGATCGGCTATGGCGCGGTGTGGTCGCTGGACGGGCAGCACCTCTTCTACACCAGGATGGATGAGTCGTGGCGTCCTCACCAGGTCTGGCGTCACGAGGTCGGCTCTGCGGTCGGCGACGACGTCTTGGTTTACGAGGAGCCGGACGAGCGGTTCTGGATGGGGATCGGGTCCTCGCGCGACGACGCCTGGGTCATCATTCAGGTCGGTTCCAAATTGACCTCCGAAGTGTTGTTGCTCGATGCCGCGGCGCCTCTGGGCGATCCGAGGGTGGTGGCGCCTCGTCGGCACGGGGTCGAGTACGACGTCGAGCCGGCGGGGGATCGTCTGCTGATCGTGCACAACGCGAACCACCCCGACTTCGAGCTGGCCCAGGCTCCGCTGGACGCCACCAGTCACGGGCAGTGGTCGCCATTGGTCGAGACCGTGGCCGGTGAGCGCCTGGTCGGTGTAGAGGCCTTCGCCGACCATGCTGTGCTCTCCCTGCGGCGCAATGGGCTGACGGCACTGAGGGTGATGCCCCGAGACCTGTCCGCGGCATCGGGTTTTGGCTCCGCCGATGATCTCGTCTTCGACGAGCCGCTGTACTCGGTCGGCACCGGCAACAACCCGGAGTATGAGACCTCCGCGTTGCAGGTCGTGTTCGAGTCACTGGTCACTCCCAAAACCATCTCGGACTACGACCTGGTGACCCGCGAATACACCCTGCTCAAGGCCCAGCCGGTGCTCGGTGGCTATGACCCCGCCGACTATGAGCAGCGTCGCGAGTGGGCGACCGCCCCGGACGGGACGCTCGTGCCGATCTCGTTGATCCATCGGCGCGACGTGACGGCAGACGGCACCGCTCCGGGGCTGCTTTACGGCTACGGCGCCTACGAGATCTGTATCGACCCGTACTTCTCGGTGGCCCGCCTGTCCTTGCTGGACAGGGGGTTCGTCTATGCCATCGCCCATGTTCGCGGGGGCGGGGAGATGGGCCGCCAGTGGTACGACTCAGGCAAGATGGAGCACAAGACCAACACCTTCACCGATTTCCTGGCCTGTGCGGAGCAGCTGGTGAGCTCCGGATGGGTTGCGCCGGATCGCCTCGTGGCGGAAGGCGGTTCGGCTGGTGGCTTGCTCATGGGTGCGGTCGCCAATCTTGCGCCCGGGCGATTCAGGGCGATTCACGCGGCAGTTCCGTTCGTCGACGCGCTCACCACGATTCTGGACCCGTCGCTGCCCCTGACCGTTCCCGAGTGGGAGGAGTGGGGCGATCCCCTTCACCACGAAGACGTCTACCGCTACATGAAGAGCTACACGCCGTACGAGAACATTGCGGCGCTGGACTATCCGGCCATCTTGGCGACGACGAGCCTGAACGACACCCGGGTCTACTTCGTTGAGCCCGCCAAGTGGGTGGCCCGCCTGCGTGAGACGGTGACGAGCGATCCGGTGCAGCGACCAATCCTTTTCAAGATTGAGATGGTCGCGGGCCATGGCGGCAAGAGCGGCCGATATGACGCATGGAAGCAGTACGCCTGGGAGCTTGCGTTTCTGATGGATCAGGTGGGCGTCAGCTAGCGGGTGCGCCGGCTCAAGGGAATCGCAAACCGTGCCGGGGCAGGCGCTCAGAGATTGGTCGGCCAGAAAACGGCCTGGAGCGTTTCCCGGACGTAGACTTGAGGTAAGCATGTGGCGCCCGAGCGGTGACACACGATCCTTATGGTTTCGGTCCCGCGCTGCGGTGAGCCGTCGTGCCGACGGCGTCAACCAGAGGACGCCCAAGATGTATGACCAGACGCTCTTTCTTGAGACCTTGTCAAGATTCGCCGTGGTCTTGCCTGCGCGCTACGACCTCGAGGCGGCGCTGAGTGAGCTGACCGAGAGCGTCACTTCAGTGTTGGGCCTGGCCGGCAGCGGGGTCACGATGGCCGAAGAGGGACGGCTGCGTTTCGTGACCGCGGTGAGTCAGGCTTCCGGGGAGCTGGAGCGTAATCAGGAGGAGCAGCAGGCGGGCCCCTGCCGGGATGCCTACGACACCGGTGAGGTGGTTCTGGTGACCGACGTGCGTGAGGAGTCCGCTCGATGGCCGGAGTTCTCGGCCACGGCTATCCGACTGGAGGTGGCCGGCGTTGCCGGGATCCCGATGCGGCTTGCCGACCAGATCATCGGGGCGCTCAATCTCTACGCTGCCGGAGCGCGGGAGTGGTCCGCCGAGGACATCGCGGTGGCCGGGGTGCTGGCCGACGTGGCGACCAGCTATGTGGTCAATGCCTCCAAGCTGCGCCAGCAGGAGCAGGTGAGCGAGCAGCTGCAACATGCGCTGGAGTCGCGAGTGGTCATCGAGCAAGCCAAGGGAATCACGGCCCAGCAGAACTCCGTCACCATCGATCAGGCCTACCAGCTCATGCGCGGGCACGCCCGCAATAACAACGCGAGCCTGCGGACGGTCGCCGAGGCGATCGTTGCCGTGGGGCTTCGCGTCTGAGCCCGGCGGTCGTGCGGCTCGACCTGCAGGTTCGAGAGTTGCCTCTGGTGTAAAGTCTGGAGTGCCGCTCACCCCAGACCCCTGGTGGCGTCGACTTCTGATCGTGCTGCTCCCGAACCTCGGTGGCTCGTGTCCTTGAATTCCGGGACCACCGAAATGAGTTTGCCATGGTCCAGCCAGCGAGCAATGTGCACGACCTTCCCACAGACCGTCCGGTGGGCATTACATCAACCCAGCTTCCCACTCAGCTCCCGGCCGGGTTGCCGACCAAGTTGCCGGCGAAGTCAACTAACCGTCCGGCCACCGGCAGGCAGGTGCGGGCCAGGACACGCGCCATCCGTGAGGTGGTGGTCCTTGATGTCGCGGGCCGGCTCGGTGATGTCGTTGAGGAGTTGGACCGGGCGATCCAGCTGGCTCTGTCCGGCGGACCTCGTGGGGTGGTCTGCGACCTGTCGAACGTGCTCGAGGGCGCCGACCCCGTCGCGGTGGAGGTGCTCGCGACGGCAGGGCGCCATGTTCGCGACTGGCCCGGGATACCCGTGGCCGTGGCCTGTCCCGACCACCGGGTCCGTGAGGCACTGCACGCCCACCCTCTGGGCGGTCACCTCATCCTGACCACATCATTGTTCTCCGCCGTATCCGAGGTGCTGGCGACCCCCCGCCTGGCCGTTGAGCGGCTACAGCTCAGCGCACACCCGACGGCGCCGCGCGCGGCGCGGGACTTCGTCACTCGGACCTTGCTGGACTGGCGGTTGAGCCGGGTCATCCCCTTCGCCAGCCTGGTGGTCAGCGAGCTCGTGGCCAGCTCATCGGTGCACGCCGGCACCGACATTGACCTGTCTGTCGTCTGGAATCTCGGGGCCCTGCGCCTGACTGTTCTAGATCACGGTCCCGCCCTGGCGCGTCAGCGTCACTCAGTCGTTGATCTGCGCAGGCGAGGACTGACTGTGGTCGCCGGCCTCTCACGCGCGTTCGGGGTTCTGCCCACCGCCGACGGAGGCAAGGTTGTCTGGGCTGTGCTTGAGGCACCCAGGCCACGCACATCCTCTGCACGTACCCGCAATGAGCGAACCTCGCCAACCCAGGAGTCGCCCGGGTTCACCGACGGGCGTGGCCTTACGGAGCTGCCATTTTGTGCGGGCTCCAGCCCGCGCTCAACCCGGAAATCCATACCGCCCATACCGGATGGAGACCACGCGTCCGTCTGAGCAGTGACAGTCGGCTGATCAGTGACGTCGCTGTCAGCTGCGCAGTTACCACGCACTGCCCATGTCAGGCGAATGCCGCACTGGTTGATGGGCCGACGACTGGCATGCGGCGCCCACTTCGGTGAGCAGGTCCGACGACGCCGCTTGGCCTCCTTGAGCTGTTCGGGCCCGGTCTTCCGATCAGCCAAGATGGCCGCCGAGCTCCCTGCCGTTGTTGCTGACCTGGCTGGTCGGTTGAAACGTCTCGTCTCAGCCCGATTGTCCAAAGTCGAGTGATACGAAGCAGACTGTCACCAATACGAGGAGGTAGTCCATGGTCGAGCTTGAAGGTTTGCGGATGGCTCGCCGGCACGACTACGAACTCATTGTGGCCGTGATCGATGACTGGTTTGGGCGGCCGGTCAGCGCGTCATTACCGCGGCTCTTCCTCGACCACTTCTGGTCCACGAGCCGCGTGGTTGAAGACGCAGACGGGCTGGCCGGGTTCTTGGTGGCGTTCGTCTCGCCCTCCCAGCCGCACCTGGCGTACGTGCACTTCGCCGGCGTCCGGCCGGATCGCCGCAGGAGCGGCCTGGCTCGCCAACTCTATGAAGAGTTCGCCGACCAGGCCCGCACGCGGGGCTGCACCGAGCTGGGTGCCATCACTGCTACCGGCAACATCGGCTCGATCCGCTTCCACCGACGGCTGGGCTTCACCGTCAGCGAGCCTGTGCCGGATTACAACGGTCCTGGTCGCCCCATGGTCACCTTCTCGCGCCATCTGCACTAGTACCCGCGGCCGATGATGGCTGCAGGGCATTTCTGGACGTCGCCCCGGATGGCCTGAACCCGCTGCCAAACCCCCTGCTCGACGAGGCGACGTCGGCTGCCGCACCTGGCGCACTGGAGTCGCTCGATTCGTGGCCGGCTGCGCTACGGCTGTCGAGCGGTCCAGGGAACAGATCATCGTCGGCTACGCCGCGGCCGCTGGCCCGGGCCATGACCAGACCGCCACGCGGCTGCGGTCAGGTCAGTCGCTGGTTCCCGTCGAGCCGGCTGTGCTCGGCGTGCGGGTTCAATTCCCGGAGCACGCCCCTGGACGTCAGGTCGTGGACCTGTGCCCAGTGTGGTGTCGCCCATGATCGCGACGTGAATGCGGCCAGGAATATTCTGGTTGAAGGTCGCAACGTCGCCGCCGGGCTGGCGGAGACCCGAAACGCTCGTGGAGGCGGCGTCAGAGCGGACTTGTCCCGCGGCTGCCCGTGAAGCGAGAACCCACCAAGGTGCCGCGTGAGCGACACGGTAGGAATCCCGGTCATTCATGGCCGGGGGGATGTCAAACAGGACTGCCTGTTCGAGTCGACCGGCCCAGGCCCGGACGGGCAACGCCATGTTGGACAAGCTGCCGTGCGAGCGGTTTGGGAGCAGTTCTTCGGCGAAACCAGAGATCCGAAGTTCGTCGACGAGGATTCGTCTCCGACGACCCAGGCTGTGCCCGATGGTGCTTCAGCTGGACCAATGGCGACGGATCCGAGGGTCACGTTCGCGGAGTCGACGTCTTACGGTTCCGGGACGGGCTCGTTTCGGAGAAGTTCTCCTACGTGAAGGGCTGAGCGATCCTTCGTGAGGCCCTCAGGTCGCAAGGGTGGATCATCGGAGGGTGCTGAAGTATTCGCGTGCCACCAGCTCGACGGTTACCAGAACTGCGATGGCCTGGACCAGCAGCAGAGCCACCAGGACCACCAGCTGAACGGCGGCTGCCTGCAGTGGTGAGGCACCGCCCAGGAGCATTCCCACGAAAGCGCCGGGAAGGGTCACCAGTCCGACGGTCCGGGTTTGGTCCAGGCCGGGGACAAGAGCCAGCGAGGCGTCATGACGGGCGATGAGCAGTGCCGAGTCACGGGGCAGGAGGCCGATCGAGAGCGCGGCCTCATACTCTCCGTGGCGAGTACGCAGCGCGTCCAAGGCACGCTTGCCGGCCAGGGTCGTGGCCGTCATGCCCCCGCCGATCAGGATGCCGACGATGGGAACCACGGCGATGGTCTGGCGCGGGATCAGGCCGCTGAGCATAAGGCCACTAGCGACCGGGACGGCGCCCAGGACCACCGGAGCGGCTGCGAACCACCACCGACCTTTGGGGCTCAGTCGCCTGCCCGCAGTCAGCGAGGCAACCGACAGCATCAGGGCGATGAACCCGATCGTCAGCCACCAGGAACCCAGCACGGCGGCGATCAACAGGCCCACGGCGACGAGTTGCAGGCATGCTCGCAGGGTGGCCAGAAGGTCGTCCCGACCGTGGCCCAGCTGTCCCCAGTGGTTGATGAGCGCAGCGAGACCGGCGCATAAGACCACCACGAGTGCCAGTCGAACCAGCCCGCTCACGCCCTGGACGCTGACCAGCGCCGCGGCCGGTGGGGTCATGGTGAGGTTCACGGACCGCATTATCCGCCGGAGGCTGGACACATGACGGATCTACGCACGAATCACCCTAAACTGAGAACGTGATTTCCCGGATCGACCTACGTGGTCGTGCGCTCGATGCCCACTCCCTTGGCGAGGTGTTGCCCCGAGCCGAATTCAACGTCGACGCGGCGATGTCTGCGGTTCGACCGATCTGTGACGACGTGCGTCATCGTGGAGCGGCGGCATTGCGGGACCTGGGCGAGCGGTTCGACGGTGTCCGACCGGCCCGGCTGCGGGTGCCCGCAGAGGTTCTAAAGACGGCGCTGGACGGGCTGGACCCGCAGGTGCGAACCGCCCTGGAAGAGACCATTCGACGAGTGCGCGTCGTCCACGAGGACCAACGCCGCACAGACACGACCACTGAGGTCGCGCCCGGCGGAACCGTCGTCGAGCGATGGTTGCCCGTCGACAGGGTCGGTCTCTACGTCCCCGGCGGGGTCGCGGTCTACCCCAGCAGCGTCGTGATGAACGTCGTCCCGGCACAGATCGCGGGCGTGGCGTCAATCGCGGTCACCAGCCCCCCGCAACGAGACAACACCGCAGTGTTCGCCGGTTACCCCGCCCCGACCATCCTGGCTGCGTGCGAGCTTCTCGGCATCGACGAGGTGTACGCCGTCGGCGGGGCTCAGGCGATCGCTATGTTTGCCTACGGCGCAAGCGAATCCGGCATCGACGGTACCCCCAACACCGGAGCCGTGGTCTGTGAACCGGTCACCTTGGTCACCGGTCCGGGCAACATCTACGTCGCGGCCGCCAAACGCCTGCTGAAGGGCCTGATCGGAATCGACGCCGAGGCTGGACCCACCGAGATCGCGGTGTTGGCTGACGACAGCGCCGATCCCGAGCACGTCGCCGCCGACCTGATCAGTCAGGCTGAGCACGACACTCTCGCGGCATCGGTGCTCGTAACCGACAGCGAAGACCTTGCCCTGCGCGTGGAAGCCGCACTGGTGCGACGGGTCGCCGCGACCAAACACAGCGAGCGAGTCTCCGCCGCGCTTGCCGGTCGGCAGTCTGGCGTGGTCCTGGTCGATGACATCGAGGCTGGCATCACAGTGGTCAACGCCTATGCGCCAGAGCACCTCGAGGTCCAGACCCGCGATGCTCGAGGCGTCGCCCTTCGGATCCGTAACGCTGGGGCGATCTTCGTGGGAGCCTTTGCGCCGGTGAGCCTGGGCGACTACTGCGCCGGCTCCAACCATGTGCTGCCCACCGGAGGATGCGCCTGTCACAGCAGCGGGCTGTCGGTTCAGTCGTTCCTGCGCGGCGTTCATATCGTGGACTACACCCAGGCCGCTCTGCGCGATGTCGCTCACCACGTGGTCACGCTGGCCGGCGCAGAGGATCTTCCCGCCCACGGCGAGGCTGTGGCGGCACGATTTAGTGACCCAGCCGGCTTCGGGGACGTGGGCTGAGCATGAGCATCCCCCTGAGCGATCTGTTACGCCCTGATCTGCGCGGACAAACTCCCTACGGTGCACCTCAGCTGGACGTGGCAGTAGCCCTGAACACCAACGAGAACTCGTACGCCGTGCCCCAGGACGTCGTGGACGCGATCGTCTCGGCCGTGGCCGAAGTGGTACCGGGTCTGAACCGCTACCCGGATCGCGAGTTCGTCCGTTTGCGCGAGGACCTGGCGTCTTATCTGAGCGGTACAACAGGTGTTGCCCTCACGGCCGACCAGATGTGGGCTGGTAACGGCTCCAACGAGGTGCTGCTCCACCTCCTGCAGGCGTTCGGTGGCCCCGACAGGGTCGCGCTCGGCTTCACGCCGGCGTACTCGATGCACCCGATCATCACCAGAACGACCGGCACCCGATGGGTCGATGGCCTTCGTGGGGTCCAGGGTGCAGGCGCCTTCGACCTGGATGTCGTGTCGGCCGTGGCACAGGTCAGGGCGCACGAGCCGGACATCGTGTTTCTCTGCTCGCCGAACAACCCGACCGGCACGGCACTGGGCCTGGACGTTGTCGAGGCGATCTATGCTGCTGCGCCGAGGGCGATCGTGGTCGTGGACGAGGCGTACGCCGAGTTCGCCCGCCCGGGTACCCCGAGCGCGCTGACCTTGCTCGAGGGCCGAAGTCGGCTGGTGGTGACCCGGACGATGAGCAAGGCGTTCGCGTTGGCCGGGGGACGGCTGGGCTACCTGGCAGCCGATGCCGAGCTCACGCAAGCACTGCGACTGGTCCGATTGCCATATCACCTCTCGGCCCCGACACAGGCGGTTGCCTGCGCGGCCCTGGAGCATGTGGACGGCCTTCTGGCCACCGTCGAGCGCATCAAGACCCAGCGTGACCGCCTCGTGACTGACCTCGCCCAGATGGGCCTGGACCCGGTGCCCAGCGATGCCAACTTCGTGCTTTTCGGCGGCCTGGCGGACGAGCGGGTCACCTGGCAGGCGCTGCTGGATCGTGGCATCCTGATTCGCGACGTCGGGCTGGCCCACTATCTACGTGTCACAGCTGGCACACCCCAGGAGACCGGGGCATTCCTGGAAGCGATGCGCAGCCTCGACCCGACCCACCGCCAGGAGCAGTCACCATGACCGAACAGGCCGCGAATCGGGATCAGCACGAGGCTCACGTCAGGCCTCGCACCGCCCATGTCAAGCGCTCGACCCACGAGAGCACCGTCGAGGTCGAGCTCAACCTCGACGGATCTGGTGACTCCCAGATCAGCACCGGCGTGCGCTTCTACGATCACATGCTGACCAGTCTGGCCAAGCACTCGCTGATCGACCTGCGTATCGAGGCCGCGGGCGATGTGGACGTCGATGCCCACCACAGCGTCGAGGACGTTGCCATCGTGCTCGGTGACGCATTCAAGGAGGCTCTGGGCGACAAACGCGGTATCTCGCGCTTCGGCGATGCGACGGTCCCCCTGGATGAGGCACTGGTTCATGCGGTGGTTGACGTGGCCGGGCGTCCCTACTTCGTGCACACCGGTGAGCCTGAAGGCCAGGCCTACGTGATGATCGGCGGCAACTACGTGGGGTCGCTGACCGCTCACGTGCTGGAGAGCTTCGCCTATCACGGTGGCATCGCCCTGCATGTGCGCGTGTTGTCCGGCCGCGACCCGCACCACGTGGTCGAGGCACAGTTCAAGGCCGTCGCCCGCGCCCTGCGCGCCGCTGTCGCCCTTGACCCGCGGGTCAAGGGCATCCCTAGCGCGAAGGGGAGTCTCTGATCCCGTGACTGAGATGGCGCGCCCGCCGTGGCAGGGGCGGGGGATGCTTCTTCTGCAGGGCGAACCGGGCCTGGTGGCATCTTGGGCGCAGCGTGGTCTGATGCCCGTTCACGTCGTGCCGCTGTGGGGCTGGACTGCGGTTCTGCCCGCCGGGCCGTCTCAGGCATCGCCGCCCTACGACGACGCCCTGAAGACGCTTGCCGGGCGTCCCGTCCCCTCCCGCCTTCGTTCTGCCATCGGTCTGTTCGCCGTCGATGGCAACGCGGTGATCAGCACTCAGACCTCCGGATGGCGCGCCAGGCAGAGTTGGTTCGTGTGGTCCCCCGGGGAGGGCGTGGTGCAGCCTCAGCAACTGGTAGCGGGGCGGCCGGCTGACCTGATTGCCGCCGCCGGCACCCATGAGAGAGGTGCTCGCAGCCTTGTCCGGGACATTCTGGTCGATGGTGGCGGCGACGCCCCGGGTCTGCTCGATGACCTGCTGGATCTGCTGGCCTTACCGGGGTCTGAACTGCTTAACGGAGTCCAGGATCCGGTTACCGTGCGAGGTTCAACCGTGGTCGAGCCTGGTGAGCAGCACGTTGCCAGATTCGAAAGGATCGTCACTGACGAGGCCCGGCACCGGGCCGAGCTGGAGGAGGACTAGATGGCCGCCCGTGTGGTGGTGCTGGACTACGGCAGCGGCAATGTGCGCTCGGCGGTCCGCATGCTCGAGCGTGTCGGCGCCAGCGTGGAGCTGAGCGCGGACCATCGCCTGGTCCAGGAAGCCGACGCTCTCTTCGTGCCCGGGGTCGGCAACTTCCACGCCTGCATGCGAGGGCTGCGCGCGGTGGACGGACCTCGCATGATCGACGTCCGGCTCTCGGGCGGCCGGCCCGTGATGGGGATCTGTGTGGGGATGCAGGTGTTGTTCGACGGGTCGGCCGAGCTGAGTACCGGCGGCCAGGAAGTCGGTCTGGGGCAGTGGCCTGGAATTGTGGAACGGCTGGTGGCTCCGGTTGTCCCGCACATGGGATGGTCGAGCGTGAAGGCTGCAGACGGTTCACGGCTCTTTGCCGGCGTGGAAGATGAGCGTTTCTACTTTGTACACTCCTATGCGGCATTGAGGTGGCAGCTCGAGCCCGAGGGGAGCATGGCCGTGATGGCACCCAAGGTGAGCTGGTCCGAGCACGGTTCACCGTTCGTGGCGGCCGTCGAGAACGGTCCGTTGGTGGCCACTCAGTTCCACCCGGAGAAGTCAGGGGATGTCGGGGCCGAGCTCCTGGAGAACTGGTTGGCAATGCTGTGAACACTGCCCTGTCCCAGACCGTGCCAGCCGCCGATGATCAACAACAGCAAGGGATCTCACCCATCGTGACCTCAGCAGTACGTCTTGAGCTTCTGCCAGCCGTCGATATCTCCGGTGGGCAGGCGGTCCAGCTCGTCCAGGGGGTCGCCGGAACCGGCGGCCAGTTCGGCGACCCATGGGAGGCCGCCCAGGCATGGCAGGAGCAGGGTGCCGAGTGGATCCACCTGGTAGACCTCGATGCTGCTTTCGGGCGCGGCTCCAACCGTGAGCTGCTCGCCGCCATCGTCGGTCGCCTCGACATCAAGGTCGAGATGTCAGGGGGTATCCGGGATGCCGAGAGCCTGGGCGCAGCACTGTCGAACGGCTGCCGCCGCGTCAACCTCGGCACGGCAGCGCTGGAGGATCCGGAGTGGACCGCCGAAGCCATTGCGGACTATGGCGACAGGGTCGCCATCGGGCTTGATGTTCGCGGCACCACGCTCGCAGCGCGCGGCTGGACGAAGGCGGGCGGTGACCTCTGGGAAACCCTCGAGCGTCTTGACCAAGAGGGATGCGCCCGTTATGTCGTCACCGACGTCAACAAGGACGGCATGCTCAAGGGCCCCAACCTCGAGCTGCTGAAACAGGTCTGTGAGCGCACGGACCGCCCCGTGGTCGCCTCCGGCGGGGTGTCGACGCTGGCTGACATCGAGGCAATCCGTGGCCTCGTCGCGGCGGGCGTGGAGGGGGCGATCGTCGGGTCGGCCCTCTACCGGCACGCCTTCACCCTGTCGGACGCCCTCGATGTGGCGGGCCGGCCATGACCGGCGGCTCGCCGCTGCGCTGGCTCTACCGAAGCGGTGGTCCCTGGGAGGACGCCTTTGGGTACTCCCGCGCGATCCGGACCGGTGACCGGATCATCGTCTCCGGCTGCACTGCATTGGTGGATGGCGAGGTGGTGTGTAAAGGGGACGCAGGCGGTCAGATGCGGTTGGCCCTGGACAATGTGCTCGAAGCCCTCACCGCCCTTGGCGGGACTCTCGGTGATGTCATCCGGACTCGTATCTACGTGGTGAACCGGGCTGACTTCGATGCCGTTGGCCGGGTGCATGGTGAGCGGTTTGGCGACGTACACCCGGCAGCGACCATGATCCTGGCGTCCGGACTGCTCGATGAGGAGATGCTCGTCGAGGTGGAGGCCGAAGCACGGGTCCGGTCGGCCAAGCCCTATGACCACCGCGGCTGACACTAATGAATAACGCAGAGCCACCCGGGCATGACAGCTCTCGTGAGGCACCCGCCGACTCGGCTGGGCTGTCCTGGTCGGGTCGCGAGCTGACAAGCACGGGATTCGACGGTGACCTCGGAGCCGCCGACAACGATCTGGTTGCGGCCCTTGATGATCCGCGCGACGAGCTGGGTTTCATGCGAGCAGTGGCCCGCGCCCGTTTGCTCGTGCCTGTCGTCGCAGTGCCACGCGAGGCAGACGAGCCAAGCCAGCCGATGGCCGGCAAGTCCACAGACATGGCTGTGGTGACCCTGACCGCGCCGGACGGCCGGCGCGCGTTCCCGGTCTTCAGCAGCCTGGCCGCGCTCTCGGCCTGGGACGCCACGGCGCGCCCGTCCCCGGTCACCAGCTCGCGGGCCGCACAGGGCGCGGTCAGCGAGCGTTGCGACGTGATGCTGCTTGACTGCGGTTCGCCGCGCGAGGCCATCTTGCGGCCCAGCATGGTGTGGGCCCTGGCTCAGCAGCGTGACTGGCTTCCCGCCCATACCGATCCCTTTGTGGCCCAGGCGCTTGCCCGGGCCGTTGCCGACGAGGAAGACGTGATCGACTGCGTCGGTGAGGGCGACCCTGGCGGAACCGGCATCCTGCGCGTGGTGCTGGGTTTGCGCTCGGGACTGGACGCGGACCAGGTGCAGGCCCTGGCCACTCGTGTCGGGGAACGGATCGCGACCGACGGCGAGGCACGTGCGCGCATCGACGCTCTATCGTTCACCATCCGGAACGCCTGACTCCTGCGACGGCTGCTCAGCTCGGTCGCTCAGGCGCCGTTCCTGGCTGCGCGGACGTTGGCCTCGATCTGCTTGCCGGTGTCGCCGTCGACGTCCTTCCAGTAGTCGAAGGCTCTCTCGAGTACTTCGCCCCTGACACCACCGAGTAGGTGGCCCGTCACGTTTTGGACGAACTCGGCGCGCTGCGCGTCGTTCCAGACCTCTCGCACCAGGGTGCCGGCCTGACCGAAGTCGTCGTCCTGTGCGTGCAGCTCATAGGCCGAACGCACCATCGGCCCGTCGGCCTCCCAGCTGTCGTCCACCGGACCGGTCAGGTCGGAGAAAGGTCGGCCGATCGAGTTCGGTGCATCGACCGCCTGGCCGCCGGTGTGCTCCACGGTCATCGAGCCGTCGAACATGCAGTTGTTGACGGGCACGCGCGGGCGGTTGACCGGCAGCTGGTGGAAGTTGGTGCCGATCCGGTTGCGATGGGCGTCGGCGTAAGCAGACGTCCGGCCGAGCAGCATCTTGTCAGGGGAGAACCCGATGCCCGGCGCCGTGTTTCCCGCAGAGAACGCCGCCTGCTCTATCTGGGCGAAGAAGTTGTCGGGGTTCTTGTTCAGCGTCATCGTGGCGACCTTGATCAGCGGGTAGTCGCTGTGCGGCCAGATCTTGGTCAGGTCGAACGGGTTGAAGCGGTAGTCCTTGGCTCGATCCGGCGGATGAGATCGGCGTCAGCCGGAGCATTCAAGACGTCAAAGACGGTCTGGGTGGAGATCGAGCCCAGGCGAGAGCGGACCTTGGCCGTCAGGGTGTCGACGTCGGCGTGCGGGTGTGCCTTCACCTCGGTGAGAACGGCGACCCGTGGGCGGGTGACACGCAGGGCAACGTCCCGTAACTGTTGTTCCGGCGTCATGGATCCACCGAACCATCCAATCTGGAATGAATCAAGAAAAGCGACAAGATACTTGAGGGGTTCGGCGGCGGTCGCTCTGTTGTGACAACCTGAGTGGCGTGCCACTCAGCCCGTACCGCCGCGTGTTATCCGTCCCCGCAATGCGGCAGGCGCTGGCTCTCGGGATCATGGTGCGCATCCCGATATTTGCCGGCGGCGTCCTGCTCACATTCCATGTGGTTCAGACCCTTCACCGGGACTACGGCGCTGCAGGGCTGGTGACCGCCGCCGCGACCGTCTGCATCGCGGTAAGCGGGCCGTGGCGCGGCAAGCTGCTGGACACCAAGGGTTTGCGTCGCGTGGTCCTGCCCTCTTTGGTCGTGACGGCGATCTGCTGGTCCATCGCGCCCTTCGTGGACTACCTCCCCCTGCTCATCCTTGCAGCACTGGCTGGCCTGTTCGTCGTGCCGACGTTCTCCATCATTCGCCAGGCCGTCATGGCAGCGGTCCCAGAGAGCGACCGGCGCACCGCGCTGTCCCTGGACGCGGTGGCCGTCGAGGTGGCCTTTATGGTCGGCCCGGTCGTCGGCATCTGGGCGGCCACCATCTGGCCGACGTCATGGGTCCTGTTCAGCATCGAGATGCTCGGAGTCCTGGCCGGCATGGGCCTCTGGCTGGCCGACCCGGTCATGCACGCTGATCCTGGCGAATTGAACCAGGACGACCAACCACTGCCGCGAAAGGCGTGGTTTCGTCCGCAGTTCCTGGCCATGTGTGCGGCCGCTGCCGCCACCACGATCATCTTGTCCGGATGCGACATCGCCTTTGTTGCGGCCCTGCGTCAGTTCGACAAGATCTCGCTGATCGGCCCGGTCCTTGCGATCTGGGGGCTTGGTTCGGTGATCGGTGGTCTCGTCTACGGCATTTTGCACCGGTCTATCTCGGCGTTCCTTCTCCTGGGCGGCCTCGCCCTGGCAACCATCCCGATCGCCCTTGCCCCGAGTGTGTGGCCGCTGGCTGCGCTCGGTTTCGTGGCGGGGCTGTTCTGTGCGCCGACGATTACTGCGACGGTTGACCAGCTCAGCCGGGTTGTGCCCGAAGCAGCCAGGGGTGAGGCGATTGGGTGGCACGGATCCGCCATGACCGCCGGCTCGGCCCTCGGTGCCCCGGTGGCTGGTCTGGCGATAGACCAGTGGGGCTGGACGGGTGGTTTTGTCAGCGTCTCCCTGGTCGGCGGGGCCGTGGCCGTCGTGGGCGCGGGCGCGACCACGACCTACCGCCGTTCGCGCCGGCGGGCGGCAATCCGCCAGAAACAGGTCACCGAGCCCGTGGGCTGATCGCCACGTCTCTGACGGCACAACGGCACTGGAACCGGGGCTGGCAGTCCGGTCAGGACTGCAGATTGGCAGTACGCAGATTGGCAGTACGGGGGGTCACGCTGATAGCCTTACAACTCGACCGGCTGTGTCCTCAGGAAGCCCTTGACTTCCTGAGTGGCGCAGCGTGCAAGAGAAGCTCAAGCAAGTCGCTTCCACCCGCGTTGGCACGCTCGCAGTTCGCTGCAGTCACAGCCGCCGGGTTCCAGGTCCGCCCGGCTGGGGCGTCGCACGCAGGGTGCGCCGCAGCAGACGTGCAGTGTGACGGGTGTATTCACCTGCCACACACGGCGGTTTGGTTGGATGCTCCTTGTCATGAAGCTCCTCGCGCACCACGGTGGCGAGGGGCTTTTCTCGTCTGCCGGTGGTCACCCTTGACGGACAACACAGTCCCGCTTGGCCGGACAACAGAGGAGAACAGACATCAGCGAGCCTCGTATCAACGATCGAATCCGGGTCCCGGAAGTGCGTTTGGTTGGCCCCAACGGTGAGCAGGTCGGCATCGTGCGCGTCGAAGACGCTTTGCGTCTGGCCGCCGAGTCGGACCTCGATCTCGTCGAGGTGGCCCCGATGGCAAAGCCGCCGGTCGCCAAGCTCATGGACTTCGGCAAGTTCAAGTACGAAGCAGCCATCAAGGAGCGGGAAGCCCGCAAGAACCAGGTCAACACGGTCATCAAGGAGATCAAGTTCCGTCCGAAGATCGACCCCCACGACTACGCCACCAAGAAGGGCCACGTTGAGCGGTTCCTCAAAGCCGGCGACAAGGTCAAGGTCACGATCATGTTCCGTGGCCGCGAGCAGTCGCGGCCCGAGCTCGGCTACCGTTTGCTGCAACGTCTCGCCGCAGACATCGGCGATCTTGGCTTTGTCGAGAGCTCGCCCAAGCAGGACGGCCGCAACATGATCATGGTGATCGGTCCGACCAAGAAGAAGGCGGAGGCCAAGGCCGAACAGCGTCGCAAGCGCGAAGATGGCGCGGCCGCCGCCGCTGCGGCCGCTGCTGCCTCGAACGCAGCACCGGCTGTTGAGACCACCGCACAGGCGGGTGTGGACACGACCGCGCAAGCGGCCGTGGACACCAATGCCGAGGCGGAGAGTACCAACGCCGAATAGTTTGCCCAGCTTCACGACAGAACCCCGTGGGTCCGGCAGGACCCGCACGACTGAAGGAGATCGGCACCATGCCGAAGATGAAGACCCACAGCGGCGCCAAGAAGCGCTTCCGCCTCACGGGCACCGGCAAGGTCATGCGTGAGCAGGCCGGTGGCCGCCACCTGCTCGAGCACAAGTCTTCGAAGAAGACCCGCTCGATCGCGAACGACGTTCAGCTGAACAAGCCCCAGGCCAAGAAGATCAAGAAGCTTCTGGGTAAGTAGTCAAGGCAGCCCAGACACACTCGTAGTACGAATAACCAAGCAAGGAGTCTCACGTGGCACGCGTGAAGCGGGCGGTAAACGCCCACAAGAAACGCCGGGTAGTTCTCGAGCGAGCCAGTGGCTATCGCGGACAGCGTTCGCGGCTGTACCGCAAGGCCAAGGAGCAGGTCACCCACTCTCTCGGTTACGCCTACCGCGACCGTCGCGCTCGCAAGGGTGACTTCCGTCGCCTGTGGATCCAGCGGATCAACGCCGGCGCCCGCGCCAACGGCATGACCTACAACCGTTTCATCCAGGGCCTGAAGGCTGCCGAGGTGGAGGTCGACCGACGCATGTTGGCCGAGCTTGCCGTTAACGACGCGGCCGCTTTCGCCGCCCTGGTGGAGATCGCTCGGGCCCACGCGCCGGCGCAGTCCGTCGCCGACAACGCCGCCTGAGTCCGCCCGAGTCACAGCCACCTCGCCGCGCCGGTTCTACGCCCCGCAGTTCTGAGCATCAGATGTTGACCAATACCGGTTCCGACCGGGTCAGGTCTGTGCGGGCGTTGAGTCGGCGCGCTGTGCGTGAACGCGAGGGTCTGTTCCTGGCCGAGGGTCCGCAGGCTGTTCGCGAGGTCGTGGCGCACCGCCCTGACACGGTTCAGGACCTCTACTTCGAGGCACAGCCGGGGACCGGGCAGCCGGGCGTCCGGCAGGGGACCTTACTGGACGCGGCCCGTGCCGCCGGCCTGACCCTGCGTGAGGTGAGCCACGAGGTCCTTGTCGCCATGAGCGACGCTTTGGTCCCGCAGGGCGTCGTCGCTGTCTGTCGGCCCATCGATGTGCACCTCGATGCGGTTCTGGATGAGCACCCGAGGCTCTTGGTGATCCTGACTAACGTCCGCGACCCGGGCAATGCCGGCACGGTGATCCGCGGCGCCGACGCGGCCGGAGCCGACGGGGTCCTGCTCAGCGACTCCAGCGTCGACATCTACAACCCCAAGGTGGTCCGGTCGAGCGTCGGGTCCCTGTTCCACCTGCCGGTCGTGACCGGCCTGCCCATTGCCACATTGCTGGATCGGGTTCGCGCGGCTGGGCTGGTCCTGCTGGCGGCCGACGGCAGCGGGGACACGTTCCTGGATGACGCAGACCTGACCAGGTCCCACGCGTGGGTGATGGGCAACGAGGCCTGGGGCCTGGAGCCCGACGTGAGGGCGGCCTGTGACGCCGTGGTCCGGGTCCCCATCTACGGAAAGGCCGAGTCGTTGAACCTTGCTATGGCCGCAACTCTGTGTCTCTATCAGTCCGCTGGCGTGCAGAAACGCTCCAGGATTCGATAGAGTCGTTTGATGGGACAAGGGGCCAAGGGATCGGCTGCCGAGAGTTCCGCCGAGTGGTTCTCCGGTGTTTGCGACCACCACCCCGACGGGCTGGTGGTCGCCGACGACCAGGGGCTGATCGTCTACGTCAACCCCCGGGCCGCCCGCATTGTCGGGGTCTCCGCCCCGGAGCTGCTGGGCCAGGACATCCGCAAGGCGATTCCCTTGCACGAGTATGACGGTCGCTCCTGGTGGGATGCCACCGATCCCTGGAATGGATTGGCCATCCGATCCGGTCACCGCGAGAAGCTGCTGATCATCCCCGGAATGCATGAGGTGCTGGTTACTGCCCGTTATGTGCGCCCGGGACGGAGCATGCCGGTCAGCCAGGTTGTTGTCGGGCTGCGTGATGCTGAGGCCCGCCGCCGTGCCGAAGCCAACAGTTCCGCGCTGATTTCGACCGTTGCACATGAGCTGCGATCGCCCCTCACGTCGGTGAAGGGTTTTTCTTCGACGCTTCTTCGTCGCTGGGACCGATTCACCGACGACCAGAAGCGGTTGATGCTGCAGACCATCGAGGCCGACGCGGACCGGGTCACCCGGCTGATCACTGAACTCCTGGACATCTCACGTATCGATGCCGGGCGACTGCAGGTGCGTAAACAGCCGGTTGACATCTACGCCGCCATTGAGCGGCACATCGAACGATTCGTTGCCAGCGGCTATGAGCGCGATCGGTTCGCTCTCAGCGGGCACGAGTCAGCGTTGCCCGAGGTGTGGGCCGACCCCGACCGGCTGGACCAGATCCTGGCCAACCTGATGGAGAATGCTGTGCGCCACGGAGAGGGCACCGTCAGTCTCAGCGTGGCTCCGACTAGACAAGATGGGCAAGAGGCCGTCGCCGTCACCGTCAGCGACGAGGGCGAGGGGATCCCCCCGGAGAACTACCCCATGATCTTCACCCGGTTCTGGCACAGGTCCCGCCGCGGGGGCACCGGACTGGGGCTGTACGTCGTGCGAGGACTGGTGGAGGCCCACGATGGGACGGTCGGCGTCGGGCGCGCCGCGTCGGGCGGGGCCGAGTTCCGGTTCACCTTGCCTGCTGGTGCCCCCGAAGGCGTCAGCTGACCGTCCGGCACATCGTCGCACCGGCAGGGCGGCCTCTAGACTCACCGGTGCGCGTCGTGGCACCCTCGCGAGCGCAGGTTCGCCTGATCCATCACCTGGAACAACTCCAAACCGAAACGATTGAAAGCGATGTCTGGACCCAACAAGAGCTATGACCCTGTCGAGGTCGCCGCGCTTGACCCGGCTGCCCTGGAGGCGGCTGTCAGCGAGGCGCTGGCGGCCTTTGCCGCTGCTGACTCCCTCGCGTCACTGAAGAGCGCCCGTCTGGCCCACCAGGGCGATGCGTCCGCGCTTTCCCTGGCCAACCGCGAGATCGGCGCATTGCCTCCGACTGCCAGGGCGGAGGCAGGAAAGCGCGTCGGGATGGCCCGCGGTCGGGTCGCCCGGGCTCTTGCCGAGCGTCAGTCCGAGCTCGAGGTCGAGCGCGATGCGCGGTTGCTGGTCGAGGAGGCCGTTGACGTCACAGCCCCGGTGTCGCGGCGCCGGCTCGGTGCCCGGCACCCTCTCGAGCTGATCTCCGAGCGGGTGGGTGACATCTTCATCGCCATGGGCTGGGAGATCGCCGAGGGGCCCGAAGTCGAGTCCGAGTGGTTCAACTTCGACGCCCTGAACCTTGGCGTCGACCATCCAGCCCGTCAGATGCAGGACACATTCTTCGTCGATCCCCCCGACGCCGGCCTGGTCTTGCGAACGCATACCTCCCCGGTTCAGGTCCGCTCGATGCTCGAGCGCGGGCTGCCGTTGTACATCGTCTGTCCCGGCAAGGTGTTCCGCACCGACGAGCTGGATGCAACGCATTCCGCGGTGTTCCACCAGATCGAGGGCCTTGCGGTCGCCGAGGGCCTGACCATGGCGCACCTGCGTGGCACCCTCGACCACTTCGTGGAGGCGCTCTTCGGGCAGGATCTCGAGACGCGACTTCGGCCCTCCTACTTCCCCTTCACCGAGCCCAGCGCCGAGCTGGACTTCCGGTGCTTCGTCTGCGGCGGCTCGGACGAGCACTGCCGCACCTGTGGAGGCACAGGCTGGATCGAGTGGGGTGGTTGCGGGATGGTCAACCGCAATGTGTTCCGGGCCTGTGGCATCGACCCGGATCGATACACCGGCTTTGCGTTCGGGATGGGTATCGAACGGGCCCTCATGTTGCGTCACGGAGTTAAGGACATGCGCGAGATGGTCGAGGGAGACGTGCGGTTCAGCACGCAGTTCGGGATGGAGATCTGATGCGGGCGCCTGTTTCGTGGCTTACCGAGTACGTCGAGGGTGCGCCGGTCGCGTCCGGTCGGGAGGTCGCCGCGAGCCTGGTCCGAATCGGTCTGGAGGAAGAGGGCTTGCTCGGGGGCGACATCAGCGGTCCTCTTGTTGTTGGCCGGGTCCTGGAGTTCGTCGAGGAGCCGCAGAAGAACGGCAAGACGATCCGCTGGTGTCAGGTGGACGTGGGCCAGAACGGTCAGCGGGTCACCGAGGGCACACCTCAGGAAATCGTCTGTGGCGCCAGGAACTTCGCTGTCGATGACCTCGTCGTCGTCGTGCTTCCCGGGGCCGTCCTGCCTGGTGGCTTTGCTATCTCAGCCCGCAAGACTTATGGGCACGTGAGCAACGGCATGATCTGCTCCGCTGCCGAGCTTGGTATCGGCTCTGGTCCCGAGGCCACCGAAGGCATCGTGGTGCTGCAGACATACCTTGGTGAGCACGACGCGGCCAGGTTGACCCCGGGGGACGACGCGATCGAGCTGTTGGGGCTGGCCGACGAGGTCGTCGAGGTCACAGTCACCCCGGATCGTGGTTACTGCCTCAGCATGCGCGGCATGGCTCGTGAGTACGCCCACGCTACGGGCGGGACCTTTCGCGACCCCGCGGCTCTTGCCTCAGCAGCGGCCAACGCCAACGGCTATGCCGTGCAGCTGTCCGACGACGGGCCCCTTGACGGCCGTGCGGGTTGCGACCGATATGTGGCGCGGGTGGTGCGTGGAGTCAATGCTTCAGCGCCGTCGCCGCCCTGGATGCAGAAGCGACTTACCCAGATGGGGATGCGACCCATCTCGCTGGCCGTCGATGTCACCAACTACGTGATGCTCGCCCTGGGTCAGCCGCTGCATGCTTTCGACGTCTCTACTCTGCAGGGGCCGATCGTCGTGCGACGGGCGAAGGCCGGTGAGAGGTTGAAGACCCTCGATGACGTGCAGCGAACGCTGTACCCGCAGGATCTGCTGATCACCGACAGTGGCACGACTGTGCTGGCCATCGCCGGTGTGATGGGCGGTGCCACCTCGGAGGTTGGCCCATCCACCACCGACGTGTTGGTGGAGGCGGCGCACTTCGACCCGACCTCGGTGGCGCGTTCCTCGCGTCGGCACAAGCTGGCGACCGAGGCCTCCAAGCGTTTCGAGCGCGGAGTGGACCCTGACATCACTGACGGCGCTGCGCAGATGGCGGTCAACTTGCTCATGAAGTTCGGCGGCGGTGTTGCTGAAGAGGGCGTCACCGATGTCGATAACCGCCCGGCGCGCTCCCGGCTCGAGCTCGACCCCACCCTGCCGGCCAGGCTGATCGGCCTGCCGTACACCCGCCAGGAGGTCATCGAGACCCTGCGTGAGATCGGGTGCGACGTTCTTGAGCCGGCAGATTCAGGGTCCGGCTCTTCGGTGCTGTCCGTGCTGCCTGCATCCTGGCGTCCAGATCTGACCAACGGACCTGACTTCGCCGAGGAGGTTGTCCGGCTCCGTGGCTACGACCAGATCCCGTCGGTGCTTCCGCAGGCGGGCAGTGGGCGCGGACTGACCCACGGACAGCGGGTGCGGCGGGTTCTGGCCAATACCCTGGCCGTGCAAGGCTTCGTGGAGGTGCTGACCTACCCTTTCGTGTCGGTAAAGAACCACGACGACCTGGGTCTGGAGGCTAACGACCCACGGCGCACGACCGTGCGCATCGCCAACCCCCTCTCGGACGAGGCGCCGCTGATGCGGACCTCCGTCTTGTCGACCATGGTTGAGGCGCTGCGTCGCAACGTCTCTCGAGGGGCGCGTGACACCGCCATCTTCGAGATGGGTCTGGTCACCCGCCCGCTGTGGGAACCACAGGCCGCGCCGGTGCCGGGCACCGATCAACGTCCCGATGAGGTGACCCTTGCGCAGATTATGGCGGCCGTTCCTCCACAGCCACGCACGGTTGCGTTCGCCCTCACCGGCGACTGCGACCCTGCTGGGTGGTGGGGACCTGGCCGTCCGGCTGACTGGACCGATGCTGTCGGCGCTGCCAGGGCAGTCGGCGCTGCCCTGGCTGTGGACCTGGTGGTCACCGCCGATGACCAGGCACCGTGGCACCCCGGCCGGTGCGCACGACTGGAGCTGGCCGACGGAACGCTCGTCGGTCACGCAGGAGAGCTGCACCCCAAGGTGGTGGCCGCTCTCGGCCTTCCTGCACGCACCTGCGCCGGCGAGCTGGACGTCGATGTCCTTACGGTCGCCAGCGACGT
>OCZT010001279.1_pt1 | contig 26006 bp, 25 predicted proteins | sample 1539031 | NCBI WGS metagenome assembly OCZT01 (sample SAMEA3539308, study PRJEB22396) | soil metagenome | biome: tundra; feature: field; material: soil | place: USA | collected 2010-05 | depth 0.15 m | reverse complement strand
GGCGCTGGCGATCGAGGCGGCGCGGATCGCGGCCGATCGCGGCCACTGGGTGGCGGGCGCGGACGTCGCCGCCCGCATCGACTGGGCCACCCGCCTGGTCGCCGGCCGGCCGGAGCCCGAAGCCGCCGATCTCATCTACACGCTGGTCGGCACCAGCCTGGCCACCCAGGAATCGGTGCCCGCCGCCTTCGCCGTGCTCGCCGCGGTGCCGGACGATCCGTGGCCAGCCTGCCTGCTGGCGGCCTCGCTCGGCGGCGACTGCGACACGATCGCGGCGATGGCCGGCGCGATCGCCGGTGCCTGCCACGGCGTCACCGCCTTCCCGCCCGAGGCGATCGCCGTCATCGACGCCCAGGGCCTCGAACTGGCCGCCCTAGCCGATGACCTGTACGCCCTGCGCTCACAGCCCGCGATCAGTCGGCTGGCTGATTAATAATTGGAGTCACGACCGGCTGGCCCGCTAGAGCTGGGTGCGGGCCTGCTGTTCGGCGAGGACATCAGTGAGTCGCTGCTTGAGTTGCTCGCGAACGGCCGCGTGGCCGGGAAGGGCCTTGAGCGCGTGTTCAAGCTCGCGCCGGTAGCGCGACAGTTCATAGGTCGTCAGGTGTGCATCGGGTGCTTAGGCTGCTCGACGGTCACAGGTTCGGCGTTCATCGGCGACTGGTCCTCACGGATATCTGGCGGCGTGGGCTCGCTACCCATGGTGGGCGGCCGGGCGTGCCTTGGTCGCAGCCGCACCATCGCCAGTAGAGGCCGTAAGGCAAGTGTGACGGCCTTTCGGTGCTTGTGAAGGGGTGTGAGGAGATGGCCTCTGGCCGTGAGCGCGAGCGGCCCGCGCACGCCCTAGGAGCGTTCGTGATTGCGGAACTGGACGATTCGCCCCCGGTTGTCTGCCTTGAAACGGCAGCGGAAGGTGAGACCCTGGAGGACTCCGCCACCGTCGCGATAGTCATGCTGACCTTCGATAACCTGCGGTCCAAGGCGCTGCCTGACGAGGCCTCCCGAGAAGTGATCATGAAGGTAGCTGAGGAACGATGGATATAAATGGATATAACTAGCGCCAGTTGGCGCAAATCGAGCTACAGCGGCGGTGCCAGCGGCAACTGCGTCGAGGTGGCCGACGCCAACCGGATCGTTGCCGTCCGGGACTCCCGGGACCCGCAGGGACCCGTGCTGGCCTTCAGGCCAGGCATCCTCAATCACTGGCCGCGACGTCCCCAAGTAGCATGATGAGCCAGCCCAGATGAGCCAGCCCAGATGAGCCAGCCAGTCAAGCGCCTGCTGTTTGCCGGCGAGGCTATCGTCGACCTGCTGATGTGGGTGCCCGCGCTGCCCGAGCGCGGCGGCGACATGCTCGCGGAGTCCTCCGCCGTGCAGGTCGGCGGCGGGTTCAACATCATGGCCGCCGCCGTCCGGCAGGGCCTGCCCGTCGTCTACGCCGGGGGTCACGGCACCGGGCCGTGGGGGGAGAAGGTGGGGGCGGCCCTGGCCGCGGAGAACATCCACCTGCTCCGTGCGCCCGACCCGGACGCGGACACAGGTTTCGACGTGGCGCTGGTCGAGGCCGACGGTGAGCGGACGTTCGTCACGCACCTGGGCGCCGAGTCGCTGCGCGAGCCGGGCGCCTGGGACCTGGTCCAGGTCAGGCCGGGTGACGCCGTCTACGTGTCGGGCTACGGTCTGGTCCCGCCCGGTTCGGGTCCCATCCTCGGCGCCTGGGCCGCCGCCCTGCCACCGGAGGTTCTGCTGTTCGTGGACCCCGGGCCGCTGGCCGCGGAGATCCCCGCGCCGGTCCTGGACCCGGTGCTGGCCCGGTGCGACTGGTGGAGTTGCAACCAGCGTGAAGGCGCCCTGCTCACAAGCACCAGCGACCCGGCCGAGGCGGCCCGCCGCCTAATCGGTCGAACCGGCCACGCCGACGTGATCGTCCGAGCCGGCCAGGACGGCTGCGTGCTGGCCCTGCGCACGACCGGCCCGGGGATCGACGCCGCTCTGTCCCTCAGCCACATCCCGGCGCCCGCGGTCACGGCGGTCGACACGACCGGTGCCGGGGACGCCCACTCCGGGGTGTTCCTGGCCGCCCTGGCCGCCGGGCTGACCGCGACCGACGCGGCTCGCCGGGCCAACGCCGCCGCCGCCCTCACCGTCACCCGCTCCGGAGCTGCCGTTTCCCCCACCCGCGCCGAACTAGACCAGTTCCTCGCCCGCCCCCAGGCAGCCCGGCAACATCGTGGACAGTTACCCCCAGCCGTCGTCTCCAGCGAGGCCGCCCCGGACAGGCTCCACGCTTCGGGCCTCCCCGCGCCGGGCAAGCGTTACAGGTTGCAGGGCTAGTTAGCTGGTCGGTGGCGGGATGAAGCCGCTGCCGACCGCGGAGCTCAGTGGCCCGCATCCACGACCGGAACCGGCTGGTCATCGCCTTTGCTGTCACCAGGGCAGGGTCATCGCCGGGAACGTTCTCGAGGCTCGCGAGCTGCGCGTACTCCTTATCCGGGAGCCCGAGGCCAATGATCGGCAAGCCCAGGTCCCGCCAGGAGCTGAACCCTTCGGCCAGCGGCACCGGCAGCGCAACGGCATCCACCCTTGCGCCCGCGTCGGCGACCCTGGCGGCGAAGGAGTCCAGGTTCGCGCGGACGTCACTGGCGATCGGCACGATGTCTGAGCCCTCGCCGAACACCGTCGCGACCCGGAGTTCGCCCACGTCGCCCAGGCTGGTTCCAGTATTGAGCTCCAGGCGCCAGCCCGCCGCCAGCTCGATCGGACCGAGCTGGGGATGGATGAGTATCTTGTGGTCCTCGAAGCGGTTCGCGACCTCGTGCCGCTCCCACAGCTCGGCGAAGTCTGTGGAGCATTATCTCCCACCCAGAGGCAGGCCCGCATCATCGTGGATAGTTACCATCGTATGACCACGGTAAATATCCACGATAACCCAGTTCGAGGCTTGAAAGGGAACGTGTTGGCGAACGGGGGGGGCGGTTAGGCTTTGAGGCTGAGGAGTATGGTGACGGTGAGGTTGCCGGGGGCGATGGTGAGACGGGTATCGAGGGCGACCTTGCTGGTCACGGTGACGGTTACCGTCACCGATCCGCCGGCCCCCAGGTTTCCCTCGGCTGGGGTCACCGTCATCTTGCCGGCCATCCCCGGCGGGATCCTGATCACGTAGTGGCTGACCGGGCCGTCCACCGCGGAGAGAAGGAACTTCCCGCTCGCCGCCTTACCGCGGGTGGAGGTGAGCACCAGCTCGTCCGGCGTCGCCGCCAGGACGCCCGGCACGATTGACGGGGAGACAGACGGGGACGGGGAGGCGGAGGGTGACGGGGACGGGGACGGCGACGCGGACGTCCCGGACGGCGAAGCCGAGGGCGTAGGCGTCCTCCCCTGGCTCGCCGGGGAGGCCGGGCTGGTTATGCCCCCCAGTGCGGTGACCGATGGCGTCGGCTGGCCCGGCGCCGGTGATGCCTGCGGGCGGCCCGATGACGAAGCCCCCGGAGAGCCCGAAGCCCCCGGAGCGCCGGGCGAGCCCCCAGCGAGCCCGCCGCCGTTTACGGCGGCGGAGGCCTGGGCGCGGTGCGGGCCGCCGACGGTCAGCATGGTCAGGAGCCCGCCCGCTACCGCCACCGTCGCCACGGTCGCCACCGCGGCCGCGGGCGCGGCGCGGGGATGGCGCCGGAGCCGTCGCCACCACTGCGGCGCGGGCGAGCCGATCGCCTTCGGGAAACCCGCCGGGCCGAACGTCCCCGCGTGATGCGCCACGCTCGCCCGATCCGCGCGGCCGGCTGGCGTGTTGTCGGCGCAAGCCCGCAGCACCTCTCCGCGCAGCGAGGCGGGCAGCGCGGCCGGAGGCAGGGCGCCGTCACCTGGGGTTTTCTGCGGCGGCGGCGTAACGCCCGCGGTGCTGAGCCGGCGTAGGCACTCATTGCGCGCCACCGCGTGCAGCCAGGGGCGGAGCCTGCCGGGGTCGCGCAGCCTTTCGAGCCTGGAGGAGGCGATGAGGAAGGTGTCCCGCACGGCGCCGGCCGCATCGTCGGGGGTAGGCAGCATGAAGCTGCAGTAGGTGTAGAGCGGGGCGGCGTACCGGTCGTACGCCTCGGCGAACCCGTGCGGGTCACCTGCGACGATAGCCGCGACCACCTCTCCGTCCTGCATGCGTTAACGGTAGTGGGGTCTGGCATTTGGCTCAGTCGGAACGAATAACCAGATAGCGGAAAAAGAGCAACGAGCTCGTCACGCGGGCGGCTATCCGTCCGCGAACTCGCCCGGTGAGGTAACCGAGGGCAACATCGGCCGTGATAACGGAAACGGCGGTGTCGACGTGGGCGTGGGCAGGGGAGTCCCCGTGGACGTCGGTGTCGGTGTCGGTGTCGGTGTCGGTGAGTTCAGCGACCGTGACGGCTTCGGCAGGGGAGATGCTGAGCTGCTAGCCGAGCGAGACGGTGATGGCTTCGCCGTGCCCGCCGAAGCCCGGCTCCGCCAGCATCCAGCGGCAGTAACCGTAAAGGGACTCCGCGTACGTGTCGTACGCGCCGGCCAGCCCGGCCGGGTCGCCCGCCGCAACGGCCGCGACGATCTCGCGGTCCTCCATGGCCACACGGTAGTTGAAATGCTAGCTTCCGGCCCAGTTTGTTAACAACGAATCATCAGTCACAGGTCAGTTGTAGCTCGCGTCCGGTCCGTTGTAGCTCGCGTCCGGCGGCTGGGCCGGTTCGGTGTCCTGGGCCGGGGGATGGAACGGGATCCACACCTGCACGCTTGTTCCGGCTCCGGCCGTCGACTTGAGCATGGCGTGACCACCGTGAGCTGCGGCGATCGCCTGCACGATGGACAGGCCCAGGCCGCTGCCGCGGCCGCCGTGGCCGTTGTGGCCGCCCCGGTAGAAGCGGTCGAACGCCCGGGCCGCCGCTTCGGCGTCCATGCCCTGGCCCGAGTCGGTCACCTTGAGCAGCGCACCCTGGCCGGCCGTGGCCAGCCGGACCGCCACCGGGGTGTCCGGGCTGGTGTGCTCGCGGACGTTGCCGAGCAGGTTGGCCAGCACCTGCCTGATCCGCGGCTCGTCGGCCACCACCACCAGGCTGTTCGGTGTCCTGGCGTGGACCGGCCGTCCCGGCTCCACCGCCTGGGCGTCGGCGACGGCGTCCTGGACCAGCGCGGACAGGTCGGTCTCGGTCAGGTCGAGCGAGGAGTTGCGGTCCAGCCGGGCCAGCTCGAGCAGCTCGGCGACCAGGCTGGACATGCGGTCGGCCTCCTGCTCGATCCGGCGCATGGCGTTCGGCAGCCGGTCGGGGCCCAGCGCCCCCTGCCGGTAGAGCTCGGCGTAGCCGAGGATGGTGGTCAGCGGCGTGCGCAGCTCGTGCGAGGCGTCCGCGGCGAACTGCCGGACCTTCTGCTCAGACTCATACCTGGCCCCGAACGCCTGCTGGATCCGGTCCAGCATGGTGTTGATGGCCCCGGCCAGCCGCCCCGCCTCGGCGTGGTCGCCGGGGTCGGGCATCCGGGCGGTCAGGTCGCCCCGGCTGGTGATCACGTCGGCGGTGCTCGCCATCCGGTCCAGCGGCGCCAGGCCGCGGCTGATCAGCCAGCGACCGCCCACCGCGAGCAGCGCGAGCAGGACGGCGCCGGTGATCAGCTCAGCCAGCACCAGGCCGCGGACCTCGCTGCCCACCGCGCTGTCCGGCCGGGCGATCAGCAGCACGCTCTGGCCGGGTGGCAGCAGGCTGGCGCTGTGCTCCGCTTCTAGTTTGCCGACGAGCCGCCAGATCGCCGTCAGCGTCGGGTAGCCCTGCCCGGAGATGCTGAAGAGCGTGCTCGCGCGGTTCTGGTCCGGACCGAAGTACGCCCTCGCCTGCCCGCTGGCCAGCAGCTGCTTCAGCAGTGCCGACAGTTCTGACGAGGCCGCCGACGGCGGGGACAGCACGCCCACCTGGCGAGTGGGGATATTGACGTAGGCCACCGCGTACCCGCCGGTGAGGTCGGCGACCTCGCTCAGCTTGATCCGGGTGGTCAGCCTCAGGTCGTTGTTGAACTGGTCCTGCTCGGAGTTCCCCAGCACGACCGTGGTGACCACGCCCATGACGATGAGGAACAGGGCGGTGACGGTGATGAGGCCGGCCAGCAGCCGGGACCGCAGCGAGAGCCTGCCGCGGCCGGTCGCCAGCCGCCGCGTGAGGTTCATCGGCTGGCGCGCTCGGTTTCTGGCGGCGGCCGCAGGCTGTACCCGACGCCGCGCTGGGTGTGGATCAGCGGCGGCCCGAGCGGGTCGAGCTTGCGGCGCAGGTAGCTGACGTAGGTCTCCACCACCTGGGACTGGCCGGCGAACTCCCAGCCCCACACGTTCTCAAGCAGCTGCTGCCGGGTCAGCATCCGCCCATGGTTGCGCATCAGGTACGCCAGCAGCCGGAACTCCGTCGGCGAGAGCTCCACCTGGGTGCCGCCGCGGCGCACGACCCAGTGCTCCTCGTCCAGTTCCAGGTCGCCGACCGTCAGCATCTCCGCGTCGCTGCCGAGCTGGCCGTCGGTTCCGGGCGCCCGGGCGGTGCGCCGCAGCACGGCCCGGACCCGGGCCACCAGCGCCTCGACCGAGAACGGCTTGGTGACGTAGTCGTCCCCGCCCAGGGTGAGCCCGCGGATGGTGTCGGAGGTGGTATCCCGCGCGGTCAGGAAGATGACCGGGACCTCGTTGCCCTCGGCGCGCAGCGTCCGGCAGACCTCGAAACCGTCCATGTCCGGCAGCATGACGTCCAGGATCATCAGGTCCGGCTCGTAGATCTCCGCCTGGTGCAGCGCGTCCTTGCCGCTGGAGCTGACCGCGACCGCGCAGCCGTGGAACTTGAGCGCGACCTCGACCAGCTCACGGATGTTCGGCTCGTCGTCGACCACGAGCACCTTGGGGATACGGTCACCGTCTGCCATGGGATCTCACGTTTCATTGTGCAGCATTGGACGCAGCATAAATGACGCAGCATAAATAATGCAGCATGCTGCGGCGCGCCCGCAGGATTAGGCGCGCCGCAGCGGATGTGGCTAATTAACTCAACGATGTCTGGGCCGAAGTAGATCCACTCGGGGTCGAGCTTGGGGTTGAGCTCGGCGTCGAGGAGGAGCCGGACTTAGGCGTCCGGACCACGATCAGCCGGGCATCCTTGGCCCCGCTGACCACGGGCCCGCCGGCAAAGACGGCTTCCCCGGCCGACAACGCGCTCGTCGTGGTCTTGCTGCCGCCCTTCCTGACCACCGTGTCGCTCACGATCGTCCAGGCCCAGGTGGTGCCGTCAGCCGCCTTGACCACGACGTCGCTGCCGGTCACCGACTGGATCGTGCCACGCTCGAACGCGACCGTGTGGAAGCCCTTCTTGTTGTGGTAGGTGAGTACGCCGTCAACACCGAACCGGCGCAGCCGTCCCAGCGCCCACCGGACGCGGGCCGCCGGCACGGTGGGCGACGTGCTGCTCGCGGTGTTCAGCGTCGAGTTCAGGTCGGCGGCCTGCGCGCTCGTCTGGGTGCTCAACTGGGCGCCCGCGGCCGACGTGCCGCCCCCTGATGTCGCCGCGAGGGCGACCCCGCCGCCTGCGAGGAAACCGGCCAGGGTGATGCCAGCGCCCCAGCGGAACAACCGCTTGTGGCGGGACCGCGCAGAGGAAAACCGTGAGGGTGTGCCCGCCGGGGTGCTGTCGTAGCGCTCGGCGGACGGGTCATATGAGTTGTTCATACCCATAAGAGTGCGTCCCGGGTCTTGGACATCGCCTCGTCCATCATGTACTTCACCTGGGAGTGCCCCGCGAGTTTGCTGTCGCCCAGCATGGCAGTATCGGTGAGTGCTCACGATTCTCTTGGTTTCCACGGCCGACACCGAACTGCTCGCGGCGGCGGCCTCCGGTGCGGGCTACCTGACCGCGAACCCCGCCCGCACCACGACGGAGCACGTGGTCGCCCTGGCGGCCCGCGCCGACCTGGTCCTGCTGCGGCTGCTCGGCGGCCGGAAGGCCTGGCCAGAGGGGGTAACCGCGCTGACCGCGAGCGGGCAGGGGCGCTACGGGGGCACGCCGCTGGTGGCGCTGGGCGGCGAGGCCAGCCCGGACGCCGAGCTGATGGCGCTGTCCACGGTGCCCGCGGGGGTGGCCGCCGAGGCGCTCGCCTACCTGCGCGAGGGCGGCCCGGAGAACCTGCGCGAGCTGGCCCGTTTCCTGTCCGACACGGTCTTCCTCACCGGCGAGGGCTTCGATCCCCCCCGCTCGATGCCCGGCTACGGCGTGCACGAGGTCCCCGGCCTGAATCCCCAGCCGGGCGGCCCAGTGGTAGGCGTCGTGTTCTACCGGGCGCACGAACTGGCCGGCAACACCGCCTTCGTCGACACCCTCTGCGCCGCCCTGGCGCAGCGAGGCGCGACCCCCCTGCCCGTCTTCTGCGGCTCGCTTCGCCATGGCGCCCACGACGGGGCCGACGCCGGCCTCGCTGACCTGCTCAAGCCCGCCGGCGCGGTGATCACCACCGTGCTCGCGGCCGGCGGCGCGGCGCCTGGAAATGCGACTGGCGGCACGACCGCCGAGGGCGACTGGGACGCAGGGCTCCTGGCCGGGCTGGACGTGCCGGTGCTGCAGGGGCTCTGCCTGACCAGCTCGCGCGCCCAGTGGGAGGCTTCCAGCGCCGCGCTGGCCCCGATCGACGCCGCGATGCAGGTCGCGATCCCGGAGTTCGACGGCCGCCTGATCACCGTGCCGTTCTCGTTCAAGGAGGAAGGCCCGGACGGGATCCCCCGCTACGCCGCCGACCCCGAGCGCGCGGCCCGGCTGGCCGGGATCGCCGTCCGCCACGCCCGCCTGGCCAGCACCCCGAACAACGCCAAACGCGTGGCCATCATGCTCTCCTCGTATCCCACCAAGCACGCCCGGATCGGCAACGCGGTCGGCCTGGACACCCCGGCGTCGGCGGTCGCGCTGCTGCGGGCCATGCGCGAGGCGGGCTACGACCTCGGCGACGGCTTTCCCGAGGACGGCGACACGCTGATCCACGCGCTGATCGCGGCCGGCGGACATGACACCGAATGGCTCACAGAAGACCAGCTCCGCGCCGCCCCCGCCCGGGTCCCCCTCACCGCGTACCGCCGTTTCTTCGACAATTTGCCGAACGGACTCGCCTGCGCCATCCAGTCCCACTGGGGCGACCCGCCGGGCGGCCTGTACACCGACGAGACCCCAGAAACCTCCGGCGATATCGTGCTCGCCTGCCTGCGGTTCGGCCACGTGGTGCTGATGATCCAGCCGCCGCGCGGGTTCGGCGAGAACCCGGTCGCGATCTACCACAACCCGGACCTGCCGCCGTCGCATCACTACCTGGCGGCGTACCGGTGGCTCGCGCAGGACTTCGGCGCCGACGCGATCGTGCACCTGGGCAAGCACGGCACGCTGGAGTGGCTGCCCGGCAAGGGACTTGGCCTGTCCGCGGGGTGCGCGCCGGACGCGGTGCTCGGCGACCTGCCGCTGGTGTACCCGTTCATCGTCAACGACCCGGGGGAGGGGACGCAGGCCAAGCGGCGCGCGCACGCGGTGATCATCGACCACCTGGTGCCGCCGATGGCGCGCGCCGATACCTACGGGGAGATGGCCAAGCTCGAGCAGCTCCTGGACGAGTACGCCACGGTGGCCGCGCTCGACCCGGACAAGCTGCCGGTCCTGCGGGCCCAGATCTGGTCGCTGATCCAGGCCGCGCACCTGCACCAGGACCTCGGCGTGGACGCCGAGCCCGGCTCGGCCGAATTCGACGAGTTCGTGCTGCACATCGACGGCTACCTGTGTGAGGTCAAGGACGCCGCGATCAAGGACGGCCTGCACATCCTCGGCGCCGCCCCGGTCGGCGAGGCGCTGGTCAACCTGGTCCTGGTCATCCTGCGCGCCCCCCAGCTGTGGAGCACCCGCTGGGGCGCCCTCCCGGGCCTGCGCGCCGCCCTCGGCTTCACCGAAGGAGACAACGCCCCCCGCGCCCAGGCCGACCACTACGAACAGCGAGCGCGCGACCTAGTCGAAGCGATGGCAGCCACCAACTGGGACGTAACACGAGCACCAGAAGTCGCTTCCCGCATCCTAAGCAACACTCCGTTGGAGCCGACCCCGGCTTTGTCTACGGTTTCGGGGGCTATAGCCCCCGAAACCGTAGACAAAGCCCCGAGCCCGGTCCAGCAGGTCACCCGGGTGCTTGAGTTCGCCTGCGCCGAGCTGGTGCCGCGGCTGAACGCGACCACCGGGGAGATCGCCGCGGTGCTGCACGCGCTGGACGGCGGCTACGTGCCCGCGGGCCCGTCCGGCTCGCCCACCCGGGGCCTGGTCAACGTGCTGCCGACCGGGCGCAACTTCTACTCGGTGGACCCGAAGGCCATCCCGTCTCGCACCTCGTTCCGGACCGGCCTGGCGCTGGCCGATTCGCTGCTGGCCCGGCACCTGGCGGATGAGGGGGAGTACCCGCGCTGCGTCGGCCTGACCGTGTGGGGCACCTCGGCCATGCGCACCCAGGGCGACGACATCGCCGAGGTGCTCGCGCTGATCGGCTGCCGGCCGCAGTGGGACGACGCGTCGCGCCGGGTCACCGGTTTTGAGATCGTCCCGATGGCCGAGCTCGGCCGGCCGAGGATCGACGTCACGCTGCGCATCTCCGGGTTCTTCCGCGACGCGTTCCCGCACGTGATCGCGCTGCTGGACGACGCGATCGGCGCGGTGGCGGCGCTCGGCGAGCCGCCCGAGGCTAACTACCTGCGCGCCCACGCCCAGGCCGACCACGCCACCCACGGTGACTGGCGGCGCGCCACGACCCGCATCTTCGGGTCCAAGCCGGGGGCCTACGGCGCCGGGCTGCTGCCCCTGATCGACGCGCGGAACTGGCGCGATGACGCCGACCTGGCCGAGGTCTACGCGGTCTGGGGCGGGTTTGCCTACGGGCGCGGGCTGGACGGGGTTAACGCCAGGCCCGACATGGAGAGCGCGTTCCGCCGGATCGCCGTGGCGGCCAAGAACGTCGACACCCGCGAGCACGACATCGCCGACTCCGACGACTACTTCCAGTACCACGGCGGCATGGTCGCCATGGTGCGCTCACTGACCGGCCGCAATCCCGCCGCCTACATCGGTGACTCGGCGGTACCCGACGCGCCGAAGACGCGGACGCTGGCCGAGGAGACCCGGCGCGTGTTCCGGTCCCGGGTGGTGAACCCGAAATGGATCGCGGCCATGCGCAGGCACGGCTACAAGGGGGCGTTCGAGCTGGCCGCGACCGTGGACTACCTGTTCGGCTACGACGCCACCGCGGGCGTGGTGCCGGACTGGATGTACGAGCAGCTGGCCGCCTCCTACGTCTTCGACGAACAGACCCAGTCGTTCATGCGGCAGTCCAATCCCTGGGCGCTGCGCGGCATCACCGAGCGCCTGCTCGAGGCCGCGTCCCGGGGCCTGTGGGAGTCGCCCGACGCCAGGACCCTGGACCAGCTGCGCCAGGTCTACCTCGACATGGAAGGTGACCTCGAGGACGGGAACTAGATTCAGGGAGCTACGTGGCTACCCGGCAGAGGTGCAGCCCGTCGCGGCGGCCAGGAACCTCGCCCTCGGCCCGCTTTTCCGCAATGGTTCTCATAACCGAACAAGGCGGAAGATTGGCCCTAAAGCGGACACTGACGTTCGGGATCTGCGATTCATGTGCGACACTAATAGCTGTCCGTCCGGGTAGCTGTCCGTCCGGTCCGGTGGATGGGGAGGCATGGTGACTCAGGTCCCTGGTGCGCCAGCTGGGGTCGATATCAGCAGGCCCGCTCCGGCTCGCATCTACGATTACATGCTGCAGGGCGATAACCACTTCGAGTCCGATGTCAAGGCCGCCGAGTGCATCTTGAGCGCGGTGCCGGAGATCAGGGATTGCGCGTGGTCGAACCGCGGCTTTCATCAGCGTGCGGCGAAGTGGATCGCGGAGCGCGACGTACGGCAGTTCATCGACATCGGCTCAGGCCTGCCGACGGTGGGTAACACCCACGAGGTCGTCCAGAAGGTCATCCCGGGCGCCCGGGTGGTTTACGCCGATCATGACCCGATGGTGGCCGAGCAAGGCGCCCGTCTTCTCGCCGACGACAAATCGACCCGGGTGATCTGCGCTGACCTGCGTGAACCGGCGGCAATCCTGGAACATCCGGATCTGGCCGAGCTTATTGACTTCAGCCAGCCGATCGGCCTGCTGCTGACCGCGGTCCTGATGTTCGTCGCCGACAGCTCGGATCCCTGGCGGCTGGTCGAACGCTACGTCAATGCACTCGCGCCCGGAAGTTACCTGGCCCTTTCGCATCTGACCGACGACTACAAGCCGCCGGTGGCGGCGGAGCGCTTTCGTGCCGTCTTCGACCAGGCCACCGAGCGTCTTTACTTCCGGTCACAGGAGGGGATAGCCCGGTTCTTTGACGGCATGCAGATGGTGCCCCCTTACCAGGGTGCTCAGCCCGCCATCTGCTATACGGGGCTCTGGGGCGCCGAGGATCCGGTGCTCGCGGACAGCGACGGCGCGCGGTGGCTCTACTGCGGGGTGGCCAGGAAGCCGTGACCGCCAAGCCCACGGTCGCCGAGCTCGGTATTGACCCCGCCGCGCAAGCCTGGCGTCGCTCGGGTCACGGCGACGGCACGATCGAGGTCGCCTTCGCGCGCGCGGCCCGCAGCTCAGCACCCCCGGTTCGGGCCGAGTGGGTCCTCATGCGGGTGACCGGCGATCCTGAACAGCGAGTTCTCGTCTTCGACCGGCACGAGTGGGAATGTTTCCTCGACGGCGCGCGCCACGGCGAGTTCGACGCCGCCGCGGCTCCCCGCCCCTAACTCAGCTACTCCATGCCTTGATTTGCGAATCGCAACTTGGGTAACGTGTATGGCACGACAGGGTTCCTGTCAAGGAGGGAAGCGGAATGGCCGACGATACCTATGGCGTCACCATCGCCAAGCGTCGGCTGGCCCGTCAGCTCACCACGGCGCGGGTCAGGACGGGTTACACCGCCAACCATGCCTGCGACATCCTGAACTGGGGTCGCGGCAAGGTCGGCCGCTTCGAGGCCAATCAGTGGAAGCGGCCCGAGATGAGCGACATCAGGGACCTTATCCGGATATACGGTATCGAAGGCGAAGAAAAGGACGAAATCGAGGATCTGGCTATCCGGGCCAGGGCCCGGCCCTGGTGGCGTGAGTTTCCCGAGATCTTCGACGGCGAATTCCCGGGTTACGAGAACGACGCCACCACCATCCGCGTCTTCATGCCTTTGGTGCTGCCTGGCCTTTTGCAGGTTCCCGCCTATACCGAGGCGCTGCTGCGAGCCGGGCCGCGGCCACCCGCGTTTCGGCGCCGGGCGCTGGAGTCCCGGCAGCGGCGGCAGGAGGTCCTTGATCGCACTGACGGCTTCGCGCCCATGTTCAGCGCGGTTATCACCGAGGCGTCCTTGCTTTACCGGTGGGGCATGCGGGAGGACCGCCGGGAGCAGATCGAGCACCTGATCGAGCTGAGCAAGCACCGTAACGTGCGTCTGCATATCCAGCGGTTCGAAGACGGACCGCCGACCGGCATCGTGTCGATGGTCAACATTCTCGGCTTTCGTGATGACGAGCCGAGCTTGGTCTTTGTGGAGACGGACTACTCGGTCGAGGAGGTGAGCAAGCCGGAGTCGGTACAGGGATACATCGAATCGTTCGAGCGTGCCTGTGATGCTGCGCTTGAGCCTGCAGACACCGCAGGCTATCTCGAACATCTCGCGAGGCGACTGGAGTAGCTAATGACCGACCTGTCTCAAGCAACCTGGCGGAAGGCCCGCCGCAGTGCGCACAACGGAGGCTGCGTGGAAATCGCGGCCAACCTGCACGGCGTAGCCGCCGTGCGCGATAGCAAACGGCCAGAAGGCGGCGCCCACGTCGTCGGCCGTGACGCTTTCGCCGAGTTCCTGGCGGACGTGAAGAAGGGCCGTTACGACCTGAAGTAGTGGTGCGTACCGGCCAAAAAAAGGCCCCCGGCGGATGCAGCCGCCGGGGGCCTTTCTTGGGCCGGCCTGTCTCGAGGCCTAGCGGGTCACCGTCCAGTTCCCGCACCACCCGCGACTGTACACGCCGACGCCAGCTAGTGGCCAGCCAGTATGGTCATACTCGGCACGATATGTCCAAGAAAGCCGATATGTCTAATATGGTGCGCCTGTGCGGAGCTGCGACGAAAATAATAATGCGATTGACATTGCGAAGCGGGTCACCTGAGTCGTAACCTGTGTTTCACAGATTAAGAGTCAAATCCCAGGTATCTTTCCTACCGGTATTGCTGCCGGCGGCATCCCTCCTGCCGACGGCCCTATATCAGGTGATCTGCCGGAGGCTCCAAGTATGAGGCAGCAGGGCATCAGCGGTTGGCGCGGCCTGCACGCGGGCGCGTGCTATGCGTGGCCGCTGCCAGCCGACGCGACGTGTGCTGCAGTGGCGCGGCAGGTGTTCCGGGACTCGGTCTCGGAGGTCGGGCTCGAACCCGGGCTCCTCGATGACTGCATCCTGATGGCGAGCGAACTCGCGGCCAACACTTTGCACGCGCGGATGGTGGCCGGGGCTGGCGGAGGGGGGGATCAGCTCCTTCCAGGAGAGCCGATAACGTCCGCCAGCCCGGCCGCTCCCTACCCCGCCGCGACCAGAGCCGGTCATCCCGAACTCTGGCTTTACCTGCGCGGCCTGGGCGTCCGCCGCGAGCTCGTCTGCAAGATCTTCGACTCCTGCCGCGGCTGGCGGCACGGCTGCGCGCCGTCGGCGTCCCGGGCGTCGGCCCTGTCCGTAGCCGGGCGAGGCCTGCAGATCGTGCATGAGCTGTCGGGCGGCCGGTGGGGGTACCATCCCACCCGGGCGCGGCTCGGCGGCTGGGGCCTGCGCGGCAAGGCCGTCTGGTACGCGGTGCCCGCGCCGCTCGCGCACGCGCGGCTGGTGGATGTGACCGGGCTCCGGGAGTACACGCTGTCGGCCGATGTCACGGCCGCCCGGGCCAATGCACGGTTCAGCGCGCGCCGGGCCGCCAGGGAGCTCGAGACGATGCTGACCGACCGGGGTTTCCCCGGCCTGCTGGAGCGCGCCGACCTGCCGGCCTGCGACCTGTCTGTCCTGTCCGTCAGCGACGGCCTGACCGTGCGGTGCCGTTCCGGCGTGGTGTCGCTGACCACCGCGGAGGGTCCGAGCGAACGCTGGCACTACGCTGATCTCGTCGAGGCCGCCGAGCAGACGGTGCGGCGGTTCGAGGAACTGGACCTGGAAGCGGACCTAGCCGCCGCTCAGTGAGGGGGGTCACCCGAGGGTAGGCACCCGGGTGTAGGCCCCGAGCGTGACCTCCCAGAACTTCTCGACGTCAAGGTCCATCGCGACCATGGCGTTCGCGCCGCCCGCCTCGCCGGGAACGTCGAAATCGGTCACCGTCATGCCGGCCGTGAACTGCCCGGCCACCTCCACCTGAACTCGCGCCGGGACCAGCTCGAACAGCTCGGGCTGCGCCACCCAGGCCACCGCGCAGACATCGTGCACGGGCGGCCCCGGGGGCTCGCGCACCGACGTGTACTGCTCGAGGGCCGGGATCAGCAGCCTGGTGCCGAGCGGCCCCAGGTCCCGCATCCGCTGCTGCACCGCCGCGGTGGCGCTGGTCCGCAGCGTCACGTCCAGCCCCAGCATGGTGACGGTCCAGCCGGCTCCGAACACCACGGCGGCGGCCTCCGGGTCGGCCCAGATGTTGTACTCCGCGGCCGGGGTCACGTTGCCGCGGCCCGCTGAACCGCCCATGATGACGAACCGCTGTACCCAGTCCGCCAGCCGCGGTTCCCGCCGTGCGGCCAGCGCGATGTTGGTCAGCGGCCCGGTCGCCACCAGCGTGATCTCGCCGCGGGCGGCCCCTACGGTGTCGATGATGTAGTCGATGGCGTGCCCGGGGGCCGGGCTGGCCGCCGGCGGCGGCAGCGTCGCGCCGCCCAGCCCGGAGTCGCCGTGCACGTGCCGCGCGTCGAGCGCCGGACGCAGCAGCGGCCCGGCGCACCCGGCGGTCACCGGGGTCTGGCCTGCGCCGATGAACTCGCATACGGCCAGCGCGTTGGCCGTCGTCTGGGCCAGCCCGACGTTGCCCGCCACCGTGGTGATGCCGGCCAGCTCGATGTCCGGGTGCCCGTGCGCGAAGGCGATCGCGAGCGCGTCATCGATCCCCGGGTCGCAGTCGAGGATGATTTTCGTGGACATGTCCAGGCTCCCCAGCCTTCCTCGTTTCTTGTGGTGCTCGCCATGACGGTACCGAACGCTCCCCGGTGCCTGCCTCCGTGACCTGCGCCCGCCGGGGTGTGTAGCCTCGTGGCGAGGAGGTCCGTCATGCACACACCGCCCATCCCGAACGTCGAGAGTTCGGACCCGCAGATCGCCGGGCTCATTCACGACGAGGCTCGCAGGCAGTACGAGAAGGCCCGGCTGATCCCGTCGGAGAACTACGTGTCGGTCGCGGTGCTCGAGGCATCGGGCAGCGTCCTGACCAACAAGTACTCCGAGGGCTACCCGGGCCGCCGGTACTACGAGGGCCAGCAGTTCATCGACCCGATCGAGACGATCGCCAGGGACCGGGCCAAGGCGCTGTTCGGCGTCGACCACGCCAACGTGCAGCCGTACTCGGGCTCGCCCGCCAACCTCGCGGTCTACCTGGCCTTCGCCCAGCCCGGGGACACGATCATGGGCATGGCGCTGCCGATGGGCGGTCACCTCACCCACGGCTGGCCGGTGTCGGCGACAGGCAAGTGGTTCCGCCCCGTCCAGTACGGGGTCCGGCCGGACACCGGCCGGGTCGATCTGGACGAAGTACGCGACCTCGCGCTCAGGGAACAACCCAAGATCATCTTCTGCGGCGGCACCGCGATCCCGCGGACCATCGACTTCCCGGCCTTCGCCGCGATCGCCGCCGAGGCGGGCGCCCTGCTGGTCGCCGACGTCGCGCACATCTCCGGGCTGATCGCGGGCGGCGCGCACCCGTCGCCCGCCGGGCACGCCGACGTGATCACCACCACGACGCACAAGACCCTCCGGGGCCCGCGCGGCGCGATGATCATGTCCAAGGCCGAGCACGCTTCCGCCGTGGACAAGGCCGTGTTCCCCGGCCTGCAGGGCGGCCCGCACAACCACACCACGGCCGCGATCGCGGTGGCCCTGCACGAGGCCGCGCAGCCCGGATTCCGGGACTACGCCCACCAGGTGGTCAAGAACGCGCAGGCGCTGGCCGACGCGCTCCTGTCCCGCGGCTATGACCTGGTCTCCGGCGGCACTGACAACCACCTGATCCTGATGGACCTGACCGGCAAGAGCATCGGCGGCAAGCCGGCCGCCAAGGCGCTGGACCGGGCGGGCATCGAGACCAACTACAACACGGTGCCGTTCGACCAGCGCAAGCCGTTCGACCCGTCCGGTCTCAGGATCGGCACCCCCGCGATCACCACCCGCGGCCTGCGCGAAGAGCAGATGGAGCCGATCGCGGCCTGGATGGACGAGGCGATCACCGCCGCGACCAAGGACGACGAGGCGGCGCTCGACCGCATCGCCGCCGAGGTCCGCGACCTGCTGACGTCCTACCCCATCCCCGGCTGGGACGGCCGGGACCCACGGGACCCGTAACCCCCGGGTCCGCCTCCGGCCGCCGGTTACCCGACCCGGATCCGGCGTGCGGGCGGTTCCCGGCTGCCCAGCACGGGCTGCCCGCCGCGCACGCCCTGGTATTCGCGGTCCCAGGGCCAGCGCCCGCGTTTATCCGCGTGCACCAGCTGCAGGCCCTGGATACGCCGGCCGTAGATCTCGACGGCCACGTTCAGGTGGGCCCAGGGCGCGTCGACCCTGACGACCTCGACGATCGGGCCGTCGACCAGGGTGGCCTGCGTTCCCGGGGCGGGCACGTCGGCGTGCAGCAGGTGCCCGGCCACGATGTTGAGGACCTCGGTGGCCCGGGTCAGGCCCAGGCCGGTGATGACGAGCTCGGGCCGCCGGCGCCGGGTGAGCCCGACGGTGTAGGCCCAGGGCGGATGCAGGCCTTCACGTTCGACGCCCTGCACGGCCCAGCCGTAGGTGCGGATCAGCTGCCGCATGTGGTCCAGGTAGTCGCGCTCCGTGGCGCCCGGACGGTCACACATCCAGCACATAGTTGCCTCCTCGGGATGGCCGGACTGATCCCACTATGCCCGGTGGCACTGACATTTCTGGGCAGTCTCAGGTCAGCTGAAAAACTTTATTTGCATCCTTGTTCGAGGGAACTTATATTCGAGTATGCACCGTGTCCGAGCTGGTGCCGATCGCGGATAGTACTGCCCGTCTTCCCCGAGCGGCAGCGGCGAGCACCTCACGCAGCGGCACCTCACGCGGCGGCAGGAGGGCGGTACGGCATGGACAGGGTGTACGGCGAGCCGGTCAACGTTCAGGCCAGGGAGGACGGCAGGCCCGCCAGGTTCGTGTGGCGAGACCGGCTGTACACCGTGCGCGCGATCCTTGAGCACTGGGTCGTTAACCGGGAATGGTGGCGCGACCCCCAGGCCGAGCCGGGTGAACGGGGCCAGCCCGAGCTCGAGTTCTGGCGGGTCGAGGCGGCCTCGGGACCGGGCCTGACGGCCGGGGTGTACGAGCTGCGCCGGGACGCCGCCACCGATCGATGGACCCTGCGCCGCGGCTTGGCCTGAGGACCACCACGAGCCTGCGCGCAGGGCCAGGAACGGAGGCTACCGAGGCGCCGGGGTGTCAGCGTCCGGCTGGCGGCCGCCCTTTCGCTGTGGCGGGCATACCTCTCCTCTGGCGCTACGATGCCGGGGCGCCCGCGAACACGATCCGGAACCGGTCTACCGACGCCGCAACCGACTTGCTCGCCGTTTCCGGCTGGTCGCCGGCGCCGATCATAATGGCGGTTATCTGCGATTCGAAGCAACGGTCGGCATCGTAGGGATCGATCAGGTAGGCCCCGAGCTCGAGCGAGACGGTTCCGTGTACGCCGAGCCACATCTGGTGCGCCACCAGTCCGGGATCATCGGGACGGAACCGGCCGGCCTCGATGCAGCGCGCCGCGCACTCGACCACCTTGGTCAGGGTAAAGCGGCCGTACTGCCGGTCCTCCTCGTTGAGGGCGAAGCCCCCCAGGGATGACCCGCCGAACATTACCCCGAAAATCTGCCGGTGGGTGACTGCGTTGTGCCGGTACGACCGGCCAAGCAGCACCATGTCGGCGACCGGGTCGTCGGTCAGCTCGACCAGGCTGAACGCCTGCTCCAGACGGGCGAACCCGTCGTGGACGATCTCGCGGACGAGCTCGCTCATGCTGCCGAAGTAGGTGTACACGGCCATCGTGGACGTGCCGGCTTCGGTGGCGAGCCGGCGGGTGGACAGGGCCGCCGGGCCGCCCTCGGTGATCAGCCGGGCGGCGGCCTCGATGAGGGCGGCGCGGACGTTCGGGTCAAGGCGGCGGGGACTCATCCTGACAGTGTTGCATAACGCCGTATTGACAGCGTTGCATAACGGCGCTATGTTGGGTAACACAACAACGTTATACAACTCAGGAACCCGGCTCCCCCCGGGAACCCGCAAGGGCCGTGCCCCGCAGGTGCTCGATGTAGCGCGAAGCCGAGCGCTGAACCGTGTCCCAGGCTCCCGAACGCAGCACCGGAGTCCACCACCCGCCGTAGATCCGGTCGAACCGATAAGGCCGCACGGCGTCCCGGACCCCCGCGACGGCCGCCTCGGACAGCGGCAGCCGGTTCGGCGCCGACCAGACGAACGTCACCCGGTCCTCGCCCGGCGTCACGAAGATCGTGTCCCCGCTGAGCAGCACCCCGCGCCCGTCCGCGCCGTCGGCCCAGTGCAGCACCGCGCTGCCGGGGAAGTGCCCGCCGCACTGGACGAGCGTCACAGAAGGCAGCACGCCCAGGGTCCCCGACCAGGTCCGCACCCGCTGCCCCGGATCCGCCCGCAGCCACTCCCCGTCCGCCTCGGGCACCAGGATCTCCGCGCCGAACTCGCGGCTCCACCAGGCGATCGCGCCGTAAAAGTGCGGGTGGCTGGCGGTCACGAAGCTTAGCCCGCCCGCCTCGCGGACCGCTGCCACCGCTGCAGCGTCGATGAACCCCGACGGGTCCCACAGCATGTTGCCCCCGGCCGTGCGCACCAGCAGCGAACGCTGCCCGATGGCGAACGGCGGGTCCGCGCCGATCCCGGTCAGCCCGGGCTCGACCGCCCGCACGTCTGACCGGTGCCCGGCCGCCGTAAGTTCAGCCCGCGTGGTCCACCGCTGGCCGTCCGGCGGCAGCCACTGCCGCTCGTCCGCACACACCACGCAGACCTCGGGCCGCGGGCCAGGAAAGTGGTTCCCGCAGGTGGCGCAAATCGATGTTGACATGCGAGCCTCCTGCCGATCTGACGGCTGCTGTAGCACCACTGCCCGTTCGGAATAAAAAGGCCTCTTTTACCGAACGGGCAGTGGTATCACTGGTCCGGGTAGCTGCGTGCGGTGCTACCCGGTCGGCTCGCGCCACTTCACCGTGGGCCGCAGCGCCTCCAGCCGGACCCGGTGGGCGTACCGCTTGGTGATCTCGAACAGCGACTCGATCAGCGTGTCCGAGAGCAGGTGCGGCTCAAGGCCGAGCTCGACCAGCTTGGTGTGCTTGACGTTGTAGTAGTGCTCGGGCAGCTCGACCCGCGGGTTGTCCAGGTGCTCGATCGTGACGTCTTCTGGGCTGGCGGCCTGGACCGTCTCGGCGATTTCCTTGACCGACATGGACTCGGTCATCTGGTTGAACACCCGGAACTCGCCCCGGTTGGCCGGGTTCTCACACGCCAGCTGGACACAGCGGACGGTGTCCCTGATGTCGATGATGCCGCGGGTCTGGTTGCCGCCGCCGTACACCGTCAGCGGGTGACCGATGACCGACTGGATGGTGAACCGGTTCAGCACGGTGCCGAACACCGCGTCGTAGTCGAACCTCGTCGCCAGCCGCTCGTCCCGGGCCGTCTCCTTGGTGGACTGGCCGTAGACCACGCCCTGGTTCAGGTCGGTGGCCCGCAGGTCCCAGATCCGGCAGGCGAACTCGATGTTGTGGCTGTCGTGCACCTTGGACAGGTGGTAGAACGAGCCCGGCCGCTTGGGGAATAGCACCCGGTCGGTCCGGCCGTTGTGCTCCAGGTCCAGCCAGCCCTCTTCGATGTCGATGTTCGGCGTGCCGTACTCGCCCATCGTGCCCAGCTTGACCAGGTGGATGTCCGGGTTGGTCTCGGCGATCGCGAACAGCAGGTTGAGGTTGCCCACCACGTTGTTCTGCTGGGTGTACACCGCGTGCGCCCGGTCAATCATCGAGTACGGCGCGGCCCGCTGCTCGGCGAAGTGGACCACCGCTTCCGGCTCGAAGTCCCGGATGATGTGATAGGTGAAGATCGGATCGGTCAGGTCGCCGACGTATATGCCGATCTTCTTGCCGGTCAGCTCCTGCCACACCGCGATACGCGTCTGCAGCGGCTCGATCGGCACCAGGGACTCGACGCCGAGTTCGTTGTCGTAGTGCCTGCGGACGAAGTTGTCGGCCACGGCCACGTCATGGCCTGCCTCCGACAGGTGCAGCGCTGTGGGCCACCCGAGGTACCCGTCCCCGCCCAACACCAAGATTTTCATTCTGCGGCTCCTACCGTGTCCGTCTGTGAGGTTGGTTTGACTTTTCCTGCCGATGTGCAGGGTTCCGCACGGGGCGGTAACGTGCTCTGAGTGCGGAGGTACCTGGTACTCCGTTCATGGTCGGCTAGCTAACCTAGGACATCAATGGCTCTGGTATCCAATCGGCACAGCAGCCCGCTGACGGGCAAGGGCCGAGGCAAGCTGGGCGTCCGCTTCGGCCGGTTCGCGGTCGCGGCCGCCTCGGCGTTCGTCACGACCGAGGTCGTGCTCACCATCTGTATCGGGCCGCTCCACCTGACCGCCACCTGGGCCAGCCTGATCAGCTGGTTCTCCGGCGCCCTGGTGAGCTACGTGCTCAGCCGCTGGGCGTGGAAGCGGAAGGGCCGCCCGAACCTGCTGCGCGAGACCCTGCCGTTCTGGATCGTCTCCGCGATGGTGGTCGTGATCCTTTTGCTGGCCACTAAGTTCGGCTATCACTCCTCGGGCTGGCTGCACCTGCGCGGCGTGGAGCGCGTCCTGTACGTGGACGCGATTTACGGCGTGGCTAACGTCGGCACGTTCCTGCTGCGGTTCCTGTTCTTCCACTATGTCCTCTTCGCCGGATCGGCCGGCCAGCCCGCGCCCGCGGCCGCGGAAGAGGCGCTCGCCTCGACCGACCCCGGGCCCGAGCCGTTCGCCCGGACCGCGGACTCGACCGGGCCGATGCGCTCGGTCCCGGACGCAGCAGGACCGCCCGACCCCGACCGCTGACGCTCGCGCCACCAGGTGCCGTAGGCCACCCGCGCGAAGCGCAGCCCGTAGAACAGGTTGTTCACGCCGGGCAGGTGCAGCCGGTAGAGCGGGTTCTGGCCCTTCTTGCTCTCACCCACCCGCCGCCGGTGAATGGTCGCGGGCACCTCGGCCACCTTGTACCCGTGGGTGATGACCCCGATCAGCAGCTCGGACGCCTGGTACTGCGGCTGTTCCAGCTGGACGGCACCGGTCACCTCGGCGCACATGGCGCGCAGCCCGAAGGTCGTGTCGCTGATCTTCTGCCCGGTCAGCATGCTGATCGTGCCGGCGAAGAACCGGACGCCGGTCCGGCGGATCATGTCCTTGGTCTCCTGGCTGCCGAGCCGCCGGGAGCCCGTCACGAAGTCCGCCTGGCCGGCCACGACCGGGGCCAGCACGCGCTCGATCTCGGCCGGGTTGTACTGGCCGTCCGCGTCGGTGGTGACGATGTAATCGGCCCCGCCCTCGCGGGCCAGCCGGTAGCCAAGCCGCAGCGCGGCGCCCTGGCCTCGGTTGACCGGCACGTCGCAGACCATGGCGCCGCCCGCCTCCGCTTCGGCGGCGGTGCCGTCGGCGCAGCCGTCGGCGACCACGATGGGCGCCGTAGCCAGCCCGCAGACCTCGGCTGGCAGCGCCTCGACGACCGGGCCGATGGCGCCTTCCTCGTTGTAGGCGGCGATCACGATCGCGACCGGCGCCAGCCGGGTGGCGCGCTCGCCGTAGGCCTGCGCGAACGCCGTGACGGCGGCGTCGTCGATCACCTGGTCCCTGGGGTGGCCGTATCTCATGCCCGGGTCACCTCCCCTCAAGCAGCGTCGTGGCGTCGAGCGGGTTCGCCGGGTCGAATTCGGGCCAGACCGTGGCCAGGCCCGATTCGAGGTCGTAGGCGGGCTGGTAGCCCAGCGCCTTCGCCGCGGAGATGTCGATCACGATGGCGGGCATCTCGCCGTTTACGACCGGCACGTTCTCGGCCGGGATGGGTTTTCCTGTCACCCGGCGGGCCGTGTCCACCATGTCGTTCACCGACACCGAATGGCCCGCGCCGAGGATCAGCGGTCCGGTGTGCCCGCTCTGCCAGGCCGCGAAGATGCCCTGCACGATGTCGTCCACGTGCACCACGTCGCGCAGCATCGTCCCGTCCCCGCGGACCTGGACGCCTTCGCCGTCCCGGGCCGCGCGCATCAGCCGGGGGATGAAGCTGTCCTTCTCGGCCATCCCCGGCCCGTAGACGTTGGAGAAGCGCAGCGACGCGCCGGTGATGCCGTAGCAGTTGGCGTAGCTGCCGATCAGCATCTCGGCCGCCGCCTTGGTGGCGCCGTACGGGGTGAGCGGGCGGAGCACGGCCCGCTCGGTGATGACCTCCCCGACGCCGCTGCCGCCGCCGACGACCGCGTTCGTCGAGGCGAACAGGAAGCTCCCGACCTCGTTCTCCCTGGCCTGTTCGAGCAGCCGGGCGGTCGCGTCCACGTTGAGGCGGTGGGTGCTGACCGGATCGGCCACCGAGGCCAGCACCGAGGTGACCGCGGCCAGGTGGATGATCACGTCGGTTCCCGGGCTGACGGCCCGGGCCGGCCCGTCGGGGTCACACAGGTCCCCGACCACCGAGCGCACCGCAGGGTCAGGGAACACTCGCAGGTCAGCCACGGTAACCTCGTGTCCCTGGGCCAGCAGAGCGCGGACCACCCGGCGGCCGATGAAGCCGGCGCCGCCGGTCACCAGGACGCGGGAACGCTTCACCATGCGTGCTCCGTTCGGCATCTAGAAGTCTCTGTTGGTTAGAAGTCTCTGTCGGTTAGAAGTCTCTGTCGGTTACAAGTCAGGTCGGTTACATGTCAGACTGTGCGCAACCATGCCAGGCTGCGGAACTTGGCACAGTGTGTCCGCCTGCTCGCAGACGGCTTGATTCGCCATCTGGTTTTACCGGTTCCGGCACCCTCACGCTACCCGGACGCGCTGAGAGTTCGCTGGTGAATGGCTGGCAACGCCCGGCCCGAAGGCAGAACCCGCGCCAGTTTACCCGGCGCTTAGCCGATGCTGTCCTTCGTCCCGCCGCGCTGGTGTGCCATGCTTTGCTCAGGTAGCAACGCGGAGGAACGCCGGTGCGAGCCCGGGGCTGTCCCGCAACTGTAACCGGGGTGTAACGCACAGAAGGTCACCGTCTGTGCCCGGAAGCCAGAGACTCCGGCTGCCTTATGTTCCGGACGTCGGGCGAGGAAACCCGGGAAGGACTGGCTGGCATGGCGACGACCGGGGACAGGATCTACCCGTTCACCGGCATCGTGGGGATGGCGGACCTGAAGCTGGCGCTGCTGCTCAACGCGGTGTCGCCGGCCATCGGCGGCGTCCTGGTCCGGGGCGAGAAGGGCACCGCCAAGTCGACCATGGTCCGCGGCCTGGCCGCGCTGCTGCCCCCGGTGCCTGTGGTCCCGGGCTGCCCGTACTCCTGCGATCCGGCCGCGCCTGACCCGTCGTGTCCGGCCGGACCCCACCTCCCGCACCCCGGTGACCTTGGTGCGGCCGCCGAGCTCCGCCACGTCACGCTGGCCGAACTGCCGGTCGGCGCCACCGAGGACCGGCTGATCGGCTCGCTCGACATCGAGCGGGTGCTGACCGCGGGCACGACCGCCTTCTCGCCCGGCCTGCTCGCCGCGGCTCACCGCGGGGTGCTGTACGTCGACGAGGTCAACCTGCTGCATGACCACCTGGTGGACCTGCTGCTCGACGCCGCCGCGCTGGGCGTCAACTACGTCGAGCGCGAAGGCATCTCGGTCCGCCATGCGTCGCGTTTCCTGCTCGTCGGCACCATGAACCCGGAAGAAGGCGAGCTGCGGCCGCAGCTCCTTGACCGGTTCGGACTGACCGTCCAGGTCACGGCCAGCCATGATCCCGCCGAACGAGCCGAGGTGGTCCGCCGCAGGCTCGCCTTCGAGGCCGACCCGGCCGCGTTCGCGGACCGCTTCGCCGCCGACACGGTCGCGCTCGCCGAGCGGGTGGCCGTGGCCAGGGCCCGGCTGGCTCAGGTCGAGCTGCCCGACGCCGCCCTCCGCCTGATCTGCGCCGTCTGCGGCGCGTTCGGGGTGGACGGGATGCGCGCCGACCTGGTCACCGCCCGGACGGCGATCGCCCTAGCCGCCTGGAGCGGCCGTGACGTGGTGACCGAGGAAGACGTCCGGGCCGCCGCCCGGCTCGCCCTGCCGCACCGCCGCCGCCGCGATCCCTTCGACGCCCCCGGCCTGGACGAGCAGGCCCTAGACGACGCCCTCCGCGAGGCCTCCCAGGACGCTCAGCCCGAAGGCCCGCCCAACCCCGACCGCCCCGACGACCCCAGTGGGCCCACAAACCTCGAGGGTCCCAGCAGCCCTAGCAGCCCCACAAGTCCCGAGGGTCCCGACGACGACCCCGACCCCAGCGGACCCAATGGCCCCGGCGGGATCAGCAACAACGGTGCTGATTCGCCATCCCGGTCCTCCGGCCCGGCCATGGCCCCGCCGGCCAGCCCGCCCATCGCACCCGCGGCACCGTTCCGGGCCCGTCTGCTGACCGTGCCCGGCACCGGCGAGGGCGCCCTCGGCCGCCGCTCC
>OCZT010001278.1_pt1 | contig 26007 bp, 23 predicted proteins | sample 1539031 | NCBI WGS metagenome assembly OCZT01 (sample SAMEA3539308, study PRJEB22396) | soil metagenome | biome: tundra; feature: field; material: soil | place: USA | collected 2010-05 | depth 0.15 m | reverse complement strand
GTGCGGACGATACACGGCGGCGAAAGATTTTAGCGAGCTGATCAAACTGGTTGGCGTCATCATGGCGCGAGTGCCATTTTTCGCGCCGCGCTACAACATCGCGCCGACGCAATTGGCTCCGGTGATTTACCACGAGCGCCACCAACCGGCGATGAAGCTCATGCGCTGGGGTTTGATTCCGTCCTGGGCGAAGGATGAAAGCGTCGGCAACGCCCACATCAATGCGCGGTCGGAAACGCTGCCCAGCCGGAATGCGTTTCGCGAGGCGTTCAAGCACCGGCGCTGCCTGATTCCCGCCGACAGTTTTTATGAGTGGCAGGAACGCGAGGGGAAACGGCAACCGTTCCGCGTGATGCTGAAAAGCGGCGAACCGTTTTGTTTCGCCGGCTTGTGGGAACGCTGGATCAAACCGCCGTCGCGTGACAACGCCGAAACCGACCTGGACGAAGCCCCGCCGAGCGAAACGATTGAATCATTTACCATCATCACGCGGGCGGCGAACGACGCGATTGCGCCGTTGCATGACCGGATGCCGGTTATCATCGCGCCGAGTCATTTCGGCTGGTGGTTGAAAGACGACGACCCGCGCAGCGAGTCGCATAAAATGGCGCTGGAATCCCAGCCGGATGTCGTGGTCATCAAGCTCGGCACCAATGACACAAAGCCGCAAAACTGGAAGTTCAAGGAGGAGTTCCTCGCCGACTGCAAGGACTTGATCGAGCAATTCGCCCGGCTGCCCAGCAAACCGCGCATTTTTATCTGCCACCCAGCGTTTGTGCCCGGCAACGGGAATTACGGGATCAATGAAGCGGGCGTGTTGGAAGAGCTGCCCCTGCTCGACCAGATCGCGGCGGACGAGTCGGCGGACGTGATTGATATTCATGGCGCGCTGAAGGATCACCCGGAGCTGTTGCCCGACCGCATTCTTCCCAACGACCGGGGTGCGACGGTGCTGGCGAAGACCATCTTTCAGGCGTTGACCGGCAAGGAATTCACCGAGGCCGCGCCCGTGGTGACCGCAGACACAGGCGGCAAGTGAAACCACCGAACCGCCGTTGGCGCGGTCAGTTCCGGGGTTCCCGCCGCGATTCGGCGATGGTTCTTCTTTCCGGAGGCTGTGGCTGGTGCGGCGTTCAAATCCTCCGCCCTGCCGGGCGGGAAATGGATGTCGTGGTTTCCGATGGAGAGTATACCGGAGAGAAGGCGCAGAAGCGGGCGGCAGGACTGCAACCTCCCAGTTCATGGCATCGTGTCACAATCAAGCAACAAAGGGAGGTTTTGGGATAATCCGGAGGTCGTGGCATCTGAAAAGACATTAAAAACAAGGGAATCCAGACTGTTCGGAGGGGTGCTTGTCGGCGGCTGAAAAGTGTCGTGGCTTGTCCTCGAATTGGAGGTTGTGCGGAGGTTGTGAATCTACAATGGCGACCGTTGAAACTACCAAATCGAACAATTTAGGATTCCAAAAAAATATGAACAAAAAAAATAAAATAGGATTGATCATCACGCTGGCGGGCTGTGTTGCCGGCAATCTCATGGCGGGTAACTTGGCCAGTTACGCCACCGGCGATGTGCTGCTCTGCTTCCGCAACGGCGGCACCTATGACCTGGTGGTTGATGCCGGTCCGGTTTCCACGCTCACCAGTCTGGCGGCCAACCAGCGCTACACCATTTCGGCCTACATGGGCGTTCAGCTTCACTATGTGGGCACCAATTCCATGAGCTGGTCGGCCTTTGCCTGGCAGGGCGATAATACGCTCTTTATGACGGCAGCGCGCGCCTCCTTGAATTCCCAGACTACTCCGTGGTTGAAACAAACCGCCCAAAACCAACTGGGCACCATCCAGCGCGTGCAGTCCATTCCGCTGGGTGCGGTTGACAACCTCGGCCAGGGCCTTAACAACCTCAACAGCACCTCGACGGCGGTGATTGAAGAAGACTCCAGCGTGGGCAATCCGAATTATCTCAATGGCGTCAGTTACGCCGACGACCTCAATGTCAACAGCTTAAACTTCAACAACACGTTTCAAGGCAACCCGGAAAACACCACCTTGGCGAACTTTACCAAGTCGGGTCAGGTGGTCCGTTCGGATTTCTATCAGTTGACGCCGGCCAGCAGCCCTTATGGCTCCCAAAAGGGCGTGCTCATGGGCTATTTTGAATTGAACACCAACGGCGTGATGACTTATGTGGCTTATCCGAGTTCCACGCCGGCGTTCACTTCCATCAGCCGCGCTGGCAACGTCAACACCATCAGTTACACGACCGGCCTTTATGGCACTTACACCCTGCGTGGCACCAACAGCGCCGGCCTGACCGCCGCGCAAACCAACTGGCCGGCCATTGGATCTCCTCTGACCAGCGGCGACACGGCTGTTCACACCGTCCAAGACACCACCACCGACGCCAACAAATTCTACACCATCACCGCCCAGTAACCGAACCTGAAATCTATTTTGAATAAACCAGCAATATCAACCAAAACAAAAAACAATAACATGAAAAACAAACTCCTCCTCTCCCTGACGCTCGGCCTGGCCGGCGCGTCCTCGCTCATGGCAAGCACCGTTGACATCTATCTCACCGGCTCCACCGCCTTCCGCGGCAACTGCTATACCGCCTGCCAACGGCTGTTTGTCGGCGGCGCCCCCACCATTTACTACGGTGATGCCGCCCACGGCGGTGCCGGCTCCGGCTGGAGTTCCACCACGGCTTCCTGGGTCATGACCGGCACGCCGATCACTGGGCTGACAAATCTTCAGGGCAACACGCTGAACATCCACGGCTTGTTCACCGGCTCCATCCAGGGCCTCCAGACGGTGGAACAAAAGACCAAGCTCATCTTTCCGGCACCCTCCGGCACCGTCAGTGGTCTTTGCAACGCCTATGTGACCAACACCCCCACAATCGGTTTCTCGGATGCTTCCGGGGCGGCCGCGCCCTTCCCGGCCACGGGCAATTATCTTGAAGAAAACGTCTGTGTGCAGCCGTTCGTCTGTGTGAAAGCTAACTCGGGCGGGGTCTTGACCAACATCAACAACGTCTCTTTTGAACAGTTGGTGTATGGCATTCCCAATGGCCGCATTCCGCTCTCGGCCTGGACCTACAAGCCTACTGACACCAACACCTTTATCTACCTGTTCCAGCGCACCAAGGACTCCGGCACCCGCCGCTGCGAAACGGCCGATGTGGGCTATCAATACAACGACACGGTCGGCATCTATATTTACGATACCACGGCCAATAACTTTTATCTCCCCAGCGTCCTGGCCAACAACTCCGTTGGTCTGGCTCCCAACGGCGTCATCGGCACGGCGGGGACGGGTCTCGGCAATGCGAACATGAACTGGGGTTACGGTTATATCGGCGGTGGTGACATCAAGAGTGCTCTCGGCAATGCCAATGCCGCCAACACCTCCATCTCTTACCTGTCCATCTCCGATGGCAAGGGCATTGTTTCGGGCAACAACTGGTCGCAGGTCGTTTCTTATAATGGAGTCTGGCCGACGCTGGCCGGCGCGGGCATCCACGGCAACACTGGCACCAACGATTACTCGCCCGTCACCCAGGGCTACTATCCACTCTGGGGTCTGGAAGTTCTCGTGCATCCGATTAATCCGGGCTTGATTGCCGACCAGAATGTCACGGCCAGCCAGTTGGGCGACCAGACCCAGCCCGGCACCTTCATGGGGCTGTTCAATGCCCAGACCGCCATCAATGGCGGCAGCCCCCTCACCGGCAGCATCGAGAACGAAATCGAGTTGACCAAGCCTGCGGGCGCGACGGCCATCCGCTTGAGCGACATGCGTTCCAACCGCCAGACGGGCAGCGCCATCGGCGGCGAGATTTATCCGTTCTGATCTCCGGTTGCGTTAAAACAAAATCCCGGTGCGGCTCGGCTGCAACGGGATTTTTCTTTTGGGCGGCATTTGGCGGCAGGAAATTTGTTGACATGGAAATCAAACGGGCGCGTGTCTGGCAAGAGCCGCTTGAACGCAACAGAGTGGTTGCCCCCTGTCGGCCACGATGTCTGCTCCGTTCCGGCCGGACGCCGGCAGCAGCGGTGCCGGCGCAAAAATCTCTTCCGTGAAATCCATTGACCGCGCCGCCGTGTAGTCATCCACAAAGGCGACGTCCACCGCCTCGAACTGCTCGATCAATTCATCCATCTCGGTCGTCAAAATCGTGTCCGCCACCGCCGCCTCCACGGCGATGCCCTTGGCCACCGAGTTGAAGATGCCGGCGCCCGGCCACAGGCGGATGAGGTTTTCGAGGCACGCGCAGAAATCCGTGAACGCCTCCGCGAACGCCTCCGAACGCTGCCACACCGATGGTTTGGCGTCGCAAACCGCCTTGACCGCCAGATACATTGCCAGCTTGCCGGGAGATGAATTTTCCATGCGCGCAGCATAAACCGCCGGACGCGGATGACCAGCGACGTTCGGGTGAAGAATTCGTGTCAAACGTGTGAAGAACATTTTCACGAAAGGTAAAATTCCGCAGCGGATGCAGTCCGCCCACCTTTCAAAACCGGCACACAGTTTACGGACAAGCGGCGGTTTTTATGTTTCACAATCTTCACCGGGACGAAACGTGAAAGACGCATTGCACCCGCATCCTGTGCGGGTTGATGGCCTTTGAACGACATCTCATCCTACAGGATCTCACCCTTCACCCGTCCGGCGAGTGGACGCCGCCCGCGTCCGGCTGGACCGTCGCGCGCATCGCCGAGGGCGTGGGCTACTGGTTCCAGGGCGGCAACGCCTGCGAATTCAAGGCTGGCGACGGCTTCGTTACGTCGGGCAATGCCAGCTTTGTCCTCCGTGCCAGCCAGCTCGGCCAGCTCAAACTCGAATTTTTCTCCGTCCAGCCGCAGTTCCTCAACGGCGTGCTGACCGTGACCGAAGGGCACCAGCTTTCCCAGGCCGCCAACAATTCCGCCGCGCGGCTGATTGCGTTCACCGCCGCCGATCCGCTCGGGCAGAAATTTGCCCGGCTCGTCGCGAAGTCGCAGCGGGAAAGCCTGCCTGCCCGCTCGGCGCTGTTGCAGCTCTGGGCGCAGGCGGTCGCCGGCACGCTCGCGCAGCCGCTGGAAGCCGCTCATGACCAGAAACTACAGGAGCGGTTCCGGCAGCTCGTCGCGCAGATGCCGGACACGGAGCTGGCCACCCGCTCGCTGACGGAACTCGCGGAGCAGTTGCATTGCAGCGAGCGGCATTTCAGCCGGCTGTTCCGCCAGGAATTCGGCCTGCCGCTGCGCACCCGCCAGACCGAGTTGCGGTTGCTGCGCGCCCGCCAGCTGCTCGCCGACGCCGACGCCAAGATCATCAACGTCGCCTACGACAGCGGCTACCGGCACCTCGGTCTGTTCAACGCCATGTTCAAAAAACGTTTCGGCGTCACGCCCAGCGAATGGCGGCAGCAAAACCTTCCAGCGCCGGCAAAAAATTATTTCAAGCGCGGCGCCACCGCGCTCGTCCTGCTGCTGGCCGCACTGCAGATTTTCCTCGCGCCCGCCGCGCGGGCGGAGGGCTCCAATGCCACGCCGCATTTCAAGGTTGAAAAATACCTCGTCGCCGGAAACACCGTTTTGCCGCCGAACCAAATTGGCGGAATCATGACGAACTCCCCCAATGCTTTCGGCACGAATGTCACCTTCGCCGACATCCGCGCCGCGCTCGGCGACTTGCAGATGGCCTATCGCGAGCGCGGATTTGTGACCGTTTCCGTCAGCCTGCCGCCGCAGAAACTCACCAATGCCACGGTGAAAATCAAAGTCACCGAGGGCCGGCTCGCCGCCATCAACGTCAAGGGCAACAATTATTACAGCACTGAAAACGTGTTGCGCGCGCTGCCGAGCCTGCACACGAACATGCTGTTCAATTCGCACGTCTTCCAGCGCGAGCTGGACACGGCGAACGCGAACCGCAACCGCCAGATTTATCCCGTCATCGGTCCGGGGCTGGAACCCGGCACGAGCGAGCTGACGCTGAAAGTCAAAGACACTTTTCCGTTGCACGCGCGGGTGGAGATCAACAACCAGGCCACGCCGAACACGCCGGATTCGCGCGTTAATTTCAACGCGCAATACGACAATCTGTGGCAGCTCGAACATCAGGTGGGCGTAAGCTATTCGTTCACGCCGGTGAATTACGGCACCGCGAACACCTATTATTTTTCGCCGGTGGATTTGCCGCTCATCGCCAATGAAAGTGCGTATTACCGGCTGCCGCTGGGCAGGGCGAGTTCGGTGCAGCAGCAGATTGACGACAGTGGCGGGCGCTTCGGCTACAATGAAATTACGCATCAGTTCCAGATGCCGCCGCCGTCGGGCCGCCCGGACTTGACGCTTTACGGCAGCCGCGCGACCTCGGACACGGGCATTCAATTGGGGCCGCCGAATATTGTCGGGACGAACTCGCCGTTGCTGGGTCTCGGCCATCGGACCGCCGGCGAGAATGTGACGCTGAACGAGGGGCTGGGGTTTAAGCTGTCACTGCCTTTGCCACAGATTAAGCGGGTGGTCTCCACGCTCACCCTCGGTGCGGATTACAAACGCTATCGGGCGGAGAGCGCCAACGCCGACCTGTTTTATGAATTGATCAACACGACCAACAACGGCTCGGCGCTCAAATTTGGCCAGTTGCTGCAATCCATCCAACAGCCAGTGCGCGCGACGGCGGTGGAATATTTCCCGGTGAATGTAGGCGTCCGCAGCTCGGCCTCGGACAGTTACGGCACCACCTTTTTCAACGCGCAGGCGAATTTCAATGTCGCCACCATCGGCAAAATGTCAGCGGTCGCCTACACCACCAATGCCGCCGACAACTTTGTGACCGTGCAACTGGGCGCGAGCCGCGAGCAGCGGCTTTACAAGGACTGGACGATGCTGCTCCGGGCCGACGGCCAGTGGGCCAGCACGCCGCTGTTCAGCAACGAGCAGTATGCCATGGGCGGCGGCGGCGGCGTGCGCGGCTACACCGACGGCGAAAATTATGGCGACACCGGCTGGCGCGTGATGCTCGAACCGCGCACGCCGCTGGTCAACATCGGCATGGTGGACGGCGACATTCCGTTCTGGGTGCGCGCCTCGGTGTTCATGGACTATGGCGAAACGTATTTGCTGAAAAATGTATCCGCCGCCAGCCAGGACACCGCGCAGTTCTGGGGCTGCGGCGCGAGCCTGACCTGCAACATCGGCAGCCATCTCGACGCCCGGTTGACGGTGGCGTGGCCGCTGCTGGCGTCCGCGCTCACGCCGGCGGACACGTTTCATTTTTACTTCGGCATCGGCGCCCAATTTTGAACGCATGAAAACAAAAACGCTTCCCTTCCGCCGCCGGCTGGCCGCCGGTGTGATGCTTTTCACGTTTGCGTTCCGCGCGCTGGCCAATCCGACCGGGCTGGCCGTTTCCTTTGGCTCGGCCATCGCGCAGCAAACCGGTTCGCAGCTCAACATCACCGCCGGCAACAACGCGGTGCTGAACTGGCAGCGCTTCAACATTGCGGCGGGCGAGACGACCGTTTTCAATCAGCCTTCCGCCACGTCCATCGTCTGGAACCGCATCAACGATCCGAACCCGTCGCAGATTTTCGGCACGATCCAGGCCAACGGCGTCGTGGTGCTGCTCAACAACTCCGGCTTTTATTTCGGGCCGAACTCGTTTGTCAGCGCCGCCGGCCTCGTGGTTTCCACCGCGAACTATGCGCCGCCGCAAAACGCCGGCGGCAGTTGGGAATTCAATGGCCCGCCGCCGCTCGCGAGCATTGTGAATTACGGCCATATTCAAGTGGGCCATGCCGGCAGCGCCTTTCTCATCGCCGACAAGATTGAAAATCACGGCGACATCGAAGCGCCCGGCGGCAGCATCGGTCTGGCGGCGGGACAAACGGTGACGTTGAGCGAACGGCCCGACGGGCGCGGCATGAGCATGAACGTCGTGCTGCCGCAAGGTTCGGTGGACAATTGCGGAAACATCGTCGCTGACGCCGGCACCATTGCGTTGAATGCAAGAGTCGTGAACCAAAACGGCCTCATCCAGGCCAACTCGGTGCAAAATCAAAACGGTGTCATCGAACTGGTCGCGTCCGATTCGCTCAATCTCGGCGCCAGCTCGCAGATTGTCGCGCAGGGCGATGATTCCGTTTCCGGCAGCGCCGGCGGAACGGTCATGCTCAAATCGGAAAACAATTTCAGCGACGCGGTGGGCAGTTCCATTGTGACCGCCGGCGGCGCGAATGGCGGCAATGGCGGCAATGTCGAGGTGAGCGCGCCGAACATTGAGTCGCTGAATTCCAGCATGGATGCCAGCGCGCGGAGCGGTTTCAGTGGCGGCGAATTTTTGCTCGACCCGGCCAACATCGTCCTCGGCATTTCCGGCGCCGGCGTGCCGAACGGATCGGGGACGGTGGCTTACAACAGTGGCTCCGGCACGTTGAACATCAATGTAAACACGGCGTTCAAGAACAAGAATTTTTCGCAGATTTTGTTGCAGGCCACGGGCAACATCACGCTGAACGCCGGCGTAACCTGGAATTTATACACCAGCACCGGCAATGAGACGGCGGGCACGCTGACGCTGGAGGCGGGCGGAAACATTGTTTTTGGAAACGGCTCGCTGCTGACGGATCCGAACGGCTGGCTGGTCAATTTGCTGGCGGGCGTGAGTTTCCCGTCGGGCACGGTGCGGTCGGGCGTGGGCAACATTTATCTGGATGGCGGCACCGGCGGCACCGGCAGTGGTTCCATCCAGTTGGCGCAGGGTTCGGTGAATCTGTCCGCTGGCAACAGCATCCAGCTCGGCAGCGGTTATGTGCGGACGGTGGGCGGCGGCAACATCACGCTCAACGCCGGGAACAGTTTCAGCGACGTTTCCGGCAATGTGGAGACGGGCGGGACTTCGGCCAGTCCCACGGGAGCCGGTGGCAACATCAACATTGCCGCCGCGAGTTTTTCCATCGGCGGGCAGGTTGCGAACTGGGGCACCGGTGGCTTGACCTTGAATTATGGCGGCACCACTTTCAGTCTAGGCTCAATCTATTCACAATTATTTTCCTCCCAGATTACGTTGCAGTCGAAGAATGATATTTTGCTGGATGACAATACGGCCTGGAGTCTTTCCGACAGCACGGGGCTGACCAGCGGACTACTGACGCTGGAGGCCGGCCGGAACATCATTTTTGGCAACACCACTTCGCTGTCTGATTACAACAACTGGTTCATCGCCTTGTTCGCGGGGGTGAGTGACTTCAGCCATCAAACCGTCACGCCCGGCACGGGTTCGATTTATCTCAACGGGTATGATCCGAACAACGCCGGCAACAGTATTTATGACCCCGGCGGACATATCCGGACCAGTTCCGGAAACATCACACTGGTGGCCGGACAGGACATCACGGTTGGTTCAGGGTATGTCATCACCACGGGCGGCGGCGGCATCAACGCTCATGCGCTGTCGGGGAACATTGACACCGGCTCGGATGCGCAGGGCTATCATTTCGAGCTGGGCGCGGCGACCATTGCTTCCGCTTACGACTTGAGCGATGGCCTGGGCGGCATCAGCACGGCGGCGGGCGGCGATGTGAACCTCACGGCGGGCGGCAATGTGACCAGCGTGTTGCCGGCAAACCGAGGGTATTACTTCGACGGGAATTTTGTTTCCGCGCAGAACAGCGATTACATCACGGCGGGTGCCGGCGCCTACGGCCGACAGGCGGGCAACGTCACCATCGTCGCGGGCGGCGATGTGACGGGGAATTATCTCGTGGCCAACGGCACCGGCAGCATTTTCGCCGGCGTGCAGATGGATGCGAACGGCAACCCGATAAAGAATGCGTCCGGCAATTATGTGCTGGGCGCGACCGGCAGCGCGGGCGACAACCAGTTGAGTCCCAACCTGGCTTTGAACCTCATCAGCGGCGGCTGGAATGTCACCGCTGCGCAAAACATCATCCTGCAGGAAGTCCGCAATCCCAATGGCGTTTTCAATATCAGCGGCGCAGCGGGCATGAGGCATTATTTCGACTACGCACCGGGTGATTTCGTGAACCTGTCCGCCGGCAATCTGGTGCAGTTGGGCGCGTCCGCCTCGTCGTTGCCGCGAGTGGATTCGCTTCATGTGCCGGTCATTTATCCCGGCATTCTGAACATCTCGGCGGGCGCGGGCGGCGTGGTGCTGAACGGCGATTCAATTTACAACCGGTTGATTCTTTTCCCCTCGCCGCAGGGCAGCCTGACCATCAATACCACCGGCGGCGGTTCACTGGCCAGCCAGTTGCCGGCTTCCGGTGGCGCGCCCCAGATTTTCAACCTGATCGTTTCTGACAGCGGCAGCAGCCAGTATAGGAACATCTCGAGTTTTGGCTTGAACGACCACGCCAGCACGCCCGTCCATCTCGGCAGTTCCTCGCCGATTGAATTGAACATCTCCGGCGACATGGATCTCACGTTGTTGAGCGCACCCGAGGCGGCGCAGATCAACGTGGTTGGCAATATGAACAACTCCGCGTTTCAAGGCATGAACCTGAACGCCTCGGACATCACCAGCATCACCGTTGGCCAGGCGGCCAGGCAGAACATGGAAAATCAAGGCCTGTTGAATCCAGCGACGGACGGAAATCTGACCGTGGGCGGGGACATCAACAACCGGAGCGCTTTCACTTCCATTGATGTGAGCCAGATTGCCGGCGGGCAAGCCCCCGATCTGTCCTGGCTTTCGCAGGCGCTGAATAACACGGTGGGCGGAACTGGCATTTCGGCAGCGACGTTGAGCACGAGTTTTTATTACAACCTGACAACCAAAATATTGACTTACCAGAACATCCCCGGCATCAGTCTGGCCAGCGTCCTTCAGATTCTGCAAAACCTGACCATCCAAGTCTCTCAAAACGGCGTTCCTCAATGGGCCGACCCGGGAACCGATACCATCCCGCTGACGACGACAGTTCCGGTCATCAACGCCGCGACCGCCCAGGCTTTGCTGGCGGCATATAATTCCCTGGGCGCAATTCCCTCCGGCACGTTGGGCTACACGATTGGCGGCGGCGGAAAATTTGAGATCACCGCCGCGAACATGGATCTCGGCACCACCCCCGGCATCCAGGCCGCCGGCGTCGGTTATTACCGGAACTCCGCCGGCTATCCGCTGGCCAGCTTGTTCACGCAGGGCGCGGACATCCTGGTCAACCTCACCGGCGATCTGACCATGTATTCCAGTTCCATCGCCTCCTTGAACGGCGGCAATATCTACGTCAACGCCGACGGGAATATCAATGTTGGTTCCAGTGATTTTTCCGTCAACACCCTCGGGGCGCGCGGCATTTACACGACCGGCCTGGGAAATGTGGCGGTTTATGCCAACGGCAACATTGATGTGAATGGCTCGCGAATTGCCGCCTATGACGTCCGCCCGGCGGCTGGTTCCGCCACCGTGACGCCGGGCGGTTCGGTGACGGTGGTGTCCCGAAACGGCAACATCAACGCGGGCAATGGCAACTCCGGATTTGTGATTGTCAGCGCCTATGAGGTTGACCCGGTGAGCCACCAGGTTATCGCCCTCTCGCCGACCATTCCGGGCAGCGGGATTTTGGAAACCTCTTACACCCTGTCCGGCAATATTTTGGTGGAGGCTCCCAACGGCACCATCAACGCCGGTGCCGGTGGCATCGTGCAGTTGCTTCTCAACCATCCGGTGCCTTCGGACACAACCCTGTTTGACTTGCCGATCAACCTCGATTCCTTGGCGGAAATTTTCCGGCTGGCACTGAATGGGCAGACGCAATCGGCGCTGGCATTGCAGCGTTCCCTGAATGGCATTTCCGGCAACAGCGCCGTGGATGTCTATGCCGGCTATGAATTGCAAAAGCTCAACGGCAACCTGGCCTTGGTTGACAGTTACGGAAATCCCATCGTCAACGCCAGCAGCCTGTCCGACGGCACCCTGGTAAAAACCTCCGACAACCAGAACATTGATGCCACCGGGTCGGGCGTCATCGGCGCCGGCGCGGTGGACATGAAAGTTTCCGGCGACATCACGGGAAATATTTTTGCCCTGGGCAATGTCAAGCTGGACGCCAACAAAAACATTAATGTCAACATTCTCGGCCTGGGCATGGTCAGCGTGGCCTCGGCCAGCGGCTCAGTTTCCGGAACCATCATTGGCGTCGGCGGTGTCAGCGCCAGCGGCTCTTCCATTGACGCCAATCTGGAATCCAACGGTTCGGTCAGCGGCAATACCAGCGGTGACAAGGGACTGGCGGCAGGCACGGCCGCCAACGCCACCGCCACAGCGGCCTCGGCCAGCGAAGATGCCACCAAGACCGTTGCCAAGTCTGAAAACGGTGACGAAGAGGATTTGAAGAGAAAGAAAAAAGGCATCGCGCTCGCGCAAAAAATCAACCGCGTGACGGTGTTGTTGCCGCCGAAGAATTAATTTAACAAAGCTGCTGAACTAAAAACTGAAAAGTAAAAATTAAAAACTCATGATTACGACCATCCATCCAATTCTGGCAAATGCCGCCGTCTATGCCATCGAGAACGCGACGACGGAGGGCAAGATCACCGTCCTCGTGCTGCTGGTTTTGTCGTTGTTTAGTTGGACCATCATCATCACGAAGTTCCGGCAGTTGACCATCGCGCGGAAGGCGACGAAGAAATTCATGGCCACCTACAGCAGCACGCGCGACCCTCTGGACATCAAGAAGCGCGCCGAGGATTTTGACGGCGCGCCGGCCTACGCGCTTTACGATCGCGGCGCGGAGGAAGTGCTGTATCACCTCAAGAACAATCCGGTGGAGATGAAAGGCACCGTGATGCAGCGCGGTGTGGGCGACGGCAACACCGATCATCTGGCGCGGGCAAACACGACCAAGATCAGCAACTCGGCGTTCGAGGCGGTGAAGGTGGTTTTGGAAGAGGCGGCGGCGGCGCAGGCGATGTCTTTGGAAAAAGGCATGATTGTCTTGTCCACGGCGGTGGCTGGCGGGCCGTTCATCGGTTTGCTGGGAACCGTGTGGGGAGTGATGTCCACGTTTGCGGGTATTGCCGAGTCGAACTCCGCCAGCCTCACGGCGATGGCGCCGGGCGTGGCTGCGGCGCTGGTCGCCACGGTCACCGGCCTGCTCGTGGCGATTCCGGCGATGTTCGGCTACAACTTCATGGTGACGACCATCCGGCACATCACGCAGGAATTGGACGGCTTTGCCACGCGTTACGCCAACCAGATTGAGCACGCCTACGTGGACAACCGCGACATTGAGGACAAGATCGCCGGCGCCTTGAAACGCCATGAACAGTCCGCTCCCGCGCAATTCTGAAACGAGGAATCGTTCCATGAAAAAGTGTTCGCACAGCGCGCACGAGTCGCTGACGGAGTTGAACATCACGCCGATGCTGGACCTGGCGTTTGTGTTGCTGGTGATTTTCATCATCTCGACCATCCCGCCGGTGAAGGACATGGACTTGAAGCTGCCGACGGCGTCCAAGCACCAGAAAGACCCGCCGCACAAGGCGAAATATATTTCGGTGCAGGCGGATGGCAAACTGTTCATCGACCGGGAACCGGTGAAGCTGGACGATTTGCTCGGCACACTGATCAACCTGCGGACGGAACTCCTGCAGTCGCCGGACAAAGCCGACTTGAACATCATCGTTCGTGGTGATGGGAAAACGAAATACAAACAGATCCGCGCCGTGCTGGACCTCTGTCAGCAGGCGAATATTGTGAAAGTAGATCTGGCCACAGAAGTGAACAAATGATCCCGCAATCCAAGCCCAAGAAACCGAAAAACTCGTCGAAGGCGAACCTCGTCATCTCGATGGTTTTTCACGCCATCCTGATCGGTTGCGCGTTTTACTTCGCGGCGCGAACAGGGATGTTGGGAGAAAAAATCAAGAGCATTACCGTCACCAAGGAAGAAAGGCCGAAGGACAAGCCGAAAGAGCCGGAGAAAAAGCCCGAGCCGCCGAAGGAAATGCCGAAGGTGGAAACGCCCAAAACTGTGGAAGCGCCAAAAACCGCCGCGCCGCCCACCGTGGCCCCGCCGGTGGTCGCTCCGCCGGCGGCCGAGGCGCCGACCCTTGAATTCAGTGATGGAGCCAAGCCGGTGAACGAAGAAAGTGATCCCGTGCAGCTTTACAAGGGCTACATGGAATATACGCTGCGTCAGAAATGGAACCGGCCGGAGAACCTGCCCGATGACAATTACGTCGCGGAGGTGGCCGTGAACGTGGACAAGGAAGGAAACATCAGCCATCCGAACTGGTTGAAAGGCTCCGGCGACGCGAAGTGGGATCAGGCCGTGAAGGACGTGTTCAAGGTGGTGTCGAACATTAAACGCCGGCCGCCGCCGAATTTTCCACCGGTGGTGACCATTCGCTTTGACGTGCTGGAGGAAACCGAACCGGTAATAATGCAATGAGCTTGAAGAAAACATCGAAACGCGGCCACAGCACGATGAACGAGTTGAACATCACGCCGCTGCTGGACTTGGTGTTCGTGCTGCTGGTGATTTTCATCATCACCACGCCGCAACTGGTGAACAATCTGGAGATCAACCTGCCGTCAGCCAAGCCGCCGCAGGCGGACAATAAGCCGAAACCCAAGCCGGGCCGCATCGTGGTCAACGCTACTGGCCAGATCAAACTCAACGACGAAGTGGTGACGGTTCCGCAGTTGAAGGATAAGCTCCAGCAATTCAAGACGGACAATCCCGATTTCGGTGTCGTGCTCAAAGGCGACGACGAGGTGGATTACCAGGTCATGGTCAACGTCATGGACACCCTCCGCCAGCTCGACATCACCAAAATGGGGCTCGCCACCGACTGACGAATGAAAAATATTCTTCCCCTGCTGGCCGTCGCGCTGCTCGTCGGTTGCGCCACGCAAGAGACCATTCCCCTGAATGACGAGGCGCAGATTGCCCGGCTGGAACTAGGCGCGGCTCCGGCGCCGCCGGTCAAGGCCGGGCTGCAACCGGAAGATCTGGAAAAAATCGAGCTGGAAATTTTCACCTGGCTGCTGCAACGTCCCCTCGGCGATGACAGCGCCTATTCGGCCATATTCCTTCCGGCCGACGAGGCGGCCACGGCGTTGCTGATGAAACAATTTCCCGCCCACGTCCCGCCGGTCAAGCAGTTGTGGCATCTGGAAACCCGCCCGGGCCAGTCGCCGCTGGACAAGGACACAGGCCGTCCCGCCATCATCTTGAGCGTGGATGCGCTGGAGCCGGAGAACGGCGTGGTCATGGCCGTCGGCAAATGGTTCGCCGGCACAGCCGCCGCCGGATTCCACACGTTTGAGTTGAAGAAGAGCGAAGGCGGTTGGCGGATTCAAACCGTGAAGTAAATTTTCAGATTCCCACGCCATTCTCTCGGCAGATTTGGGAATAAATTTCCGCCAGCGGCTTCGGCGAGCGCGGCAGTTTTTCATCCGCAAAATCCACCGCCAGCAGCCCGAACTTTTTCGTGTAGCCGAACTGCCACTCGAAATTGTCCAGCAGCGACCAGTAGAAAAATCCGCGCACGTCCACGCCGCCGGCCATCGCGCCGTGCAGCGCGGCGAGGTTTTCGCGCAGGTCTCGCTCGCGGAATTTTTCGTCGTGCGAGGCCGCGCCGTGTTCGGTGATGTAGATCGGCAGCCGGAATTTCCGGTGGAGATAGGTCAGGATTTTCACCATGCCCGCCGGATAACGCTCCACCATGTCGTCGCAAACAAAGCCGAAATCTTTCAGCGTTTTCACCGGCGTGCCGCTCGCGGGAATCATCGCGCGGAAATGATGGAACCGCACGCGACCATAATAATTCAGCCCGATGAACGTCGAAGCCCGCCGCCGCCCGCCGCCGAGAAACGCGTCCAGCACGAATTTGTTGAACGTGTAATGGCAGGCCAGCGCCGTCGTGCGATCCCACGGCGAAAATCTTTTGTAGGCGTGAAAAAAGGTCCAGTTCTTGGCGATGCCGACCTCCGGTTTGCGATTCGCATTGCCCTCACGCTGGATGATCTGGCTGGCCTCGACGTGCGCGCGCGCCATGTGCGAAATCACTTTGCGAAACTCGCCCAGCTTCCATTTTCGTTGCGGCGGAAAACCGCCGAGCAGATAGGCCACGCAGGCGTAAGTGTCCGGCTCGTTGAATGTGTTCCACAAATAAACGCGGTCTTTCAGCGCGGCGACGAGTTGGCGGACGAAATCCACAAACGCCGGAATGGTCGCCGCGTTCGTCCAACCGCCAGCGGCGTTGATCCACGTCGGATTGGAAAAATGATGCAGCACCACCATCGGCGTGATGCCTTTCGCCTTGAGGCAATCCAAAAGATGAACGTAGCGCGCCAGCTCGTTTTGGTTCAGCGGCGCGAACGGCGCGGATTGCAGCCGCGACCATTCGATGCCAAAGCGGTAAGCGTTGGTGCCGAGCCGTGACATCCATTCCACGTCTTCGGGATAGCGGTGATAATGGTCACACGCGATGCGGCAATTGCCGCCGTCCTGCGCCGTAAAATCTGTCCACTCGTTTTCGATGTGGCCTTCCACCTGCGTCGGCGACGTGGCGGTGCCCCAGAGAAAACCGGACGGGAACTTCAGGAGGTTCTCGCTGCTCATCGCGCGGATTTTACGGCGAGTTCGATGGCGGCAAATAATTTTTCCGGCGCGCCATTCACCCAGTTGCGAAATTTTTCCACTGGCAGGCGGTCCGGGAGTTCAGCCAGGCGATCCAAGTTGAAACTCTTTTCCGCGAGGCCGATGCCAAACTGCTGCGCGTCGAGCGCGTTGACCTGCTGCTCGACGTGATTTTCCACCGGCACCAGAAACAGCGGCTTGCCCAGCCACGCGGCCTCGCTCACCAATTCAAACCCGGCGGTGCAGACGACATGGCGGCACTCGGCCATCATCGTCAGGAATTTCTCGCCGTCGAGCTTGTGCAAGGTGAGTGACGGCGAATGTTGGAATTCCACCGGTGCGCCGGGCTTGTCGTAAAAACAATGCAGCTTGGTCTGCGGATTCTTCGCGCTCCAGGCGATGATTTGCTCGGCGTAACCGTGGTTGAGCAAATACACCAGCACAAAGCCGCCATTGGGATTTGATTTCAGTTGGAAAAGTTGTTTCCGCAAAATCGGCGGGCCGACCACAATTCCTTTCTCCGGCAGATCCGGCGCGTCATAAAGCGAGAGTGCCAGCTTGGTGGCCCGCGCGCCAAGGAGGCGCGTGTAAATTTTCATGCTCAACAACTGCTTCCACAACTGCGGCGCGTGGACATAGCCAGGATGCTGGAACATGAATTGATGGCCGAGGGCGACGACCGGCGGACGTTTCCGGCGCGTGATGGCGTAGAACGCGGCCATCGGCTCGAAGAAATTTATGATTACCTCCGGCTGCGTTTCGTGGACGATTTCATCGAGCTGGCGCAGGATGCGAAAGTATTTCGGCAGCTTGCCGAAGACGCCGAGCAGCGTCGCGGTGTTGCTGACCGAGCGGCTGTTTTTATATTTGAACTCCAGCGTCGGCAGTTGCCGGACGGGTATCTTCATCGCCGATTCGAAGTAGGCCGGCATCGGCCGTTGCAAACTCACGCCGAGCGTGACGGCGACGATTTGATGGCCCGCCGCCTCGGCCATTTCCCTCACGGCCATTGCCTGGGTCATGTGACCCCGCCCTTCGCCCAGCACGCAGAACATCATTTTCATGGAAATGGATGAGTTTGATCTTGCCGTCGAAATCTTCAATCAAAGCCGTGCAACTTTCAACCCAATCCCCACAGTTCAGGTATTGCACGCCGTCGATCGTCTTCATCTCGGCCCGGTGGATGTGGCCGCAGATGACTCCGTCCGTTTGATGGCTACGCGCCATGGAGGCCAGCGTCCCCTCGTATTCCGTGACGTATTTGACCGCCGACTTGGCCTTCGATTTCAGATACGCCGCCAGCGACCAGTAGCCGAAACCCAGCGCCCGCCGCAGCCGGTTGAAATACAGGTTGAAGTCGAGAATCCAGTTGTAAAGGTGCGAGCCCAGCTTTTCAAGCAGGTGATTGAAATGCGTCAGGCCGTCCGCCTGGTGGCCGTGGATGACCAGATACTTTTTTCCGTCGGCGGCCGTGTGGATCGCCTGCCGCGCCATCGTCACATTGCCAAAGCGCGTCCCGACGAACTGCTCCATGAATTCGTCGTGATTGCCACTGATGTAGATGACCTTTGTTTGTTTGCGGCTTTTGCGGAGCAGTTTTTGGATGAGCACGTTGTAATCATCGCGCCAATACCAGCGGAACTTCAGTTCCCATCCGTCAATGAAATCGCCGACCAGGTAGAGATATTTGCAGTCCACGACACGCAAGAAGTCCAGCAACTCCGCGACGCGGGCGTGCTTCGTGCCGAGATGGATGTCCGAAATCCAGACCGAGCGGCAGACAATCGGCTCGCTTGCATTCAAATCCAAAGGTGACTGGTCAGGGTTCATAACTTTTTGACCCTCTCACTTTGCCTGATATCAAAGGGCGGCGGCAACCCGCGAATGCATCCGTCACCCAATCTTTACCGTGGCGTAACCGGATTGAAACATTTCCCGGCCCTTTTCAGTTTTGCTGGGTGACAATTCCCGGCGGCAGCAGCTCGGCGATGCGTTGTTCCAGCCGGTTCAAGTCCAGCGGTTTCGTGAAAAAATGCTGCGCCTTCATGGCCGTGGTGCGTCTGGTCACCTCGCTGCTGAACGCGCTCATGAATATAATCGGGATGTTCTTCGTGGCGGGCTGGCGGCGGAGAATGTCGCAGACCGATAGCCCGTCCAGATCGGGTAGCATGATATTCAGCAGGATCAAATCCGGCTTGAACTCGCGGGCGCGGGTCAGGGCCTGGATTCCGTCGCTCGCCACCAGCAGCTGGCACCCCAGTCCGGCGAGGCGGTATTTCAACAGCTCAATGAAATCACCTTCGTCGTCCACAATGAGAATGCTTGGTTGCATGGTGGAACCTTAGCGGAAACCGTGGCCGGCCCAAGGTCGCGCCGGTTACAACCAGGTTACATAATGGAAACAAAAATGCCCACCCACCCTGTAGAAACCTGTCTGGGCGATTGACCAATCCATGTTTTTGGCGTTGGCACTTTGCGGGGTGAGCGTTGTCCCGCCTCGCCGCGCCCCGCCAGTAAACGGAACCAACCATCGTCCATCGTAACCCCTGTCTCAACCTAACAGGCATGCCGTGTCCGCATAACACCGGGCGACCTGTTTCATGGAAGGCCTTCGGTCCCGCTTTTTCTCAAGGCACGCCATGATTGTGACGGAGGTGTTCCGCAGGACAGCAATCCCCAATCGAAGGGGCGAAGGCGGCGTCACTTCCCGAATCTGTTTCTCGATCATGGCAGGTTCGCCTTCAAACGGATGTTTTCCGGTATAGCAATAATAGGCCAGGACCCCAAAGGCGAAGACATCACTTTCAAAACCATGCGTGTAGTCTCCATCCCACTTCTCTGGCGCCATATACTTGGCCGTCCCCACCGGATTGTGCTTCTGGTCGGCAATAAAGGGCGGCAAACAGCCTTCGAAATAGGAGTGTGAAAAATCTATCAGGATGGATTCGCTCGGAAAGGCGGTCGGCACTAGCACATTCATGCTCTTCAAGTCATTATGGACGATCGGTCGGCCGCAAAGAATACCCGCGTGCATATCCGCCACCGTCTCCGCCACGCTTTGCAGGATCTTATGGGTCCGGCCAGGGTCTTTGAGCGTGACACCCCCCTTCACCAGATCAGACAGAGTCGTGCCCTCAACAAATTCCAGAAAAAGCCGATGTGACGATGCATCATACGCCAGCTTTTGCCTGATTCGGGGGTGCGTTATCTCATCCAGCATATGGGCTTCATTCGCGATAAATATCTCATTCCAGAATTGCGCAGGTTCCTTAAGCAGCGCCGGATAGGGATTTCTGGCAAACTCCACTTTGGCGAGCTTTGATACCCCCGCCTCTACCTTGAACGGTTCTTGTTTATGGATGTCTGGTATTTTCATCATGCCCTCTTTTTATGGAATTTCCTTTTCAGCGCTTTTGCGTGACACGGCGCGGGTCAGGAAGAATTGCTTTTCGGCTTCACTCATCTCCCGCAGAGCAGTGTCAGAAAGGTTTTTCACGGTCAAGTGGCGATTTAAGCCATTTCCTCGCGGCCATTGCTCGCGAACCTTCCAGCGTGGCCAAACTCAACGAGCGCCGCTTCCAGTTCCTCATCCAGCAAAATCCGTTCTTTGCCACGCATGTGATGAATGTTCGCGCGGACCGCCTTCGTCACCTGAACCAATTGCTGGCGCAAACCAAGCTGATTTGAACCCCAGATGCCGGGTTGTAACCCGCCGCGCATGGATGTGAATGGTTTCTGCCGTTCGGCGACCGATTTGCAATTGCCAGCCAACCTGTTCCTCATTTGCTGATCTTATCAAATGGCCGTGACGCAAGTTCCATCCGGGGATATTTTTCCGCCGCCTTGACCGCTGGTTTGGGTGTCGTGAGGGCGATGAAATCCATCTGGCTGCGGCGGATGGGTGCCCCGGCGGGACGCTTGACCCGACGATAAATCCCGTCCGACCCCAGCACCCGCGCCTTGGTGTTGTCGGCCAGGGTGACCCCGAGAATTTCGCGGATGATGCGGTCGCACAGGATGCCATTCTCAATCGGGAACATGACCTCGATGCGGCGAAAAAGGTTCCGTGGCATCCAGTCCGCGCTTCCGACGAATAACTCAGGTTGGCACGCGTTTTCAAAATAGCAGACCCGGCTGTGTTCCAGAAACCGGTCCACAATGCTCCGCACGGTGATGTTCTCGCTCAACCGGGGCACGCCGGGTCGCAGACAGCAGATGCCTCTCACGACCAGGTCAATTTTCACTCCCGCCTGTGACGCCGCGTAAAGCGCCTCAATGAGCTGCGGTTCCACCAGTGAATTGAACTTGGCGATGATCCGGGTAGGCAGGCCGCGCTGGGCGTTCATCGTCTCGCGGGCGATCAGTTGGAGCAGCTTGGCCAGCAAATCAAACGGGGCCACGATGAGCTTGTTCATGCTCTGAAACTGGCAGATGCCGGTCAGGAGATTGAACAGGTTCGTCGCATCTTCCCCGAACTCGGGGCGGCAGGTCAGCAGGCTGAAGTCCGTGTAAAGCTTGGCCGTGGTGGGATTGTAGTTTCCCGTGGCCAGATGGACGTAGCGCCGGATTTGGTGGCCTTCGCGGCGCACCACCAAGGCGCACTTCGCATGGATCTTGTAGCCCACCAGTCCATAGACCACCTGCACGCCATTCTCTTCCAGCTTGCGCGCCCATTCGATGTTGTTCGCTTCGTCGAACCGGGCGCGAAGCTCCACCACCACCGTCACTTGCTTGCCGTGGTTCAGCGCGTTCATGAGCGCGCCCACAATGCGCGAGTCGCCGCCCGTGCGGTAAAGCGTCATCTTGATGGCCAGCACATCCGGGTCGGTGGCCGAGGTTTCCAGAAAGCCGATGACGCTGGAATAATTCTCGTAGGGATGGTGCAGCAGCACGTCTCGTTCGCGGATGGCGACAAACACGTCCGGGTGGTCGCGTAACCGGGTCGCCACCGGTGCCAGAAAAGGCGGGTCGCGCAACTCCGGCATGTGGTCGCCTTGATACAACGCCATCAGCCGGGTTGGGTTGAGCGGACCATCAATGAGATAGAGATCGTCCTCCGTGAGCCGCAGGGTTTTCAGCAACGCTTCCCGGATTTGCTTCGGACAGTCCGGCGCCATCTCCAAGCGCACGGCGTCGCCCCGGCGGCGTTTATGAAGTTCTTCCTCCACCGCCTGGAGCAGGTTGGGCGTGTCCTCCTCATCCACATAAAGTTCGCTGTTGCGGGTGACCCGGAAAGGCCAGTGGCCCAGAATTTTTGTGCCCGGAAAAAGATCGGGGAAAAAATGTCCGATCAGTTGGCCCAAAAATACGTAATCGTGCTGTCCGTCGCCGTGCGGCAGCCGGAGGAGGCGGGGCAGGATGGCCGGGCATTGCATCACGGCCAGATGCTTGAGCGAAACGCCCTCTTTGGCGATTTCCAGCCGCACCATGAAGTTGAGGGATTTGTTCAGCAGTTGGGGAAACGGGTGGGCCGGGTCAATGGCCAGCGGCGTGAGCACCGGACGAACCTCCTTGTGGTAAAACTCCTCCAGCCAGCTGATATCCGCGCCCTGGAGTTCGCCGAATTCCAGCAGACGGATGCCCTGGCGGACGAGTGCGGGCTGCAGATCCGTTCGCCAGCACGCATACTGGTCGTCCACCATTTTGCGGACGCGCCGGGTGATGGCCTGGAAGATTTCCGTGACCGTGAGGCCGTCCACGCTGCGCCCGACCTTGCCGCTTTCAATCTGTTGTTTCAAGCCCGCCACCCGCACCTCGAAAAATTCATCCAGGTTGGAACTGACGATGGTGAAAAACTTGAGCCGTTCCAGCAGCGGATTGTCGGTGTCGAGCGCCTCATCCAGCACGCGCTGGTTGAACGCCAGCCAGCTTAAATCACGATTATTGTAATGGGGCAAACTGGGGTTGGCTCTGTTCTGGCACATGTGGTTTTGTGTCTTATCGTGCCGGTTATTCCACGAAGCGGTAGCCCACGCCGCGCACCGTATCCAAATGCTTCGCCGCCGCGCCGATTTTCTCCCGCAGCCGGCGCATGTGCGTGTCCACCGTGCGCGTGTCAATCAGGCTGTCGTATTCCCACACGTCCCGCAGCAGTTGGTCGCGCGATTGCACCCGGCCGGCGTGCTGCGCCAACGTGACCAGCAGTTTGAATTCGGTGGCGGTCAGGTCAAAGGGCTTGTTCTTCCAGCTCGCGAAGTGGCGCGGCAGGTCAATCAGCAGGTCGCCAAAGCGCAGTTGTTCCTTCGGCTTTTCCTCGGTTTGGGAGCGAACGAGGATTTTTTTGATGCGCAGCAGCAGTTCGCGCGGGCTGAACGGCTTGGTCAGGTAATCATCCGCGCCGAGTTCCAAGCCGAGCACGCGATCCATCTCCGCCGCCTTGGCCGTGACCATGATGATCGGCACCCGGGCCGTGGCCGCGTCGAGGCGCAGCGTCTTGCAGATTTCGAAACCGTCCATCTCCGGCAGCATTACATCCAGCACGATCAGGTCGGGCGACTGGCTGCGCGCTTTTTTCAGCGCCTCCACGCCGTCCGCCGCCGTGATGACGGCGTAGCCGGCCTGTTTGAGATTAAACTCGACCAGTTCCACCGCCTCCGGCTCGTCATCCACCACTAAAATGCGCGGTTTCACACTGCCAGCATGTCACGCCATAAATCAACCCACAATTTCATTCCGGTTACAAACGCGTGACAATTGGGTGGCAAAACCAAGTCGAACCTTCATTGTGCGCCAGCGTGGCCAATGCGCCCCTTTCCACCACGCAAGTTTCCGCAAATTCGCGCGGTTTTCAAATATCGCCACCGGCCTGAACCCGACCGGTGAAAAGACGCTGGTCATCTGGCGCAACGTGGCCGAGAAATCCAACGCCGACCTCGACGCCTTTTTCCAGAAACAAGGCTACAACACCAAGGACATGGAGTTCGCCGTCATCTACGTCAACGGCGACAACAACCTGGAAAACCTCAAGCGCGCCGATGAGACGTGGAAGGTGCGGCGCACCGAGGACGAGTTCAAGCGGCTAATGTTTGACGTGCAGGATGTGTGAGCGGGGGAGCGCGGCGCTGCCGCGCCTGCCATCACCGGGATGGCTTAATCACGGGCGGTTTGCTTGGCCACCGATTGCCAGTCGAGGTCATGCACAAGGCCATGCTTCCCCACCGCCGCACTTTCCCGGTCTTTGTCCGCAAGGTGCTCGGATGCAAACCGCAAACCAGATTTTCCCCTCTCACGCTCAAGCAGGTCGAACAGCTTCAAATCGAACTTGTCCGCATGAAAAAGTTTGACCTGTCCGACCGCAAGCATAATAACGAGTTACAATACTATCGTGGTCAGATGCGACAACTCGTCCGCGCAGCTCTGAAATTTCAACAGCCCATCGCGATGTAGTTCTGGCAATTTCCCACTTCGCAGAAACATCCCCCCATCAATTCCCCCTGTTAGCGCCGGCCCGCCCTTCAATCCGCCCAGCCGCCCCAGCGCCACCGCCGCCGAACTCTTTTTCGTTTTGTTTGACATCCCGCAGCCACCCGCAGCCAGTGCAGGAACCTTAACATTAAGTCCAAATCGTTATATGGATATTAGGATATTGAGGGAGTGGTTGCTGCGGTAGCTGCGGGTTGCTGCGAATGCCGCCAGATTTTCTCCCGCAAAGTTTTGCCCCCCTTCGCCAAGACTTCCCATTTTCAATTCCCCCGTGCCGGACTCCGCCTTGAAACCGTGAAGACTTGGCTCGCCCATCGGCGCTCACTTGTGAAGTTATTTTCGCACCGCTCCGCTTTCGCTTCATAACTCCACAAGAGAGCCACCCGAACCGTTCCAGAAAAGGGCGCGAGGCTTCGCCCGCCCGAGGCAAAGCAATAGGGCGCGATGCTCCGCATATCGCCCCGGAATAGCATTAGGCCGCGAGGCTTCGCCACGTCCAGGACAGCGGCAATAGCGGCACGGTAGTCGGCGTCATTGTGTGGGTTTGGCGCGGCACTGGACTGGCCGCCGTGGCGATTGGCGGAAGCATTTCGCTGGCGCTCTGTGCGGCCTGTTTCTTCGGGCTGACCGTTCCCTCGCTGCTGCACGCCTTCAAGCTCGACCCCAAGATTGCAGCCGGGCCGCTCACGCTGGCGCTGACGGACATCTTCACGCTGCTGTTCTATTTCACGCTGGCGGCGGTGCTGCTTTGAGCCGGTCGCGCTGGCAAACCAAACCCGCCGGAAGCGAGTGCGGCCCCAAACCGCATGGGAGCCAGCCGGTTGCCATATTCCCAACCTTATTTCTATCCCGCTTATGCTTGGTTTCCGCCGGTGTCATTTTCCTTTGGGTGGGGCGGCTGTTGGCACGGCGGCTGGCACTACTAAATAAATGTCGGACTGGCGGGTCAGGGGCCATTCTGCGCAGGAAAACCACGGAAACTGGCGATAGCGGCGTGACGTTCCGCCTACGTCGGCATGATGTTGCTAGTCACACTCGCACTTGCCCGGCGTTCACTCGCAGTTCACATTGCGACTGTGCAACCGTCACCCCAGCCGCACCCGCCGCCGGGCGTCCGACAAATCCCCGCACTCACCCGTCGTCAGGCGATGGATTGGAGCCTCGTCCTTGCCAGTCAGGGAATCGAACACATCATTGACCGGGACGAAGCCACCGGCTGGACGCTGTCCGTTGCGGAAGTTGACTACGACAAAGCGCTCACCCAAATCCGCCAATACCGCTTGGAAAACCGACGCTGGCGGTGGCGACGACCGGTCTTCCAACCGGGTGTGTTCTTTGACTGGAGCTGCTTCGCTTGGATCTTGCTGAACATTTTCTTTTATTGGTGGAGCGAAGCCCGCGCCGATCTGCGGACAACGGGCATGATGGATGGAGCCGCGCTGGCGCACGGCGAATGGTGGCGCTTATTCACCGCCACGTGGTTGCACGCCGACCTCGCGCATCTGGCGATGAACATGGTGTTCGGATTCTTGTTTCTAGGGCTGGTCATGGGCCGTTACGGTCCGGGGGTGGGGTTGTTCGTCGCTTATCTTGCGGGGGTGGGCGGCAACCTCGCCACATGGTTGGTTTATGGTGAAAACCATCGCGGCCTTGGGGCTTCAGGCGTGGTGATGGGCGCGCTGGGTTTGTTCACCGTCCAGTCGGTGTTACTTCTGAAATGGCGAGATGCCAACACCTTCAGACTTTTTGCCAGCGGCCTTTTCGCCGGTGTGCTTTTGTTCGTGTTTCTGGGTGTGAATCCAGAGACAGACGTGGTCGCCCACCTCGGCGGGTTCATCACCGGCCTGCTCCTCGGTTCGCTTTTGGCTCGCGCGCCCCGTCTCACCCACCTGTCACGGGTCAACCTTGCCACCGGGATTCTGTTTGCAGCCCTCGTCATTCTGCCTTGGCTGCGTGCATTGGCATGAACCG
>OCZT010001277.1_pt1 | contig 26009 bp, 23 predicted proteins | sample 1539031 | NCBI WGS metagenome assembly OCZT01 (sample SAMEA3539308, study PRJEB22396) | soil metagenome | biome: tundra; feature: field; material: soil | place: USA | collected 2010-05 | depth 0.15 m | reverse complement strand
GGCGCGCCCGCGCCGGAGTGTCGAGGCCGGCCCGCCGACACGGCGGCCGGGCGGCGGCTCAGGTCGCGGCCACCGCGGGCTCTCTCAGGCTCAGCTCGAGGCTGAGTCAGGCTCGGCGGAGAGCTCGAGCTGATCGCTGGCGAAGCGCACGCCGACGGGCTCGAGGATCACCTGCCGCGGTCCCTCCTCCACGCATCCCGCGACGATCGCCGCCAGCCCCAGCGCCGCAGCCGCGCGCACGATCCGCTCGCCCTCGCCGGCGCCGCAGTAGAGCGCGTACCCCGAGCCCATGTTGAACGTCGAGTACGCGGCGCTCGCATCCAGGCGCGCCTCGGCGACGAGGAACTCCAGGACGGCGGGAACCGCGGGCAGGCGCTCGATCCGGTAGGTCAGCGGTCGCGGCGGGCGCATCAGCTTCAGCAGGCCGTGGCCGGTGACATGGCTGATGTAGGTGAGGTCCACGCCGTCCTGCAGCAGGGCGGCGAGCAGCGGCACGTACATCACCGACGGCTCGAGCAGCGACTCTCCGAAGCTCCGGCCGTCGGGGAGCAGCGTGGCGTATCCGTCCTGCAGGCGGCCCGCGACGAGGCGCGCGAGCGAGGCGCCGTTGGCGTGCAGTCCGCTGGAGGCGACGAGCACGATCTCATCGCCCGGTGCCAGGCGCTCCCCGAGGATCGCGGCGCGGCCCGCGGGAACGGCTCCGACGGCGGCGCCCGCGAGCTCGATCTCGCGCTCGTCGAGCAGCCCCGGCAGCGACGGCGACTCCCCGCCGCCCCATGCGCAGCCGGCGTCCACGCATGCCCTTCGCCATCCCTCCAGCAGCGCGGCCGCGCGCTCGGGCTCCAGGTACCACTCCGAGGCGCCCGTGGCGAAGTAGGCGTTGACGACGAGCGGCAGCGCGCCCACGCAGCAGAGATCGTTGAGGATCGCTGCGACCGTGTCATAGGCGACGTCCCCGAAGCGGTTGATTCCCTGGCCCTCGAGCACGTGGCGGGCGACGATCGACTTCGTGCCCAGGCCCTCGACCACGAACGCGAACGTCTGCGCGCCGAGCTCGAACACGAACGCGGGCTCGCCGCGGGAGGCATCGACTGCGCGGCCGCCGCGCGCCTGCAGGAGCGCCGAGGTCGACAGGGCCTTCGCCATCGCCGTGCGCTTGCCCGCGTCGAGCGCGTCATAGTCCACACCCGCCGCGCGGTAGCTGGCGCCCTGTTGGCTCATCGGGGATGATCCTAAGCCCATTGCCGTCACCGAGGAGATCCCGATGGACTTCGAGCCGAGCCAACGCTGTTCCGACTTCAAGGAGCGCCTCACCGCTTTCATGGACGAGCACGTCTATCCCGCGGAGCCCATCTACCAGGAGGAGATGATCGAGTCGGGCAACCCGCATCACCAGCCCGCGGTGATGGAGGAACTGAAGGTCAGCGCGCGCGAGGCCGGCCTGTGGAACATGTTCCTTCCGGATGAGGAGCACGGGGCTGGGCTCTCGAACACCGACTACGCGCCGCTGGCGGAGATCCTCGGGCACTCGCCGATCGCCTCGGAGGCGTGCAACTGCTCGGCTCCCGACACGGGCAACATGGAGGTGCTCCACCAGTTCGCCACCCCCGAGCAGAAGGACCGCTGGCTGCGACCGCTGCTCGAGGGCGAGATCCGCTCCGCGTTCGCCATGACCGAGCCCGATGTGGCGAGCTCGGACGCCACGAACATCGCCCTGCGGATCGAGCGCGACGGCGAGGACTACGTGCTCAACGGCCGCAAGTGGTGGACCTCAAACGCGCTGCACCCGCACTGCCGGATCATGATCGTGATGGGCAAGACCCAGACGGACGGCCCCATCCACAAGCAGCAGAGCATGATCCTGGTCCCGATCGAGACCCCCGGCGTGAACGTCCTGCGCAACCTCTCGGTGTTCGGCTACCAGGACCAGGAGGGCCACGCCGAAGTCGACTTCAGGGACGTTCGCGTTCCAGCCTCCAACCTGATCGCGGGCGAGGGCGACGGCTTCATGATCGCCCAGGCGCGCCTGGGCCCCGGGCGCATCCACCACTGCATGCGCGCGATCGGCGCGGCCGAGCGCGCCCTCGAAGCGATGTGCGCGCGAGCCGTCTCGCGCGTCACCTTCGGCCAGCCGCTGGCCACGCGGGGAAACATCCAGGACTGGATCGCCGAGTCGCGCATCGAAATCGAGATGGCCCGCCTGCTCACGCTGAAGGCGGCCTGGTTGATGGACACCGTCGGCAACCGCCATGCTCGCACCGAGATCTCGGCGATCAAGGTGGCCGCTCCGAACGTCGCCCTGAGGGTCCTCGACCGCGCGATCCAGATCTATGGCGGCGGAGGCGTCTCGGACGACTTCGGCCTCGCACACGCCTACGCGCACCTGCGCACCCTGCGGCTCGCCGACGGGCCCGACGAGGTCCACAAGCTCTCGATCGCCCGCCGCGAGCTCGCGCCCTACATCCCGCGCGAGGGCTAGGGTGGCGCGTCGCCCGCGAGGCCCTTCCGGCCTGTGGGTGCAAAGGGGGTGATGCTGGGTTAGGTGTAACCTCCTATGATGATCCCTCTCCGCACCCATGCCCGCGCACTGCTCGCAGGCGCCCTCATCTCAGCTTGCGCCGCCTGCGCGGCGCTCTTCGCCCTCGCGCCGGCCGCCCACGCCGCCTTCGGCGTGACCGAACCCAACTTCGAAGCGGACACCTGCAACGTGGCCACGTGCACGTATGCGGGTCCGAAAGGGGACTTCTACACACAGGCCGCGGGCCATCCCCCAGCCGGGATCACCGGGTTCGAACTGAACCACAAGGGAGCAGAACCCGAAGGCGCCCCGCTGAAGCGGATCCGCGTGGACGTCCCTCCCGGGTTGGCCGCCAACCCGGAGGCGCTCGAAAAGTGCCCGGTTGCCGAATTCGAAGCGGGCAAATGCGCGGTGACCCACCCCGGCTCGCGCGTCGGGACGAACAAGCTCGTGGCATTCGTGCCGTCGCTCGGCACCGACACCCCCGAAACGGAAGCGCCGGTCTTCAACCTCGCCCAGCCGGCGGGCCTACCGCTCGTATTCGGGATCGAAGTCGCCCTCCTCCACGAGTACATCCTCCTCAAGGGCCATGTTGAATTCAACAGCGACTACCACGAGTACTTCGAAATCGAAGTCCCCAAAGAAGGGGAACTCACCCTCGGGATCAAGATCCCCATCAGCGTCCTGAAGTCGAAGCTGATCTTCGAAGGCAGGGCCGGCAAAGGCAACTTCCTGACGCTGTCCACGACCTGCTCCCCCACCACCACCTCTCACCTCGAAGTCGAATCGTATTCGGGTGAGACGTCCACGACCCCGACGACACCGCCGGCCGGCGTCGATGGCTGCGACAAAGTGCCCTTCAGCCCGACGAGCGACGTGAAACCGGAAACGACGATGTCCGACCAGCCCGACGGCGGCACGACCGAGATCAAGGTGCCCCAGCAGGAAGGCGCTTCGGAAATCAACACGGCGGACATCAAAGACGTCCAGCTCACGCTGCCCGAAGGCCTCACCCTCAACCCCTCGGCCGCGCACGGGCTAGCGGCATGCTCGGACTCTCAGTTCGCCGCGGGCAGCTGCCCGGCCGCCTCCAAGGTCGGCAGCGTGACGATCGAAACGGACCTGCCGCCCGGGAGCCTCTCGGGCGGCGTCACCCCGGGCAGTCCCGGCGGCGTGTTCCTGGGCAGCCCCAGCGGAGCGACGATCACCAACCCGCCATTCAACGTCTACCTGGACGCGGAGAGCGTGTACGGAGTGTCGGTCCGCCTGAGGGGACTGGCCACCCCGGATCTCACCACCGGGAGGCTGCAGGTGAGCTTCGTCAACAACCCCCAGCTTCCGTTCAGCGCGCTGATCCTGAAGCTCGACGGCGGGCCGCGCGCGGCGCTGGCCAACCCGCTGGCGTGCGGCGCCTCGCGCGTGGAAGCACTGTTCACCCCGTACACCGGGCTCGCCGCCGCGACCCCCTTCGCAGCGTTCGCCACCGACGCCGACGGCCATGGTGGCGCGTGCGCCTCCCCCCTGCCCTTCGCGCTCGCCCAGAGCACGCAGAGCGCCTCCTCGAAAGCGGGCGCTTACACCTCCTACACGTTCAACCTCCGGCGCAACGACGGCCAGCAGTACCTCTCGGCCCTCAGCACGACGCTGCCGGCGGGTCTGCTCGGCGCGATCCCCTCGGTCCCACTGTGCGGCGAAGCCCAGGCGCAGGCCGGCACGTGCAGCGCGACCAGCCTGATCGGCTCGGCCGCGGTGAGCGTTGGCGCGGGCGGCGAACCGTACGGCTTCTCCGGACCCGTATATCTGACCGGGCCCTACAACGGGGCGCCCTACGGCCTCTCGATCCCGGTCGAGGCGGCGGCGGGACCGTTCGACCTGGGCCGCGTCGTGACGCGCGCGTCGATCGGCGTCGACACCTACAGCGGCCGGGTCATCGTGACGGCCGCCCTGCCGCGAATCGTCAAGGGGATCCCCCTGCGCCTGCGCGCCCTCAGCGTGGCAGTGGACCGGCACAGCTTCCTGTTCAACCCGAGCAGCTGCAACCCCCTCGCGACCGAAACGACGCTGACCTCCACACTCAACGCGACGCAGACCGCCTCGAGCCCGTTCCGGGTCACCGCCTGCGGCGCGCTGCCCTTCAAACCCAGCTTCTCAGCCGCGACGAACTCCAAGACGAAGAAGGTCACGGGCGCGAGCCTGCAGGTGAGCATGAGCCAGGGCGCACACCAGGCGAACCTGCGCTCGGTCGTCGTGCAGCTGCCCAAGGCGCTCCCCTCGCGGCTGAGCACGCTCAACAAATCGTGCCTGGCGGCCACGTACGCGGCGAACCCGCGCAGCTGCCCGGCCGGCGCGCTGGTCGGCACGGTCACCGTCGCCACGCCCGTGCTGCCGCAGAAGCTGACGGGGCCGGCCTATCTCGTCTCCCACGGCGGGGCTGCCTTCCCCGACCTCGACCTGCTGCTCGAAGGCGACAACGGCGTGCGCGTGATCCTCGTGGGCAACACGAACATCGCCAAAGGCGTCACCACCTCGACGTTCGCCTCGATCCCCGACGTGCCCGTCTCGAGTTTCTCGCTCAACCTCCCCACGGGACCCCACTCGGCGCTCGCCGCCTACGGCGGCTTCTGCGCCGCGCCGCTGGTGATGCCCACGACGATCACCGCCCAGAACGGCGCGCAGATCAAGCAGAACACGCGCCTGTCGGTGTCCAACTGCGCCGTGAAGATCCTCCGGCACAGGATCTCGGGCCACACGCTCATCCTCACCGTGAAGAGCTTTGCCGCGGGACGCATCAGCGCCGGCGGCAGGAACCTGCGCACGGCCTACCGCAGGGTCAGCCGGGCCACGACAGTGACGATCAAGGTGCCGCTCGGGCCCCACGGCCGCTCGACGCTCGCAGCAGGCCGTAGCCTGCGGGTCCGGGTGCGGGTCGGGTTCGTACCGCGCACGCGCGGCGAATCGCGCTCGACCGCGTTCGCGTCAGTCCTCTTCAGACGCTGAGCGGGCGGCGCGCTCGTCGCGCGGCGCGCCACCGGACCGTGCTCTACGGTTGCGCGCAGATGAGCAGAGCGCACTTGTACGCCCGAAGCCCTCGGCTGCTGCTCGCGGCAATCGCGGCGGCCGCGGTCCTGGCCGCTACGGGCGCCCGCGCCGCGACCGTGCCGACGATCACCGCGACGGTGGCTCCCGCCGAGATCGCCCTCGGCGCGGGCGTGACGATTACCGGCACGCTCGCCGGGGCCGGCGAACCGCCGCCCGGCTCCTCTTCGCCCGCGGCAGGCGCACGCCTGGCCTTGCAGGCCGACCCCTATCCGTTCCGGGGCTACTCCACTGTGGCGCGCGCCGACGCGACGCCCGAGGGGACCTTCTCATTCACGGGCATCCACCCCGATCGCAACACGCGCCTGCGCGTCGTGCTGGAAGCGCGGCCCGCCGTCGCGAGCGCGGCGATCGCGGCGATCGTCGATCCCCGCGTGGCCACCGCCTCCCGCAGCCTCGGCCCGGGGCAGACCATGCTGAGCATCCGCATCCGCCACGCGCTGCTGGGCCCCGCGAGCACGACGCAGGCGTGGTGGTACGTGCAGGCGCGGGGCTCGCGCGTGTACCGCCTCGCGGCGATCACGCCCACGCGCGAGCTGGCGCCGGGGCTGCTCTACGCGAACGCCATGATCGACCCGCCCTCGCGCCGCTTCGCCTACCGCGTCTGCCTGAACCCTGCGTGGGAACAGGCGATGGGAGCGGCGGGCGCGCACGGCCGCTGTCCGCACCACGACTTCGTCCTGCATGCCCGCGATGGCCGCTAGGGGCAGGCGCCGATCGCGCGGCGGGGCCGTCGTGACGCTCGTGTGCGCGCTGCTCGCGGCCTGCGGCGCGCCGACGGCAAGGGCGCTGGAGTACGGAGGACAGGGCCGTGGCATCCCGCTGCCCGCCTACCCCTCCGCGGGATCCATCGCCGCGGCCGAGCGTTTCCTCGACACGCGCGCCGGGCGCACCTCGCTGGCGGTCGTGGACAGCATGGGCCGCGTCAGCGGGGTGCGGCTCCACGAGCACTTCGAGACGGCGAGCGTGGTCAAGGTGATGATGCTCGTCGCCTACCTGCAGATGCTCGAGGCGCATCACCGGAGCCTGGACTCCTTCGACAGCTCGCTGCTGTACCCGATGATCCACATCTCCGACAACGACGCCGCCTCGGCGGTGTTCTCGATCGTCGGCGAGCCCGCGGTCGCGCGCGTGGCGCGCGAAGCGGGCATGAGCGACTACGCGCCGGGGGTCGGATGGTGGGCCTACACGCAGTCCTCCGCGATCGACCAGGCGCGCTTCTTCTTCATGCTCGACCGGCTGATCCCGAAGCGCTTCTACGGTTACGCCCGGTACCTGATGTCGACGATCGAGCCATCCCAGAGCTGGGGCATCCCCCCCGTGGCGAGGCCGGGATGGCAGGTGTTCTTCAAGACGGGCGCGCTCCCCGAAAGGGGTCTCTTCAACGAGGTCGCGCGGCTGGAGCGGGGGCCGCGGCACTTCACGGTCGCGGTATTCACCGACGGCGACCCCTCGATGGGCTATGGCGAGGACACGATCGAAGGCGTGGGCGCCGCGCTGCTGGCGCACGGGCCATGAGCGCGGCTCAGCGCCGCGCGGCGGGAGCGCATCTTGGCTGAGCTTCGGTTCCTCGAGCGCGCGCCCGCGCGCGAGCCGAGCGGCCTGCTCGTGCTCCACCACGGCCGCGGCACCGACGAGCGCGACCTGCTCCCGCTCGCCGACGCGCTGGACCCGCAGCGACGCTGGCACGTCGTCACGCCCAGGGCGCCGCTGCAGCCGCCGGGCTCGGCAGGGCACCACTGGTACCTGGTGCCGCGCGTGGGAACACCCGACCCGGCGACGTTCCACGCGGCCCGCGAGGCGCTCGCCGCATTCCACGACGAGCTGTGGCGGCGGACGGGCATCGAGCCCGCGCGAACGGTGCTGGGCGGCTTCTCGATGGGCGCCGTGATGAGCTACACGCTCGGCCTGGACCGGGACAGGCCGCTGCCGGCGGGGATCCTCGCCTTCTCAGGCTTCATCCCCACCGTGGAGGGCTGGGAGCCGGACATCTCCGGGCGCGCCGGCCTGCCCGTGTTCATCGCGCACGGCCGGCGCGATCAGGTCATCGAGATCGGCTTCGGGCGCTCGGCCCAGCAGCGGCTCAGCGCCGGCGGCCTCGCCGTCGAGTACCACGAGTCCGACGCGGCGCACGGGATCGACGCGGCCGCGCTGCCCGCGGCGGCGTCGTGGCTGGCCCGCCGGCTCAGCGACTCCTCCGGCGACTGCGCCGGAGCAGGCGAGCGTGGAAGCGCCTAGTGTTCGCAGCCGCAGGAGGGCAACGCAGAGGTCAGGAGGGACCGGAATGTCCGCCGCGGAGAATGCAGGGAGCTCGTCCAAGCGGAGTCTCGAGGTCGTCATCGTCGGCGCCGGCTTCGGCGGGATCGCAGCCGCGGTCGAGCTGCGCGGTCACGGCATCAGGAACATCCGGATCCTCGAGAAGGCGCCCGAGCTCGGGGGCACGTGGTTCTACAACAGCTACCCCGGCGCCGCCTGTGACGTCCCCAGCCATCTCTACTCCTTCTCCTTCGCCCAGCGCCGCGACTGGTCGCGGCTGTGCTCGCCGCAGACCGAGATCCACGCCTACCTGCACCAGGTGGCCTCCGAACAGCAGCTCGACAGCCTGATCGAGACCGGCGTCACGGTCACCTCCTGCACGTGGGAGCAGGCGAGCTGCCGCTGGACGCTGGAGACAGCCGACGGGCCCTCCTACGAGGCCGACGCGGTGATCCTCGCGACCGGGCAGCTGCACCAGCCCGCCCGGCCGCGGATCGAGGGCGCCGAGACGTTCGCGGGACACAGCTTCCACTCCGCGGAGTGGGATCACGACTATCCGCTGGACGGCAAGCGCGTGGCGGTCGTCGGCACGGGCGCGAGCGCCGTGCAGCTCGTGCCCGAGATCGCTCCGCTCGTGCAGCGGCTGTCGGTCTTCCAGCGGACCGGCAACTGGTTCCTGCCGCGCCGCAACCGCCGCTATCCCGCGCTGCTGCGGGCGGCGGTCGAGCTGGTGCCCGGCCTGCAGGAGATGCGCCGCAGGTTCGTGTTCGAGTACGGCGAGTCCCTGACGATGGCGATCCGCCATCCGCGGAGCGTCGGGCGCCTCGCAGCTGCAGGCTCGGCGGCGTTCATGCGCTCGCAGCTGAAGGACCCGGAGGTGCGCGCCAAGGCATGGCCCGACTACACCTTCGGCTGCAAGCGCGTGCTCTTCAGCTCCCACTTCCTGCCGGCGCTGCAGCGGTTGAACGTCGACCTGGTCACCGACCCGATCGCGCGCATCGAGCCCGACGGGCTCGTCACCGCCGATGGCGCGCGGCACGAGGTGGACTGCATCATCTGGGCGACGGGCTTCCGCACGAACGACTTCATGTTCCCGATGGAGATCACGGGAGCGGACGGAGCCTCCCTGCGCGAGTACTGGGCGGAGGGGGCGCACGCGCACATGGGCATCTCGGTGCCCGGCTTCCCGAACATGTTCGTGCTCTACGGACCCAACACGAACACCTCGGGCGGATCGATCATCGTCTACCTCGAGGCCCAGTGCGCCTACGTGCGCCAGGCACTCGAGCAGGTGCGCGACCGCGGCGCGGGGGCGATCGAGGTGCGCCCCGAGGCGGAGGCCGCGAGCGACCGCGCGCTGCAGGCCCGCTTCACCGGCACGGCGTGGACCGAATGCGACTCCTGGTACCGCGACGAGCACGGGCGGATCGTCGCCAACTGGCCCGGCTACATGCGCGAGTATCTGCAACAGACCGCTTCGCTCGATGCAAGCGAGTACGCCTTCCTGCCCCTCCTCGACCGCGCGCCGCTCACGCGCGCCTAGACCACAGAAGGAGCGATCCGCCATGCACGACTACGTCATCGTCGGAGCCGGCTCGGCCGGCTGCGTGCTCGCGAACCGCCTCTCCGAGGACCCCTCCGTGCGGGTGCTGCTGCTGGAGGCCGGCGGCCGGGACCGCTCGCCGAAGATCAAGATCCCGGCGGCCTTCCCCGAACAGTTCCACACCAAGCTCGATTGGGACTTCGCGACCGAGCCCGAGCCCCACGTGGATGGCCGGCGCATGTACATCCCGCGTGGAAAGGCGCTCGGCGGCTCGAGCTCTATGAACGCCATGCTCTACGTGCGCGGACGCCCGCTGGACTACGACACGTGGGAGTCCCAGGGCGCGCCCGGCTGGGGCTACAGGGACGTGCTGCCCTACTTCATCAAGTCGGAGGACAACGTCCGCGGCGCCTCGGAGTACCACGGCGTCGGCGGCCCCCTGCACGTCGCCGAGCAGCGCTCCCCGCGGCCCCTCGACAGGCGTCTGCTGGAGGCCAGCGAGGCGGCCGGGATCCCCCGCATCGCCGACTGCAACGGGCCCGAGCAGGACGGCGCGTCGATGTTCCAGGTCACGCAGAAGAACGGCAGGCGCTTCAGTGCCGCCGACGCCTACCTGCGCCCCGCGCTGAGCCGCCCCAACCTCGAGGTGCACACGAACGTGACCGTGCTCGGCGTGGAGCTCGAGGGAGATCGCGCCGTCGGCGTGCGCCTGCGCAAGGGGCGCGGAGGGGTCGAGGTCGTGCACGCCGCGCGCGAGGTGCTCCTCAGCGCGGGCGCGATCTGCTCGCCCCAGCTGCTGCTGCTCTCGGGCGTGGGGCCCGCCGATGAGCTGCGCGCCGCGGGCGTGGAGGTTCGCCACGAGCTGGGAGGGGTGGGACGGAACCTCCAGGACCATCCGTTCCTGACGGCCATCTGGGAGGTCGCCGGCGAGGACACGCTCTACGGCGCCGACAAGCCAAAGCCACTGGCCGAGTGGGTGCTGCGGCGATCGGGCAAGCTGACCTCGACGGTCGCCGAGGTCGTTGCGTTCACGCGCACGCGCGGCGGGCTGCCCGCGGCGGACATCCAGTTCCACATGGGCGGCGCCTACTTCGAAGACCACGGCGCCGAGGAATACGACGGTCACTGCATGGTGATCGCGCCCGTGCTCGTCTCGCCCAAGGCCCGCGGCCAGGTATGGCTGGGCTCGGCCGACCCGACGGCCAAGCCGCGGATCATCACGAACTCGCTGTCGGAGCCCGAGGACGTCGAGTCGATGGTCGCGGGGGTCGCGCTCGCGCGCGAGATCGCCGCGCAGGGCCCGTTGCGCGAGATCGTGGTCAAGGAGCTCAAGCCGGGTCCCGCGACGGTGGACCGAGCGGAGATCGAGGCGGACCTGCGGCGGCGGCTGATGCTGATCTACCACCCGGTGGGAACCGCGCGGATGAGCGACACGCACGAGCAGGCGGTCGTGGACTCCAAGCTGCGGGTTCACGGCCTGCAGGGCCTGCGGGTGGTGGACGCCTCGATCATGCCGACGATCGTGGGCGGGAACACGCATGCCCCGACGGTCATGATCGCCGAGCGCGCGGCCGACCTGATCAGGGGGCTGGCGTGAGCGTCTCGATCAACTACCGGCGCGAGGGCGCGGGCCAGCCGGTCGTGCTGCTCCACGGCGTCGGCCACCACTGGCAGGGATGGCGGCCCGTCATCGAGCTGCTGGCCGGCGAGTTCGACGTCATCGCATGCGACTCCCCGGGATTCGGAGCCTCGGCGCCGCTGCCCGCGGGCATCGAGCCGACGGTCCCCGCCTATGCCGACGCCTTCGAGTGGTTCTTCGCGGAGCTCGGCCTCGAGCGCCCGCACGTAGCGGGCAACTCGATGGGCGGCGCGATCGCCCTCGAGCTCGCGCGGCGCCGCGCGATCCGCTCCGCCGTGGCGATCTCGCCGGCGGGCTTCTGGACCGGCCTCGAACTGCGCTTCTGCCAGCTCTCGCTGCGCGCGCTCGCGCAGACGCCGAAGGTCGCCAGGCCCGCCGTGGAAGCGCTCACGCGGACGCGGGCGGGGCGCGTCGCGCTGTTCTCCCAGACGTTCGGCTTCCCCGCGCGACTGCCCGTCGAGGAGGCGATCGGGACGCTGCGCGACGCATGGGCCTCGCCCGCCATGAGCGGCGCGCTCAGCGCCTTTGGCTCCTACTGCTTCGAGGCTCCCGAGCAGCTCCGCAGCGTGCCCGTGACGGTGGCGTGGGGCAACCGCGACCGCCTGCTCCCCTACCGGCTGCAGGCGCCCCGAGCCCGGCGGATGCTGCCCCAGGCCGAGCACGTGACGCTCGGCGCGGGGCACGTCCCCTTCTACGACGACCCGCCCGCCGTCGCCGCGGTCATCCGCTCACGCGTGCGCTCCGCGGTCGGCGACAGCGCCACGGCTCACAGCCGCACGGGGTAGACGGGGGTCCCCGCGACCTCGCTGCGGGCCCGCAGCAGCGTGCCGCCGCGCTCCGGGTCCACGCGATTGTCGGCCGTCGTGATGAGCACGTCGCGCAGGTCGGGCCCGCCGAAGGACAGGCTCGAGACGAAGCCGGCGGGCAGCTCGACGACCTCGTCGAGGCTGCCGTCGCTCGCGAACCGGGCCACGCCGCCGCCCTCGCCGAGCGCCACCCACACGCCACCCTCCGCGTCCACCGCGAGGCCGTCGGCGGATCCCCGCGGCATGCGCGCGAACTCCCGTGTGGGCGCACCGTCGAGGCTCGTGACGAGCACGCGCCGGCTGGCGTAGTCGCTGAGGTAGACGGTGTTCCCGTCGGGCGCCACGCCGATCCCGTTGGGCCACGTCACCGCGTCGCTGAGAACGCGCCGCTCGCCGCCGGGCTCGAGCAGCAGCAGGCGGCCGGGCCGGGGCTCCTCGCCGGCCATCGGCCGGTAGCGGAGCACGCCCGCGAGCAGCGCGCCCGAGGGCGTCGAGCCGAGGTCGTTGAAGCCGCACGCGTCCTCCTCGGCGAACAGCTCGCGCTGCACGCCCCCGGGCGCGATGTGCAGCAGGCTGCGCCCGCTGAGCACCCAGCCGCCGTCGGCGTGGGGCACGATCCCGCCGACGCCGCGCCTGCGCGGGAGGATCTCGCTCACGACACCCTCGCGCGAGCAGGCAAAGACGCCTCCCGCGATCACATCGCTGTAGACGAGCTCGCCTTCGGCGCCGATGCGGGGGCCCTCGAGCAGCGTGTGCGGTCGCTGCAGCACCGCTGGCACGGGCGCTGCCGCGGACAGGAGGCTCACGCTGTCGAGCTCATCCCGCTCACGACGACCTCCAGGTAGCGCTGCCAGTCCCAGCCCACCTTGCGATGGCCCATCGCGGCGCACACCCCGCACATCACCATCGGGATGTCCAGCGCCTGGAAGTCCCCGCGCAGCTCCCCCGCCCCGCGCGCACGCTCGACGAGCTCGGAGGCCAGGCGCATGAACTCCTCGTACTCGGCGCTCGCGTGCGCGAACACGCGCTCTCCACCGCTCATGAAGGCAAAGCGCGTGGCCGCATCCTCGGCGAGCGAGGCGACGTTCTCGCGCAGCGCGTCCGCGAGCGCGGCGAAGGGCCGCTCGCGCCCCTCGGCCAGCGCCAGGCTCAGGCGCTCGTTGAAGATCGCGAAGCGCTCGCGCACGAGTTCGCCCATGAGCGCGTCCTTGTCGGGGAAGTGGCGATAGACGGTGCCCACCCCCACCCCTGCGCGACGCGCGACGTCGTCCATCTGAACGTCTGGGTCTTCGCTGGCGAACAGCTCGCGGGCCGCCTCGAGGATCCGCGCGTGGTTGCGGCGCGCGTCGGCGCGCATCGGACGATCTGTGTGCAGGAGCTCGCTCATCGGGCGACTTGCGGGAGTGTCGCGCTTCTTGACAAGCGGAAGCTTACCTCCGTATCATCCGCGGCGCAATCGGAAACGGAGTTCATGTTCCGGGTCCGCCCTCGACGATGGAGACCGCGTGCCATGACGCTCGACACGCAACGCGCGAAGAACCTGGCGCTGATGCTGCTGGCGATGACGCAGTTCGTGATCGTCATCGACGCGTCGATCGTCAACATCGCGCTGCCGTCGATCGGGCACGCGCTGCACTTCTCGCAGACCGATCTCTCGTGGGTGGTCAATGCGTACACGCTCACGTTCGGGGGCTTCCTGCTGCTCGGCGGCCGGCTCGCGGACCTGATGGGCCGCAGGCGCATGTTCATGACCGGGCTCGTGCTCTTCTCCGTGGCCTCCCTGGCCGGCGGCCTGGCGCAGTCGGAGGCGTGGCTGATCGCCGCCCGCGCCGTCCAGGGCCTGGGCGGGGCGATCGTCTCGCCGGCGGCGCTGTCGATCATCACGACCACATTCGCCGACGGCGAGGAGCGCAACCGGGCGCTCGGCGTGTGGGGCGCGGTGGCGGGCGCGGGCGGCGCCGCGGGGGTACTGCTGGGCGGGATCCTCACGAGCGGGCTCAACTGGCGCTGGGTGCTGTTCGTCAACGTGCCGATCGGCTTCGTGTGCGCGTTCCTCGCGCCGCGGGTGCTGCCGGAGAGCCGCGCGGAGGTGGAGTCGCGCAACTTCGACGTGCCCGGCGCGGTGACCGTCACGGCGGGACTCGCGCTGCTCGTCTACGCGCTCGTCGACGCCGTCAACGTCGGCTGGGGATCCACGGCGACGGTCGCGCGCGTCGCGGGCGCGCTGGCGCTGCTCGTGCTCTTCCTCGCGATCGAGCGCCGGCAGCGCTCGCCGCTGATGCCGCTCTCGATCTTCCGGCAGCGCACTCTGCGCGGGGCCGACACGGTCGCGCTGCTGATCGGCATGTCGCTGTTCTCGATGTTCTTCTTCGTCTCGCTCTACATGCAGCAGGTGCTCCACTACTCGGCGCTGAAGGCGGGCCTGTCCTATCTGCCGCTGTCGGTGGGCATCATCCTCTCGGCCGCCGCGGCCTCCTTCCTGGTCACCCGCTTCGGCTTCAAGCCGGTGCTGCTCGCGGGCCTGATGTTCGTCGCCGGAGGCCTCTTTTGGTTCTCGAAGGTGCCCGCCACGGGCGGCACGTTCGTCGCGAACGTCCTCGGCCCCTCGCTGCTCGCAGCTGTCGGCCTGGGGCTGTCGTTCGTGCCCGTCACGATCGCTGCGGTCACGGGCACGAGACCGCAGGAGGCGGGGTTGGCGTCGGGCCTCGTCAACACCGCCCAGCAGGTCGGCGGCGCGCTGGGACTTGCGATCCTCGCCACGGTGGCCAACAGCCGCACGCTCGCCGTCCTGCGCTCCGGGCAGCACGATGTCGCAGTGGCGCTGACGAAGGGCTTCGAGCGCGCGTTCCTGGTCGGGGCCGGGTTCGCGCTCGCCGGGGCCGTGCTGACGGTGGTGCTGATCTCCTCGCGCGACAGCCGCGCTCATTCGCTGGACGCCAGGCGGGGCGAGCCCGAGCCGGCCTCCGCGCCGGCCTCCTGACCCGGCTCCTCCGCGGCCGCGCGGCGCTCGCCCGGCCGCTAGCTCAGCCGCAGGTGCTCGGCGCGGGCCTGCCGGCGAATCGCGCGGCGATCCAGGCGGCGACGTCGGGGGCGACGACGATCCCGGCTTCGAGGTGTTCGACGCTCGGGTACACGCGCAGATCGACCGTCTCTCCGCGCGCGCACAGCTTCGCGGCGAGCCGCTTGGAGGCGGCCACGGGGACGATCTTGTCGGCGCCGCCCTGGGTGATCAGGATGGGGACGCCGATCGGGGTGGCGCCGGGGCTGTTCTGCTCGCTGATCGTCCGCCACGGCTCGGTTCGCCACGGCGGGCTGCTGATGAAGCTGAGATCGAGCAGCAGCGCGCTCGGCACCGAGGCCAGGAACTCGCGGCCGTAGAGGCAGTAGCGCGCGATCGCTTCCACGGAGGGTCGCGCCGCGGGGGTGACGATCTGCGTCAGGCTGGCGGCGTGGTAGACGCGGGCCCAGGAGCTCAGCGCGAGCGAGATCAACACCTTCCCCACGGTCGTGCCCAGGTTGACCTTGAAGAGATCCGCGAGATCGGGGACCGGAGCGCCTGCGGCGACGCCGACGAGGTGCAACCCCGGCGCGTAGCTCGAGGCGATCTGGCCGGCGAACAGCGACGCCTGCCCGCCCTGCGAGTGTCCCCAGACGGCGAAGTCGACGCCCGCGTGGGCCTGACGGAGGCGATGCGCCGCGCGCACGCCGTCGAGCACGTCCATGGCCTCGACGCGACCGACCAGGTACGCGTTCGGGCCGGGCGTGCCGAGGCCCTCGTAGTCGGTCGCCGCGACCACGTAGCCGGCGGCGATGAACTCACCGAGGCCCTCGATGACCTGCGCGAAGCCGCCGTTCTGCAGCGACGGCGCGCAGTTGCTCGCGACGCCGACGGTGCCGTGGGCGAAGGCGACCACCTCGCGGCCGTGAGCGGGCGGCGGGCCTTCGGGCACGACGACGACGCCGCTGACGGCCGTCGGGCGGCCGTTGAAGCCCGTTGACTTGTAGAGAACTCGGTAGGCCTTGGTGCCCGGGTAGAAGTCGGGGATCAGCTCCTCGCGTATGAGCGTCCCCGGCGGCCCGTGGGGAAGCGGCGATGGGGCCGCGTAGAAGGGCCCGGGCCGGCGCGGCGAGGAGGAGTGCAGCACGATGAAGCCGCCAACCGCGATGCAGGCGGCGCCGAGCACCAGCAGCGACCACCTGGGGAGCCGTCGCGCGATCAAGTCTTCAAGCTGTTTCGGATCTCATGGTCGGCTGCTGAGCAGCACGCGCACGCGCCCGGCTCGCCGCGAACGCTAGCTGCTCGGCGCTCGGCGGCGTATGCTCGCCGGATGGGCTCGGAGGCAGTCGCGCAGATCCAGCGCGTACGCAGTGGCGGGCGGCGATCATGAGCTCGAGCCGGCAGGCCGCGCTGTATGTGATCCCGGGGTCTCATGCGTGCCGCTCGGCGATGCTGATGCTCGAGTTCAAGGGCATCGCCTATCGCACGGTCGTGCTGCCCACGGGACTGCACCCGCTGCTGGTGCGCGCCAGCGGGTTCCCCGGGCACGCCGATCCGATCCGCAGCTTCGACGGCGCGACGCCGCGCCGGCTCGCGGCGGTCGACCGCCTCGGCACCGTCCCCGCGCTGCGCCTCGACGGCGAGGCGGTCCAGACCAACCTCGCGATCACGCGCTTCCTCGAGCGGATCCGCCCCGCGCCGCCCCTGTACCCAGCCGAGGACGGGCTCCGCGGAGAGGTCGAGGAGGCGGAGCGCTGGGCCGACGAGACGCTGCAGATGGCCGCCCGGCGCACGGTGCTCGCCGTGCGCAGCCTCGACGCGCTTCATGCCCGCGGGGGCGAGGGGCGCCTGGGCGCGCTGCTCTCGGGCAACGCCACGGTGCGCGCGCTCTCGAATCGCTCGGCCGCGCGCATGTTCGGCGCCGACGCCGCGGCCGAGCGGCGTCTCGTGGAGGAGGTTCCCGCGCTGCTCGAGCGGGTCGACCGCTGGATCGCCGCGGGGGTCCTCGACGGCGAGCGCCTCAACGCGGCGGACCTGATGATCGCGCCGAGCCTCGCGCTGCTGGCCTATCGGCGCGACCTGCGGCCGCAGATCGAGGCGCACCCCGCCGGCGCGCTGCTCGAGCGCGTGCTTCCCGAAGGCGGGTCACGCGCCGGCGCCTCCCGGCCGGCAGGGGACCGCGAGCGGGCCTGAGCGGCTCGAAGCTCAGCCGCGGGCGGGCAGGCCCTCGAGGCCGTCGTCGAGCTCGACCTCGAGCGAGTTCAGCGCGTAGGCGACGAGGTGGTAGTGACCGACGAGGATCGGGATCTCGATCAGGCCGCGCTCGTCATGGCTCTCCGCGAGCTGCGCCCAGGTGCCATCGGCGATCTTCGATCGCGCGTGCAGCTCGTCGGCGGCGCGCAGCAGCACGGCATCCTCCTGCGAGAGGCCCGCGGCGTCGGGGCCGGCGGCCACGCGCAGGATCTCCTCCCGCGTCATCCCGAGCCCTTCGGAGATGCGCACGTGCTGGCCCCACTCGTAGTCCGAGCCGCAGTTGTGGCCGGTGCGCAGGATCAGCAGCTCGCGCTCGCGTGCGGGCAGCACGCCTGCGCCGAGCAGGAAGCCGCCGAAGCGCAGCCACGCGCGAAACAGGTCGGGGTGGCGGGCCAGCGTGGAGAAGATGTTGTTGTCCCCGAGGCGCGAGTTCAGCGCGGGCGGGCGCGCCTGCAGGATCGAGCGGATGTCGTCCTGCCACTCGGGCTCGGGCAGGGGCGGGATTCGCGGCACGGTCGCCTCCTCAGGGGCCGGTGGACAGGGTCCAGAGGATATTGACGCGGTAGACCTGTTCGGCGGGGAGCGCCCTGGCGGTGGTGGGCACATATGTGGACGATGGCCAAGCTGCACGCCGACACGCGCACGCAGGCAGTCGCGACGGCGCTGCGCCACGCACTGCTCGCCTGAGTCGCTTCGCGGCGCTCGGCCGCGCGGAGGCCGCCGCGGCGCTCAGCGGTGAGCCGCGAGCTCGCGCAGGCGGCGGTACTCCTCGCTCGTGAGCGGGCGGCCGCGGACGGTGCTGAGCGCGGGCTCGCCCTCGAGGTAGGCATCCGCGTTGCGCCACCATACGGCGAGGTAGCGGTGGAAGGGCACGAGCGGGTGCAGGTGGTGGACGAGGTGGTAGTTCTGGTAGAGGAGCACGGGCGAGAGCAGGCGCTCGGCGCCCACGCGGTTGCGCGTCGTCTTCATCCGGTCCTCGGCGGGGGTGTGGTGCAGCCCGTGGTGCGGCAGGTAGTCGAAGGCGAAGCCCAGGAACATCACGGCCAGGCGCACGGGCAGGAAGTAGAGGACGACCACCTCGAACAGGTGACCCGCCACGACCGCGGCGGCGCAGGCGCCGAAGATCACCACCCATGTCAGCAGCAGCTCGATGCGCTCGCCGCGGGGGCGCGAGCGCACGCGCGGCAGGTAGAAGACCATGTACCACAGGTCGATCGTCAGCCAGCGCAGCGGCGCCTGCCAGGCGGGCCCGCGGTTGGTGTAGTGGTCGGGGTCGCTGCCATCCTCGTGATTGGTGAAGCGATGGTGCTGCATGTGGATGTAGCGCCAGGTGCGAAAGCCGGCGTTCGGCGCGAAGAAGGCGGTGGCGATGCGCCCGAGCCAGGTGTTCGCAGCGGGCGAGGTCGAGAGCGAGTGATGGCTCGCGTCGTGCGCGACGGTGAACAGCACGTAGGAGGCGACCGCGTTCAGCAGCGTCGAGACCGGCCACGGCCAGACCCCGCGCGTGTAGGCGAGCGTGCTGCCCCACCACAGCGCCAGGCCGCCGAGGAACAGGCCGAGCGCGGGCAGCGAGATCGCCGGCACCGGCTCGGCTGGATCCGGGATGCGGGTGACGCTCACGGGCGCCGCTGTCGCGGCCTGGGCCATCTGGTGGATCCTCCGGGTCGGGGTCCTGCGCGGGCGGAGTGTATTGCAGGGACAGGGCCCCGAGCGCGGCGAGCGCCCCGCTGCCGAAGCGCCCGGGCCCTTGCACGCGGCGCCCCCGCAGCCTGCCGGGGCGGGTCAGGCGTGCAGCGCGCGCGCGAGGGCGATGACGATGTAGGCGGCTGCGCCGATGCCGAGAGCGCGCCGGAACCAGTTGTCCCCCCGGACGGCCTCTTCGTAGGCCCACACGCCGAGCGCGAGGTAGAAGACGGCCAGCGCGGCCCTGTGCGGGGTCCCGTGCGTGACGTGGCCGGCAACGCTCGCGAGCAGCGCGACGATGAGCGGGGGGTTGGGAAACTGCACGAGCGGAAAGCGCTCGGGCCAGCCCGCGTGGGTGAGGCGTCCGATCGTTCCCCGCTCCGCCATGTCTGCCCCTGTCCGTGCCCCTGCACCGCGCGGGCGCGCGGGTGCGCGCGCCCGATCTGACTGTAGCCGGGCAGGGCGCGCGCACCGATCCCGCGAAGCCGCGACGCCGTCGTCCGCCGACTGCTGCTACCTTCTTTGCATCAGGTTGGGCATTCGCCCAGCACCGTAGTGCCAGCGCTCGTAGCCGTTGCTCATGCAATCTCCGCGTTCGCGCAGCACGCAAACGCCGGAGGAACACAATGGCAACAGGAACAGTGAAGTGGTTCAGCGACGACAAGGGCTTCGGGTTCATCACGCCCGACGACCAGTCCAAGGACCTCTTCGTCCACCACAGCGCGATCATCGGCGAGGGCTACCGCTCACTCGCCGAGGGCGCAAAGGTCACCTATGACTCCGAGGCTGGAGACAAGGGACCCAAGGCCGTCAACGTACAGGCCGTCTAGGACCTCCTCGCGCCTGCCGGCCGCAAGGCCGGCAGGCCCGGGATGCGCTTGCGCGCGATCCCAGCAGGTCCACCTCGCCCCACCCAGCTGCTGAGATCCGCGTGCGCGTCGATCCGAGCAGGTGGGCCGCTTCACCCCCTCAGTTGCTGAGGACCGTGAAGAAGTCACGGGTGTAGGGCGAGAGATACTTCCCCGCGATGCCGCGCTGACCGGGCACGACAGGCACCGCCACGGGCCCGCCCGGGCGATGCACGTATAGATACCCGGCGACCCAGCCGCCGTTGATGTCCAGCTCGACCGCCCGTTGCACGCCGACTTCGACGAGGGCGCGAGCCAGCGAGGCCGGGGAGAGGTGCTCGCCGGCCGCCCACACGAGTTCGTTCTGGGCGTTGATGCCGAGCGCGGAGCGCGCGACGCTCGTGCCGGACCCGACGGTCCGCCCCCAGCACACGACGACGCAGTTGCGCACAGTGCGCGCGGGAACGCCGCGGTCGACGAGCAGGCGCAGGTTCTGCCTGACGGATGCGATCTTCACCCCGCGCGCGGGCACACCCGCGTGCCAGGCGCCGATCTGGGTGCTCCCGTTCCGATATGTGACGACCGAGCCGAGCCCAGCGCCGAGGGGCGCCGCGACACGACCGCCGGAGACGAAGCCCACGCGTTCGTAGTTGAGCTTGAAGCCGCTGTTGAAGGCGGCGAGCACGCGATGGATTTCGCCTGAGCCGATGTGGTCGCCGTGCGCCCATCCGGGGCCACCGGGTTCGGAGGAGCCGGCGTGCAGCGCGAGGTGAACGAGGCGCTGGTCGAAGCGCATGAAGCTCACGCCCGAGCGGCGCGCGATCCACGCGGCGGGCAGGCCGTGGACCGTCGCGATCGGTGTCCATTCGCCGGCCACCCGCGCGGGCCGGCTGACGAGCGGCGTGGCCGAAGCCGTCGCGGCCGTCGCGCGCGAGGCGCTCGCGGCGAGCTGATGCGAGGGCGAGAACCCCGGGGGAACGGCGGCGCTCGACTCGCTCCCGCACCCCGCAGCCGAGCACGCGATCAGCGCGCCCGCGAGGAGGATCGGGATCGGCCTGCGCAACCGTGTGGCGTCCTGCATGTGTGTCTCCCTGGCCTCAGGGTCGGTCGAACTGTGGCCGAAGCCTCCGTCCTGGCCGTAAGCCACGCATTAACCGGCGGTGAGAACCCTCCCATCGCCACGCGAGCGCGAATGCGGTCAGCCGAGGACTGCCATCGCGGCGTTGCGGCCCGGCACGCCGCTGACGCCCCCGCCCCGGCGCGCGCCCGCGCCGCACAGGAGGATCGCGGGGTGGTTGGTCTCCACTCCCCAGCTGCCCACCTGCTCCTCATGCTCGGCGAACGGCCAGGCCAGATCGCGATGGAAGATGTGCCCTCCGGGCATGCGCAGCTCGGCCTCGATGTCGAGGGGGCTGTGCACCTCGATGCACGGCTCGCCGTCGGGGCCGTGCATCACACACGCCGAGATCGGCTCGGCGAGCACGCTGTCGAGTGAGCGCAGCGTGGCCGCGAGCGCGGCGGCGCGAGCGCCGTCGGGATCGGCGGCGAACAGTCGCGCTGGCATGTGGAGTCCGAAGACCGTGAGCGTCTCGGCGCCCGCGGCGCGCAGCCCGGGACCCAGGATGCTCGGGTCGGTGAGCGAGTGGCAATACGTCTCGCACGGGGGCAGCGCCGGGATCGCGCCCGCGGCGGCCTGGTCGTAGGCGGCCTGCAGCTGCTCGGCACCCTCGTTGACGTGGAACGTCCCCGCGAAGGCCCGCTCGGGCGAGACCGAGGCGTCGTTCAGCCGCGGCAGGCGCGAGAGCAGCAGGTTGAGCTTCAGCTGGGCGCCCTCCGGCGGGCTCGCGGCGGGCGCGGCGCCGAGCAGCCGCTGCAGCTCGGCGGGGGCCGCGTTGACGAGCACCCGCCCGGCGCGAATCGAGCGCTCGCGGCCTCCGTCGCTGAAGCGGACCCCGGCGCCGCGCTCGTCGGGCTCGAGCCCCAGCACCTCGGTGTTCGTCAGCAGCTCGGCGCCGGCGGCTCGTGCGGCGGCCTCGAGCGCGCCCGAGACGGCTCCCATGCCGCCCACGGGAACACGCCAGTCTCCGCTGCCGCCCCCGATGACGTGGTAGAGGAAGCAGCGGTTCTGCCGGAGGTCAACCGCGCCGGCGGCTGCGAACGTGCCGATCAGGGCGTCGGTGAGGATCACGCCGGCCGCGAGATCGTCGCGGACCATCGCGGCGACGGTGTGCCCGAGTGGATCCTCGAACACCGCCCGCCAGGCCTCCTCGTCGCCGATCAGGGCTCGCAGCTGCGCGCGCGAGCGCAGCGGCTCGGTCAGCGTCGGGAAAACGGCGGCGGCGATCGTGCGCGTCATCCGGTAGAAGGCCTGCCACCCCCCATGGTCGCGCTCGCCTCCCGTCACGGCCCGGAACGACGCGCGCGTGGCGGCGAGGTCGCCCTCATCGACGAGCAGCCCGCGGCGCGCGGCAGCGCGCGGATCGGGCGTATAGGAGGAGACGCGGCGGAGCGCCAGGCGCAGCGGCAGCGCGAGCTCCTCGACGATCTGCGCGGGCAGCAGGCTCACGAGGTAGGAGTAGCGCGAGAGCTGCGCATCGACACCCGGGAAGGCCTGTTCGGAGACGGCTGCGCCGCCGAGCCGATCGCGTCGCTCGAGCAGCAGGCACGAGCGCCCTGCACGGGCGAGGTAGGCCGCGGCGGTGAGCCCGTTGTGTCCGCCGCCCACGATCGCCACGTCGTAGGCGCGTCGCAGGCTCGGCGACTGCATCGACCGAGTATCGCAAGCACGCCGGCAGGGACGCGGCCGCCGCGCAGCCGATGCGCGAGCTCCACCCCGCGGTGAGATGAGGCGGTCTGAAAGACTGCGCTCCCCGTGGGACCGACGAACAAGGCGATCACGCCGGAGCTGAGCGTGGAGCTCCTGCGCGGCAGCTTCCCGGGGGACCTGGGGATCGAGCTTTACGAGATCACTGACGAGCACGTCCTCGGGCGCATGGCGGTCGACCGGCGCCACCTGCACCCGATGGGCTACGTGCACGGGGGCGCATGGGTGGCGTTCGCGGACACGGTGGCGGCGTGGGGCACGATGCGCCACCTCCAGGCGGGCGGCAGCTTCACGACGGTGGAGATGAAGATCAACGTGCTCGCGTCGGCCACCGAGGGCGATGAGCTCTCGGCGCTGGGCAAGCCGCTGCACGTGGGCTCGCGCACGCAGGTGTGGGAGGTCCGCGTGCTCCGGGCCGGCCGTCTCGCGGCGAACTTCGTGTGCACACAGATGGTCCTGTAGGCGCGGCTCCCGGCGCAGCTGCCCCTCGGCCGCGCGCCCCGCGTGGCGCGCGCTCGACGTTGACCGGCTGCTGCGGGCATGTGAGGATGGACGGGTGCGATCACGTCTCACCGTCGCGCTCGCCACATCGCTCACCGCGCTCGCGGCGATGGCGGCGGCCAACGGCGCCGCCGCCACGAGCAGCAGCGCCGGCACCGCGTCCACGCGCGGCTTCGCAGCTAGCGCTCCGATCTGCAGACCAGCCCGCGTCCAGGTGCTCGCGCGCTCGGGCCAGTCGGTTCTGTTCTACAGGACGACGGGGCCCTTCGACGGCAAGTACGGCTCTCCGAGCGCGCTGTTCGGATGCACTCGGCTGCACCAGCGGCCGGTCGTGATCTCGCGCTTCGACGAGTTCACGAGCCCGCACTTCTCCTACGTGAGCGTCCGCGGCGCCTACGCCGCCTATGCGGAGGAGCAGGACAGCAACACGTGCGGCGCCTACGGCGAAGAGCTGTGCGAACCGCTCGCGGTGTTCTTCGAGTCGGTCGACCTGCGCTCGGGGCGCGCGCGGGTGCGCTTCACGCCCGGCGCTCCCGCGGCGCTCGTGGTCACGGCCAAGGGCTGGATCGCGTGGATCGCGGGGACGGTCGGCGGGTCCCAGGGCGCGCTGTTCGCGCGCGACTCGCACGGCCGGCGCGAGCTCGACGCGGGGCCCGTGGATCCGGCCTCGCTGCGCGTGTCGGGCAACGCGATCACCTGGGCCAGCGCGACTGCCCAGCCCGGCGCGGCGACGCTCGGCTGATCAGCCCGCGCGATCGGCGTGGCCGGCCGGGGCCGCGTCGACAGCGAGGAGCGGGTGGGGGTCCGGCGGCTGCACGCGCGCGAGGGCGCGCGCGTCTCCCTCGAAGTGCAGGCCGAGATCGCGCGCCGCGGGCAGGTCGAGTTCCCCGCTGAGGACCCCGAGGATCACCTGCGGCGCGCCGCTCAGAACCGCGTCGGGGTGCTCGGTGCTCCCGGCGCGGGCGCGCACGGCGCCGTGGGAGGTCTCGATCACCATCGGCCCCTCCCCCGCTCGCAGCTCGATCGCAACGGGAGGAGCGGCGGGTTCGCTGTCGGCGAGGAACAGTTCGGCCGGCCACGCGAGCCACTGGTTGCGGAACTCGTCCTCGGCATCGGGCCCCGCGACCATGTAGGGGATGCCCCAGCGCCCGAGCGCGTTGAGCACGGGCTTGAGCTGCTCGCCGCGGGGCGTCAGCCGGAAGAGGGTGCTTGCGACGGGCGGAGGCGCCTCCTCGCGCTCGAGCAGGCCCGCGCCCTCGAGCGCGCGGAGACGGTCGGCGAGCAGGTTCGTGGCGATGCCGGGCAGCCCGTTGCGCAGATCGGTGTAGCGGCAGGCGCCGCGCAGCAGCAGCTCGCGGACGATCAGCAGCGTCCACCTGTCCCCGACCACGTCGAGCGCCTTTGCGAGCGCGCAGTACTGCCCATAGGAGCGCATTGGCGGAGTCTAGACCACTCGATGGATTATTTCTACTTGCTACTTGACTTTCTTGTCTACATGCACTATTTCTTCCTGCGATGAGCAGACGTCCCCTCATCCTCGCGGCCCTCCTCCTCGCCGCGTTTGCGATCAACCTCGACACGACGATCGTCAACGTCGCGCTGCCCACGCTGGTGCGCGAGCTGCACGCGTCCAACAGCCAGCTCCAGTGGATCGTCGACGCCTACAACCTCGTGTTCGCAGCGTTCCTGCTCGCGGCGGGAAGCCTCTCCGACCGGCTCGGGCGCAAGGGAGTGCTGCTGGCGGGCCTCGGCCTGTTCGGCCTCGCGAGCGCAGCGGGCGGGCTGACCTCGGACGCGGCACAGCTGATCGCGGCGCGCTGCCTGATGGGGCTCGGCGCAGCGATGGTGTTTCCGGCCACGCTGTCGCTCATCACGAACGTGTTCACGGGGCGCGCAGAGCGCGCCCGCGCGATCGGATTGTGGGGAGCGACGGCGGGGATGGCGATCGCGCTCGGCCCGATCGTGGGCGGGTGGCTCCTGGAGCGCTTCTCCTGGCCGAGCATCTTCTTCGCGATGACGCCCGTCGCGATCGCGGCGGGCGCGCTGATCGCTGCGACGGTGCCGACGTCGCGCGACCCGCACGCGCCCGCGCTCGACCGGCCCGGGTTCGGGCTCTCGACGGTTTCGATGGCCCTGCTGATCTTCACGATCATCGAGGCCCCCAACCACGGCTGGAGCAGCGTGCGCACGCTCGTGGGCTTCGCGCTGGCGATCACCCTGCTGGCGGCGTTCATCTCGCGCGAGCGGCGCACGCGCGAGCCGATGCTCGACGTGTCGCTGTTCCGCAGCCCGCGCTTCGCCGCGGCGTGCGCCTCGGTGACGGTCGCCTTCTTCACGCTGCTCGGCTTCATCTTCCTGATGACCCAGTACTTCCAGTTCATCAAGCGCTATGACCCGCTCTCCGCCGGCGTTCACCTGCTGCCGGTCGCGGCCTCGGTGGCGGTGGCGTCGGTGGTGGGCACGAAGCTTGCGGTGCGCTTCGGCACGAAGCTCGTGGTCTCCTGCGGGCTGCTTATGGTCAGCGGCTTCTACCTGTGGGTCTCGACGGTCTCGGCGACGACGACCTACGCGACGATCGCCGCGCAGATGGTGCTCTACGGCGTGGGGATGGGGCTCACGAGCGCCCCGGCGACGGAGGCGATCATGGGCGAGGTACCGCGGGAGAAGGCCGGTGTGGGCTCCGCGGTCAACGACGCCACGCGGCTGCTCGGCGGCACGCTGGGAGTGGCGGTGATCGGCAGCGTCTACGCCTCCCTGTATGTGTCGCGTCTGTCCTCGGCTCTGCCCGCGCGCCTGCCCGGCTCGCTTGCCAGCACGGCGCACACCTCCGTCGGATCGGCCCTCGGCGTGGCCGAACGGATCCTCGCGTTGGGCAGGCCGGACCTTGCCCGTGCCGTCCAGCACGCTGCCTCCCAGGCATTCATCCACGGGCTCAGCGCCGGCTGCCTCGTGGCGGCAGCGGTGGCGGCGGCGGGCGCGGTGATGGCCGTCGCGTTCCTGCCGGCACAGCCGGCCCACGCGCCGCGCACTGCCCGCGAGGCCTC
>OCZT010001276.1_pt1 | contig 26012 bp, 25 predicted proteins | sample 1539031 | NCBI WGS metagenome assembly OCZT01 (sample SAMEA3539308, study PRJEB22396) | soil metagenome | biome: tundra; feature: field; material: soil | place: USA | collected 2010-05 | depth 0.15 m | reverse complement strand
CCCCGTGTCGGATAAAGACAAGGCTTCAAATACCCGATCCGCCGTCGCATTGCCAACTCCCGGTATCATCTTGAGCACGCGCTTCCACGCCAGCTCGTCACGCGGATTTACAATGATCCTTAGATACGAGATGACATCTTTGATATGTGCCTGCTCGAAAAAGCGTATACCGGATTGGACACGGTAGGGTATGTTTCGACGCGAGAGTTCAAGCTGCAGCTCGATCGAATGATAGTGCGAGCGGTACATGACGGCCATGTCTTCAAGCCGTGTGCCCTCGTCGCGCAGCTCGAGGATCCGCGCCGCAACAAAAGCCGATTGCTGCTCGACATCCGAGCACGGAACAAGTGCCGGTTTAAGATCGCGGGACCGCTTAACGGCGGTCAGCATCTTAGGAAATTGCTTGCGGTTATGGGTGATCGACACGTTTGCAAATCCGAGAATCTCGGGTGTCGAACGGTAATTCGTCTCAAGCTTATAGAGTTCTGCTTCAGGATAACGCTTCGGGAATTCATAAATGTTCATAAATTCCGCACCGCGCCAGGCGAAAATGCTTTGTGCGTCGTCACCTACGACCATAACGTTGCGGTGTGTGATGGCAAGAAGATCGATGATCTCGGCCTGTAGCCGATTTGTGTCCTGATACTCGTCGACGAGAATATGTTGGAACTGTTCGGCATAGATAGCGGCGATGTCAGGCTTTTCGATGAGCAGTCGCTTCCAATTCAGAAGCAGATCGTCGTAATCCATCACGTTACGCTCTTGTTTGCGCGATCGGTAAATGAGATCTACCCGCTTGATCTGATCGGTCAGCATCTCGAAATACGGGTACTTTTTGACGATGACATCCTCGATCGGCTGATCGGTGTTATTGGCATAAGAGATGATGCTTTCGACGACCTCAGCCTTTGGGAAACGTTTCTTTTTTGTGTCTATCGCCGCATCGTCAACGCAGACGTTGATAAAGTCCCTGGCGTCCTCGCTGTCGAGGATCGAGTAGTTCGCGTCAAATCCGATACTGACGGCGTGACGGCGGAGGACAAGATTAGCGATCCGGTGAAAGGTCCCGCCCCAAACTCGGTGAACATTTTGACTGCCCGTTAACGATTCGACACGGCGAAGCATTTCGCGCGCGGCCCGGTTTGTAAAGGTGGCGAGTAAGATACGCCGCGGCGAAACGCCTTGCTCGATCAGGTAAGCAACGCGATATGTGATGGCCCGTGTTTTGCCCGTCCCAGCACCCGCCACAACCAGGGCGGCCTTGGGCGGCGCGGTAACAACACGAAACTGTTCGTCGTTAAGCTCGCTCCGATAGCGCGTAAGACGCTCCGGCAATGAGCCCTGATCTCGTTTTATGACATACTGCGGCATTGTTTCATTTATAGCACACCATTCCATCAAGCGTTAGCCTTTGAGCGTATGGGTAATGTTCATAATTTGGTCTAAGCCCCATAGGGGCGGACTGTTTGTAGAAACAAATGCCAAAATTCAGCGAGCTCCTGAGGAGCGTCCTGTCATACGATAGAGAGGTAATCAAAGATATTCCTCCAGCGACTTGCCAAAGCGATTGCCGAGATGTTGTCCTTCGGTTCTCGAAATGCCCCCAACCACCGTCGAACGTATGCCACATGTTCCTTAATAGGTGACTTTTTTTGTTGCTCCCGCCACGGCACCGGTGCTACATTGATGATAATTCACAATTGGGAGTGCAAGAGGTGCCCATTAAAGCTGTATTATCAATCGTTGTCCTCGTCGTTTGTTGTTCATTCACAAATCTGACTGCCGCTCAGGCACCGACCGCGAGTCCACCTGTCCCACAAGCTTCTCCGAGCCTGAGCCCGACGCCGGTAACTAAAACAAGGACTCTAGAACACGAGTTTGTTAAGAATATCGCTCGCGACCAGAAGGCTATTTGGACGTCACCGTTTCGGATCAAAGCGGATGATGTTCCCTGGGTAGCCGGTTTCGCGGCAACGACGGCCGCCCTGATCGCGACAGACAGGCATACTTCTGCCTGGGTTTCGCAAAATGGATCGCTTTCGCCTGTGAGCCGTTATGTTAGTTGGGGGGGCACAGCATATGCTGACGCTGGCATTGCCGGAGCATTCTATTTTATCGGTCGAGCTACTGATAACGATCGTGCTCGCGAGACCGGTCTGCTCTCGGCCGAAGCTTTTATCGATTCCGGGATCGTTGCCCAGGTTTTGAAATATGCGGCAGACCGGCCGCGCCCAAACTTCGATAATGGGCGCGGGACATTCTTTAACGGGGGTGTTTCGTTCCCGTCAGGCCATGCAACGAGTGCCTGGTCCGTAGCGACCGTGATCGCTTATGAGTATTGGGACCACCCGGCGATACGCTACGGCGCTTTTGCGGCCGCTGCCATGGTCGCGATGTCGCGTTATAGCGGCCGTAACCATTTCCTATCCGATGTGTTTGTCGGCAGCGCGATAGGGTTCTATACGGGCCGGTATGTATATCATGCCCATCATGTTGATCCGAGCGCACCGGGCGGCGACAGTGCACTGCTGAAAAAGACAACCAAGTTGATTCCGGCGATATTACCGTTATATGATCGTCGCTCAATGACATATGGCGGAAAGTTGGCATGGTCTTTTTGATCGTGCCATTCTTAAGGATCTAAATCACGCAGCAGCGGGCCTCCGTGTTAGACTGGAAAAAAACGGAGGCTTTTTTGAATGAACGTGTCCGACCGCGGTGTTCTTGTCCTAATTCTCATAACGGCATTTCTTTTCTCGGCTTGCAATAACCCGCAAACAGCCGAGAATAATAAAACCGACCCAACAGCAGTGAAGACTTCGCCGAATGCCGCGGATGCTCCATTCGATCTGCAATTTTTGGATACTATGATCGTTCATCACCAGGTCGCGATAGATATGGCAAAGATGTGCCCAGGCAAAGCTCAGCACCCGGAGCTTCTCACCTTTGCAAATAGTATTGCCGCCGCTCAACAGGACGAGATCACAAAGATGAAACAATGGCGCGACGAATGGTTTGCCGCGAAGCCGTCGGCGATGAACGCCGATATGCCCGGTATGAACGAGTCAATGAAAGAGATGGATTTGAACACGCTCGGCTCGCTGACCGGCAACGCTTTTGATCTTGAATTCTTGCGGCAAATGATCCCGCATCACACGGGTGCTCTATTGATGGCAAACGCGGCCGTTCAAAAAGCGGAAAAGAATGAGACCAAAATCCTCGCCGCGGATATACTAAAGACTCAAAGCGCGGAGATCCGCCAGATGAAGGAATGGCAAAAAGCATGGAGTAAATAGATCAGAAAAATATGAAAATAGAAAATACTTTGAAGTTTGTGTTCGTCCTCGTCGTTTTCTTCTCGTCGGTTGAGTTTATATATTCGAATTATTCGAATATAGGAAGTGCCGCCGCAGCCACTACGACGAATGCCGAGGTTGTCAGCCCGCGATCGCTATTCATCCAGAATTGTGCACGCTGCCATGGATCGAATGGACGCGCCCAGACAAGACTCGGCAGAAAGGTCGAGGCCGACGATCTTACCGGTTCCGAAGCAAAGGGGTTAAGCACGGCGCGCGTCATACGGCTCATAACTAACGGCAAGGGTAAGATGCCGAGTTTCCGCCGAAAACTAACGGCCGCTCAGATCAGTTCGGTAGCGGAATATATCCGGTCGCTTTAGGGCCGGGCATATCAAAGTATTTGTAAAAAAGGAAAGGTGAAATATGAAGCTTCCAGGTGGAATGGACCTAAATGCGATGATGCAGCAGGCGCAAGCCATGCAGGAACAGATGGGCCGCGAAATGAAAGAGATGACGGTCAACGCCGCTGCCGGGGGCGGTGCTGTATCGGTAAAGATGCGTGGTGACTTCGAAGTGTTGAGCGTCACGATCTCGCCCGATCTGATCAAGGACGGCGACGTCGAGATGATCCAGGACCTTACTGTTGCCGCTCTTAACGAGGCTCGGCGAAAGGTTGAAGAATCGCTCAAGGGCAAACTCGGCGGCATGTTGCCGCCCGGGCTTATGTGAGTGGAGAGTTCGGAGTCCCGGCTTTAGGCGGCTTCCATCCAGCAGAAACCGACAAAGTCGGTTCCCGGTTTGAGCGTTGCTTCAGATGACTTGAATCACAAACCAAAGCCGACTAAAGTCGGTACTCCAAACATGCTTGATTACTCGGAACCGATCGCTAAGCTGATCGACGAATTCAAACGCCTCCCGGGCATCGGCCAAAAGTCGGCGCAGCGGCTGGCTTTTTATGTGCTTCGAAGACCCGAGGCTGAGGTCGAACAACTTGCTAACGCGCTTCGTGCAGTAAAACAAACGATCGTCTTTTGTTCGATCTGTAATAACCTAACAGATGTAAACCCTTGTCTTTACTGTTCGAATCCGAAACGCGATCGTTCGGTGATCTGCATTGTCGAAGAGCCGTATAATCTCGTCGCCGTGGAAAAGACGCGTTCATTCCGCGGGTTATACCACGTCCTGCACGGCACGCTTTCACCGATGCGCGGCATCGGTCCCGACGAGTTGATGCTCGCCAACCTTTTGCCACGGCTAAATCCCGAAAACAATGAGGGTGTTGAAGTGCGTGAGATAATTGTGGCCACAAATCCGACGACTGAGGGAGAAGCGACGGCAAATTACATCGCGCGACTGTTAAAACCCCTCGGCGTCATGGTAACCAGGATCGCAATGGGTATGCCGGTCGGATCAGACCTCGAATTCGTCGATGAGGTCACGATGGACAAGGCCCTTGCCAATCGTCACGTGATCTAATTCACGCAAAGGCGTTGACGCAATTTATCACCTTAGCTGCTGCCTGAAACGCCACGCACTTATCCCGACAAGCAGGATACAAAATCCCAATAAGGCCAACAGGTTGGGATAGAGTACGTCGATGCCGGTGCCTTTCAACAAAACACCGCGAGAAATAACGGCAAAATGTCGAATAGGATTAAACAGGGTGAGCGGCTGCAGCCACTGAGGCATCGCTTCGACCGGCGTCACTGCGCCTGAAAGCAAAACAAGCGGCGGATTGATGAAAAAACTCATCAGCTGTGCCTGTTGTTGCGATTGAACAAATGTCGCGACAAGCGTGCCGATCCCTATTCCGGATAGTACACACAACGAACCCGAAATAAAAAATAGCAGAAAGCTCCCATGAAGCGGAACACCGAAAACTACCCGCGCAACCGTTAAAGCAAGAACAATATCGCCACTTAAGATTACAAAAATCGGCGCTATTTTGGCCGTAATTATTTCTCCGGCTTCGGCCGGCGTCATCAAGAGCTGCTCGACTGTTCCCACCTCCTTTTCACGTACCATCGAGGCCGCGGCTACTACGGAGCCCTGGATGACTAGCAAGGCGCCGATCAAACCCGTGACGATAAACCATGAGTTTTCGAGGCCCGGATTGTAAAGCAGGGCAACGCGTGGTGTTATATTTGGCTGTCGTGGTTGGGCAGTAGGACTCGCCGCTTGATCGTTTGCCGCCGCGGCAGCCGAATCCGCTGTTACTATTTGTTGCTGGATCGCCTGCGGCGCTCCTGTTTGCGGAGTTCGTTCCTGCAAGATCCGTTGATTTAATGCGGCGATAATGTTCGAGGCATAGCCGCCGGCAATTGTCGCCGTATTCGAATTAACAGCATCTACGAGTAATTGAATTTCGGCGGTTTCGCGACGAGCCCGCTGTTTAGCAAATGTCGAAGGTATCACAAGCCCGATATCGAGTTTTGCCGCACCGAGATCGTTTCCCATTTCGCCGGCCGAGATATAGTACCCCGCGATTTGAAACGACCCGCTTTCGACCATTGCCGAGATCATCTCACGGCTTTCAAAGCTGCGGCTTTCATCGACGACGCCGAGCCGAAGGTCTCTCACGGTCGGATTCAGTGCATAGCCGAACAACACTATATTGACCGTAGGCGGAATTATGAGAATAATCACGAGACGGCGATTGCGAGCGATCTGCCGGAACTCCTTCGCGAGAAGCGCAAACCAGCGCAAGCCTAATAATCTGTCCAGCAATCCTCTCATGCGCTCACCTGCATTTTTCGCATCTTGCTCCAGGCGATAACAAAGAAAATTGAGCCGATTATCGCTAATGCGATCGGCGCTTCCCAAAGTCCCCTCCAACCACCGCCGCGAACCAAAGCATCTCGAACGACCTCTATATAGTATCGAGCTGGTATAGCATACGAGATCCAACGGATGCTCGCCGGAATATTCGATAACGGGAAGATCGCTCCCGAGAGAAGATATGACAACAAAAACCCTGACAGCTGAGTTGCCTGAATAGCGGCCGCCTGGTCCGGAATCGCGGCACCTATCATCGTCCCGAAACAGACATTTGTAAAAAGGTAAAGCAATGTGCAAATGAGAAAATACGAAGGATCGCCTACTAAGCGCAAGCCGAAAAGCCAAAATGTCAGCAGCAGGCAAAGAAACCATTCGGCAAGCGCGATCAAGACATACGCGGCGATTTTCCCGAGCAGATATTCGTGCGCGGTGATGCTCGAAACATAGACCTGCAAAATGGTTTTTTGCTCACCCTCGCGCGACATCGCCAGCGCGGCGAGGAGCGGCGGAAACAGCGCAAGCCCGACCGCCAGCATACTCGGGGCGATGTTCTTGCTCGAGTCTCTGCCGGGATTGAACCAAAGCCGCATGTGCGGTTGTATCGGCAAGCCGCCGGCCGATGAATTCGGCGGCCGCAGTCCGGCGACGAAGGCCTGCGTGACCGCGGTCGCGCTTCCACGCATTATATTTGCTGAGTTCGCGTCGCTTGCATCGACCAGAAACTGAACTTCCGTATTGACGCCACGCTTTAAGTCGCGCTCGAAATGCTCGGGAATAATGATCGCGCCGCGAGCTCGATTTTCGAGCAATGCCCGTTCGGGTTCTTCGTTGATAGGCATTTCGACTATTTGGAATGTAAGCGACGTGCGAAAGGCATCAATATAGGCGCGAGACGACGGCGTACTGTCCATGTCCTGGACGACGATCGGCAGATCGGTAACTGAGAGAGAGATCGCGGTGCCGTTTAAGGCCAGCAGCGCAAGGGGCAGTACGAGGGCAAGTACGAGTGTCAGCCTGTCGCGCAAAACCTGCGCGATCTCTTTTCGGGCTTGTGCGATTATTCGACGCATATATCCGGACAGCAGTCGGCCGAAGATCCGCAGGCAGTTAGAATGTCTCTTGCCCGTGCGTTTTATTCGCCAGCGTCACCTGGGTATCTATCGCGCCGCTTTTCGACCGTCGCGATAAAAACGTCCTCGAGCGAAAGCGGTTCCTCGTAAGCGCGATAAACTTCGATACCATTTTGCGACAACCGCTTCTTCAAATCCGCGATTCCGGTCTCGGCATCTTCGTCAATAACGACATGAAGTCGATCACCGAAAAGCGATACGCGCCAACGGTCCATTTCCTTTTTTAGCAAGTTCGATGCCTGCTGCGGCATGTCCGTTATGAGCTCAATTAGGCGACCGCCCTGCTCCGCCTTAATACCGGTCGGTGTGCCTTCAGCGACGATCTCGCCGGCAAACATAAAACCGAGGCGATTGCATTGCTCGGCCTCCTCGAGATAATGGGTCGTTACAAGAATTGCGACGCCCATATCGGCGAGCTCGTTGATCATTTTCCAAAAGGACCGGCGGGCGAGCGGATCGACACCGGAGGTCGGTTCGTCAAGGAACAGAACCGAAGGTTCGTGCATGATCGCCGCGCCGAATGCCACCCGCTGTTTCCAGCCGCCCGGCAGCTCACCGGTCAGCATAGCCCCCTGATGTTCGAGACCGGCGAATTCGAGGACCCAGCGCTTCTTTTCGTCGCGGGCTTTGCGCTCGACGCCGTAAACGCCGGCGAAAAAATCCAGGTTTTCGTTGATCGTCAAATCATCATAGAGTGAGAATTTCTGCGACATGTAGCCGACGCGCTGCCGCACGGCGCTCGACTGCGTCTGCCCGCGTACTCCGGCCAACTCGACCACGCCCGTCGACGGCTTGAGTAAGCCGCAAAGCATTTTTATCGTCGTCGTTTTGCCGGCGCCGTTCGCCCCGAGAAGACCGTAGATCTCGCCGTATTTAATTCTTAAATTGATGTCATGGACGGCAACGAAATCGCCGAAAACCTTTTCCAGGTTCTCGCCACCGATTGCAACTGCATCGGACGGGCGCTTTTGAAATGCACGCCGTCTTGGAAAGTGTGGCGTTGCCGGATCGCCTTCCAGATCACGTAAAACGGCCACGAATGTGTTTTCCAGTGTCGGCAATGCCGAGCGTATTTCCGTGATCTCAATGCCTTTTTTCTCAAGAATTTCGCGCGTAAGCTTTTCGCCCTCTTCGGCATCCTTCACCAGCAGATCGAGCCTGTCGCCGAAGCGTTGAACATCGCGAATCTCTTTTGTCCCGTCAAGAGCATCTTCAGTCTTACTTAGATCAGTTGTTCGCAACTCGAGCCGTTTCATGCCGAGGCTTTCGCGAAGTTCTTTGGGCGTGCCGGTCTCGACTATATTACCGTCAAAAATAAGCGAAACCCGCGAGCAGCGTTCGGCCTCGTCGAGGTATGGCGTCGCGACCAGGATCGTCATCCCGGTGACGGAAAGCTCGGCCAGCGTATCCCAGAATTCGCGGCGTGATACTGGATCGACGCCGGTTGTCGGTTCGTCGAGCAATAATATCTTCGGCTCGGTGATCAGTGCACAGGCGAGCGCAAGCTTTTGTTTCATCCCGCCGCTAAGGCGTCCGGCCAAACGGCCCCTAAATCTGTCCATATCGAAAAGCCGGAGATAGTGCATTCCGCGCTCTTCGATCTCTTTTCGCGAGAGCAATCGCAGCTCGCCAATGTACCGCAGGTTTTCCGCAACAGTAAGATCCTGGTAAAGGCTAAACGCCTGAGTCAAATAACCGACGATTGAGCGCGCTTCGCGGGCGGTTTTGCCGTAAATTGAGATCTCACCGCCCGTATTTTTCATCACGCCGCCGAGGATCTGAAAGGTAGAGGTTTTGCCGGCGCCATCCGGACCGATCAACCCAAAGATCTCGCCCTGCGAAATGTCGAGATCGATGCCGCGCACTGCCTCAAGCTTGTTGTAGGTTTTTCGTAAATCGCGAACCCGGATAACCGGTTCGGCAGATGCTTTGTGAGGTTTTTGTGCGGCAACATTCATTGAGCTTTCGTCTGACGCACATTGCCGGGCCAATCGCCCTCGACGAGTATTTCGCCGTCGGCGGGCATTCCCGGTTTCGCGAAGCCCTGCGGATTCTTGATCAAAAGCTTGATGCCGACGACCTGTTTTACGCGCTCATCTCGAAAATACGTATTCTCCGGAGTAAACGATGCCTCGGGGTCGATGCGCGAAACCTCGGCATCGATTGGCTGCGTCGGATTTGAGTCGAGATAAACGCGAGCCGGCTGGCCGACCTTTAGCCGTCCGATGTCTCCCTCGGGCACAAAAGCACGAAGGTAGATCTGCCCCGGATCAATTAGCGTGATTATCGCGGTGCCGGGCGTGATCACTTCGCCAGGTTCGGCTGAACGAGTGGCGACCGTCCCGTCGAAGGGGGCGACCACATTCAAATCTTGGCGGTTTGCCTGGGCTTCGCGAAGCTGCGCTCGGGATCGGTCCGCATCCAGTTCGGCCGCATGAACGTCCTCTTCCGCTTGTGCGATCTGTCTTCGAATAGCGGCTGCCTGGGAGGTTCGAATGCCGGGATTGGCAAGATTTCCTTTTGCTGTCGTTAGCGCACCGCGGAACGAATCCACCTGCCGCCGCTGTGCCTGTATAACCTTGGCCTGTGATTCATTGATCGTTCGGGCCTGCGTCAGCTGGCGCTCGGGAATGTCACCCGTCCTGAAAAGCCGGGTGAATTTTTCCAGATCATATTTTGTTTGTTCGTAAGTCGCTTCGGCCTGGGCGAGTTGGGCCTCGGCCTGCAGGACTTGAGCTTCGGCTTGCCGGACGCGTCCTTCGGCATCGAGTCGGGCCTGATCGACGCTTAGACTTGACTGATTTAGCTGTTCCCGCAAGACGCCGATTTGCTCTCTTGCCCGTGTGATCCTTGTCTCGGATTGCGTGACAACCGCCTGGGCTTGCTCTTCGCGCGCCATTAGCTGATCGTCGTCCAGCATTGCGATGACCTGCCCGGCCTTCACCGTATCGCCTTCGCGGACGGTGATTTCCCGAATCCTGCCGCTCGTCTTTGACGCGACGGCGGAGTCGTCCGTTTCAATTCGACCGCTGACCTCGATCAGATTTGGGGGGGCGGCCGGCTGACGCAAAGAGAAGTACCAGATAGCTACGCCTGCGACTCCTAAGACAAGCACGAAGGGAATAATAAGGCGCAATTTATTTCGCGCCGGTTTCGCGGGCTCGGCTGCCTTTTTCCCCTCATCCCTGCCCGAGTTAGTTTCGTCGCTCATACAATTGGTAAGCTTCGCTTAAAGTCGCCTGTCGCGTTGGTTGCGATAGACAAGGATGAAAACAAAATGAGCCTTGACGGCAAATATTATACCGTCAGGGCTCCGCGGGTTAAGGCTATATTTCGATCTTGACGGCAAATTGCCGAATGACGCTAAAAGCGCACGACCTCTTCCTCGGCGTCCGAATTGGCGTGCGAGGCTTTCCATTCGGCGTCCGACGCGTAGAAGCTTACGTCAAACTTCATTAGCGTCTTGACCGGTATACCGTCGAATTCTGTTGGTCCATCCTCGAATGCGACGAGAGCACCAACACCTATGACTTCCGCGCCAAGCCCTTTTACAAGCTCGATGGTTTCTCTGATCGCGCTTCCCGATCTAAGAATGTCGTCCACGATAATAGCGGGGTAAACATCGCCTCCGCTGAAGTATTGGCGAAATTGTCGCTTTCCGCCTTCCATCTCGGCCCAATATATCTGGTCCGCGCTCAGCGCTTCACGGACGCCGAAGGCAACCATTATGCCGCCGGGGCTCGGACTGATCACCGAAACCTTGGGCAGACGGCTCGAGATCGTTTTTTCCATCCGAAACATGCGGCTTAAGCCGACAGACAGTACGCGTGCGTTGTCATAATAGCGAAACGCGAGCGGCATCTGGAAGTAATGCGAAGCGTGGTTGCCATTTGGGTATACAAAATGGCCCTGTCTATAGGCGTTTGTTTTTGTAAGTATCTCCATCACCGACTCGGGCGGAGGGATCAGATCGACCATCTTAAGTTTCTCCTTGCGTAAGCTGAAGATTATACAACCGAGTTTGGTGCGATTCCAAAAACGGACCGTCAAACGATCAGTTTTCAGGTAATAAAGCTTTCCTTATAAGGAATTGTTGATCGAGGCTCATTTCCGGTGGCATATCCTCGACCGCAAACCACGCAAGCTCACTTATCTCGCGGCTCCCGACTTTGGCCTCGCCGACTCCGCGTGCCATGAATATGATCTCGATGTGCCGCCTCCGGGTGCGCGCGTTATACAATCGTACATCCTGTAGCTCAAGCCCTGTTTCCTCGCGGATCTCACGTCTGAGCGCGGTTTCGGGCTGCTCGCCGGCTTCGAGAAAGCCACCGGGCACGCCCCATCCCGATGCCGGCCGCAGGATATGATCCGCAAGCAGAACTTCGCCTTTCTCATTCGTTATGATGCCGGCCGCGGATACGGTAAATTTCGCCTGAAATCGGCGCGTGAGGGCCGTTCGTGCACTTCGCGGCATTAATTTCCAGACTTTACCGAGTAGATTAAAAAGCATGCGGCCGGTTAATGATCTCTTATCCGAGACGATTCACTTAATAACTATTCCCGAAGATGCGGGCTCGGGCAAGTTCGACAGCAAAAAATACATACGGCGCCGATATTCTTTGATCTCCGCCGGATAGATCGCATAAACCCGATGATCGAGCGATCATCTGGTACATTTCGGACTCGAAAACTCACATTTGAGGAGCAATAATACACATTTGCTGGGCATAAATGTACATTTCATACGTAAGAATGTGCATTCCACTAACGAAAATGTACGTTCCCACGGCAAAAATGTGCATTTCTTTGACAAGAATGTGCATTTCCGCGGCAAAAACGTACATTTCTCTGATAAGAATGTGCATTTCCGCGGCAAAAACGTACATTTCTTTGATAAGAATGTGCATTTCCGCGGCAAAAACGTGCATTTCTTTGATAAGAATGTGCATTTCCACGGCAAAAATGTGCATTTCATGAGCGGGAATAGTCATTTCGGATCGATAATTAGATCGTTTGGCGCCTGTATTGGGTCATTTCCGAGATGTTATGGGTCACTTAGACGAACAATGAATGCGAGCTCTCTGAGTTTCAGCGAAGAACAAGTCGGGAACGTTTATTCGTGGGCCGAAGTCAGCCAGCTACATCGAATTCGCAACGGCATATACCAGAGAAACGGCCGGCTGATCTCGCTCTTGACCGATTTTGGGCGGATAAATCCCTGCTATCCTGACGTGCACGGTGAAAGCATTGACACGATCGTTTATACCGGCAACGGCCGCCGCGGAGACCAGAAGCTTGATTCGCAAAATCGTGCTCTTTTGGATGCTATAGCATCCGAAACAAGCGTGCCTCTCTTCAACAAACTCGCACCCGGCAAATGGGTATTCATGGGCTATTGGCGGGTCACGGACGGAAAATACATTTTTGACTCTAATCAGGATAGAATGGTGTGGAAATTTACGTTACAACACGTAAAAAACTAACTCGATTACAGATGGAGCTCGATGGTTCTATGGGAGGGAGCATGAAGAGATCGATCCAAGTCCTGTTTCTGGTTTTTTGTTGTTTTCAGGCAAATCCGGATTGGTTTGAGAAGTACCTTAAGTAAATAGTTTCTCGAATATAGATAAGGAATTGGTAAGATATCGATATGAACTACCGCGACATAATAACGATCGAGCCCGGCAAGCGTGGCGGAAAGCCGTGCATTCGCGGCATGAGAATAACCGTGTACGATGTGCTCGAATATCTCGCCTCCGGAATGTCCAAAGATGAGGTGCTCGCAGACTTTCCCCACCTAACGGAGGAAGACATACTTGCTTGTCTTGCCTATGCGGCAGATCGCGAGAAGCATGAGACTCTTGTTCCGGCATGAAGCTTCTTTTCGATCAGAACCTCGCGCCAAAATTAGTGAAGCGTTTAGAGGATCTTTTCCCCGGTTCTTCCCATGTCTTCCTGGTTGGGTTGGATCGAAAAGATGACAGGTCGGCACGGAAATATGCTGAAGATCACGAATTTGTAATTGTTACTAAAGATGCCGAACTACAGCGACCTGTCGTTATTACTTGGTTTTTCGCCAAAGGTGATTTGGATCAGGCGGGGCAATTGCTCTACGGATGACATCGAACAATTAATTCGAAACAATTTCGAACGAATTCAAGATTCAATTGATGATCCTTCCTCGGAAACAGGGACCGTCACAATCTACTAGGCCTTATGACCATTGACGAACAACTCTTATATTTAAAGAAAGGCACTATCGATGTGATCCGTGAGGATGATCTGCGCGGCAAACTGGAACGTTCCGCCAAGACCGGTAAGCCGCTGCGCGTAAAACTCGGACTGGACCCAACTGCGCCGGACATTCACCTCGGCCACACAGTTGTTATTCGCAAACTCAAGGCGTTTCAGGACCTGGGCCACACGGTTATCTTTTTGATCGGCGATTTTACCGGGATGATCGGCGATCCGTCAGGAAAGAATGTGACCAGACCGCCGCTGTCGCGCGAGGAGATCAATATAAACGCGGAGACTTACAAGCGGCAGATGTTCAAGCTGCTCGATCCCGCCAAGACCGAACTTAGGTTCAACGGCGAATGGATGGACAAGTTCACCGCTGCCGACTTTGTAAAGCTGACGGCCAAAACCACCGTTCGACAGATACTCGAACGCGATGATTTCGCAAAGCGGATGGCTGAGGAAAAGCCGATATCGCTGCACGAGCTGCTTTACCCGCTCGTTCAGGGTTACGATTCGGTCGCCCTCGATGCCGATGTCGAGCTTGGCGGGACAGATCAAAAGTTCAATCTACTGATGGGCCGCAACTTGCAGCGAGAGTTTGGACAGGAGCCGCAGGTAATAATGACGACGCCCTTGCTCGAGGGGCTCGACGGCGTCCAAAAGATGTCAAAGTCGCTGGGAAACTACATCGGCATCGATGAACCCGCAAACGAGATCTTTGGAAAGGTGATGTCGATCTCGGACGAGTTGATGTGGAAATATTTTGAACTTCTAACCGACCTTAGCGTGTCTGAAATAAGCGATTTGAAATCGGGATGCGAGAGCGGTGGCGAAAATCCGCGCAATGTAAAAGTTAAGCTCGCTAAATTTATCATCAGAGATTTTCATTCCGCGGAGGAGGCCGACGAGGCAGAAGAAGATTTCAACCGGCGGTTCGTAAAACACGAGGTCCCGGATGAGATCGACGAAAAAATGATCGCGTCAGGCACTTACAAACTAGCTGATCTGATCGCGGAAACCGGGCTTGCCGCTTCAAAAGGCGAGGCCCGGCGGTTGATCGAACAGGGCGGAGTAAGAGTCGGTGGTGAAAAGGTTTCGACAAATGGTGATTTTTCAGTGGGAGCCGACGGAATTTTGCTTCAAGTCGGCAAGCGAAAGTTCTTGAAAGTCATTGCATCCAAATGAAGATATGGACGCCGGGTTTTAAATTGTTGTAATCCGCACGGCTACGGCGCTATAATCCCGGAACCCTTTACGATGGCAGATCACGGAACAAAGCGGGTCAGGTTGTCTGATCGCATCAACGCATACGTGGCTTCGGACGCGCCTATTCGCCAACTGGCGGGTAATTGGTCCAGGGTCGCTCGCGTGGCGATGAATGAGGCAACGAGCCTCTCGCTCGAGCGCGTAGAAATATTCCTGAAACGGCTGCCGCCCAAGCTCGACGGCTTTCGGATCATACACCTTTCAGACACACATCACAGTCCACTAACCGATCTTAGCCATATAGAAAGGGCGGTTAAGATCGCCAACCGGCTCGGACCCGATATGTTTGCACTTACCGGTGATTATGTTTCCCATAAGCGCGAGTATATCGCTCCGGTAGCCGCGGTCCTCGGAAAGCTGCGGTCGAGATACGGTACATACGCATGTCTCGGTAATCACGACCACTGGACCGATGCCGATCTCGTAACTCACCTGTTTCGCGGCGAAGGTATAAACGTGCTTATAAATGACGGTTTTCGTTTCGAAGCACGTGGTTCGTCCTTTTGGCTTGCCGGCGTCGACGATTATATGGCCGAAAAGACAGACGTGCCGGCAGCACTTCGGGGTTCATTTCCTGATGAAATGAAGCTTCTGCTGGCACACAATCCGATCATCTTTCGCGAATCCGCGAGAATGGGTATTGACCTCACGCTCAGCGGTCATACACACGGCGGACAGATAAAGATCCGCGATGAGGAAAAACGTATACTGCCGCGTCGCAAGCTTTCCAGCGGTTTGCACAAACGCAAGAGCTCCCAGATCTACATCACACGCGGAATAGGTACAGTGGTGCTGCCTGTCAGGTATCAATGTCCTCCGGAGATCTCGCTGCTCGAACTACGCTCAGCCTAAATGGGTGAATCTCAGGTTTCATCAAAAATAATAACCATTCCCAATCTGTTGACGTTCCTGCGCATGGCGCTGATACCGCTTTTCGCCATCCTCCTCGTCTATAGCCGCGAGGGTATGGCACTTCTGATATTTACGATCGCCGGTGTTACGGATGGAATCGACGGTCTCATCGCCCGCCGTATGAAGCAGGAATCGGAACTGGGAACGATCATGGACCCGATAGCCGATAAACTGTTGATGACAACGGCTTTTGTCATGCTGACGCTTCCGAGCGTGATGGGTACGGCCCGTCATTTACCGGTACCGTTCTGGGTCACAGCCGCCGTTATCGGTCGCGACGTGTTGATCGTCGCCGTTGCGGCCGCCATAACGATCATGACGGGATTTCGTGGGTTCAAACCTTCGTGGCTTGGCAAAGCAAGCACCTTTGTCCAGGTGTGTGCCGTCATATTGATCCTTGTTGCGGCGGTCCTGCCTGATCTTCACGGAATCTACCTGCCGACTGTCTATGCTATCGTCGTTGCCTTCGCCGTGTTCTCAGGCGTACATTACATCTTCCACGTCGCACGCCTCATGCGAGAGTCCGAAAAGGCGTAAACTAAGTCTCATCAATCGATTAACGACACAAACAAGACACAATAGCGGTCTATTACAAAAAACTTGACAATGATACACTCAACTATTATAATCCCAAAAGGCTCAAGTCATAAGATTAATAGACAGTAGCAATAATAATTATTTGGAGAAAAAATCATGGGCAAAATCATAGGAATCGATCTTGGAACGACTAACTCGGTGGTCGCGGTTATGGAAGGCGGCGAGCCCGTCGTCATTACCAATTCCGAAGGCGGCCGGACGACACCGTCGGTTGTCGCTTTTACAAAAGACAATAACCGGCTGGTCGGACAGGTAGCAAAACGCCAAGCGGTAACAAACCCCGAGAATACGCTTTATTCGATCAAGCGGTTCATGGGCAGGAAGTTTGAAGAGGTACAGGGCGAGATCAAGCAGGTGCCTTACAAGGTCGAAAAAGCACCCAACGGCGATGTGGTCATCGCTGCCGAGGGCAAACATTACAGTCCGCCCGAGATATCGGCGATGATACTTCAAAAGTTGAAGCAGTCGGCTGAGGATTATCTCGGTTCAAAGGTTGACCAGGCGGTCATCACGGTTCCCGCGTATTTTAACGATGCACAGCGTCAGGCAACGAAGGACGCGGGCAAGATCGCTGGGTTAGAGGTCCTGCGAATCGTTAACGAACCGACCGCGGCCGCCCTCGCATACGGGCTCGACAAGAAGAAGGATGAGATCATTGCGGTCTTTGATTTCGGCGGGGGTACGTTCGATATCTCGATCCTCGAGGTCGGCGAAGGCGTTGTCGAGGTCAAATCCACCAATGGCGACACACACCTCGGCGGTGACGACGTTGACGAAGTGCTAGTTGGCTGGATCATCGATGAGTTTAAAAAGGACCAGGGCATCGACCTTCATAACGACAAGATGGCTTTGCAGCGATTAAAGGAAGCGGCTGAAAAGGCAAAAGTTGAACTCTCGAGCGCGATGGAAACCGAGATCAACCTGCCGTTTATTACGGCGGACGCTTCCGGTCCGAAGCACTTGGTGATGAAGCTGACGCGATCGAAATTCGATCAGTTGGCCGAACCCATTCTCAAGCGTTTAATGCCGCCGGTCGAACAAGCCCTAAAAGATGCCGGCTTCGAGACAAAGGATATAGAAGAGATCGTGTTGGTCGGCGGTTCGACGCGTATCCCGAAAGTCCAGGAGATGGTCAAGGGTTTCTTTGGGAAAGAGCCGAATAAGTCTGTTAATCCGGACGAGGTCGTTGCTCTCGGTGCGGCCGTTCAGGCCGGTGTGCTGGGCGGTGAGAAGACCGACATTTTGCTTCTCGACGTAACGCCTCTGACGCTCGGCATCGAGACGTTGGGTGGTGTGATGACACCGATGATCCAGAAGAATACGACCATTCCGACGCGTAAGAGCGAGATCTTTTCGACGGCTTCGGATAATCAAACATCGGTTGAGGTCCACGTCCTACAGGGCGAGCGGCCAATGGCTGGTGATAACAAGACGTTAGGCAAGTTTCATCTTGTCGGCATTCCGCCCGCACCTCGAGGTATGCCGCAGGTAGAGGTGACATTCGATATCGACGCCAACGGTATTGTCAACGTATCCGCCAAGGACGTTGGCACGGGTCGCGAGCAAAAAATAACGATCACCGCCACCTCGGGTCTTTCCAAGGAAGAGATCGATCGGATGATGAAGGACGCCGAATCGCATGCCGGAGAGGACGAAAAGAAAAAGGCGGCGATCGAAGCACGCAATCGTCTTGACGGTTTGGTTTACAGCGTCGAAAACACGCTGCGTGAAAACAAGGACAAACTCGACGCCGCAGCGGCGACTGAGATCGAAGCCGCGATCGCCGAGTCCAAGACAACGCTTGGTGGTGAGGACACAGAAGCGATGAATAACGCCTTCGAGAGGCTGCAGACCGCGTCGCATAAGTTGGCCGAAGTTCTTTATAGCCAGGCCGGCGCCGCGGGCGGTGCCAATCCGACCGAGGAGCAGGCTTCATCCGCTACGGCGGGGGCCGACGGCGATGGTGCGGCTTCTACACCGTCAGACGATAACGTCATCGATGCCGAATATGTTGACGTCGAAGACGAGAAGAAGTAAGTAGTTAGCCTATGAGCGGCAAGCAGTGGGCTGACGATTCGTGTTCACTGCTGCCGCTTTTTGCGCGATGGTTCTGATTACGATGGCGATGTGGTTACGCTAAACCACTGATAGTTGGCGGCTTTCGGACTTACGGAGAAGATGGTTAAGAAGGATTATTATCAAACACTCGGCGTCAAAAAGGACGCGAAAGCCGATGAGATCAAAAAGGCTTATCGTCGTCTCGCGCGCAAGTTCCATCCGGACGTAAATCCTAACGACAAATCGGCCGAAAATAAGTTCAAAGAGGTACAGGAAGCTTACGATGTTCTCTCGGACGAGAAAAAGCGCAAGATCTTCGACCGTTTTGGCTATTACGCAGACAATCTCGATCCCGATTCTCCTTTTGGCGCCGGGGCAGCCAGCGGGACCGGAACAGGCGGTTTTGACTTTTCAGGTTTTGATTTTTCAGGGAGTACCGGTGCCGCCGGCGGCTCGAGCTTTCGCGATATATTTGCAGATCTTTTCGGCGGAGGGGGTCGGGCGCAACCCGAACCGCCGCGTCCGCTGCCAAAAAAAGGGCGCGACATTGAGATACCATTGGCGTTGAGTTTTGAGGAATCATTTACCGGCCTCACTACCAACATAACCGTCAATCGTTCCGAGCAGTGTTCCAGATGTCAGGGCGCCGGCGATACCGGCGGTCCGGTTGTTACATGCCCCACGTGCAATGGCGCCGGCCAGGTAATGCGAACAGGCGGACGTCTACAGTTTTCACAGGCTTGTCCTGATTGTGAAGGTACAGGCCGCCGTCGCCAACCATGCAGCTTGTGTAATGGCAAGGGAGTCACACCAAAGACCGAACAGGTGAAGATACGCATACCGGCCGGCGTCGATACCGGTTCGCGAGTACGCATACCTAAAAAAGGTCATGGTGGCCGTCTCGGCGCCGAACCGGGCGATCTGTACATACTAACTAATGTCGGGAAACACAGATTTCTCGAACGAAAGGGCGACAACATTTACATCAACGTGCCGATCACGGTTTCCGAGGCCGCCCTTGGTACAAAGATCGAGGTGCCGACCGTCGAGGGACGAGCACAGCTAAGGATACCGCCCGGTACTGAGTCGGGACAGAAATTTCGGCTGCGGGAACGTGGATTTCCAAGCCTTCGAAACCCCAAACTCCGCGGAGATCAGTTTGTCGAGGTCAAGATAACTCTGCCGAAGATCATATCCGAAGAGACCAAGGATGTTTTGCGGCAATTTGAAAAGCTAAACCCTGAAAACCCGCGGAAGGCGATCGGACTAGAATGAAGAAACGAGGCAAAACCTATACGATCAGCGCGGTTTCGGAGATGTACGATATACATCCGCAGACGCTGCGTCTATACGAGCGCGAAGGATTGCTCATGCCATCTCGTTCGATCGGGAACACACGCCTTTTCGAGGACTCTGACCTTGAGCGTCTCGAGATCATTCTCTCTCTGACGCGCGAACTCGGTGTGAACCTTGCCGGAGTCGAGATCATTCTCAATATGCGCGAAAAGATGGCGCAAATGCAGCGTGAATTTGAGCAGTTCTTTGATTATCTCAAAGAGCATGCCGATGAGTTTTCTCGTGTATCCGGAACATTTACGTCGACGGAAGCATTGATCCCGATCTCGCGTTTCCGTGCTCGCCACCACCATTCAGACGACTAGTATCAGTTCGTACTCCAATGATCAGAGATCCACTGCCGTTCAAGCAGTAACGCACTACTTTGCTTTCATGCCGATTTAAAGTTACATTGACCGGTTCTCCCATCAATCAAAAATTCCCATTAAGGACCAATCCAATGTTTCGAAGATTACTATCCCAGATCTTTGTATGCGCACTAGTGTGCCTTTTGTGTTCGGTAGCTGCCCTGACGCAGGACCTCGACGACGTTACCGTAAATGGCACGCTTACAGATTCTAACGGACTCGCCGTCGTCGGCGCGACCATTACCGCAACGAGTACCGAGACCGGCGACGTCCGGACTGTCGTTACCAACGATGAAGGTAAATATACGATTGTAAAGCTCAAACCCGGTACGTATAAGATAAAAGCAACCGCCGCGGGGTTTGGCTCTCAGGAGACGTCTGCTATCACAACCCTTTCCGGCGACGTCCTGCAAAAGGACTTTAAGCTTTCCCCCGCGGACGTTAAGGCAGAAACAACTGTCATTGTGAGTGCGGACGATGGGCCGGCTGTCGACACGACGCGAACCGTTGTAGGGGGCAGTATCACGGAACGCGAGATCGAGGAGATCCCCAATAACACCCGCAATCCGTTCGACCTGGTCATGACGCTTGGCGGCACATCCGAAGAGCAGCTTTCGGTGAACGGGCTTGCTGAGGACCGCAATCAAAACAGTTCGTCGCCGCCGCTTGAACAGGGCAACTATTCATTGTCAGGCGGTGTGGCCTATTCGAACAATCTAACGATCGATGGGCTAGACAACAACGACGATAGATCATCGCGCGATAGGTTTCAGCCGTCGCTCGAATCCCTTGCCGAGGTCCAGGTGATCTCGAATCAATTTTCGGCGGAATACGGGCGTGCATCCGGCGGACGTATAAATCTCCGCACGCGTGCAGGCGGCAATAATTTTCGTGGCCGGGCCTTTATGTTCTTCCGCGATTACCGGATGAATGCAAACAGTTGGTACAACAACAGCCGCGGCTTTGCCCGGCAGCCGCTTACCGAGTACGATCCCGGTTTCACCTTGAGCGGTCCGGTCAAGCTGCCGTTCTATAACGGCAAGAACAAGACCTTTTTCTCGGTCGCGTACGAATACGATAACGTTCGGGATACGACGTTTATTGATACATGGGTGCCGGTCGGCAGCAATCCGAAATGGCCGCTTCCGGCCTCGAACGCTCCTTGTCCGTCCGGCGTGACATGTACGGACGCAAGCAGCGCATCGACAACGGCTATTTTGCCGTTTCAGTCGACGTTACCGACACCTAACATCAACCATATCTTTACTGCGCGCGTCGATCATAACTTCACCAAGAACAACAATGCTACGTTTGGTTATCAACTTGGCAGGCGGCATAACCAAAGAACGACGGGCGCGTCGACAACCCGTCTCGATGACGCTCTGCAGATTCGCAACAGCAATACCGATGCGTATAACGTCACGGACAATCACGTGTTTGGGCCGAAAGCTGTTAATCAGGTTCGCGGACAGTATTCGATCTTTAAACCGAGCTTCGAAACAAATGATCCATTCGGACCCGTTGTTTTGATCGCATACACCAATCCATTGGCTCCTGGAGGAACACCGCCGACGCTCATTACGGGCAATTCGACATCCTCGATCACTGGCGACGCAACCGGATTTCCGCAAAATCGGATAGAAAAGCGCATCCAGGTCCAGGACAACTTTACGTATATTGCCGGAAGACACACTCTGAAGTTCGGTTTCGACATAATGAACGTGCGGTCGAAGGCGATCGGGCTCGGCGACGCTACCGGAACCTTTAATTTCACGGGTATGGCGAATTTCCAAAGCAACATTCTCTCGCGTTTTCGTCAGAATTTTGGTACTGCGTCCGACGTGAAGAACACCTATTCGGGCGAATTCTTTAATGATGAACTCAAGCTCAAATCCAATCTGACCGTTAGCTATGGCTTAAGATACGAGCGGGAGACCGCCGTTTCGGATAACAACAATTTCGGACCCCGCTTTGGTCTTGCCTGGGACCCGTTTGGAAAAGGAAATGGTGTTATCCGTTTTGGTACGGGCATATTCTATAATCGCGTTCTGCTTCGAACCGTTGCCGACTCGATCCAAAACACCGGCGGCAACCTGGTTTCGTTCGACAGCAATGTTATCGGAACGTCAGCCAGCGATTCACGTCGTTTCGCAATTTTGGGTGCGATCGCCAACCTTTTCCCGGGAGCATTCGCGACCGTCGACGACATTCGGAGCATGCTTTCAACGGTTTGTCCGACCGTCGTGAACCCGTTGTCAGCTTGTACGACCAGTACAGGTTTTCTCGGCAGCGTAACAAGCACCGGCAATCCTCTTCGGACCGTTGATCCGAGTCTGAAGATCCCTGAAAGTTACCAGTACAACGTCGGCTTCGAGCGCGAGTTGTTTAAAGGCTGGGTCTTTGAGGCAAATTTTACTGTGAACAAGACCGTCCGCCTGTGGCGCGACACCAATGGCAATGCGCCGCGGCTACCTTCAGGTTTTACAGATTGGACATCATATTTGTTGACACACAACTATTTTCTCGCAAATACGAATGGTACGGTTCGAACGTATAGCTTTGCCCTAGGTTCGACGACGGACACCAGCGGCGTCGGTTCCTGCAGTTTTAACTCGACAAATAATTGCCTTGTTAATCTCAATTCGACCAGCACCTCGACCACGACCCCGGCAGCGGCATCGACCGGGAACAATAACAATGCAACGGGAGCCCCGATAGGTATTGCGCGCGCAGCGATCGCCCAATTCCGCCCAGATCCAACCTTGGGGGAAACATCTGTCATCCGCTCGATCGGTAATGCCTGGTATCGCGGGTTGATACTTGAATTGCGAAGTCGTTATCGCAAACTTGGCGGCGGGTTCGGCTCGTCGTTCAGATTCAATTACACATTCTCTAAGACAATGGATGACGGTCTCAACAACACCGCGAACGCCGAGATCAATGGTGATTTTTCACGCGAGTGGGCCAGCAGTCTCCAGGACCGCCGTCATCGCGTTGCGTTCTCGGGAACGTTTGATACGCCCTGGTGGTTTGGCCATTTAAGTCTCTCGCCGCTCTTCCGATATGGCAGCTCGGCTCCGTTTAATCTCGGTAACGGCGGCGCGGATAGAAATCTTGACGACCTGAGCACCGACCGGCCTCTTTTTAGCGGCAACCTTATCGATGTTAGCTGGCGTGGTTCTAATTCAGCCGTTCCAACGACACTGATCTCCCAGCTAACCCTTCCGGCTATCGGGGCAAAGAGCGGTTCGCTTCCTCGAAACTCAGGGATCGGACCGAGCTTTTTCACTTTTGATCTTAGCGTCACGCGTCAATGGAAGCTTAGCGAACATATGAGATTGCGGCCGACGGCCCAATTCGACAACATCCTAAACGCGGCGGTGTTCAGCTACGGCTCAGCTTTCATTGATTTCAATGGCATGACCGTTTCCAACTCCGCGGCGCAGCAAGCATTCCTGGTCCCGACACGCACCTTTCGGCAGCGACAGATCCGTTTGGGAGTAAGATTCGATTTCTAAGATCGATAAGGTTGCTCTTTATTACGGCCGTCGGGTTTCCCCGGCGGCATTTCTCCTTTCGCCTGCAGAATTTTAGTGACTGCAGATGAAAGCATGTGATAAATTAACATGTTGAACATTTTTGTTCACGCCCGCACCTTATGAGCCAGGCAGTTGCCGAACCGCAAGCACCCGTCAGCGAAACAACGATCGAATCAGTTCTGCTTGACGCAGATCTTTTCGTCAAATACAGCTCGCCCGAAAAAGCATTCGCCCTGCTTCGCGAATCGCTTGAACGCAGCCCGCGCTCCACCAGCTTGCGCGAAAAGATGCGTGATATTTGTGTCAAGCAAAAGAACCTGAACGAGGCGGCCAAACAGTGCCTGGCGCTGGTGAGCCTCTATATCGCACGCGAAGATTTTGATGTCGCCTACGATCGCCTTCAAGAGGCCAAACTGCTCGACCCGCGCATCTCAGTCGCGCCCGGTCTCGAAGCGATCCGTCGTGCAAGGCGTCCCGATTTCGCTGCCAATCGCGATCGTACGCCTCAGAAAGTGCGCACAGATGTCACGTTCGCCGGCAATCTGGCGTATGTCAGTGTATTCGACGCCGTCCAGGTGATTGAAAGTGCCAAGATGACCGGACTGCTTGTCATAAAAGCCGATATGCACCTCGCGAACGTTGCCTTTAATGAGGGCAAGATCGTGGACGCCGAATGCAACGGCAACAATGGGGTCACGGCCTTTCGTGACATCATCGAGATAAATAGCGGGACGTTTGAATTTTCAACCTCTGATCACGAATTTCCCGTCGTCATAACGGTCTCAAGCAACACGAATTTCCTGCTCGATGTCCTCACAGAACTCGATCACGAACGTGCCGAAAAGAATGGTCTGAGAAATGTCGGCGGCGAACTCATTTAGATTGACTTCAATCGAGAAATTATACAAAATATAGTGCTTTCCCAACTTAAAAGCACTATAGAATGTTTAAGCTTCAGCGCCTCGAAATTTCAGGCTTCAAGTCCTTTGCGGATTACACCGAGATAGTTTTTACCGGAAACGGCATTACCGCGGTTGTCGGACCCAACGGCTGCGGCAAATCGAATGTATCCGATGCCATCTCATGGGTATTGGGCGAGCAGCGCGCGAAATCGTTACGCGGCGCCGAAATGAAGGACGTCGTCTTTCAAGGGACCAGGAATCGTAAGCCGGGCGGAATGGCCGAGGTCGTTTTGCACCTCATAAGAGACGACGCGGACTTTGAAGTAGACGAAAACGAGCTTGACGACATAGACGAAGCCCTCAGCGGTATCGACGAAAATGCTGTCGACATGGATGAGATCGAGGGGGCCGAATCCGAAACGGGCGACGATGTAATAGCCGGCAACCAGGTAGGGCAAAACGGTTTTCACGAAGGCGAGGAATTCGAAACTGAAGCGGTAAGAGTCGCCGCTGTAGGCTCCACGCAGGTACTGGAGACGCGCGTTCGGACAAAACGGCGCTGGCGGCCGAGATCATTCGGACTCGATTTCGCCCCCGGCGAGGCCGTTTCGGTAACTCGCCGGTTGTATCTCTCGGGCGAGAGCGAATACCTGCTGAACGGCCGCACTTGCCGGCTCCGCGACATAACCGATCTTTTCGCGGGCACAGGACTCTCGGGTGCCCATTACGCGATAATTGAGCAAGGCCGTATCGGACAGATACTTTCGGCAAAACCGGCCGATCGCCGCAGCCTCATCGAGGAAGCCGCCGGGATCTCCAAGTTCCGCTCCAGGCAGCGGGCAGCCGAGACGCGGCTCGATACCGCAAAAGCAAATCTCAGCCGCATTTACGATATCGTTTCCGAGATCGAAACTCATGTAAATTCTCTCCGCCGCCAGGCGGCAAAGACGCGCCGGTTTAAGATCCTGCAGGAAGAGTTTCGAGCTCTTCTTCGTCAGCTTTATGCCGCCGAAGGCCGATTTCTTTCGGACCTCTCGGAAGATCTGAAACGACAGCTCGTCGAAGCCGAGGGCATCGAGACCGAACTTCACGCGCAGGTCGTCGCCAAGGAAGAAGGGGCTCGCCAGGCTACGCATGCAGCCCGTGCATCCGAGGAATCGCTTGCCGAACTTCGCCGGATCCACGCCAATAACGCCCTCGAGCGCGACCGCGCCGAACGTGAGCATCATTACAAATCAGACCAGATCGTTGGTCTAAACAATCGCTGCGAGACGTTGCGCGGCGAGATCGAAACAAGCGAATCGCGGCTGGCCATCCTTGCGACCGAGATCGAGCGTCTTGGCGCGGATGAACGGCGAGAGAGCGCGGAACATGCAAAAGCTGCCGCGGCCCTCGATGAGTCCGAGAGCGAACACGTCCGAACATCCGAAGCACTCGCCGCGATCGAGGCCTCTGTTGAGGCGATCCGCGAGCAGCTAATGCAGCACACCGCAGCCGTGGAGAGATTTGACGAGATAGCGCGTCAGCTCGAAAACAACCTCCAACGTTTGGGCTCTCGCGCGGAGGGCCTGGAGCGAGAGGGAAAGCG
>OCZT010001275.1_pt1 | contig 26023 bp, 44 predicted proteins | sample 1539031 | NCBI WGS metagenome assembly OCZT01 (sample SAMEA3539308, study PRJEB22396) | soil metagenome | biome: tundra; feature: field; material: soil | place: USA | collected 2010-05 | depth 0.15 m | reverse complement strand
ACACTTCTACAGTCACACGGGATAACACCTCCGCCTGCCTAGACAGTAGAATTAGTCCGTTTAACCCATCCGAACAGGGGATAGATGGAAATAGATTTGTCGGACTTCGAACCTTTGCACAGAGGCCCCGCTTGCAACACGGGCCTCGCGATTGCTGCGCTTAGTGGTGAACGGTTAGAAAAGGCTCTCGCCGCACTCGCCGCTCCGCACATTCAGCACGCGATGATCTCGCGCCGACTTACGGAGTGGACGGGGATAAAAGCCAGTGAAGGGTCGGTTTCTAAGCACCGCAAGAAAGACTGTGGGTGTGCCTAGCCTTGAGGATTTCGAGGGGGACAACGAACTAGAGGCGATGACCAAGACGGCGCAACGCCTGTCTAGGCAGTTGAAGGATGCCAAGAATCGAAGCAACGCTCTGGTAGAGGTCGTTTATCAAGCTGCCTATGACGCTGCGATGGTGGTGGGGGTGAACAAATCCATTCCTATTCAAAAGGATAAGCGGGTATCGAAAAGCGAAGTCGCCCTCTGGCACCTAACAGACTGGCAGGGAGCGAAACTAACGACTTCCTATAACTCACAAGTTATGAAGGAACGGGTCCTGAAGTTCGTCCACAAGGCCGAATCCATAACCCGAGTCCAACGAGCCGACCACCCTGTCAAGGACTGCACCATCATGCTTGGCGGTGACATGGTTGAGGGGCTGTTTAATTTTCCAACCCAGCCGTTTGAAATAGATTCAACCATCTTCGAGCAGTACGTCACGGTCGCGATGCTTCTGGTCGATGTGGTTCTGAAGGCTCTCGGAATCTACGAACGCGTCACGGTCATAGCGGAATGGGGGAACCACGGGAGAATCGGATCGAAGAGGGACGCCGTTCCCAAGTCCGACAACTTCGACCGAATGACCTATGAACTAGCCAGAAGGCTCCTCGCGGGTGAGAAACGGCTTCAGTGGGAGGATTGCCCGGAAGATATCCAGAAAGTCGAGATAGGGGCGTACAGGGCGCTCCTGATGCACGGCGACGAGGTTGGCAGGGCTGGGTTCGCCTCTCCGAGCGCGTGGCAGGCGGCCGGTAACAGGTGGCGAGCCGGGGCTTATAAGTGGGACTTCCAAGACATCTACTTGGGCCACTATCACAAAGTTGCGCAAGAAGGTCTTTCTAATGGTGTGGGAGCAATCTATTGGACTGGCTCTACTGAGAGCGATAACCGCTACGCCAGAGATTCGATGGCGGCGTCGGTGCTCCGTCACAAAGGCTTCATTTCGTCGATCCTGTGCGCGGGAGAGTCACGGCGCAATACATTATATGGCTCGATTAAAACCCCATCGGCCCTACTACGCAGAGCAACTAGGAATCGACGATCCCGACGGGGTAATCAGGGGCATCTACATAGGTTCGTGCGTTCACGAAAGAAACGCATGGGGGATTTGGGAAGGAGCCAGTGGTCACGCCCACAGTTTCACCGTCAATGAATGGTTCGGGTGGATCTGCATCCTTGATCCCAAAGACGTTTTAACACCTTCAGGGAAGATGTCCTCAACCTTGGCGCACGAAATTTGTCATTTACTCGTACCAAATCAGGGCCACACGAGAAAATGGAAGGTCGCCATAACGAAGATGGGCTACCCGCAAGAAGTCGCACGTTGTCATTTGAAACCCCTCTGAGACGGTAGAATCTGGTCATGAGTTCTTACCCCAACCTCATTGCGGTCACTCCAAACGAGGTGTATCACGTAACTTCCCCCCTGGCAGCGACGTGGAGTTCTGACCAGACCTTTAGCGTTGATTCGACCGCAGGTTGGTTCGAGGCTGACGCCACTGGCGTTCCTACGACGATTCCTTTAGGTCAATCGGGCCCGTTTGTCCTTGAAGTCAAGTCTGAGAAGATCCTCTGCTCAGAAATCAAGGGAAACACGGTCTACGTCTACCAAGACAATGCTGGGAATGGCAGAGCCTACAGTTCGACCTCAGCCGCCGCTCACCCTTTAGGAGATGCGGTCACGTTGATCGCTACCTCCGCTCAATCACTTTTGTTCCCCGCTGGAAGTTCGATAACCCGCCATTTCAACTTCACCTACGCGACCGCAAACGTCGGGACGACCGGCGCAGTTCTCTACACAATCCCCGCTGGGGATATCCTTCTCGACGCCTGGATTCAGGTAAACACGGTCTGGAACGGCACTACCCCGATGGGAGAGATCAACACCAGTCTTGGGGGTTTACTGAACTTCGCCGGAGATTTCTACTCGACGAACTGGTTCAAGATGGGAACGGCAGATTCTCCTCTCGCCGTCAACTCCTCGGGAACGGTCTTCCAACAGTCGGGGGCGAACCTTCGAGTCGTCCCGTTCACCTGTGCCGCTCCGGTAACCATCGGCCCTTTGGTTACTTCAACTGGCCAAGGCGGGGGAACTCACGACTCGACGGCTGGGACCGCAACGCTGTTCATAACCACGACTACACCGATCTAACCAGGAGATAGCATGCTCGTAGAATTCGGCAATCCAACCCCGAAGAATGTCTCGCACTCTGACCCCGTAGTCACCTACGTGAATGTCCAAGGCGACCACCAGACCTTTGATCCGAACGTCAACGTCGCAGAGTTCAAGGCTCACGTTGCAGACGCCAACGAGAACAGCGAGGGCGTCACCCACCGTCCCGACGACGTTGCACTTTTAACCATTACGAATCTTTGGCCCGCGCACTCTTCCAAGAAGCCTTCGTGGGTGGATTCGGACAACCCTGACTTTGCACGAGTTCTTGGGGAGTTCTACGGGATTCCGGTCGGCGCACCCGCTGACGTTGAAGCGACCCACTGGACCAAGAACGGGGGTCCGGGAGTAAACCTTTCCGCTGGTCCTACGGCTTTGCTGGTGAACACCGGGAATGACATTGTTTCTCGTACTATCGGCGGTTTCATCGTCGGGTTCAACAACGCCACGGCCACCGGTGCGACCACGACCAGCCTTACGGCAACTGCAACCCCCTTTGGGGCGTCGGCCTATATCGGTTCAATCGTCGTCTCTACTACCTCTGGCGTGTACGGAATCGTCCTGTCGAACACGACTTCGGTCCTCACAATCGACCGCTGGTACAACCCCGCTACTCCGGGAGGAGTGGCAGCGTCAACTCCCGGCGCGACGGACAAGTACATGATTCTCTCGGGTGGACCCCCGGCGTGGTTCATCGGCATTTCATCGACCAACGCAGCTTCAGTTGCCACGGACACAACGATGGCCGGTGAAATCACGACTTCTGGTGGTGGGCTTATCCGAGCGATTGCAACCTACGCTCACTCGGCTTCAGCAACGACTTACACCCTCACCAACACCTTTACGGCCAACGGCACGGACTCGCTTCCCGTCACTGTCTACCGCGATGGAGTCTTCACCTCAATGGTCAGTGGTTCCACGACCACGATGATGCTCGAGACGCTGCTGAACGCGAGCGCCACGTTCTCCCTTTCGGGCGACAACATGGCTTTAACCCACACGATTACGGTCTAAGGGGCGTAGCCAGTGGCTACTAACTGGCTAGAGGAACTGTCCGAACTCGTTGCGGGAACGCTCCAGAGCGTGAAGTCTGGCGTGTTCGGCCAGCGTCATCACTTCCAGATTCCGCCAGTCATCGTTGAGCGGGTTCCCGTCCTTGTGGTGGACGATTTCACCCTTCACCAGCGAACGCCCAAGCATCGCTTCAGCCACGACGATGTAGCGATGAGTGACACCCCGACCCTCGACGTAGACACGCTGGCGACCTTGCGCGACTCCGTGCTTGAATTTTCCCCGAGAGATATTGAGAGCGTGGGCGGCTCGTTGCTCTGGAGTCTCGGACGCTCGGGCCAAAGACACCGATTTAGCCATCTTTGTGAGATGATCCGGTGTGCGGGCATAACGTCCCATTCGCGCCTTGTCGGGCTTTATTCCAAAGTCACCCATCGCTCGTCGGACGCGGTTAATGTTTACATCGAGAATTTCAGCAATACGTTGTTGAGACGCGCCCGCTGCGTAGGTGGCCTCAATCCATTCCCGGTTATTCAACGATGGTTCCATATTTTACATCTTAGTACGAGGTGGCTAGTATGACCTCCTGGTTGCTGAGAAAAAGTGGTTCCGACTCTAACGGCGGCACTTCGGCCTCAGTACGTTCTACCGGCACGGACGGGATAGTTTCCACCGCTGGCGGAACGACCAAGATAAGTTCCATCTCAGCAACGTGGGGCGCGGGCGATGTCGGCCACGGAATCTTCGCATCGTCATCAACCATCCTCCGTTTGATTTCGGCGGTGCAAGTAGCGCAAAGCGTGGCCACCGCCGTCACAGCGAGCGGTTTGACGACCTTCACCTCTGTGGCCTTGTTCAACTCAACCATGCTCGGCTGCGCTGTTTCTGGGCCGGGAATCGCTGCGGGAACCTACATTAGCGTCTACACCAGTTCATCTTCAATGACCCTCTCGCAGGCGGCTGGCGCAGGGTTTGGTTCTGGTGCGGCGGTCTTCGGACCTCTCGCTACTACCACAGGAACGACTGCCTTTACCTCTGCCACAGGACAGACGTGGAACGTCGGCGGATCACTTCTGACGATGGCGAGAGCGATGGTCACGGCATCGGGGATTCATAACTGTTATTCCGCAGGGGACTCGATCTATCTTGGGGGTGGAGGAACGTGGGCGGAGACAGTCGTCAACACTCTGTCAGGTTCGGCGGTCGCGGGACTCTCAGTAATCGGAGACGTGGACGGGGCCAAGACTGGCGATTCAGGGCAAGTGACGCTGACGGGCTACACATCGGGGAACACGAGCGTCCCGAGTGCGACCGCGCTTCTGGCGCTCGCCGCGACCACGAACCTCTCATTTTCGTTGATTACTTTCGTTGGTGGGTCAACGAATATGGTGACATCCACAGCCCCCGCCGCTTCTCCCAACTATACGTTCACGGACTGCACCTTCACCAAGCTTGGAACCTCGGTGAACATGATCACGCTTACGTCCCCGACAACGGGTCTGGCGTGCAACTGGCTATTTGACCGATGCACGTTCGTGGGGATGCAAGGCAGTAACACGTTCATCACTTTCGCGTTGTCCTCAACGGTGTCTGGTAGCGCAGACTGGGATGCCCTGGCGATAGTGAGGAACTGCTTATTTGTTGGTGGGGGAATAAATGGGTACTGCGTTACCGTCACTGCGTCAGGGGCCAACACATTCAAGCCAGGGGGCGTTCGTATCTACAATTCCACCTTGCTCGGTGGCGGATTCAGCACCGGAACCGGAGTATCAACGACCGTACCGTGTGAGATCCACAACTCACTGGTTACCTCAGCCAATGCTCCCATTGGCTGCTTTACGGCTGGACAGATAACCGGCGACCATAACGTCCTCTACGGAGCGGTTTCCGGTTACACCTACGGGACGGGGGATGTCTCCAACTCAGCGGGAACGGGAACCTACAAAGCCCCGCTCCTCGAACTCGGCCAGTCGATGAAGTGGGCTGGGGTTCTCCGTCAATTCCTCGCACCAGATGGAGCGACTTCACCACTTCTCGGCGCTGGGTCAGCGACGTTCTCAGGGAACTACCCGACTGCGGATTGGGTGAATCGCAACAGACCATCGGGCGGGGGAAGTGCTTCGAGTTCGGTCGGCTATTCGGAGTTCCATGACTTCTCTATTCAAGATACGGTTGTCTACCCAAGCGGACAGACCTCATCGGGAAAGATGATTGGACCGGGGGACACGTACATTTGGGTTCCGGTTGACGCGACTTCAACGACGATCGCGATTCAGCTCTATCAGGGTTCGGGGTACACGGGGACGACCTACGCCACGGCGTCAATAGTCGCCAACGGGGAACTCGGCGTCACTGGTTCTACCCAGACCTGCACCTCGACGCTTAGTTCATGGCAGACCCTTACTTTTGGGGCAATCACTCCGACAAAGGCTGGCTGGGTCCTCGTCTCGGTTGACAGTTTCGACACCTCGGGAACGGGGACTCTGAACTTCGGTGCATTGACGGCGACCTAACATGGCCGCAAACCCGAACAACTTCAACTACTTTCTCCGTAATGGCGCGGTCTGGGTCCCCTACACCCTAGGAAAAGTCGCCGGAACTGCCGACTCTCTCTACTGGGAACGCAACGGGACGATTGCGTACCCGGCAGATATCCAACCTGGTGGCGCGACTTCTTACACCAGGACAGCCTCGGATACAGTTTTCTCGTCGGACAGTACTTCCAGGGCAGTTCAAACCTTTACACGTTCAGCCAGCGATACCGCCTTTGCCTCTGATTCGGTAAGCCGAGCGGTCCAGTCTCCTGTCCGATCCGTATCCGACACTGTTTTCGCTTCTGACAGTGTTTCTAGAGTCGTCCAAGCGTTCGTTAGAACTACGTCCGATGCAATCTTTTCTTCAGACTCATCCTTCAGAGCCACTACTGCCAGACCTCGAACTGCCAGCGACACCGTTTTCGCGAGTGATTCAGTTAGTCGGGTCGTTCAGTCATTCGTTAGGACTGTCTCGGATACCGTCTTTGCTTCGGATACGGCATCAAAAGCCGTGCAATCACTCACCAGAACAGCGTCAGACACAGTATTTAGTTCCGATTCTGTCTCTCGGGCGACCAGAACCCTCACCAGGACCGCCTCAGATACCGTATTTTCCAGCGATTCTGTCAGTCGCGCAATTCAGAGTTTTGTTAGGTCGGTCAGCGATATTGCGTTCAGCTCCGATTCGGTTTCTAGGGCTGTACTGCATTTCGTTAGGACCGCAGCGGATACGATCTTTAGTTCCGATTCTGTGTCGCGCTCAACGCGAGCCCTCACTAGAACGGCCTCGGACACAATTTTCGCGTCGGACAGCGCGATCAGAGCAACACAATCGTTTGTCCGTTCAGCGAGTGACACCGTTTTCAGTTCAGATTCGGCTTCGCAGGGCGGAGTTCACTTCACTAGAAGTGCCTCCGACACGGTGTTTAGTTCGGATTCAACCTCTCGCGCAGTTCAATCTTTCACACGTTCAGCCAGCGACACAATCTTTGCTGGCGACTCGGTTAGCAGGGGGACGCGGGCCTTAACCCGCTCTACATCCGACACTGTTTTTAGTTCAGACTCTGCCTCACAGACCGGGATTCACATCGCGAGGGCCGCGTCTGACACGGTGTTTTCGAGCGACTCCGTCTCCAGGTCTGTTCAAGCGTTTATCAGGTCAGCAAGCGATACAGCATTTGTCAGTGACTCCGCTTCCCGTGGTGTGGCGTTTATTCGTTCGACCTCGGACACGATATTCATCTCGGATTCCATCGTTAGGTCAGCGCAGACTTTCACCCGCAGTGCATCAGACGCTGTATTCGCGTCAGATGCCTCCACAAGGGCTACACAAGCCTTTACTAGGTCTGCCTCGGACACTGCCTTCGTCTCTGATTCAGCGGCCAGGATCGTCTCACAGACTCGCTCGGCGAGCGATTCAATCCCGATTACCGACACGGCGGCATTCAGTGGGATTCAGTACCGCACCGCTTCGGATTCAGTCTCAGTCTCTGATTCGGTCTCGAGGTTCGTTAGTCGGGCGAGAAGTGCTTCGGACACCGTGTTCGCAAGCGATTCTGTCTTCCGTCCTGCCAGGTCAGTCCCCCGGTCCTGTGTCGATACCGTGTTTATCTCAGACTCCGTAGGCAAGATTTCGTCCACTGTTCGCACAACCTCGGATTCGATGGTTATTACCGACTCAGCCTTCAGAGTCCTCAACCATCTCCGAACCGCGACTGACATGCTCCCAATCACCGATTCCGCAACAATCGTGTTTCACACTCGCATAGGACATCCTGGAACTGTAACCGGAGGGTTCATAACCGCAAGTGTTAAGGGTTCGTGGATCTCGGCACCCTCGGTTTCCATAGGTGCGGGGTAGGATTTAGCCGTGGATAACGTCAAGAACTTCAGCATTTCGATAGTTCAGACAGCGCCCAGCCCTGCTACTTCCGGCATGTCGCTGACAGTTTCCACGGGACAGGGATCGCTCTTCCCTACCGGATCGTTCGACCTAACGATGTGGCCGCCGAACGTCCAGCCCAATTCCTTCAATGCTGAAATCGCTCGGTGTTCATTCTCTGGGGACGTTGCGACTTTAACCCGAGCGCAGTACGGGACGACGGCTCAGGCGGTAGGGGTTGGTTGGCAGGTAGCCCAGAATGTCACCGCACAACTTCTGACTTCTGGGGGATCAACACCCGGCGTGTCGGTTGTTCATGCTTTCCCTTTTGCTTTTGACACGCTAAATATTTTGACAGGGGCGTTTCCCGTATTCAATGACGGCTATGTCCAGAAGGCGAATGACATCGTTCTTGATGGATGGATCCAAGTCGTTGTGGCGTGGAACGGCACGACGCCCCGTGGAGATATCTCGACGCAGAATGGCGTCAACGGCTTCTATTGCAACTGGGTTACGAATAATGGAATTGACATGACCTCAGCCGACTCTACCGATGATGGGTGGCTACGAAATAACGGACAGCCGGGTTCGATGCTCTCAGGCTTTATTGCGTCTAGTGGGCTTCCAACTCAACCAATCGGTCGTCCAATCCCAACCCTCATGGAAAACGATAATCAACTCTGCGTTTATGTGAATACAACCGGACAGCAGGGCGGCGGTGATCCTGGATCAACACAGGGTTCGGCAATTCTCTATCTCGTGACGGCAACGCCCGCATGACCATAGGAACCTTCTACCTCGGCCAGTACGGGCCAAACTCTCAACTTGTACTTGCGACTTCAGACTTTCAAGTCTCAACTGTTCATGGAGGGTTTGAGCAGGGGTCGGTTGAGGGTGGGTTTGAGATTCCCAGTGTTCATGGGGCTTTTGAAATTAAGGTGGATCAATGAGTTCATACAGTTTCATGGAGGGGACCGAGATCAGATGGCTGACATCTAAGCCGTTCACCTCGATCACTGGGACAATCGTCAACCCTGACGTGGTAAAGATCCACCTTTCAGTTCAGGGTCAGACCGTCCAGGTTTTCACTTGGATCAATGGTGGCAGCCCCCCCGACCCGACTTCAACCATTGTCAATGATTCGACGGGGTACTTCCACGCGGACCTTACCTCGGCTGGGCTAACAGGGACGTGGACGATGTACTGGGAAGGTCAGCCGGGGATCTCGGGACTTGATTCCACGCGCACGTCGATAGTCAGTATCCCGGTAGTGGCCGTGATAACTCCGGTCCCGTTCTAGGTTTGCGTCCATCGCTGGGACGTGCTACTTTACCTCTGACGACTCCGGTCGTTCATCCTTACAGCAGAGACAACCAGAACTCCCAGCGGCTCGCAATCACCGCTGGGAGTTTCTGATTCTGGTATCCCTTGTGGGGACTGTCCCGTCGTGGTACAATCCTGAGTATGAAGTTACGGGACTTGATGAGTCAGTTGGGATTAGCTCAGACTGACGAGAATCTATGGCAAAACTACGATGGCTCTATTTTGGTCGCGCAACTCCCCGAGGGTGAGGTCATTCTGTCGCGTCTCAATGACGAAAACCTCGTGTCCGTCCGTTTCTGTCGGTTCGACCGCTCCATTGGAGCCCTTTTGGAAAGTTGGATGTCCCTTGTCTAGCATCTTGTTTTCGTTCCTCAACGACCGACTAGAGAACGGCCTACCGTGCTATCTCCAACAGGCCCAAAGAGAGGGCAAGTCAGTGAGGACGATAGCCAAGGAACTCAAAGCCCTGACGCACATAGCAGTATCAAAGTCAAGTGTGGATCGGTGGCTTCGGGAGATTTAAGCGGCAGATCGCCGTCAGTGAAAGTGAGGATTCATGAGTTTTGCGAAAGAGTACATCGACGTGGCTGGCCGTTTGGCAGAGATGCGTGAGAAGTTCCCCGACCTGACCATGCAACAGGTCAAACTGGAATTTATTGAATTCGGTGGGAAGTCGTGGGTTGTCTACACCGCCGCCGCCTACCGGAATGCCGACGACTTGTTGCCGGGAATCGGAACAGCGTGGGAGCCGGTCCCTGGACCTACCAACTTCACCCGAGACTCAGAGGTTCAGAACGCGGAAACCTCAGCGTGGGGGAGAGCTTTAATTGCAATCGGTGCCAGTACCCGTCAGGGGATTGCCTCAGCGGACGAGGTTCGGAACCGCTCAACCAAGCCCGAGGACCGACCCGCCCCCGAGGAGCGGCCAATCTGGGCTGACCTGGCAGGGATGCTCAGTGACGCCTTCCCAACCCCCGAACAGCGCAGGGCGTTTGTCGAGGAGACACTAGGACGGCCTCTAGACGGGGGAATCAGGACACTGGCAGCGATAGACCTAGAGGAAGTCGAGGCGGCTCTACAGGCCCGTACAGCGCCATCTGACGCGGTTTCTGAGGCGCAGGAGTTCGTAGATCGGATGGTGACGAAGTGACCGCGTGGTGGATTTTGTACTACGTCTTGTTTCTCCCTTTGCTCTGGGTCGTTACTTGGAAAGTAACTTGGTGGGCTTGCGAGGCGCGAGACAAGAGAAAGAGCGGCGTTAAGTGAGCAATTCAGCCGTAGTCCTCGTTGGCAACGTCGTGCGCGAGCCCAAGAAAACCCAGTCCCAGAACGGAAACGCGGTCTGTCGATTTGACATCGCGGTCAACCGACCGTCCAGAGAGGTGGAAGTCCCCCCGAGTTTCTACAACGTGACCTGTTTCTCAGAACTGGCTCAGAATGTCTACGAGACTGTCCACCAAGGCACGAGAGTCATAGTCTCGGGGAATATCGAAGTCAAGGATGTCAACAAGGAAGATGGGGGCAAGGTGAGGTTTGTGAATGTTTTAGCCGATGCGATAGGGGTGGAACTGCGGTTCAACCTTGCCGATGTAAAGCAAGGTATTCAGAGAGCCGAGCCGGGCAATGAGAGGGATGAGGAGCCGTGGTGATCCCGCTCCCGAAACCTCACGGGCGATTTCCAAGAAAGCACTGGCCGCGTATTTCCTACTTCACCAGCGGATGTTTCGTGACGACTAACGGAGACGTTGTTCCACTGTTCCGCATCGATCAAGAGCCGGGGCTTGTCATTCTTAACCGAAAGGCCGCGCACCGGTTGGCACGACGGGAGCGGATTCTTCACCCTGAAAGTGACGTGAAGATTTGGGCTTGCCACAAGATTATTGACGAGAACCGGACCCTAGGAAATCCCTACAAGAAAGAGGCCGTATGACAGACACAACCGAACTGAAAACGGCTTGGCACAACGCCGTAGCCAACGCCAACCTGTGCCGAGACTTGAAATGGGAGGAACTTATGATCGGCTCACCAATCAGAATCGCCAAAGCCGAGGCTGCAAGCATGGAGGCCGATGAACTAGCCGATGCTGCGTTCGTGGCGTATCGAAGGGCGCAGAATGGAAATTGAGAACGGGCCCGACACTAAATCTGTCATCGCCGGTGAACTAGTGAACGCGGCTATCTCCTACATCAACATCCTGGAACTAGCAATGGCGACGATGGCAAGTCTTGGTGCTTCAGAAAGGATGCTGAAGGGCCTACGGATGGACGAGGCGTATCGGAGTTACTTCGCGTCGGCTACCAACGCTGAAGCGCTTTGGAAGGCCGTGGAACTTGGGAAAGCCCAGTATGAGCACCTTTTACGCATAGCCGCCGAGGAATATTATGGCCGGTAAGCCACGCCTACTTGACCTGTTCTGTGGGGCTGGCGGCGCGGCGATGGGCTACTCACGCGCTGGTTTCGAGGTGGTGGGTGTTGACATTGAGCCGCAGCCGAACTATCCATTTGAGTTCATTCAATGCGATGTGATGGAATTTCCACTTCACGCCGCAATTTTCACCCGTGATATCGACGCCATCCACGCCAGCCCGCCCTGTCAGTCATATTCCCGCGCCATGAGACATCTGGCGTTTCCGCAGCCGATGTTGCTTGATGAAACCCGCGAACTGTTGGAATCAACGGGTTTGCCCTACGTCATCGAGAACGTGATTGGTTCGCCCCTCCCCCACTCTGATGACTTGTTCGGTCGCTTTGGCACGACACTATGCGGCACCATGTTCGGGATGCGGATTTACCGCCATCGTCTGTTCGAGACAAGTTTCCCCGTTGTCGCCGATTCGTGTAACCACTCGCAACCGGCCATGAATCCGCACAACGTTAAGGGGCGTGAACTCATTTATGCGGAGTTCGGGAAGCAGAACCCGGACCCCATCTGGGAGCGCGAAATGGGGATTGACTGGATGGACAGATACGAAGCGCGAGAGGCCATTCCCCCTGCCTACACCGAGTTCATCGGGCAACAATTACTGGAGAATCTTGGAGTCAATCATGGCCGGTAAGCCCCTAGCCCCAGCGGTCCTAGAGATCCTCGAGCGAATCCGCGAGAACGAAAAAGACCGGACGCTGACGGCAGAACAGGCTCTCTACAGTTGCAACTGGGAAGACCCGTTGAAGGTTTCCAGGATGTCCGAAAGGCAACTGCTCCAATACGCCCTGTTGGTAGTAGTGAATCTCTACAGCCAACTGGAGCAGGTCTACGAGGGACGTTTGGAGGTTGCGGAGAATCGAAAGAGGTTGCCGAACCGAGCGCAGAGGCGGCACGGGTGAACGATAAGAAAGAAATCCCAGCCGTAGTTCGGTGTAAAAATTGCGGTGACGCGATTAGTTTAAGGACCTCGGTCATGGGTGGAAACAATCACTACTACCACGTCTGGGCTGACTTTGGCGAACTCGTCTATGGAGAGTTCTGCCTCGTCAGTTCTTGGGAGCGCCACAATGGGGAGAAAGTGAATTACACGGCAGAAACCATTTCTAGGGCCGAGCCGTGAATCTCTCCCTGAACGGTCACGCCTACGTCATTGGCGTTTTAGAACTCTACCTGTGGATTGCGATATTCGTGATTGAGTTCATTGTCCTCACTGGTTTGGTTATCTGGTGGTTCCGTCGTGGCAAGGTCCGAGTGGAGGATACGCCGTGGCCGAAGATCTAGAGATGTTCCCCGGTAAGTACCACGACGAGCGATTCCCCCTTCAGCATTTCAGGGTTTTAGATTCTTTCGCGCCGGTCAAGATCGTGGATGAGAAGGACATCGACCTCGAGGATTCGGAAAACTGAGAAAGTTCTCAGGAATGAAACTGAGAGGATTCTCAGGAACAAAGCGAACATAAGTTCGCCCTCAGTTTGTCCCAGACTTGCAAGTATGTAGTTCGACTACGGTAACGAAGAAAGTCACCCAGCGATAGGTACAGGAGAAACTACCTAGCGCGCCGCAAGCGGCTTGCTATCAGTGAAGAGGGTAAAGAAATCCAGTGAATCCAAGTGAGGGGATATGAAAAGATCAGCAATCAACCCAGTCTCCAAGAAGCGCCAAGCCCTGAACCTCGAGCGCCGAGAAATGGTTAAACAGATTCTCCACGACCGACCAAACTGCGAGGCTGGCCTAGAACACTGCTCAGGTAGATCAGTAGACGTTCACGAAGTCTTGAACAGATCACAGGGCGGTCCTATCGTAGGGGGCGCAGAATCGGACTACAGGGCGTTATGCCGTGATTGCCATACATACATTACTGAAAACCCCAAATTCAGCTACGAAATGGGATTCTCGAAACATTCCTGGGATTGACTTGACAGGGCTAGTCCCGTTGTGGGACAATGGAACCAACGAAGTGAAAGTGAGGAATCAATGAGTCTTTTTAACAACGCATACGTCCAGGGTTTCAGCCCGAACAAGGTCCGACTAGCCAGAGAAATCGACGAATTGGCAAAAGCCGATCAAGTTGGCTGCCCCGACTTCGACTACGAACTAGGTAGGTACGTCCACGTCAAGGGCTGTGACTGTGCGAGGAGGGAGAGCGAATGAAACTCTTTGATAGCAATTTGGAAGCGTCTGGCCTCACCTTCGATGAGTTGGAGAACTGCCAGGGATGTGAACCGACGCAATGGAAAATTTCGCCAACGTCAGGGTTCAATCTGTGTAGTTATCACGAAGGCTTCGTGGCTGGGTTTGAAGCAGGCGAGCAAGTTGGATTGGGGAACCACTAATGTCTGACATTTCAGCATTACAGCAAACAATGGCCGACCAGATCGTAGAGCTGAAGGCCGAGAACGCGAGACTGGTGCGACTCTGCGCGTATTGCAACTGCTCACTGGTCAGGTGCTACGACGTGAGTAGCCCTTGGGCAATGCCGCGAATGATCAAGTGCTGCCCTGACTGTGACCACCGCGACGCACTTCTGGCGGACTCCCCCGAAGTGGGCGAGATACCTGAACATCGAGCGAAACTGACCATTGAGAGCGACTACGCTCCGCACTGGGGATGGGAGTGCGCTGACCATCTCATCTTTACGACGCTCCATTTCGACTCGGGCGAGTGCAACGCCGTTGTGTGGCTGGAGAACGACGACGCAGCCAATGAGTGCTTAGTCAAAGCATTTGTGGCGTGGGAAGGCCCGGTCAAGATTGAATGGTGCGGCGAAAGTTTGGTGACCCCAACATCGGTTATTACTCGTTCGGCCCTCTCGGAGAATCAAACAAAGGAGACGTGAAATGAAGATGGCAGTCTGGTTGGTTAACGGTTGGGCGACGAAGGCACATTCAATCGACGGCAAAACAACCTCCGATGTCTGGGCTACGCGATGTGGTCAAAAGATTCAAGCCAGAGTGGGTGACAAGATCACCGAGAACGGCATTGTCATTTCGTGGGAGTTATTGAATCAATCACGCATGGAGTTGTGCAGAAAATGTTTCCCTGCATCCGTGGAAGGCGTGACCAGACTATTGGGTGAGATTGCAGCACTCCAAGCCAAGATCGACGAGGCGCGCAAAGTTCTTTCAACACCCGAAGGCTCAAGCACCATCGAATACGAACTCGGGAAGATTCAACGAGCAAAAGTCATCCTCACTTCACCCAGTACCCCGCCACCCGCTGACAACTTCGCGCACGTTGGTGATGCACTCGAATTGCGAATCACAAGCCAAAACGAAGTGCTTTCAGTAGTTGACAACACGGGGGCGACGTGGACGAAGGTGACTGACATAGACCGAGCAACGCTGGACGGGCTGCGAGAGAAGCATCGAAATCTGATGGGCGAATGTGCTGAGTGCTACTACATGGCGAACCTCACTCGGCAGAATGCCCGGGAGAATCCTGAGTATACGGCCTGTTCTTACCCTTGCGACGTAATCAAGGCCCTCGACCTCATCGCCCAAGGCGGGGAGCCAGCGGAAATTACGCACACTTTGATTTGCTCAGAGTGTTTCGGCGACCGGCTGGAATGTCGAAACTGCGACTACGAAACTGAGATTCATGGCAATTGTGGGCGTCTCCTCAAGCCCGAGGGCGCATGAGAGGAATTTCACCTTTCGAGACCGTCGAGGAGCGCAGCGAAAAGTGCCGCAAAGCTGCCCTGACCCTCTGGAAAGATCACCCGCTACGTAATCCCGAAACCACCTGGAAGATAACTAGCCTGCTAGACAGGGGGTTTTCCACAAGGAAGATCGCCGAACGGGTAGGGGTGAGCAATCAGTCGGTTCATAGAATTGCTAAGAGCCAGGGGAGAACCTACGTGACCCAGAGGGAACTCCCGTTAAAGACGTTCCGCGACAGGATCTACAAGGACCGGCACGATATTAAGTCTCATCACGTCCAGTCAGGAGGACGGTTCTTCGATAGTCACGTGGCCTGTAAAGACCTGTTCGGAAGACGGAAGAACATATTCGTCACTCACGACTCACCGGAATTCGGGCATGAAGGGTTCACGATCTACGCGATTCTCCCGACTGGCAGACTAGAGAGACTTTCCGCGCTCAACGAATTCCCGACCAAGTACAAGGCTATGAAACGCGCCCCGAAGTTAGCGGCCCGCTTTGATCAATTCGAGCTAATTGATGACGTGGATTTGTAGAGGAGAGATATGACCCTGAACGCTGATCAGCGCGCACGAATGGAAGCCAGAATGGCCGCTTATGAAGCGGATCGTCCCCGCGAAGCCGCACGATACAAGGCTGCCCTCGCCCCGATTCAGAACATCATGGACGAGATGAAGCAGGATTTGGAAATGCTGAAATCAGAAACTGAAGACCTATCGTGACCACAACTGACATAAGCCTGGACCGACTGTTTGACGACACCCCACCGTTGCCAGCGCTCTTAAAGTTCCAACTGCACTCAATTACCAGTGAATCAGCGGCACTTTCGATGGCCCCCAAAGCCGGGACCTTGCGAGCGAAGGTCTTGGAGGAGATCAAGCGCGGACCAAAGACCGACGAGCAACTGATCGACGCGCTGGAGATGAACCCCTCAACTCTTCGACCTCGCAGGGTGGAGCTGGTGAATCTAGGCTTGATTGAGCCGGACGGGACGGCGCTTACCAAGAGCGGGCGTAAGGCTTTGTTGTGGAGGGTGAAGTGAGCGCCTTAGATGATGTTGTTCAGCCGATAGTCGATGTTCTAACCGAGCATTTTCTACGTCCCTACCTCCTTGAGGTCTATGGCGAGGATGAACCAGCGGTCTATTTCGAGTTGAAGAACAAGATTCCGATTGGGGGTGAGGCTGATGATTCTCGCGCATGATGAAGTTGCCTAATCCTCTCTCAAAGGTTCCACATGAAACGAAATCTCCTAAAATCCGTATTTATTGCATGTTTGCTAACGGCTGGAAGTGCAGTGGGGGTAGGTGCCAGCACCCCCAGGAATCCGATCCTGAGCCTGCCTAAATCTGTCCAGAGTCACTTTGCCTGCATAATTTATAGAGAATCACGCAGTACGTTTGTTCATTTGAACCTTGGTGATAACAACCGCTATGGAGCGTCAGGGATATTTCAGATTGAACAGATAACTTGGCAAGCCCACCAGAAAGCCGCAGGAGTGCCTTACAAGGTCCATGTGTGGCAGGCGTCTCCGTTGCAGCAGGAACAGGTCGCCATCGCTATTTGGCGGGCGGATTCCTTTAACCCGTGGCGTGGGGATGGCTGCTAAAAAGTTGTGATTAGAGACTTGACACGGTGTCCCAAGATAGGACATAATGTCACAGTAGAGATTTACCCTAGACAAGTGAGGTTGTCATGAACGGAGTAACCAAGGAAATCGCCGAGATTCTGTCGGTGAACATCGAACTCGCCGAGGCGGTTCAGGATTACATGGACGACTGGTGCGGGATTGACTGGAGTGAGATTTCCCAGCGTGAATTAGTGCGAGAAGTGAAGTTCGCCTACGTGGAGATGATGTCGGTATGAGTGACCACTTGGACCGAGACGAACTGATGGCGGCGATAGAGCGAATCAAGACCAGAATGGACGGAGATAGTCCGATTCAGACGGCGATGAACGGCGCTTTGACGGCAGTTGTGGAATTCATCCGAACCTTTCCAGAGGTAAAGCCATGACTGACGAACAGATTCAAAATGATCAATGGTTCGCTGATCTCGTGGACTTCGTTGAGGAGCATGGCGGGTCCATGAGTCAGGAGCAGCGAACCGAACTGTGGGAACTCTCGGTACACGTTCCACGACGAGACGCTTCTGGCGATCTTTGGTACGGGAGGTTTTCTGAGGAGGCCGTGAAGAACGCGAAACTGAAGGCGAAGATCGAGTCTGCGGTGTCGTGGCTTGACGAAGATCACTATGGACGCGATATTAACTGTCGCTGCGGGAATTGCAAACTGTTTCGCATCCTGTCTGAGACTGCTCAAGGGGCCAATAATGACTGACGAATCCCTAGAAGAGTTCCTCCTAGACGCAGGACAGCCCGAGAACTTCGACCCAACGACCTTCATCATCAATGACGAGGAAGAGGGCTTGTGGGCGATGCGATCCCTAGCCGTAGCCCAGCGCAAGATCGACGCGATTGAGTACCGAGCAGCCACCGAACGGGAGCGGATTGATACGTGGTGCGAACTCTCAACGAAATCCTCGCGAAACACCGTGCAGTACTTCGAGTTGGCCCTGGAATCCTTCGCCGTTCGGATGCGCGAGGAGGGGGTTAAGACCCTGACTTTCCCCGATGGGTACGTTTCCAGTCGTTCAACACCGGCAAAAGTCGTTGTCGAGAACGCGGATCTCTTTGTGAAATGGTGTGAAACAACTGCTCACAGCGATTGGGTTCGGGTCAAGAAGGAACCCGACATCGCGGCTATCAAGTCAAGTGCTGAACTGGTCCAGGGGTCGGTTGTTGACTCGTCTGGTGAGGTAGCTGAGGGTCTGCTGTCGGTTGACGGGTCGGTTTCTGTGACCATTACGGTTAGCGAGTAACGATGAAAGACGAGGAATTCCGTGTCGATGTCTACAACAACTGGCACGATAATCCGATGGTCAAAGTGACACACCTTCCAAGCGGGATAGTCGAAACGTGCGATGCTTACAAATCAGTGCACGAGAACCGTGAAACCGCGAAGAATCGGATCGCCGTGAAACTTGGCGTTGCAAATCCTGATCGGAGTCTGTGATGCAATTAACTCAGTGGATAGGTCTGGGACTTATGATTTTCTCAGTTTGGGGGCTTTGGTTGTTGAGGGACAGCAAGACTTGAATCACTTTCTCCCGTTCCCTTGCTAACCTAAAGGAATGAGCCGGAATCAAGGAAACTTGGTTTTAGAACCTGAACTTTGGAAATCCCGTTTTGAAACCTCAATGATTATACGGGTTTTAGACCGTTGGAAAAATGTGATCCCGAAGAACCGGTTTTCTGGGACGACTTTTCAAAAACGACTTTTTGGCGATTTGATTTCTGGGGGTAGGAAATTCTCTCAGGAAAATCGTGTTCTGGAAAACCGCTTTTTGAAAACACGATTCTGGCGACACGATTTCTCGGACAGGAAAAGTGGTCCAGGGAATTCGGTTCTAGAAAACCGATTCTGAAAACGTGATTTTGAAAACACGATTCCGGCCGACACATTCTTCTGACAGATTCTGACTCTCGAAAGATCAATGATTGCACGGGTTTTCAAATTGGGGAATGCTCTAGAAACCAAAGTTCAGAGGGCGAAAGCACAATCTTGGGAAAACGGCACTTCCCGAGAAAGTAGGGCCTCTGGCGAAAGGTACTTTTTATCGCTTGCTAGTCTAAAGGCGTGACCCAGACAGAAGCATTGGCCGTCCAGAAACCGAGAGATCACAACCAACGTTTCGTTCGGACGCCTGAGCAGATGGAGTTCGACCACCGAGCAGCGATGCTCAGGAGCAGGGGAAAGACCTATAAGCAGATAGGTGAGATGCTTGGAATCCCTCTCCAGACCGCCTACAGCATGGTCAAACGGGCAATAGATGACATTCCAACTGAGGCCACGGTCGAACTAATCGCCTTGGAGCTTGCCAAACTCGACAACCATGAGCAGAAGTACTACGGAATCATGGAGAAACTGCACCAGCACGTGACGCTTAAAGGGGACATTGTTGAGTTTGATGACGATGCTTTGGTGATGAAAGCCCTGGAAGGATTGCTCAAGATCAGTGATCGAAGGGCCAAATTACTAGGTCTGAATGCTCCCGTGAGGACCGAGTTGGCTGGTGTCATGGTCAATGTGAACGTGGATGACCACTCCGAGCAAGCGAAACAGGCTGTTTTAGGACTCCTGACCAGACTCAAGGATGAGTAATCGGCATGGATATGGTGAAAAGTATCAGGAATAGGCGCTCTGAGACTCCTAAGCGTGAGTTTTTAACCAATGAGTGATTCACTCGCCAAGCAGATCGCCCGATTACCGACCGAAGAACAGGTCGTGTGGATCGAAAGTCTTGAGGCCGAGATACGTCTTGAACTGGTCAAACAGCCGTGGTGGTTCGTCGGAAGGCCAGAACAACAACTACCCGCTGGCGACTGGTCTATTTGGCTGCTTCAAACTGGGCGTGCGTGGGGGAAGACCCGCAGCGCCGCCGAGAACTTCATCAACCTTGTCCTTGAGACTCCAGTAACGGATGATTGCACACCGACAGAATGGGCAATCATCGCTGAAACCTTCAGTGACTGTCGCAAGATATGCGTGGAGGGTCCGTCGGGGATTCGCAGAGTCCTCGACAGACGGGGGTTTGTCGAGGGGATTGACTACACCTACAACCGTTCCCAGTGGCAGATCATCCTCAAGACAGGACAGATAATCCATATGCTCGGGGCTGAAACCGCTGACGTTGGGCGAGGGTTGAACCTCTCTGGTCTGTGGGCTGACGAGTTGGCAAAGTGGCCTCATGCCGCCGCGACGTGGACGGAGGGGCTGTTCCCGTCCCTGCGAATCGGCAAGAACCCTAAGGCCATCGTCTCGACTACTCCCAAGCCCGCGCATCCCCTCATCAAACTGTGGAATCACCGCACTGACGGATCTGTTGTTGTCACTCGTGGGCATATCGACGACAACAAGGACAACCTCTCCAAGGCTCAACTAGAGGAATTCCACAGGCTCTACGACAATACGAGGATTGGCCGTCAAGAGATGGGCGGCGAGTATCTAGAGGACGCTCCGGGGGCATTGTGGACACTGGAAATGCTGGAGGATAATCGTGTTCTGGAAGCGCCAGAGATGCTACAGATCGTCGTTGCCATCGACCCGGCTGTCTCCAATACTGAAGACTCAGACTGGACGGGGATTGTCGCCGTAGGTAAGGGCGTGGACGGGAAGGGTTACACCCTGGCCGACAGGTCCTGCCGTCTCTCACCGATGGAGTGGGCCAAGAGAGCGGTTGACCTCTACGACGAACTGGAAGCCGACCGCATCATTGGGGAGAAGAACCAGGGTGGTGACATGATCGAGACAATCATCCGCCAGATTCGACCGGGCATACCGTACAAGGGGGTTGTTGCGTTGCGAGGAAAGATCCTGAGAGCCCAGCCCGTTTCAGCATTGGCCGAACAGGGCAGGCTTTGTCACGTCGGTTATTACCCCGAGTTAGAAGAGCAGCAACTTAACTACACCGGCGAGCTCGGATCTGGTTCGCCTGACCGTCTGGACGCCTATGTGCATGCAGTAACTTCGCTTAATATTGGAGCGTCGAGCGGCGGTGACTTGTTCTTGCAGGACATGGCTCCAAAGTGCCCGCACTGTGACGAGATCAATGTCAAGGGCGCCACAACCTGCGTTCACTGCCATGAACCTATCTGACAGTTAGAATCTAGGTTGTTTCCCATACTGAGAGGACCGGAAATCGAGGCCATGAATGGGTAAGCGCCGAGACGCCAAACTTGCTGCGCTCTTTGACGCTTCACTCGTTAAGGCTGGACTCTCTGGGACGCCGATGCAACAACAGTCGGCGACGGTCGTTCCGGCCAGTCAGATGGCTATCCCACAGGGAATGATGCCGTCGCTGGCTCAGGCTCTGCAGAGAGACGTTGAGGTCTTCGGTTCTCAGATGGGGCCGAACTACCCGCTACTTCCGAGTCCTTTAGATCCTTTGGGGTCTAATGGCAGGCCAGACCCTCGCAGGTATCAGTACGACATCTCGGAAAACCTGCAAATTACTAGACAATTAGCCAAGTGGAACATCCTGAAGGCAGCGGCTGAACAGTGTGACATTATCGCCCGAGCTATCACCATTCGAGCGTCTGAAGTTTCCAAGATGGATAAGTCGTGGATTGTGTCAGATGAGGCAATCGCATTCATCAAGGACCGCGATGGAGTCGGCACGGCTGAAGCGGCAGAAACGGCAAGAGAAGAGAACAAGGAACTTATTGCGAGTTTGAATGAGTTCTGGGAGAACCCCTACCCCCAGTCCGACCGAGGGTGGAGAGAGTGGATAACAGAGGCGATGTGGCAGGTCACGGTTTATGACGCGCTCGCAATTCACCCTCAGATGAGCCTTGGGCGGAAAGTCCTGGGTTTCAACATCATCGACGCCTCAACGATTAAGTGTCTCTTGGACAACTACGGAGGGATACCACGACCCCCAGACCCGGCCTATCAACAAATCCTTTGGGGATTTCCTCGAGGTGAGTTCACTGCTACGCCGGACAAAGACCCCGACCACCCAACGCCCAAGTTCCTCGATTCTTCGTCAGGCACCGACGCCCGCGATCAGTTGAGTTACTTCAAAATGAACGCCAGAACGTGGACGCCCTATGGCTTCAGCCCAACCGAGCAAGCGATTCCTCTGGTAAATCTCTACCTCGAGTACCAGAAGATGATGCTCTTCGAGTTCAAGCACGGAACACGGGCAGATGTCTATATGCGTACAACGGGATCAGAACTAAGTCTCAAGACCCTTCCGGCCTACGAACGTATCTATAACGACAACCTCGAGGGTGACACGGCCCAGCGCAAGAAGACCCGTCTCTTGCCTGAAGGATTTGACCCCGTATTCGCTCCGAGTACCGAGGAACGATTCAAGCCCGAGTTCATCGAATCCATCTTGAAGCGAATCGCCGGGATCTACGGAATAAGTCCGGCTCAATTCGGTGTAGTCCCCCGGGCAGGTCTAGGTGGTGGGAAGGGTGCCCAAGAGGGCGACCAGGATAACGCGGAGATTGTTTCATCCAAGCCGACGATGAACTTTATTGAAGAGTTTGTGAATACTCTTTCTCGAAGACACCTTGGAGCTACCAAGAACGTCACCTTCATCCTGTCTGATGACAAGGGCGGCAAGGACGACAGTTTGATAGCTACTGCAGCCCAGATCAACGTCCAGTCGGGGATTATGACCCTCAACGAGCAACGCAGGGAACTGGGTCTGGATGACTACGACTTCGACGGTGCTGATGAAGCGTTTACAGTCGCCGGAAATACCGTTGTCTATATGCGTGGACAGTTCTCTGCACAAGCAGCCAACCCGTTAGGAGTTCCAAGTGGCGTCGATCTATCAGGCAACCCCACCCCCCAAGGCCAAGAAGGCCAAGCGCCACAAAAAGAAGGCGATCAAAAAGCGGGCAGTTCGGGTAGCGGCTCGAAAGTCAGTGTCAGTCAAAGCGGGTCGCCGGCGTCTGGTCTGAAGGCCAAGGAAAAGGCTGCGTTTGCCAAATTCGCCAAGTCAGGTAAAACCCGAGACTTTGAGTTCCTGCACCACACAGAGGATGAAATCGAGATATTGAAAGCCGGGTTAGCAGATAGGCCCAAAAGTCGCTCTTTCGACTACTCAGAAGCGTAAGGCAGAGGATCAGCCGGGCCACCAGAAACTCACGGACCTGGCCTCCAATCACTCGCCCGCGCTGGCGGCAGCGATTCTTGGCGGGTTTTCGGGTGTGGCGCAAGCAATCAAGGACGCCCTGAAAGCCACGAAAGACCACACGGATTCTGTGTTCTACTCTCCTACAGCGTTGTTGGCCGTGAAGCAGAACGTCAAGTTTGATGCGAGCAAAGCAACTGAAGCACTGGGGAATCTCTACACCTCAGCCGGTGAATTGGGAGCTAAGACCGCCGCTGATTCTCTTGGAGTTGAGCCTGTCGTTAGCAAGTCCGTTGAGCAATTACTTGCTGACCGTGGTTTCACCTTGCAGGGGATTTCGGACTCTTCGCTTACTCGCATGTCTGACGCCATCGGCCAAGGTCTGACTAACGGACAGGGCTACCGTGCCATCGGGGATTCAGTTAGCGCGATCATCGACAACACCCAGCGGGCGGACGTTATTTCAATAACTGAATCCAATAGAGCGTTCAATCAGGCCTTCGTAGATCAGATTCAAGCGGCTGGTGGAGAGCAGTTCGATTGGGTGACGGATGGTGATCCGTGTCCCGAGTGTGAAGCGCTGGAGGGGTTGCACGACATTGGAGATGACGTACCGCCTGAACATCCTTCATGCCGATGTTCGGCTTTGCTTCCTGACGGCTCTGAAATCAGCGAATAGGTGGATCTGTTTGGGGCCTGGTGAGGATGAAGTTCAGCGATTCAAGGGCAAGTTGACGCTGCAACTCGGGGGCTTTGTAGGGGTCGGTCAAGTGATAGATCGCCTGAGATATTGCCTCGTTGATGTCCTCGAACAATTCCATAACCTCAGGGATGTCGGTAATTTTGATGTTTACCGTAATGTCTTTCATATCTCGCCGTCTTTCTGTTCTTTCAGGATGGCGTCACGAAGACACATCGCTCCAATGCGCTGCTCTACCTGAACCTTTGGATCACGGTTGTAGACATGAATGGCAATCAACTGGTCCATTCGCTGCTTGGTGAGGTTGCTCATGTCTGGTGTCCCAACGCCTCAAGCGCGTTGACTTGGCCGTGAAGAAACCCCTCGCAGTATTCATCGCTGTAGTCTGATATGTCCACGCCTATTGGCTCACGAGCCGCCTGCATGAACAGCGCGCTAACCCACGCACGATCTATTGCATGAGTGACCGGTGAGCCTCCCGTCAAGCGGGAACGCATTTCCTCGGCGTTGCGTTCGATGACCCTCAATTCATCCTCGCTTCGCTCTCTGAGCAGCAACGGTTCAGAGGCAACGCGACGAATACGATCTGCCGCGCTCTTAGCACCCGCGTTCCACAGGTCAAGATCATGTTCGTTTCCCCTCCATTCCCACGGTCGGATAACCGCGTCATAGGCGGCGTTTATCGCCTTCGCGCTGTCGATCAGTTCACCCATTGATTTCTCCTTGCAAATCACTCAACAACTGCTTGATTTCCTGTTGCAGGAATGCCTCGGGCGCAGTCTGTGCAACAAACTCGTAGCCACCTTCTGCCTTGAATTCACGAACGATTTCAGAAATCCGCGCCAGCCTCGGCGTCACGCTCATAGCGCCGCGATTCTGGATTATCTCTATCGCATCAGATATCCCATCTCGCCATGCGGAATCATTAGACGTTGGATAAGACGGTCCTTCGGTCATGCGCTTAATCAACATCGCCACGACCTGATCCATTTCACTCATTGGACGCTCCTCACTCGTTACCTAACTGTACCACACTGGGACACTCCCCGACAGAATCCAGATCAAACTCAATGACAAATTCGTAAACTACACCGTTGTAAGATAGGGCCAGAATGAAGGAGCGCAATGCCACCTGACACGAACGACATCCTCTACGCCCCACTAGGGACAATGACCTACAAGCGCGGGGAGGACGGGTTCCTCTACGTCACCGGCACAGTCTCCACGGATTCACTTGATTTGGACAACCAGCGGTGTGATCCGGTGTGGCTAGAGAAGGCAATTCCTGAGTGGTTTAAGTCAGCGGGAAATGTTCGTGTTATGCACCAGCCCCAGACCGGAGGAAAGGCCAAGGAAATCTCCCAAGAGGGCAACGCTTGGTCCACGGTCATCAAAGTCACGAACCCCCAAGCTGCATTAGATATCGAAGAGGGCGTTCTTACCGGTCTTTCGGTAGGGATCAAGGGCCACCGACTGGATAAGTCCGACAAGGCGCTTCAAATTGCCCCTGAGGGAATCATCAATGACGGCAAGATCGTGGAAGTTTCGTTTGTGGACCGACCGGCAAACCCTGACTGCAAAGTCGCCATCATGAAGATGGAGGGCGGGCACCTCGAGGTCACTGAGGACGTGGAGATTGTCGAGGAGAAATCCCCAGTCGTGTTGAAAATCCTTGCCGATACTGAAATTTTCAAGCGCGACTTCACTGCCGCCGAGCGCGAGACAGTCTCCAAGAAGGGCCAAGCGATGCCCGGTGGTGGATTTCCTGTGAAGAACCTTGGCGACCTTAAAAATGCAATTTCAGCTATCGGACGTGCGAAAGATCCCGCCGCTGCAAAAGCCCACATCAAATCAAGGGCTAAGGCACTGGGCAAGGAAGACCTGATCCCCTCTAGTTGGAAGTCTGAAGACCCAGACCTGAACAAGGCCGACGAGATGAAGCACGACCCCGCTGATCTTGCGGCGATCCGTACCGGACTCGGAAATCTGATGAAGGCCGAATTGGACGAACTCATCGCGGGTTCAGACGATGAAGTCAGCGACCTTTACGAACTACTCAACAGCCTGTCAACCTTCCTTAACTGGTGGGACGACGAGGCCGACGAGGGTGAAGTTACCGAACCATTCCTTGAAGGAGACGACACAATGGCCTACGTAGGACTCGGCGTTTCAGCCGACCTCATCAAGAGCGCGAGCGCGGACGACGCGACGGACGAAGTGAAATCCGAACTCCGCGCTGAAATCGTGAAGGCTTTGGGCCTTGACGGAGAGATCGTTACAAAGGCGG
>OCZT010001273.1_pt1 | contig 26037 bp, 22 predicted proteins | sample 1539031 | NCBI WGS metagenome assembly OCZT01 (sample SAMEA3539308, study PRJEB22396) | soil metagenome | biome: tundra; feature: field; material: soil | place: USA | collected 2010-05 | depth 0.15 m | reverse complement strand
ACGCGTAGACCGCCATGTTCGCCTGCGAGCCCGAATGCGGCTGGACGTTGGCGTGCTCGGCGCCGAACAGCCGCTTTGCCCGCTCGCGGCAGAGGTCCTCGACCTGGTCGACCACCTGGCAGCCACCGTAGTAGCGCTTGCCCGGGATCCCCTCCGCGTACTTGTTGTTGAGCCAGGAACCGAGTGCCTCCAGGACCGCGATCGAGGCGAGGTTCTCGGAGGGGATCAGCTCGAGCGTCTCCTCCTGGCGCCGAAGCTCGTCGTCGAGGAGGCCGGCCACCACCGGGTCGGTGGCGCGCAGCCGCGGCTTGTCGGCGAAGGATCCGCGTGCCGTCCCCCGGGGGAGGGCGGCGATGGCGGCCGGCTCATCGGCGGTGTTCAGGGTCACGTCCATGCCTCCCTCTTGCACGCGGGGGTTCGGCCTTCAGACGTACGGGCGAAGAGCGATCGGCGGGATCGGCCCCTCCCGCAGCACGCGCGGAGGCCTCGAAGACAGGTCGATGATAGTCGAGGCCATCCCGGTGCTGGGACCGCCGTCGACCGCACCGGCCACCTCGCCGCCCATGTCCGCCTCGGCCGCGCCCGCGGTGGCGGCGGGCGGGATGCCGTGCCGATTGGCGCTGGTGGAGGCGACCGGTCCGGTCTCCTCGAGCAGGCTCCGGAGCAGGGCGTGGCCCGGGACCCGCACCATCAGCGTCGTCCCCGAGCGCGGGATGGCGAGGCGCAGGGAGCCCACCGGACAGACCAGCGAGAGCGGGCCGGGCCAGAAGGCGGCTGCCAGCGAGCGCGCCACGCCGTCCATCTCCACCAGGCCGTCGAGCTGGGAGATGTCGGAGGCCAGCAGGTTCAATTCGAGGTGCGGCGGCCGCCCCTTGATGGCGTAGATGCGCTCGACAGCCTCGGAGTTCGACGGATCACCGGCCAGGCCGTACACGGTGTCGGTAGGGATGACCACCACCTCCCCCGCCTGGATGGCTGCGACCGCCGCCTCGACGCTGATCACGGAATCTCGCCTCGGATCTCGACGACCCGCGGGCGGCGGGAGAGGTCGTCGACGATGACGATCGCCGCCTCCGGCCAGATGCCGCGGGAGAGCTCGGCGACGGCGTCCGCTCGCCGGCTGTCCACCTCCAGTCCCACCCAGCACACCCCGGGGGCGCGCTCGGCGACCGCGGGGAGCAGGTCCCGATAGGCATCCAGGCCGTCCGCGCCGCCGTCCAGCGCGAGCCGCGGCTCAAAGGTCACGTCGCGGGGCAGCTCCTCCATCTCCGCGGAGGTCACGTAGGGGGGATTGCTGACCACCAGGTCGAGATCGGCGACCAGGCCCTCCGTCCAGCTGCCCTCGACGAAGAGGACGCGACCGGCGACGCCCAGGGCCTCCGCGTTCTCCGCGGCCACCGCCAGCGCCGCGGCGCTCAGGTCGGACGCGATCACGGTGGCGCCGGGAAGCTCAGCGGCGAGGGTGCAGGCGAGGCAGCCGCTGCCGGTGCCGAGGTCCGCGATCCGCAGCTCGCCCCCCTGCTCCCGCGCCACCTTGAGCGCGCGCTCCACCAGGGTCTCGGTCTCGGGCCGGGGGATGAGCACCGCGGGGGTCACCCGGAAGCTCCGGCCGTAGAACTCGCGCCGCCCGGTCAGGTGGGCGATCGGCTCTCCCCTCCCCCGCCGCCGCAGCTGGGTGCGGATGGTGTCCAGCTCGTGGTCGGCGAGGGGGCGGTCGTACTGGAGATAGACGCCGAGACGCTCGATCCCCAGGGCGTGCGCGACCAAGAGCTCGGAGTCGAGGCGGGCCGAGTCACTGCCGTGCTCGGAGAGGTAGGTGGTGCAGAGACGCACCACGTCGAGGACGGTGCGCGCGCCGTCCGGACCGCCCGGGCTCGTCGAGGCCATCACCGGACTGTATCGGGGTCGCGGGGCGCGCGGGCATTCCCTCGCCGGTCGCGGGCGGGAAGCTGGTCGCGTGCGGCGGGCGGCACCACGCCCGCAGATCGCTGCCCGGCGTCCGGTGCTTGGGGGTTTCCCCCCTCCCTGCCCCCCGCACCCGACGGTAGAGTGGCGCAATGGCGAGCGCCGCCGCGATGGCCCCGGCCCGCACGCGAGCGGCCTGGACCAGCGCTGGGGTGCGGCGACTCACCCTGCTCAGCATCTACTGGGTGGCGATCGGCTGGCTCTGGAACGCGCTCGGAGCCCAGGTGCTCCCCCCGATCATCACCAAGATGGTGGGCCAGGCCCACCAGGGGACGGCGCTCTCGGTGCTGGAGGGCTTCGGCACCCTGGTCGCGGTGGTGTGGCAGCCGGTGGTCGGCGCCGTCTCCGACCGGACCCAGCTGCGATGGGGACGCCGGCGTCCCTACATCACCGGCGGTGCGCTGGGCTCATCGCTCTTCCTCGTGATCATGGCCTTCGTCGGCGCCTACTACTGGCTGCTGCTCGTCTACTTCCTGCTGCAGGTCGCCTCCAACACCGCGCAGGCGCCCTACCAGGGCCTGGGCCCCGAGGCCATCCCCGAGAAGGACTTCGGCAGATTCGGCGCCTTCTACGGCATGGGCAACCTGCTCGGCACCCTGATCGGCTTCGTCGTCACCGGCATCTTCACGAGCCATGGCCGGTATGACCTGGCCCTCTACGCCATGGCGGCCATGCTGGTGGTGAGCATGGTGCTGACCGTGACGCTGGTGCCGGACCGGGGCAAGCCGGACGCGAGCCTCCGCCGGGGCCTGGGCGCGGTCACCCTCGGCACCTTCAACATCAGCCCCCGCAAGTACGGCAGCTTCCTCTGGCTGATGGGGTCACGGCTGCTCATCCTCATGGGTGTCGTGGGCCTGGAGACGTACGCCCAATTCTTCTTCAAAGATGTCTTCTACCCGGGCAGCGGGACAGCGCTCACCAACCACGCCAACGGTGCCACCACCTACCTGCTCGCCATCATCGCGCTGCTCGCGATCGCGGTCTGCTACCCGGCGGCGCGCATCTCTGATCGCTGCGGCCGCAAGCCGATGGTCGTCGTGTGCGGCATCCTCGGCGCCATCGGAGCCCTCGGCCTGGTCTTCGCCCACTATCCGATCCTGCCCGGCGCGATGACCACGCCGGTCGCCTCGTTGCTCCACATCCCGCGCGGCCTGGCCCAGGTGCTCTGGTTCGGTGTCCCCATCGGCGTCGGGGTCGGCTGCTTCCTCACCGTCGATTGGGCGTTCATGGTCGACCTCATCCCGGCCGCGGAGTTTGGCCGCTTCCTCGGCTTCTCCAACATCGCGACCGCGGGAGCCGGGATCATCGCCCGCTTCATCGCCGGACCGATCCTCGACCACTTCAACGCCGGCGGTCACATCCTCGGCGAGCTTGGCGGCTACCCGGTGGTGTTCGGGATGTTTGTCGTCTACTTCGTGGTCGGCATCTTCCTGGTCCTGCCGGTCGTCGAGCCGCGACGCCGGGCACTCAGCCCGCACGCGTTCACCTGACCGGGGGCACCCGCCCACAGTCGCCGGACGCCGCTAGGAGCGGAGGGACAGGAACCGCCCGAGCACCGCGAAGCCGGCGATGCAGGCCGCGCCCTCGGCAAGCCCACGCAGGGCGCCGTCGATGGGGTCGGAGGCGGCGACGCCGGCGAGCCACACCGCCAGGGCGGCACCGCAGGCGACGGTGGCGGCGAAGACCCACGGATGACCGCGCAGCGGCGCGGGGACGATCGGCCCGACGTCGTCGAAGATGTCTCCCGCCGCGCCGGCGACCGCGACGCGGACGGTCGCAGTCCGCAGCCCCACGGCGGCGCATGCGACCAGCAGCCCCGCCGAGGCGGTCGCGCCGACGACACCCCAGCCGAGGACGCCCGCCGACCACGAGGGGAGCTGCGCACCCAATTGCTGGGCAAAGAGCGCGATCGCCCCCATGCTCACCAACCCGAAGCCGACCGCGATCGTGGTGCGGCGTCGGAGGGCGCGCACCTCGGCCGCCGGCACCGACCGCCGGCCACGCAACCGCAATGCCCGCACCAGCGCCAGCGCGCCGGTGACGAAGGCCACCTGGGGGGCCAGCACCAGCAGGCTGGCGGCGAGCAGGCCAAGCCACGACGCCCTGCCGGCCGCGAGCGTCTGGAACGCCCCGGAGGCGCTCTGGGCGGCTCCGTCGGGGTTCGCCGCGCCGAACCCGGACCAGGCCACGAACATGGCGGTGTAGAAGAGTCCCGCGACGCCGAGCGCCGCGAAGGCCCAGAGCGGCGAGCGCAGCGCACCGCGGGTCCCAAGGTCGTCCGCGAAGGCCTGGGCGATCTCGGCGGGATCGCCGAAGCGCCCCATGGCCACCGGGTCAGAGCGCAGGTGGTCCTCGGTCTCGGCGAGGATGCGCCGGCGACGCCCGCCGCGCACCCCGAGGCGGCCCAGCTGGGCGCCCAGCTCGTCGAGGTACCCCTCGATCACGACAGCACGGCCTCGACCGCGCGGGCGAACCCGCGCCAGTCCTGACGGTCCGTGGCGAGGGCGGTGCGGCCACGATCGGTGAGCTGGTACACACGCCGGCGCCGCGGCGCCTCACGCGACCACCGGCTGCTCAGCAGGCCCGCCCCCTCGAGGCGGTGCAGGGCGGGGTAGACGGTCCCCTCGGCGAGGTCGAACTCACCGTGGCTGCGCTCGCGCAGGCTCTCCACCAACCGGTAGCCGTGGGCCGGCCCGCGCGCCAGCGCGGCCAGCAGCAGCATCTCGAGATGGCCCTTCAATACCTCGGATCGCATAGCATGTAATCCTAGGCTATCGGGCCAGGCGCACGCGAGTCCCCTGGCGTGTCGGCGCCGCTTCGCCCCTCAGCCGGGCCTGTCGGGCTCGAGCAGGCGGCGAGCCTCGTCCTCCTGCATCAGCGGCTCGACGACCATGTCCAGGTCGCCCTCCATGATCCGGGGCAGTTGGAAGAGGGTGAGGTTGATGCGGTGGTCGGTCACCCGCGACTCGGGGAAGTTGTAGGTCCGGATCTTCTCGCTGCGATCCCCGGTCCCCACCATCGAGCGGCGGGTGCCGCGCAGCTCGGCCTCGCGCTCCGCCTGGGCGATGTCGTAGAGGCGGGCACGCAGCTCGCGGAGCGCCTTGGCCCGGTTCTTGATCTGCGACTTCTCGTCCTGACAGGTGACTACCAGCCCGCTCGGAAGATGGGTGATCCGGACCGCCGAGTACGTGGTGTTGACGCTCTGACCACCGTGACCGGTACTCATGTAGATGTCGACCTTGAGGTCGTTCTCGTCAATGGTGACCTCAACATCGTCGGCCTCGGGGAGCACGACCACGCTCGCCGCGGAGGTGTGGATCCGGCCCTTGGCCTCCGTCTCGGGCACCCGCTGGACCCGGTGCACGCCGGACTCGAACTTGAGCCGGGAGTAGGCGCCGTGACCGTGGACCTCGACCACCACCGATTTGAAGCCGCGCGCCCCCGAGGGACTCTCGCTGATGAGCTCCACCGACCACCGGCGCCGCTCCGCGTAGCGGCCGTACATCCGGAGCAGGTCGGCCGCGAAGAGCCCCGCCTCGTCGCCACCGGTCCCGGCCCGGATCTCGACGATGACGTCGCGGGCGTCGTTGGGGTCGCGGGGCACCAGCAGGCGGCGAAGCACGCCCTCGGCGACCTCGGCGGTGTGGCGTTGGGTGCGCTCCTCGTCCTGGAATAGGGCAACCATCTCGGGGTCGTGCTCGCCATGCAGCGCCTCGGCGGCCGCGTCCGCGGCGCTGACCGCGGCCCGCCAGCGGCGGGAGTTCTCGACCACCTCGCTGATCCGGGCCCGCTCCTGCGAGAGCCGCTGGACTCGCGGCTGGTCAGCGTAGATCTCGGGATCGGAGAGCTCGGCCTCCAGCTCCCGGTGACGCTCGGTGATGGCGGCGACCCGCTCCTCCAGGCTCTCCATGGCTCAGGGGATTGTGGCCCAGGCGACCCTCGTGGGGGTGGTCGCCCCCGGCCGCTCACGGGACGGTGGCGTAGTTCTCGCCGACCTCGCCGGTGTCACCGGCACGGGCGGCGGCCAGGGCGGCGATCGCCACCTCGATCTGAGAGTCGTCCGGCTCCCGGGTGGAGAGCCGCTGGGCGGCGAGGACCGGCACCAGGGCGATGCGCCCGAAGCGCCTGTCGCGGATCCGGGCCAGGCCCCGGATGGCTTCGTAGGAGGCCCCGGCGACCACCGGAATGAGGGCGATCTGGCAGGCGATCCGGACTGGCCAGAAGAGCCAGCCCAGGGGGGTGAAGACGATCACGCTCACCAGCGCCACCACCACCAGGAAGCCGGTGCCACAACGCGGGTGGAACCGGCTGGCGAGGCGAACGTTCTCGACCTCCACGGCCGCGCCGGACTCCAGGCAGTTGATCGCCTTGTGCTCGGCTCCGTGGTACTCGAAGACGCGCCGGACGTTCTTGCCCAGACCGATCAGGAAGAGGTATCCGAGCAGGATGACGGCGCGGGCCGCCCCCTCGATCAGCACCGAGCCCACCGACTGGGGAGCGCCGTGGTGGAGCAGCGACGAGGCGAGGAGCGGCAGGCCGATGAAGAGGCCGAGGCCGAAGACGATGGAGATGCCGATGGTGGTCCGCATCGCGCCCGGGCTGATCTCCGCATCCTCGCCGAGCTGGACGTTGGCGGACCACTGGAGCGCCCGCATGCCGAGCGCCAGCATCTCCCAGAGGGAGGCCGCACCACGGAAGAAGGGGAGCGACCAGGGCCGGCCGGTGTACACGCGGGAGCGCAGCCGTTCGGAGAGCACGGTGATGCTCCCATCGGGCCGGCGCGCGGCCACCGCGTACTGGCGCCGGCCGCGCATCAGGACACCCTCGATGACCGCCTGCCCGCCGTAGAAGAAGGTCGCCGGGGGCGCGGCGGCGGCGTTGAGGGCCGCTGTGCGGAGGATGTCGCCGACGGAGGGGCCACGCGCGCTCACAGCGCCCATCGTACTCGCCGATTGGAGCGGCCATTCCAACCGGAGGCGACTGGAATCGCCGCCCGATGGAACGCGACGGTCTGGCGCCCGGCCCCTAGCGGGTGGCGGTGCGGGCGGCGGCCCGGCGCCGGAAGCGCTCGACCTGGCCGCCGGTGTCCACGATCCTCTGGGTCCCGGTGAAGAACGGGTGGCAGAGCGAGCAGACCTCGGTCTTCAGCTCCGGGAGGGTCGAGCCCGTCAGGAACGTGTTGCCGCAGACGCAGGTCACGACGGCATCGGTGTGGAACTTGGGGTGCAGGGCAGCTTTCATGGGCAGGCTCGTACTGAGGGGAACGGAACGCACCGAGGATACCACGGGGCCCGTGAATCGAAGCGGGCCTGGGGGTGGTGCTTCGGCCCCGGCCCGTTCAGCCCGCACCCCCACGCCCCACGCGGGTCCCGGTCAGGCGCGGTGCGCGACCGGTCGGGTGAAGTTCCCGTGGGCCACCTCGGGCAAACGCCGCCGGACCGTCTCCAGGGCAGCCGCCATGCCGACCCCCGGCTCCATCTCCGGCAGCTCCTCGATGAGCCAATCGTGGTCGACGTTGAGGCTCCGCCACTGGATCTGGTCGACCCCCATCTCCGTGCAGGCGGCGAGGGTCGCCTCCAGTTCCGGCGGGGTGTCCGTGACCCCGGGGAAGGCGAGCAGATTGAGGCAGACCTGGCCTCCGGCCCGCTTCACGATCCGGCCGCACTCCAGCACCTCCTCGAGCCCGTACCCGATGGGGCGGTAGTAGGCACGGAAGACCGGGTCCGTGAAGGAGATGGCGCTGATCCGGACGCTGTCGCAGCCGGCGGCCACCATCCGCTCCAAAACCCGGGGCCGGCTCCCGTTGGTGTTCACGTGGATGGTCGCCGAGGGATGGTTCTCGCGGATGGCGGCGGTGGCCTCGACCAGGGCCCGACCCCGGGTCAGCGCCTCTCCTTCGCACCCCTGTCCAAAGGAGACGATCGCCGCCTCCTCCCCCCCCAGGAAGTGGCCGGCGAGCCCGGCGAGCTCCCCCGGCGTCGGCGCGAAGCCCATCCGCTCCTGCGGCGGTGGCACGGCGCCATCGCTCTGCAGGGAGATGCAGCCGAGGCAGTCGGCATTGCACGCGGGCGACGCCGGCAGAGCGGCCTCGTAGCGGCGGAGGAAGGTGTTCTGGGCGGTGTAGCAGCGGTACTCGAGGGCGCAGCGGGCCAGGTGGTCGACCAGACGGTTGTCGGGGAGGGCCCTCCGGGCCGCGTCGACCGCCTCGGGGAGGCCCGCGGCGGTATGACGGCTGGGCTGCCACCACTCGAACGAGTCGGTCGGGATCGCGGCGACCACCAGCTCGTCGTCCCGCTCCGCGACCGCGGTGTAGCCGAAGAGGGGGAGGCGGCGGCTTCCCGGGACCGGCCGTGACGCCGGCAGCAGGGTTCTGAGGTGCCCGACAGGGAGGATCGCGGCAACCGGCAGCCATCGGTCTTCGAGGGCCACGAACTTCCCCTGACGATCCACGCCATAGGCGCGCCGTCCCGGGAGGTGGGCGACGGTGGCGCCCTCCGGCAGCGGGATGACATCGGAATCCTGCAGGGGGACGAGGGCGTGGCCCGATCTGGCGGCGGGCCGGAGCCCCTCGCGCACGTCGAGGGAGCCGTCGGGGTGGGCAACGCAGAGGCGCACGGACCCATTGTGTCCGGGTTCACCCCACCGGAGCGTCGGGGCAGAGGTGGAGCCGGAGTCCGCGGAACGCGCGGGTGGGGCAGGCGGCCGCAGGCCCGGAGGAGCGCCGGGTGGCCCCAGCGGCGGCAACCCGCCGCGAAACCCGGGCTCCCGGGAGCGTCGGGGAACCCCGGGGCACGGCCGGGCGTAAGAAGATGGGCAAATGACAACGTCTTGTTAACGGAACGCCGCGCAGTCCCTCGACGCTTCGCGTAACGTAACGGCGGCGCTCCCTGCTACGTATACATATGGGAAGGGCCGGCCGCCTGCCGGACGTCGCTGGATCAAGAGGGATTGGGACACAGTCGTCAATGCGCACCCGCCGCCCGTCCGCCGATCCCACGCGCACCACCCGCAGGAAAGCCTCGAAGATGACTGCCGGCGATCTGGGTGGCGACCCCTCCGCTGACGTCACCGCGGAATCCGCCGGGGGCACCGCGGTGGAGGCCGCCCCGGATCTCCCCCCCGATGTAGTCGCGGCTGTCGCGGTGCCCGCCGATCCGGCCGTCACCCCGCCCGTGCCCTCCGAGGTCGTCGCGGCTGCCGCGGTGCCCGCCGATCCGGCCGTCACCCCGCCCGTGCCCCCCGTGGTCGTCGCGGCCATGGCAGTACGAACACGGCTTCTGGGGCTACAGCTACCGGGGGCTCTCCCATTTCAAGGCGAAGTTCGCCACCTGCTGGGAGAGCCGGGACGTCGCGGTGCCGCGGGGCCTGAGCGGCCTACTGACCCTGGCCGCGCTCATCCGCCTGCGCAGCGGCACAGCACCCTCCGGACCGACGCCCTCCGCCGGCCCGGTCGGTTTGGAGCCGGCGCCCCTGCCCTGAGCGGCGGGCGGCCACCGCAGGGAGAGGGGACCAGTCAGGGCTGAGGGGCCAACCTCAGGCGAGAGGATCCGGCCGGTCGTCGGGGTCGCCTTCAGGCGCCCGGCCCCTCGCTGCGCACCTTCTGCACGTGGACCAGCGCCTCGCGAAGGCTGTCGATCCACTCGCCCTGGTGACGGGCCACCAGGCGGACGCACCAGGCCAGCGCCTCGCTCCTGCTCCGAGCCACGCCCGCGTCGATCAGGGTGTCGAGGACACGTCGGTCGGCGAGCCGCAGCCGGGTCATCACCGGGACGCCCAGGGTGGTGAAGTGCTGGGTGACGTCCCCACAGCGGGCTCCCCAGGAGATCGTGCGGCCGAAGAGGCGCTCGGCGTCACGGGCGACCGCGATCCGGGCCTGCTTGGTGTCGGCGCGGAAGCGCTCGATGCGCGCGGAGCGCGCCGTGGCCCGTGCGGAGTCCCCGGTTTCCGGAGCCAGCTCGACGTCGGGGATCTCGCCCACGACGAGGATCTCGTCGCGGTCCCCGGTGATCGTCGGAGCGCCGGTGAACAGTCCTTCGGGAAGCCGGCCGGCAAACCAGCCCTGCAGTTCCTCGTCGGTGAGCTCGGGGGCGGGGGTGGGTTCGGGCTGGTGGTGCGGGTGTTGGTGTTCAAATCTCATAAATTACATAATTACAGAGAAAGCTGGAAGAGTCAACACCCCCCAGGCAGGTGCTCTCTCGACCGTCGGGGGGCGGCCTTCCGAGTCAGGGCCAGAGGCTGCAGCGACTCGGGATGTCCGACCGCCAGGCCGCGCGAATCCACGGAATGCCCCGCCACACGCCGGACCCGTGCCGGACGGCGGTCACCCGAGATGGCCGACGATCAGTGGGCGCAGATCAGTTGCCGTGACCCTTGTGGCGCTTCTGCTTGGCCTGATCCATGAGGTCCTGGAAGGTCTGCTGGCCGGGACCGGGCAGCTGCTGTCCATTGCCCCAGGTGCCGGGCTGCATCCCGCCCATCGCGCCCTGCTGGGCTGCATTCTGGGTGGCCATCTCCACCATCTGGCTGATCCAGGCCTGCGCCTCGTCCCGGGTCCTGAACCTGCCAGACCTGACCAGGGCGTCGAGGACCTGTGGATTCTGCATGGCGGTGAGCTGGGGGAATCCGCCTCCGCCCGGGAAGCCCGGCGGCATGCCACCGCCGAATGCGCCGGGAAACCCGCGGTCTGGTCGACGGGCGAAGCCGGGGAATAGCCAGGGGTGAAGGCGTCGCCGGAGGGCGGATCGTAGCTGGGCGGGGGCACGGGGACGGGCTCGGGTTCGGGGGACTGGCGGCGGCCAAATTTCATATGGGGAATGCTCGCAGGCGGGGAGCGCCCGAGTCAAACCGCGGCTCAGCCGGGAAGGCCGCGAGCGGCATCCTCCAGCGCTGCCCGGAGGAGCGGCGTGGCGACCGGGTGCGACGCGAGTGGCGAGCCCCTGCCGAGGATGTCGCGCTCGGTCTTGCGGATGTAGCGTCGCGTGAACTCCGGGTCCCCCATGGCGACGACATCGCGGATGTTGGAGAGGCGGTCGGCCGCCTTGAGCAGGGTGGCGTCGGGGTCCTTCCAGATCTCGCGGTAGTGGGCGCGCCTCACCGCGCCGGTCATCGCGGACGCCGGGTCGGTGAGGAGGGCAACGAGCTGACGCGTCCGCTCCGGGAAGTCCATCAGGCCGTCGACGGTGAGCTCCGAGTCCTCGACCGCATCGTGGAGAAGCCCCGCCGCGAGGATCGCCGGATCGGTGACCCCGAGCTGCTCCCGCAGGATGAGCGCCACCTCCACCAGGTGGTCGATGTACGGGGTCCGCTGGCGCCGGGGCTGTCCTGCGTGGGCGCGCTCGGCGATCGCGTGGGCACGAGTGAGCATGGCCACATCCGGCTCCGGAACGCGAGCCAGCAGGTCGCCCAGACCGGCGGTCGGACGGGCATCGGCAGGCATGCACCGACGATACATGGGAAGGGCGGGGGGCACGGCCGCGAGCGACCAACGCTGCCCGCGTGCTCCGAGCGAGAAGGGGGCTCCGACGCGTAGCGGCGAGGTCACGCCATCATTGACGGTGACGTCACTCAAGGAGAGCCGATGAGCGCGGGAGCGCTGTTCATCGCGGTGTTCCTCGCCTGCACCGTGGAGGCGGTCGAGGCGACCACCATCGTCCTGGCGGCCGGCCTCGCCCGCGGCTGGAGATCAGCGGCGTACGGCGCCGTGGCGGCGGTCGCCGTCCTCGCCGTCGTGGTGGCGGCACTCGGGCCCGCGCTCACCGCGATCCCGACGGACGCCCTGCGCCTCGTCATCGGCGCCCTCCTGCTCGTGTTCGGCGTGCAGTGGCTGCGCAAAGCCGTACTGCGCGCGGGCGGCGTCACCGCCCTGCACGACGAGGACGCAATCTTCACCAGGAAGCTGGCGACCGCGCAGGGGGCGGCCTCGCACCGGAGGGGCACCGTGCCGGACTGGTACGGATTCACGCTCGCCTTCCAGGGCGTGCTCCTCGAGGGGACGGAGGTGGCATTCATCGTGCTCACCTTCGGGAGCAACCAGCACGCCATCCCCCTGGCCTCGGCCGCCGCCGGCGCCGCCATCCTGCTGGTGGGCGCGGCCGGCTTCGCGGTGCGGGCGCCGCTCGCCCGTGTGCCCGAGAACGCTCTGAAGTTCCTGGTCGGGGTCATGCTGACCGGGTTCGGCGCCTTCTGGGCGGCGGAGGGGGCGGGAGCGCGCTGGCCGGGCTCGGACGCGGCGCTTCTCGTCCTGTTGCCTGGCATCGCGCTCCTCGCCCTGCTGCTCGCCGTCGGGCTGCGCCGGCAGGAGGGCGCCCGGCATCGCCGCATCGCGGCCTCGTCGCCCACCCGGCAGGCGAGCTGATGAGCCGGAGGCTGCGGGCCATGGCCGCGTTCGTGTACGACCTCGTCATCGGCGACGACTGGACGTTGGCGCTGGGGCTTGCCGCGGCGGTGGTCGTGACGGTGGCGATCAGCCGGACCACGTTCCCGAGCTGGTGGGTGCTGCCCACCGCGATCCTCGCCCTGCTCCCGCTCAGCGTGTTGCGGACGGCGCGGCACCGCGCCTGATCGCAACTGGACCGCGGAGCTCCGGCCCGCCCTCAGCGCCGGATGTCAGACCAGGCGGTGGGCGTCCCTTGGGTCGAGGGCCACGTGATGCTTGGTCCGGATGTCCCGCACCGTGCCGCTCTGCGCGCGCATGACCAGGCTGTGGGTCTCCGCCCACCAGTTGTGGTACTGAACACCGCGCACCAGGCCTCCGCCCGTCACCCCAGTGACCGCGACGGCGACGTCCGTGCCCGGCACCAGGTCGGCGATGCCGAGCTTCGCCTCCGGATCGAACCCGGCGGCCCGGAGCGCCGCCGATTCGTCCTGGTTACGCACCCAGGGCCGGCACTGCATCTCCCCGCCGAGGCAGCGGAGCGCGCAGGCGGCAAGGACCGCCTCGGCCGTGCCCCCGGACCCGATGAAGACGTCGATGCCGCTGCCCGGCCAGGCCGTCATCAGGGCAGCGGCGATGTCGCCGTCACTGATCAGCACGAGCCGGCTCCCCAGGGTGCGCACCCGCTCGATGAGGCTCTGGTGACGGGGGCGGTCCAGCAGCATCACGGTCAGGTCCGGGACCTGCACGTCCATGGCGAAGGCGATGCGGCGCAGGTTGTTCTCGGGAGTGTCGGCGATGTCGATGGCACCCCGCGCCCGGGGTCCCACCGCCAGCTTGTGCATGTAGGCGCAGGGGGGCGGCTTGGCGATCCCGCCCGGCTCGGCGGCCGCGGCGATCGAGAGTGCCTGCGAGAGACCCTTGGCGACCAGGCTGACGCCGTCGACCGAGTCGAGCGCCAGGTCCACCTGGTCGCGTCCGACACCGACGCGCCGCCCCGGGCTGAGGGGGTCCGCCACACCGCCGGCGTCGATGACGACGTGACCGTCGAAGGGCATGCCGAGGAGGGCCTCCTCCATCGCGCGCTCCCCGACATCGCGCGTGCTCGTCTTGTCGCCGCGGCCGAGCCAGCGGCCGACGGCCAGGGCGGCGGCCTCCGTGGCACGCAGGAGCTCGAGGCCGCGGTGCCGTTCGCGGCTCAACCGTGCCGGCGAAACCGTGGCCGTCCGACGCTCTGCTGCGGTCAGGGCTCAGCGGCCTCCATGGCAGGGTCGACACGCGGCGAGAGGATGCCCCGGACGGATCCCGGGACCTCATCGGCGGCCGGCGCCGGTGCGACACGCTCCCCGGGAGCATCCGCACGCGTCGCCTCGGTGTCGACGCCGGCTCGGCGGCAGACCGCGGCCATGAACTCCCGGAAGAGCGGGTGGGGCCGTCCCGGCCTGGAGCGGAACTCGGGGTGGAACTGAGACCCGACGAAGAAGGGGTGGTCGCGCAGTTCGATGACCTCGACGAGGCGGCCGTTCGGTGAAGTCCCGCTGTAGACGACACCGAATTCGGCGAGGCGCTCCCGGTATTGATTGTTGAACTCAAAGCGATGGCGATGACGCTCGTACACGACCGATTCGCCGTAGGCGGCGGCGGCGTGACTGCCCGGCAGCAGCTTGCAGGGGTAGACGCCCAGGCGCATGGTCCCGCCCTTGTTCTCGATGTCGCGCTGCTCGGGGAGCAGGTCGATGACGGGGTTGGCAGTGAAGGCGTTGAACTCGGTGGAGTTGGCGTCCTCGGTGCCCAGGGCCTCGCGCGCGATGTCGATGGTGGCGCACTGCATGCCCAGACAGAGGCCGAGGTAGGGGACCTGGTGGTGACGTGCGAAGCGAGATGCGAGCACCTTGCCCTCGATCCCACGGTGGCCAAAGCCGCCGGGCACGACCACGCCCTCCACGCCCTCGAGTCTCTCCGGGGTCATCTCCTCGGCGTTGACCCACTCCAGGTGCAGGTCGACACCGCAGTGCACCGCAGCATGGCGGAGCGCCTCGGCGACGCTGATGTAGGCATCGCGCATGGCCACGTACTTGCCGACCAGGGCCACGCGCACCGCCGGCTTGGGGGCCTGGATGCGGGCCACCATCCGGCGCCAGTCGTCGAGGTCCGGCGGACCGGCGGTGATGCCCAGCAGCTCGACGATGTAATCGCCCAGCCCTGCCGCCTCGAGCATCAGCGGCACCTCGTAGATGGAGCGCGCGTCGGGAACATTGATGACGGCGCGCAGGGGAACGTCGCCGAAGAGCGCGATCTTCTCCCTCTGGCCCTCACCGATCAGATGCTCGCTGCGCGCCACAACGACGTCCGGCTGGATGCCAATGGAGCGGAGCTCGTTCACCGAATGCTGGGTCGGCTTGCTCTTGAACTCCTCGCTGGCCGCGATGTAGGGCACGAGGGTCAGGTGGACGTAGCAGACGTTGCTGCGGCCGATGTCGTTCTTGAACTGGCGGATCGCCTCCAGGAACGGCAGCGACTCGATGTCGCCCACGGTCCCACCGACCTCAACGATCACGACATCGGGTTCGGGCAACTCGTTTTCCGCGACCCTGAGCACGCGCTGCTTGATCTCGTTGGTGATGTGGGGGATGACCTGGACGGTGCCCCCGAGATAGTCGCCTCGCCTCTCTTTGGCGATCACACTCGCGTAGATGCGGCCGGTCGTGACGTTGCTGGCCTGAGAGAGTGCGACGTCCACGAAGCGCTCGTAATGGCCGAGGTCAAGGTCGGTCTCGGCACCATCGTCGGTGACGAAGACCTCGCCGTGCTGATACGGCGACATCGTACCCGGATCCACGTTCAGATACGGGTCGAGCTTCTGCATCCCGACATGGAGCCCCCGAGCCTTGAGGATCGTGCCGATGGAGGCGGCGGTGATGCCCTTGCCCAAGGAGGAGACGACACCGCCGGTCACGAACACGAACTTCGCCATCGTGGAGACCTCCCGGTGCCGTGGTTTTGCCGATGTTAGCAGGTACCTATCTGCGCGACACACGGTTGACGAATAGAGGCGTTCCCTCCGCATCCGGATCGCCCGGGCCGCGCCGCCCTCCGGGTCCTCAGCCGGCTCCCCGCGGCTCGAGAATCACCACCCGCGTCTCCTCCGCCGTCCCCATCGCCCCCGTGAGGCTGAGCTTGGGCTGGGTCGGCAGGGTCTCCTCGGTGAGCCCCATCTCCTTGGCGAACCTGTCGAGGGGCTCGTAGTCGCCACTGCCCTCCACCGCACTGCTGCGGTAGCGGACCGGCACGACGATCGACGGAGCGATGGCATTCACGACCTTGGTGGCGGCCACCGCGCCGAGCGCATCCACGCCGCCGACGGGCACCGCGAGCACATCCACCCGGCCCAACTCGTCCACCTCGTCCTCGGTGAGCTGGCGGTCGAGCCTGCCCAGGGTGGCGACGCACACCTCGTCGACCTCGATGCGCATGATCGTCGTCTCGCCGGAGCGCAACCCGTGGATGGTCACGCCCCGGACCTCGAACTCCCCCGGCCCGGCCACCTCCTGCGCCTCGCCCTCGCGGAATCGCAGGCGCTCAGGGACGGTCACCCCGTCGGTGCGGACGATGATGTCGGGGTGCGAACGGCCGAGGCCCGGCAGCGTGGTTGCGGGCGGGTCGACGAGCACCACGACGTCGCGGCCGCGCAGGCGGAGGCAGGAAAGTCCGAGATAGGTGATCTCCACGGTCCGAGCGATCTTATCCGGGATCGGGGTCAGGACGGGCCGGGCCGGTGAGGGGGGCCGGGGCCGGGGGACGCCGGCCGATCGCGGTCCTGCTCAGGACGACCCGGGCGACGGCGAGCTGACCGGACCCGCCACCTGGACGGCGATGGTCTGGGTGGTCGTCCCCCTGACTACGGTGACCTCGGCGGTATCGCCAGGGCTCAGGCCGAGGGAGACGGGATCGAAGGGATTGCTGGCGTCGATGGCGATCCCGTTGACCGAGGTGACGATGTCGCCGAGCTGGAGCCCGGCAGCGGCGGCCGGGCCGCCGGCGTCGATGGAGTTGATCAGGGCGCCGGGGGTGGTGCCGGCCGCGGCGGCGCGGGCCGGGTCGAGATAGCTGGAGACCACCCCGAAGGTGCCCTGCGCCTGCCCCGCCCCACCGGAGACGCTCGCGATCAGGGTCGCGGCCGCGCTCAGAGAGAGGGCGGTGACACCGGGCGGTGCGGGAGCCTGGGTGATCGTGTCAACGATGCCGATCAGGTCGCCGGCGGCGTTGAGCACCGGCGCCCCGTCGGCCCCGGGATCGCTGATGGCACCGATGCTGATCGCCCCCTGCAGGGTCGTCGGACCGTTGGCGGTGGCGGTGGCGGTGGCGGTGGTCACGGTCACCCCCACCGCGCTCACATCGCCCACGCCCACGTCCAGTCCCCCGGAGGCCGGGCGGCTGAGAGCGATGGCCTGGTCGCCGACCGCCGGAGGGGAGGCGGCGAGCGGGATCGCGTCGAGATTGAGATTGGTGGCACCGGAGAGGCTCAGCACCACCAGGCCGTGGGTGACGTCCACGCCCGCGATCACGGCATCGTAGCCCTGGCCGTCGGCGAGCCCCACGCGGAGCTGGCTGTCGCCCTCGACGGCGTGAGCGCTGGTGAGGATCAATCCATCCGCGCGGACCACGACGCCATCGACGAGGCTGGCAGTCCCGTCCGCCAGCTGGGCGGCGGTCACCGGCTGCGTGGCAATGGTGACCACCGACGCCGCGTTCGCCTGGGCGAGCTGGCCGATGGTCTGGGGCTGGGTGCTCGTCGACCCGGTGATCTGCTGGTAGACGATGCGCTGGACCGGGCCGTAGTGCTGATAGATCGACCAGGCGGCCGCTCCGCCGCCGAGTGCCCCGACCAGGGCGGCGAGGAGCGCGGCCGCGAGCACCCGTACGCGGGGGCCGGGACGGATCAACGGCTGGGCGGCCGGGGATTCGGGGGCGATCTCTTCCATCGATCCCGCAGGGTACGACACCGGAGGGCGGCCGTTCGCCGCCCTACTCGGCCTGCGTGCGGCCGGCGCGTCTGGATCCCGCCTCGGGGCTCCCGTGGTGCCAGGCCCTGCCGCGAACCGCCCTGGCCGGCCCCCGCTACGGCGACGGCGTCGGCGACGCGGCCGCCGGCGTGACCGACGGCGTCGGGAGGCTCACCCCGCCGGCCGCGAGCAGCAGCTCGAGCTGGCTGATGTCGGAGTTGATCGCAGCCTGCGCCTGGCCCGCCGCGCTCAGGTTGCCGCTCGCGTAGTCAGCCTTCAGGTTGGCCTCCTGCGTGACCAGGCCGCTGATGATCGCCAGCTCCTGGGAGGTGTAGCCGCCGGCGGGCGGGGACACTGAGGGGCTGGCCGTCGGGGTCGGCGAGGCACCTGGCGAGGCCACGGGCGTCGCCTCGGGTGAGGCGGGCGCGGTCGTGCCGGGAGGAGCCAGGCCCGTGGGCAAAGTGGTGACGTTGTAGAGGGTGGCGATCGCGGCGGACAGACTCGTCCCCATGGCGACGCTGTTCTGCGTGCCAACGATCACGAAGCGGAGCTGCGGGAAGCTCACCCCGCTCGCCTGGTTGGGCAACACGTAGAAGGGGCGCACGAAGAGGAAGGAGTCGTCGTTGAAGGGCAGCACGATGACGTTGCCGAGGTACACCTGCGAGCCCGACTGCCCGACCAGGGTGCGCTCCTCACTGATGGTGGGGTCGGTGTTGGAGTTGTTGTCGAACTGGTAGGGCCCGCGCACGTTGGTGTTGTTGCCCAGGGGGACGGCCACCAGAGGTGGATGGTCCGTCGTCGTGTAGTCGGACTCCGCCGCCAGCCACGCGGTCATGTTGCTCGCCTGCCCGCCACTCCCACTCTGATAGGGGCTGAACGTCTCCATCAGGACGAATTGGGGGGTGGGGTTGCCGGGCAGGGTCAGCTCGACGTACTGAGGTGTGGTGGTGACCACGGTGCCGTCGGGCTGGAGTCCCTGGGACGGGCTGTAGAAGTCGTTCTTGGCGAAGAAGTCGGCCGCGACCTGGGGGTTGCTGACCGGCAGCGTGTCATCCACGTGCACCTGGGCGTAGACCTTGACCTGGTTGCTGAAGAGGTCCTCCGGGTAGCGCAGGTGCTGGACCAGGAAGGAGGGCATCTGACTGATCGGGTGGAGCAGCCCGGGGTAGATGCCGCTCCACGCGGCGGTGAGAGGCTCGTTCATGTCCACCGCGTAGAGGGTGACGGCGCAGGTGCGGGCGTCGATCACCGCCTTGACGGCGTTGCGCTGGTAGGAGATCCCGTTGACGTTGTCGGACTCGGGGAAGCTGCCGGTCTCGACGTACGCGTCGGCGATCCACATCAGGTCGCCTGTCTGCGGGTCGGCCACGATGTAGGGGTCCGAGTCGACAGTCAGGAAGGGAGCGATGCTCTGGATCCTCTGGTCGATGGTCCGGTTGATCAGGACCGCGCTCTGGCTGTTGGGGATGTTGCTCAGGAAGAGGTTGAGGCCCCCGAACTCGGTGATCGAGGTGGCCAGCTTGTCGATCGGGTTGTTGATCGTGAAGCCGGCCATGCCGGTGCCGGCGTGGATGTAGGCGTCCGGCGTCGACGGGTAGTTGAACTCCAGCTGGTTGGTGTTGACCACCACCGGCTGCTTCGTCTGCTCACCGCAGTAGATCTCTGGGTTGCCGCCGGTGCCGTCGAAGTCCAGTGCCGGGGGGGCACTGGAGTCGACCTGCTGGAGCGGCTCCTTGCCGTCCAGGATGTCGGGCTCGCCCTCGGCCCCTATCTGGTTGACGGAGACCGCGGTGATGCCGTAGCCGTGTGTGTAGACGAAGGTGTCGTTGACGAAGTTGGAGTTGGGGATGTCGGAATCGGAGATCTCGCGGGCCCCAATCATCACCTCGGTCTCCTGCCCGCTGGCGTTGGGGTAGCGGTCGATGGCGACGTTGTCGAAGGTCTGATAGCTGCGGGTACGGTCGACCTGGTTGAGGACGGCCGGAAGTTGGGTGGGATCCTGGACCCGGATGTTGGCCAGCGTCCCGGGGTCGGCGGCGAGATCCCCCGTGAGGGTCGGGCTGACCACCGTCTTGAAGGGCGTGTTGACGACGGAGGGGGTACTGCCGGTGGCCTCCAGGCCCCACGCGTAGCGACTGGAGGTCAGGTAGTTGTCGATCGACTTGGCCTGGGCCTGCTCGGCGTTGGGGTTGACGGCGGTGGCCGTGTAGACGGCCTCGGGGATGATGGTGAGCGCCCCCGCCAGGACCAGCCAGCCCCCGAGCAGCCCGCCCATCCATGCGACCGTTCCCCAGGTGGGGCGGCGCCGGCTCCTCCGGATCAGAAGCGCACCGGTCGCGATCGCGAAGATGAGCGCGATCACCTGGAGGGCCCCGAGCACGGGGATGAGCACGTTCAGGTCGGAGGCATTGGGACCGACGAACGAGTACTGCGGGTTCTGCTCGGTCGCCAGGTGGTAGGCGCCGAAGTGCGCCCCCAACGCGGCCATGATGAAGATGCCGATCAGCGCCACCCCCGCGTGCCGGGTGCCGATCCTCAGCGCGTCGTCAGCGCTCATCCCCTTGGCGGGGTGGAGCTGGACGTCCAGCTCGTCGGGGGCGTGGATGACCATCAGGGCGACGCCCACCACCGCGATGGCGCCGAGGAAGCCGACGATCACGCCGCCCCAGAGCATCGCCACGATGGAGTCGATCACGGGGAGGGTGAAGACGAAGAAGCCGTAGTCCATGTGAAAGACGGGATCGGTGGCGCCGAAGGCGTGGCCGTGGATGAAGAGCAGGACGTCCTGCCACGAGCCGGCGAGGTGGGCGCCCCCGCCGATGCCGGCAAGGACGGCGATGGCGATCCCCGCCCAGAAAGTGACCCGGCCGGCCAGGGCGTCGATGCCGCGGACGGCGCGCGCCCAGAAGGGCACACTGGCCCCGACCAGACCGCCGGTGATGACCAGCCCGATTAGGAAGAGGACGACCTGGGCGATCAGCGGGGTCCAGAAGACGTTCGTATGGCCGAGGCTGGAGAGATAGAGGTAGTTGACCCTCAGCTGGGCGAGGGCGAGGGCCACGATCACCAGGACGACGATCACGGCGACGACGATCAAGGCGATCTTGCGGAACCGGGTGTAGCGGGGGCTCCGGACCACCCGGGGCCGGCGCCGCCGGAAGAGCAACTCGGGGTCGAAGTTGAAGCTCACAGCGCGGCCGATGGTACTCGCCTTGACCCCGGCGGTCGCGTCAGGGCCTCCCCTCCCCGGTCGACCCGGTCCTGGGGTGGCGGCGGACGGCGGCGGTTAGCGCCGCTGGAGCAGGAGACGGACGTCGAAGGGGTCGCGACGCCGCCGGATCCGCCTCGACACCTCGGGGCGGACCTGGACCATGTAGGGCTCCTGCTCGCGCAGGACCTCCTCGATGGCTTCGGCGACCAGCATCCCGCCGTGGACCGTCGGCACCCGATCGGCGAGGGCGTCCGCCATCTTCTCGGTGACGACCGTGATCTCCATCTCGTGTGCCTGCTCCAGGAGGGTCAGGCAGTCGTCAAGGCGACGGAGCCGTTGCCGACGGTCCTCACCACCTTGCAACTCGATCATGGGTCAAAAATAGCGCAATTCGACCAAAACAGGAAGTCCCGCCGTGGCGAGGCCTCGGGCCGGGCACTCGGGGAGCCCCGCCGGGGAGCGGTGGCGCGCCGGCGCGTGACCGCAACTGACGGCTGAGACCGCTCCCCGGAGCCCTCCCGGCCCTCGCGCCTGGCGCCGACCCGGTGCTGAGGGCGACAGGATCAGCGGAAGGCCGCCCCCGCCCGCCGGGGACGGGCCCGGGAGCCGGGAACTGTCGCAGCGAGCGGGGTCTCGACCACCGCGGCCGGCCGATCCGGCCGGTGGGGGCGGCTGCCGTTGCCGGCGGCGGCGCCGATGATCGGCCGCAGGTACTCGCCGGTGGCGCTGCGTGGCTCGCCGGCGATCATCTCCGGGGTGCCGGCTGCCACCACCTCGCCCCCGGCGTCCCCGCCGTCCGGGCCCAGGTCGATGATCCAGTCGGCGGTCTTGACAACGTCCAGGTTGTGCTCGATGACGATGACGGTGTTGCCCGCGTCCACCAGCCGGTGGAGGACCGTGAGGAGCTTCCCCACGTCCGCGAAGTGCAGCCCGGTGGTGGGCTCGTCGAGGATGTAGAGGGTGCGCCCGGTATCGCGCCGCGAGAGCTCGGTGGAGAGCTTGACCCGCTGCGCCTCGCCGCCGGAGAGCTGGGTCGCCGGCTGGCCCAGCCGGATATAGCCGAGCCCGACGTCCTGGAGAGTGCGGAGGCGGCGGACGATGCGGGGCTGGTTGGCGAAGAGCTCGGCGGCATCGTCGACGGTCATCTCCAGGACGTCAGCGATCGACTGGCCGCGGAACTTCACCTCCAGCGCCTCGCGGGTGTAGCGGCGGCCCTTGCAGACGTCGCAGGCGACGTAGATGTCGGGCAGGAAGTGCATCTCGATCTTGATCATCCCGTCGCCGGAGCAGGCCTCGCACCGCCCTCCGGTGACGTTGAACGAGAAGCGTCCCGGCTTGTAACCGCGGATCTTGGCCTCGGGCAGCTTGGCGAAGAGGTCGCGGATGTCGGTGAAGACGCCGACGTAAGTGGCAGGGTTGCTGCGCGGGGTCCGGCCGATGGGCGACTGGTCGACGTCGATGACCTTGTCGATGTGCTGGATGCCCTCGACCTTCTCGTGCTTGCCGGGACGCTCCTTGGCCCGGTAGAGGGCCTGGGCCAGGCGGCGGTAGAGGATGTCATTGACAAGTGTCGACTTGCCGCTGCCGCTCACCCCGGTGACGCAGATGAAGAGCCCGAGGGGGAACTGCACGGTCACCGACTTCAGGTTGTTCTCGGTGGCGCCGGTGACGGTGAGGGCCCGGCCGTCGGTGGACCGGCGCAGCGGCGGGATGGGGATGCGGAGCTCGCCGCGGAGGTACTGGCCGGTGACGCTGCGGGGGGAGGCGAGCACGTCGGCGAGGGTGCCGGCGACCATCACCTCGCCACCGCGCTCGCCGGCTCCGGGACCGATGTCGACGATGAAATCCGCGCTCCGGATGGTCTCCTCGTCGTGCTCGACGACGATCAGGGTGTTGCCCAGATCGCGGAGGGTCATGAGGGTTGCGAGCAGCTTGTGATTGTCCCGCTGATGGAGACCGATGGACGGCTCGTCGAGGATGTAGAGGACGCCCATCAGCTTGCTTCCGATCTGGGTCGCGAGCCGGATGCGTTGACTCTCGCCGCCGGAGAGCGACGCCGAAGCCCGGTCGAGGCTCAGGTAATCGAGCCCAACGTCGCGGAGGAAACCGAGCCGCTCGCGGATCTCCTTGAAGGCCCTGCCCGCGATCTGCATCTCGCGCTCGGTCAGACGCAGGTTCTCGGTGCGACCGAGCGCCAGCACGACCGTGAGGGCGGTGAAGTCCATGATGCTCATGCCGTCGACGGTGACGGCGAGAAACTCCGGCTTGAGCCGCTTGCCGCCGCACGCAGGGCACGGCTTCTGCATCATCAGCCGCTCGATCTCCTGCTTGACCCACTCCGACTCGGTCTCGCGGTAGCGGCGTTCGAGGTTGGGGATCACGCCCTCGTAGGACGCGTCGTAGGCGTGGGTGCGGCCGGTGTGGGAGACGTAGCGCATCCGGACGGTCTCGTCCTTGGGGAGCCCGTAGAGGATGACCCGCTGCTCACGCACGGAGAGGTCGCGGAAGGGAACGTCGGTGGGGATCTTGTAGTGTCGGCAGACGTTCTGGAGGACGTCGAGGAGCCACATCTGGGACGGGCCCTTTGTCCAGCCGGAGAGCGCCCCATCGTCGATCGAGAGCGAGGGGTCGCGCACCACCGCGTCGCGGTCAACCTCCATGCGCAGCCCGAGCCCGGTGCAGGTCGGGCAGGCGCCGTGCGGGTTGTTGAAGGAGAAGTTGCGGGGGGCGGGCTCCTCCATGGAGATGCCGCAGTAGACGCAGGCGTAGTCCTGGGAGAAGAGCATCTCCCCACTCGGCAGGCCTCGTGGGGGCCCATCATCCATCACAGGGGGGAGGTCTCCCCCCTCGGCTCCGGCGCCGGCAGAGCCGTCGCCGGCACCCCCCTCTCGGCGGGACTCCCCGCCGGTCAGGCCCAGTCGGGGCCCCTCATCTCTCACAGGGGGGAGGTCTCCCCCCTCGGCCCCGGCGCCGGCAGAGCCGGTCGCCGTCCCGGCCTCTCCGACACGCCCCGCCTCGGGAGCGGTTGTCCCAGCGGCAACCTCAGCCCCCGCCTCTCCCCCACTCGCGGGCTGGTCGGCCGGGATCAGCAGGATCAGGCCGTCGCTCAGCTTGGCCGTCTGCTCCAGGGAGTCGCTGAGCCGGCTGCGCAGCTCGGGGCCGATCACCACGCGGTCGACCACGATCTCGATGTCGTGCTTGAACTTCTTGTCGAGGACGATCGGATCGCCGAGGTCGCGGACCTCACCGTCCACCCGGGCGCGGGCATAGCCCTTGCGGCGGGCCTCGGCGAAGATCTCGCGGTGCTCGCCCTTGCGCCCCTGGACCATCGGCGCCGCCACCATCAGGCGGGTGCCCTCGGGGAGGGCCAAGACCTGGTCCGCGATCTGCTCGATGGTCTGCTTGCTGATCTCCCGGCCACAGCGGGGGCAGTGGGGGTGGCCGATCCGGGCGTACACCAGCCGGAGGTAGTCGTAGATCTCGGTGACCGTGCCGACCGTGGAGCGGGGGTTCTTGCTGGTCCCCTTCTGGTCGATGGAGATGGCCGGGGAGAGGCCGTCGATGTGGTCGACGTCCGGCTTTTCCATCTGGCCGAGGAACTGGCGCGCATAGGCGGAGAGCGACTCCACGTAGCGCCGCTGTCCCTCGGCGTAGATGGTGTCGAAGGCGAGCGAGGACTTGCCGCTCCCGGAGAGACCCGTCAGAACGATCAGGCTGTCCCGGGGCAGGGTCAGATCGATGTTCTTGAGGTTGTGCTCTCTCGCCCCGCGGATCTCGATGGTGTCGTGTGGCACTTGCTACCTAGCGTACCCAGAAGCGGTCGTCCGGCCACCGCCCCTCTGCCGGCGGGCTGCGGCGTCCGGAGACGAACATGTGTACGTTACTCGCCAAGAGGTCCCTCGTCCAGTCCCGAGCCGCGGGACCGTGGCCGGAGTCGGAGGCGCCCGATGGGCGACTGGACTGCGGGGTCAGCCGGACGCGGGTGCCGCGAAAGCCTCGACGACGTCGGTCTCCTCGAACTGAGGGGACACCAGCACCAGGCCGACGGCCACCTCCACGGCCGCCGGTGGGCTCTCCAGAGACACGCCGATACCGTCAGGGCCGGCGCTGAATCCGGGAAGCGGCAGCGAGGCCACGGTGGCGCCGGTAGCCATGTCGAGCTCGGTGAGGACGAAGATCCCGGACTCTGGCGGGCCCGGCGGATTCGCATCGCCGCGGGCGGCGTCGGTGGCCAGCGCTACGTAGAGGAGCCCGCCGACGCTCACCGCGCAGGGCTGCGCTATCGCGGCCATATCGACGCAGTCGAGTGCTGGGTTCTGCGAGCTCGCGTGGGCTCCGGGCCAGTATGCCGACCAGAGGGATGCGCCTGTGAGGGCGGCCCGGCAGTCGGCGCCCACAGCGGTCAGCACGCAGAGGCTGCCGGCGCCCCCCACCACGCTCAGGACCTGGGCGGCCACATTCTCGAGGTCCCAGAGGGGCTGGCCCGACGCCGCGTCCAGGACGACGACGTCCGTCCCCTCGCTGTAGCCGGGCATCGGCCAGCTCCACACCCGACCGCCGGTCGCGGCGTCCACTGCGGCGACACCTCCGCCACCGGTTCCGGTGCATTGGTAGCCGACCGCGACGTCGGGCCCCGCGCCGAGAACGCCGAGCACCTGGGCGAGCGTCCCCGCCGGGATGTTACTGACCGTCCCACCCTTTCCGGCGCAGGAGAAGGCGTACGAGTCGCTCCAGAGCTGATGGCCGTCGCCCTCGCTGAGACCGAGCAAGGTTCCATCGGCCTCGGAGACCACGACCACCCCGCCGAGCATCGGGGCCGGAATCCCCTGACCGTCGTCAGGTATGTCGACGGTCCACCTCACCACGCCGGTCAGAGAGTCGTAGGCGACGAGCTGGTTGACGAGGGGGAGAACGAGGTCAGGCGCGTTTCCGACATCGACGCCGGTCGGGGCGAGGATGGTGGAGCCATCTGCGACGACACCGAAGAGGTCCGGATGGCCCGCCGGGGGTGGCGAATCCCACTCGAGACCGCCCGTGGCGAGCTCGACGGCGACAATGCATTCCGTCTTGGTGGCGGTGTCGTACTCGGTCCCGTATGCGGTCCCGCCCACAGCAACCGAGAGGCGTCCGGCCTGCGCGGACCAAACCGGAGCCGTCGCATCCGTGGCGTCGAGTTCCAGACCGGCGGGTGCCCCGGCTTGGCCGGGAGCTTTCGAGAGCGAGCAGGCACCCACCGACGGCGCGGAGGAGCCGACCTGGAGGGAGGACGCCTGGGTCCCGCAGCCGGCGACGCCGCCACTCGCCAGAAGAGCGACGGCGGCAACTGTGAGGGGCGCGTGGATTCTCACCGCACCAAATCTACGCGCCAACTGGCACCAGATTCCCGGTTTTCCAGGGCCGGTGCGGATCGGGGCGAGACCGCGCAGCAGTCGTCGGGGGCGCGAGGGCGGGAGGAGCCTCGGGCCGGACCGTAGTCATCGGCCACG
>OCZT010001272.1_pt1 | contig 26061 bp, 16 predicted proteins | sample 1539031 | NCBI WGS metagenome assembly OCZT01 (sample SAMEA3539308, study PRJEB22396) | soil metagenome | biome: tundra; feature: field; material: soil | place: USA | collected 2010-05 | depth 0.15 m | reverse complement strand
CATCTGCATTAGCTGCATCTTGCAGAGATGGCGAGATCGCAGAGACGATGCGGCCATCGAGGCTGACTGTGATCTTCGAGGCGCCGGGCTGTTCCCTGGATGCCCAAATGATCGCAGCGCCAGTTGACGCCTGCCCTGGCCAACGAAACGCTGATACCGCTCGGTAGAGACTGCCTTGATCTGCCAGGATATGCGTGCTCATCCCTGCCGTGTCGCCTTGTCCGATACGATCCGTAGCGATCAGCCCGAGGGATCCAGAGGGTGTTAGCAATACCCATGCTCGACGTATGAAGTGAGCGGACAGATCAGCGGCTCCCCGGCCCCCGTGCAGGTCGTGCTTTATCCATGACTCGACGTTCGAGCCGTTTGCAATAGCAATCTTTTTCCCAGCCAGGAAGGGCGGATTCCCAACTATCGCGTCGAAGCCGCCGCGGTCGACGATGACGTCGGGCGCTTCCAGCACCCAGTGCAGTGGCTGCCAGCGTTCGTAGTCAGTCCGGACGGTCGGCGTGAGTCCGCGGTCAATGATCGTGTCGAGCCAGGTACTGTCGGGCTCTGCGTCGCCTGACCCTGGGTGCGCCTTCTTGGCGGCAAGGCGCAGGTTCCCGTACGCCTCGTCGAGCGACTTGCTCGGTTTGCCACCAAGCTGCAGACCGGCGGCGATCACGCCATCGGCGAGTTTGCGGAGCGACCCGGTGACCCTACGCAGCTCGCCCAGCTGGCGGTGCTTGGCTGCGCTGCTGCGCGCCGGGTCGTCCTCGTCGATCTCTGTGGCCAGGCGCTCGCGCAGACCGACGGCCTTGCGGATGATGGCTTCGGTATCGACAGCGAAGATATCGAGCATCTGGTCTGGCGGGACGCGCGCCGGGTCGATGTGGAGCTTGCGGATCTGGTCAAGGCTCGTGAGCCCAAGCAGCGAGTTGCCGAGGAATACCTTGTCGTCCACAAATGAGAACGGCAGGTCGCGGTCGAGCGAGACGAGCCAGAGCGAGAGTTTGCACATCTCGACGGCCATGTCGTTGATGTCGGCCCCGTAGAGGCAGTTTGCGACGACCTGCCGGATCGCTCGCAGATGCAGGTTCTTGCGATGGGCGTTGGCTGGGTCCTCGCCGATCCATGCTTCGGCCACGCGGTCGGCGAGGTAGCGGGCGGCGGCGACGAGGAAGGCACCGGAGCCGCAGGCGATGTCGGCGATCTTGAGCCCGAGCAGCTCGTCGGAGGACTTCAGCGTCCACTGGTCGCTGGCGGCAGTCTGGTGCGGTCCGGGCGAATAGCACAACGGCTGGAGGGCGTACAGCACGACCTCCTCGGCCAGGGACCTCGGCGTGTAGTGAGCCCCGGCGTTCTTGCGGGACGGAGTTTCCTGCACGAGCAGGCCGCCGGCCAGCACGACGAACGGATGATTGCGCAGGTCTCGCCGGATGAGGCCGAGCCAAGGCCTGATCCGGTCGCGGAGCGCATAGTCCTCGCCCACCGCCTGGGTGAGCGCGCTGACCGCGCCAGGATCGGTCTCCGCGATGATGGCCTTCGCAATGGCGGCCGCCGATGACGGGTTGGCAGAGGGCTGGTGCCCGGTGACCCAGTCGCGGATCGCGGCTGCGAGCTTCTTCGGGTCTGGGTGGTTCTGGCTCAGTTCTTCGAGCGCGGCGAGCGGGATCTCGGGCTCGGTCCCGGTGGCGCCGATGATGCCGAGGCAGGGCTCGTCTACCCGCGCGGCGGTGTAGCCGAGCAGGCCCTCGTAGATGTAGCCGATCTGCTCGACGTCGATGTCTCGGAACGAGATCTGGCGTGCCTCGCCCCGCACCTGGGCTACTTGAACCGAGCGCAGCACGTGCAGCATCACCCGATCGGGCACCGTGACGGCGAGGGTGCCCTGCTCGGTCGTGGCGGTCAGGAACGGGAACCTGGCCGGGTCGAACAGCGAGCCGCCGTAGGCCGGCATGCGCAGGTTCTCGAACGACGCCCCCTGGTAGAGGGCCTGACTGGTGGCGAGTAGCCGGTGCCAGGTCATGGAGGTGGCGTCGAGAGATTCCTCGCTCTCCTCGGCCTCGAGGGCAGCCAGCCGGGCGAGCTCGCGGGCGATGCCGTAGCCCTGCTCGAACAGCTCGCCGACGGGCAGGAGCCCACGCTCCTCAGCGAACAGCAGGAACACCGTGCGCATCAGCACAGTAACGGCGGCCTCGTAGATGTCGTGGGTCTGATCCGGGAGCGGATCGGGCAGGCTGCGCCGCGCAGCATCGGCGGCGGATTCCGCGAACGACTGAATGAGCAGCTCGACCGCGCGGCGGACCTGGGTACCGAGGGCTTCGGTGATCTCCTCGGCTGCGGTAACGGAATCCGCGAAGAGCGCCGGAAGGCGCTCGGCCGGGTCGCCGCCGATGATGTGCTGCCGCCCGATCAGGGTGAGGAACGCATCGCGGGCGCGGGGTTCCTCGACCCATGTGAGGGCATCCACGATGCCGGAGGCGGCCATCCTGCCTTCGCCCGCGCACACCAGGCCCCACCAGCGCCCGTCGGAGACGATGCCGATCTCGACGCCGTTCTCGCGCAGCAGCGCCTCGCACCGGTCGACCGGGGTCGCGGCCCACAGGTCGCTGGAGATCTGCCGCAGCGACTCGGTCGGGTCAACAACGTGTACGAGCGCGCCGATGCCGTCCATGCCAGCGAGCGCGCCCTGCGCGCTGACCGTGACCGCCCGGCTGGGCGACTGCGCCTGCACGCCGGGGACGGTCCCCCACTGCAGCGACTCGGCCCAGCCCGCGACGTCGCGCAGTACCGTCTCGACCCAGGCGTCGCGCGCGGCGCGGTACGCGCTGAGCCCGGTATCACTGCCTGGGTCGCGGTCCAGCTCCTCCCACGCGGCCTCGAAGCTCTTGCGGGCATCAACCAGCGCGTCGAACCACTCCGGGTGGATGCTGCGGAAGTCGGGGATGCCATTGGGCCAGACGCGCTTCAGCGGCGGGATGGCCAGGAGCGGGCCCTCGGTGTCGCCCAGCTCGAGCCAGGCGCGGTGCAGCTCGGCGGCGCTGGGCTTGCGGCCACTGGATCTCCCAAGGCGCGCCATCAGCTCGCCCACCCGTCCGCGTCGGCACGGGTGAGGGCGAACACGACCGCGGCCGCGGTGGTGTGCGGCTTCACGTCGGCGTACCGCTCGGTGATCGCGGCGATCTCACGGGTCTCTTCGTCGTCGAGCTCGTCTAGCCGGCGTTCCATCGTGCCGATGTCGCGGCGGCGCTGCCGCTGCTGGTCGTCGGGCAGGAGCATCGCCGCAGCTTCCTCCTCGGCCTGACGGAGCCGCGCCAGTGACTCGCGCAGGTTGGCGCGGAACGCGGCGAAAATCTCATGCGCTCGCTGGGCGTCGGCGGCCTCACGGCGGGCGAGCTGCTCGAGGACGAGCTCGTGGCGGCGGGTCGCTCGGGCGTGCATGGACTCTTCCAGCCGGGCGCGAATCGGAGCACTGGGCACATTCCAGAGGTCGCACAGCTGACCGCGCACGCGCGCGTCGGCGAACATGAGCCGCTCTCCGTCGAGCGCCTGATCGAGAGCCGCCTCGGCCTTCTCCTCTGCCATCGCCCGGCGGCCGCGCAGCCGGACGCCGGCGAGGAATACCTCTTCGTGCAGGCGGATGCCGCCTCGCCCGACGAGCACCATCCGGGTGACGGCGGCAACGAACGACTCCGGCAGATCGTCGACCACGACTGCGGTCACGCGGCTGAGCTGCGAGTCGGCGCTCCACAGCGACCGGCGCAGCAGGCGCTGGGCCTTCTGGACGATCGGATGCCCCAGGTGCGCGTACACCAGGTCGTTGCTCTGCGCGGCAGCGTCAGGGTCGAACGTGATCGGGCGGAGCACCTCGGGGTTCAGCCTCGTCGGCAAACCCTTGAGCGTCGAACTCCACCCCGGTGACAGGGTGGGCACGTCGAAGACCTCGGCATCCGTGTCCTGCGCGAAGTCATGGTTCGGGATCAGCGGTGACTGGTGGTTGATACGCAGCGCGGTGTCAACCACGCGGCGCAGGTTCGCTGGGTCGAGGTGCATCTCGGCGCGTGAGCCGTCGTAGCCTTGCTCCAGCTGGGTCAGGCGCGCGTTCAATTCCATGCCGCCCGCCAAGGCCGTGTTGACGACCTCGTTCGCGTCCACACCTTTCGCCTTTGCCCGCGCGGGCGGGCGTCTGGCGAAGTGGTGCTGGATAACGCCGCCGATGACCTGGTTGACGGAGCCGAGGTCCTGCTCGACGTTGGCGACCTTCTTCGCGATGCGGGCCATGAAGGAGGCGTCGGCCGCGTACGTGGACGACTCGGTGTCGGGAATGAAGTGGAAGACCTGCGGCTCGCGGGTCTGGCCGTACCGGTCGATACGCCCGATACGCTGCTCCAATCGCGACGGGTTGAACGGGATGTCGAAGTTCACTAAGCGATGGCAATACCTTTGGAGGTCGATGCCCTCGCCTGCGGCATCCGTGGCGATCAGCACCCGCACCGGCTCCTTAGCCGGATCCTCGTTGAATTGCGCGCGGATGTACTCCCGCTCCTCCTGGGATGTCGAGCCCTGGATGACCGCGAGCACGTTGGCGTAGCCGCGCTGAGTCAGCACGCGAGCGAGCCAGTCAACGGTATGGGCATACTCGGTGAACACGACCACACGCTCATTCGTCCAGTGCCTGCCGTCGGGGCGACACACCGCATCAAGGAACGTCAGCAGCTCATCGAGCCGGGAATCGCCGCGACTCTCATAGCTCAGGCCCCACTTCATGAGCTTGTCGAGCTGGCCGGGCTCGGCGGCGATGAGCGGGTCTGAGCCCTTCGACTCGCGCAGCCGTTCAGCCTCGTCCTGCTCCCACAATCCCTCTTCGTCGTCGGACTGGCCCTCGCCGAAGATGTCGTCGTAGTCGCCATCTGACAGGCCACGGCCTGCCTTGGCACTCAAGTAGTGGCTGAGAGTCTGCCCGAACGCGTACGGGCTGGACAAGAACCGCTTCTTCAGCAACATCGTCACGATGTCGCCGCCCGGCTGGGTGCCATTAAGCTTGGCGCTCTTGACCACGATCTGATCGAGTAGCGCGAACATCTCCTGCTCATCGCTCCGTGGGGTGAACGGCAGGGTGCGCACGACGCGGTTCTTGAATCCCTTGGCCTTGAGGTCGCGCTTGAGTCGGCGCACCGTCACGTCCTTGAGCGCCTTGGAATCGAGCAGCGCGCCACGTGAGAACCGCCGCGGGTCGATCATCTCCAGCAGCGCCGTGAACGACTCGGGGTGCCCGTTGTGCGGGGTCGCACTGAGGAAGAGCCGGTGCTCGCACTTGTCAGCGAGCTGCCGCACCACGACCGTGCGCTGGGTGTCCACCGCATAGCCGCGGCCAACAGCGATCACCGACGGGCTCGACGGGGCGACGTGGTGCGCCTCATCGACCACAAGGATGTCGAACGCGAACCGCTTGCCCGTCTTCGGGTTCGTCGCCTGCGCATACACGTCCCGCAGCAGCCGCTGCGCACGCACCTGAGGGAGCCATGCCATGCTGACGATCACGCGTGGGAACATCAGGAACGGGTTGGCATGCAACCCGTGGGTGCGGCGCACCTGAGCCATCAGCTCGCTGTTGACGATCGTGAAGTCCAAGCCGAACTTGTCGCGCATCTCGTCCTGCCACTTCAGGGACAGGCTCGGCGGGCACACGACCACCGCTGTCCGCGCCCGGTGCCGCAGCAGGAGCTCCTGGATCACCAGGCCGGCCTCGATCGTCTTACCCAGGCCAACATCGTCGGCCAGCAGCAGGTTGGTTCGCGGCGCTCCAAGGGCTCGGCGCAGTGGTTCGATCTGGTACGCCTCGACGTTCACGCCCGACCAGAACGGGGCCTGGTAACGGTTCGGGTCCGCACTCGTCACCGCTCCCCAGCGCATCGCATCCACGAACCCGGCCAGCGTCGTCGGGTCGTCGAACTGCTCGGCGTAGATGGCCTCGGGAAGCCCTTGCGCTGGGGTGACCGTGTGGCCGAACTCCAGCTCCCACACCACGGAAAGCTGCTCGCCGAGCCGGTCCTCGTCGAGCGACTGGAGGTCGACGACATGCGAGAGCTGCGCAGTGGCCTCATCAGCAGGACTGCGTGGAAGCCCCTGCGCCTGCACGTTTGCGGCCGCCCATGTGGAGCCGCGAACCTCGACGACCTGGCCGGGTTCCGGTAGTGGGGGCGCGACCGTGGTGGTAACCGTCACAGATTCGTCTCCTTCGCCGGTCGTCCTCCGGTGGACGATGCGCTTCCTCCGCTACGCACCCATTCGTCGACCTCGCTGGTCTGGAACTTCCAGAGTCGACCGACCCTGTGAGCTGGCATGTCCTTCTCAGCGATCCACGCATACACCGTGTCCTTCGTAACGCCGAGGTGAGCGGCGATGTCGTCGGTGGACAGCCAGGGTTCGGCCACGGCGGGAGCCCCCTGTCCGCGATCAGCGGGAAGTGCTTCGGGCAGTCCAACCCTACTGTGGGGAACCGACATCCAAACCGGGTTTGACCCGGTGTAACCGGAAGCTAGCCAACGATGCAGGGCCTAGTTTTCGGGCTACCGGAGCAGCGGGTCGCCGGTGCAGGCTGCCCGGCTCCACGACCCCGCAGCCGCTCCCGCTCGAACGCCACGCCGACCTCGGGCGGATCGCTGGCCACCGCCGGAGCTGGTCGCGATGTCGGCAAAATGAACACCCGAGCTCATCTCGGATGCCGCCCAGCGCGCCAAGATCGGTCAGATCGAGGACGCCGCTCGCACCGCATCGGTGGCCAGTCGCCCGCCCATAGCGGCCCCTGTCTCGCTCCAGGCATACGAAGCGTCGTCGGGACGCGGCTCGCCATCCTCATCCTCGAAGTCCACCTGCTCCTGGCAGAAGCAAGCATGAGAGGGGCCTTAGCCGACTTCATGCGGCGTGGGCTTCCAGAGCGGCGACGGCCATCGCCGAGACCTCGGCGTAGGTGAAACCGTGGCGGCTGAATACCAGTTCCCACGCGACCGCGTAAACCGCGGGCCACAGCTGATTCCGGATGAGGTGCTCAGTGTCGCGCCAGATGGCGAGCCAAGCCAGCGGCCCGGTCACCGTGTCTGGGACAGCGGCCCTCAGTGCCGCGTCCATATCGCCGCCCATGCGGGCGAAGTTGCGCATGTCCTCGTCGAGCCAAGGACTCGCCGGGTCGGCCGCCATGCGGGCGAATCGGCGAAGCAGCGTGTCATCATCGGACACCGAGCGGAGCCGAAACATGCGCCCGTAGGCGATCTCGCCAGCTGCCGCGAGCTGCATCTCGATTCTCATCTTGGCCGGATCGCTGATCTCGGCGCGCCTGCCGACGTAAACATGGCCGCCGTGAGCGGCGTTGCGCGGACTTAGGGTCACGTAACGGAAACGGATACCGTGATGCCAGAACGCGACAGCATGCCCCGCCTCGTGGTATGCGCTGGTCGGGTCATGGAGGCGTGGCCTGGCCATCTCCGGCCCATCGGGCCGCTTCTCGGTAGGCAGAGGGCGGGTAACAGCATGCTCGACGCCGTGCATGGACCTCCGGAGACAGGTGCGGGATAAGGGCCAGCGGCGAACCCAGCGGCACGTTGATTCTGTTGACCTGATACAGCCGACCCGGCAAGCACTGTCCGGCCTCCAGGCCACCTGGCCCCCGGAATGGCCCCCAGGCGTTGTTCGATTGTCCGAATTTAGCTTCTGACCAGAGCCCCCTTACGGAATCGAACCGTAGACCTTCTCCTTACCATCGATCGCCGCAAGGACCGGGCTGCTCCCACGTCGAGCTGGTGGGGAGATGCTGAGCCCTACTTAGCGGTTTTCAAGACCGCGCCCAGAACTCACCTGACCAGCGGCGACTTCGCGGCCGAGTGGAGTCTCGGCATGCATTCGGCACAATCGGGCTTGTGCGCGCTGGGCTGCCAGATGCGCGCGCCGACCCGCCGTTCTGCATGTCGACAGGCGGCCGAGGGAGGGCCAGGCTCGCGGAAGCAGGACCGGGCGTCGCGGGCAACTCGCGGATCCGTGGATCGGCAGGATCGCGGGGCACCCGCTGCGCCGTCGCCAGCCACTGCACGGTCCAGCTGCCGAGGTCACCGGGCGTGATGCGCGCCGCCGTCGACAGCGCCTCGCTCACCCGGCGTTGCCAGAGGCGATAGAGCCGAGAAGCCGCAGCTTCTAGAAGTCAACCCGGGCATCGTCGAACATCACGCGCATCGCTGACCCACCGCTCTCAGAGAGCAGCCGATCCTGACCACTTCGTCGTCGCGGCACCCCCGCGCCGGTGGCAGGGGCAACAGTCCCTGAGGATGCAGATACCCGCAGCACCGGCCAGGCCACCCTTCCGGGTCGAGTTGCGCCTGAGGCTTACTGGAGACTGGGACTGTCAGTGCCTTTGCTAGGCCACCGATCCGGTCAGGGCTAGGGTGTGCGTGTCACCGTGAGTCTTTGCCGGCAGCCTGACCTGGACTTCGAGGCCGCCTTCGGATCTCGCCCGTGCGCTTGCCTGGCCACCGTGTGCCCTGGCTACCGATGCCACGATGGACAGGCCCAGGCCTGTGCCCCCCTGCGGGCCGGCTCGCCCGGCCAGGCGCCGGAAGGGCTCGAAGAGCCCAGGTACCTGGTCGGGCGGGATCAGCTGGCCGCTGCTAGCGACCGTCAGCACGGCGACGCCGGCAGCCTGCCTGATGCTGGCGTGGACCCAGCCGCCCGGCTGGTTGTGCCGTACCGCGTTGTCGATGAGGTTGGTGGCCAGCCGTTCGAGCAGGACCCGGTCGCCGGTGATCTGCGTATCGTGGAGCGATGCTTCGATCCGGATCTGCTTGGCCGCCGCGGCAGTGCTGATCTGGTCGATGGCGTCTTCGACCGCGGTTGGCAGGTGGACGATCTCGCTGTGGCCGAGGCCGCGGTCAGAGCGGGCGAGTGTCAGCAGCGCCTCGATCAGTTCTTCGGATTTGTCGACGGAGGCGCGGATGCTGGCCAGCACCGGTTCGATCTGCCGGGGCGAGGTCGCAGACTTGGCGAGGGTCACGTCGATTAGTGCCCGCATCTCGGTCAGCGGGGTGCGCAGTTCGTGTGAGGCGTTGGCGACGAAGCGGCGCTGGCTGGCGAACGCTGCGTCGAGCCGGGTGAGCATCTCATCGAATGTGTCGGCGAGTTCCTTGAGCTCGTCGGGTGGGCCGGCCAGTGCCAGCCGCTGATCGAGGTTCTCCTGGGAGGCGGCCCGGGCCGCTTCGGTGATCGCGCGCAGCGGCCGCAGCACCCGGGTGCTGAGAGCCCAGCCGAGCCCGCCTGCCAGTACGGTGGCCAGGCCGAGGCCGACCAGCGAATATATGAGGAAGTCGCGCCGGTCGTGGCTGCCCTGCTGGACGGCACCGGCCAGGTAGCTGGCTCTCACCTCCTGGTGGCACCTGCTGACCGCCTGCGGGGCCGGCGCTCCGCGTCTGCTGCCGTGCTCGTCCAGGCACTGGGCGTAGAGCCTGGCCGTCCCCTGCCAGGGCACGGAGATGATGTTGCCGTGGGAGGCCTGCTGGCTGAAATGGCCGACCAGGCCGTAGGTGGCGGCGATGAGGATGCCGCCGAGCACCAGGAACAGGCCGGCGCAGGCGGCCGCGATCCGGGTCCTGACGCTGCTGCGCATCCTGCGCGGAACGGGCAGCCGGATCATGGCAGCCGGTACCCGCCGCCGATGACGGTCTCGATCAGCGGTGGCTCGCCGAGCTTGCGCCGCAGCCGCATGACCGTCACCGCGACGGCGTTGGTGAACGGGTCGGCGTGCTCGTCCCAGACATGTTCGAGTAGCTGCTCGGCGCTGATCACTGCGCCGTCGCCTGACATCAGCACGTCCAGCACCCCGAGTTCCTTGCGGGTCAGCGGCACCTGCCGCCCGTTCCTGCTGGCCAGGCGGCGGGCCCTGTCCAGGGCCAGCTCGCCCCGGCACAGCACTGTCGGGGCCGGGGGCGGCCGGCGGCTTAGCGCATTGACCCGGGCGACCAGTTCGGCGAAGTGGAACGGCTTGCCGAGGTAGTCATCCGCACCCAGGTTGAGTCCGTCCACCCGGTCGCCGGGATCGCCAGCGGCGGTCAGCATCAGGATCCTGGCACCCGCCGGATGGCCGGCGAGCTTCGCGCAGACATCGTCGCCGTGGACCACGGGCAGGTCACGGTCGAGCACGATGACGTCATAGGGTGCCAGCCCGGCCTTCTCCAGCCCAGCCGCACCGTCGCCTGCCACGTCCACGGCCATGCCCTGGTCGCGCAGGCCCTCAGCCACCGCCTGCGCCACTACCTCGTTATCCTCCACCACCAGCACCCGCACTCCTCCATGGTGCCTCACCTGGCATAACACCCGCATAACGCGGCCGGGATGGCACAGGTGCCCAGGCGGGATGGCGTTAGGCCAGTGTTATCGGCCGGACCCTAGCATCGGGCCTCATGAGACGCCGACCGAGGCCGAGAACCCGCACCGGAGTGCTGCTCCTGGGCATCCTCCGGCGCACATCAGGGCAGCGGGCATGACCGCCGCCTTGGAGACCCGGGACGCCGGCAAGCGCTACGGCCGGCGCTGGGCTCTGAGCGAGTGCACGCTGTCGGTCCCGCGTGGCCGGGTCGCTGGGCTGGTGGGCGCCAACGGGGCCGGCAAGACGACGTTTCTGCACCTGGCGGCTGGCCTGCTGACGCCCACAGCAGGAACAGTGAAGGTCTTCGGGGCTGCCCCCGCTGCCAGCCCCGCCCAGCTGGCCCGGGTCGGGTTCATCGCGCAGGATCCGCCGGTCTACGGGCACCTGAGCGTCGCTGATCACCTTCGCCTGGGGGCCAGGATGAACCCGGCCTGGGATGAGGGCCTCGCACGCGCGCGGATCGCGCAGCTGGGCCTGGACCCCGCCCAGCGGGCGGGGACACTGTCGGGTGGCCAGCGTTCACAGCTCGCGCTGACGCTCGCCATCGCCAAGCGCGCGGAGCTCCTGCTTCTCGACGAGCCGACCGCGGGCCTGGACCCGCTGGCCCGGCGAGGCTTTTTCCGGGCGCTGGCGGACGTGACCGCTCATCGCGGCGTGACCGTCGTGCTGTCCTCCCACCTGGTCGCTGATCTCGAACGGGTCTGCGACTACGTGATCGTGCTCGCTGCCTCCCGCGTGCAGATCGCCGCCGAGGTAACCACGCTGCTGAACAGCCATCACCGGCTCACCGGGCCGCCTGCGGACCGCAGCCGCGTTCCGCCTGGGCAGCAGATCATCGAGGCGAAGTCCACGGAACAATTCCTCACCCTCCTGGCCCGCAGTGAGCAGCCCGCGTCCGCGCCGGGCTGGCGGGTGGAGCCGGCCAGCCTCGATGACGTCATCCTCGCCTATCTGGCCCGGGCCGACACTGCCACGCGCTGGCCGCACGAAGCCGCGGAGGCGACGCGATGACCTGGCTTGCCTGGCGCTGGTTCCGTGCCCAGGCCTGGGCGGCCCTGGCCCTGCTGCTGATCGCGGCTGCCACCGCCGCCGTCACAGGCCCGCATCTCGCCCACCTCTACGACGTCAACCTCGCTGGGTGCACCGCGAACTGCGGCGCGGCCAGGAACTTGTTCCTGCTCAGCGACTCCGGCTTGCGAACCGTGCTCAGCGATCTGGTCATCGCCGTGCCTGGCCTCACCGCGATCCTGTGGGGCGCACCGCTGGTGGCCCGTGAGCTGGAAAACGGTACCTATCGTCTCGCCTGGACGGAGAGCGTCACCCGCACCCGCTGGCTCACCACCAAGCTGGCCGTGGCCGGCCTGGCCAGCCTGGCCCTTACGGGCCTCCTCAGCCTCATCGTGACGTGGTGGGCAGGCCCGCTGGACACCGCAGGCGCAAGCATGTTCACCCCAGCTGTGTTCCAGGCGCGCGGCGTCGTGCCGGTCGGCTACGCCGCGTTCGGGTTCGTTCTGGGCGTGACCGCCGGCGTGGTCATCCGCCGAACCATCCCAGCGATGGCGGCGACCCTCGTGGTCTTTGCCGGCGTGCGGCTCGCCGTAGCCGACTGGGCCCGGCCACGCCTCCTGCCCCCGCTTCGCCAGATCACCGCGGACACCGCGCTCGCCCCAGGGCCCCACACCGCCGCCAGCGGCGCGTTCGATCCCCGCAACTGGGTCATCGGCAACCAGACGATCAACGCTGCCGGACGCGTCATCGGGCAGGACGGGTTCGTCGGGAGCAGCGGGAATCCTGCCGGATTCGGATCTCTGCGGTCTGGACGGCTCGCATCCGGCCCGGGAGGGTCTGGACGGCTCGCCCCCGGGCTGGGCGGCTCCGGGCGCATTGCACCGGGACTGCGTGGGTCAGGATCACCTGCGGTCACCATTCACGGAGTCGGCACCTGCCCGAATGTCAGGCTCTCCGCACCCGCGGCCGGTGCCGGAGGGAATCCGCTGGCGGCCGCTGCCGTCATCCAGAAATGCGTCAACCAGCTCGGGATACGGGAACTGTTCACGTACCAGCCGGTCAGCCGCTACTGGCCGTTCCAGCTGTGCGAACTGGGAATCTTCCTGGTCCTCACGCTCACGCTGGCCGGCACCTGCGTGTGGTGGCTCCGTCACCGTCTCGGCTGAAGCTTGCGTTCTACCAGGGCGACACGCCGGCGCAGCCGCCGCAATCCGAGAGATGGCCAGCCGAGTGGCACAGGCCACGCCACAGCGCCGAATGCCATCCGGGCAGAGGAAAGGGATCACCGAATGACCAAGAGGGCAGTTGTCAACGCCGGCGAGAGGTCGGGCCGGCCACCGGTGAAGGAAGCGCTGGTGCGGCTGATCGGAGTAACCAAGCGCTACCAGGGTGGCCAGCCTGCGCTGGACGGCGTGGACTTCGAGATCGCGCCGGGGGAGGCGGTAGCCGTGATGGGCCCCTCGGGCAGCGGGAAGTCGACACTGCTGAACCTGATCGCCGGGCTGGACAAGCCGACCAGCGGGACGGTCACCGTAGCCGGGCACCGCGTGGACACCCTCAGCGAGACCGGAGCAGCGAGGTACCGGCGGCAGCAGGTCGGGATGATCTTCCAGTTCTTCAACCTGCTGGATGACCTGACGGTGGCCGACAACGTGCTGCTGCCCGCCCAGCTGGCCGGGATCCGGCGGGCGAAGGCCCGGGCGCGGGCGGGTGAGCTACTGGAGCGGCTGGGGATCGAGGAGTACCGGAATTCTTATCCGGGGCGGCTGTCGGGTGGGGAGCGGCAGCGGGTGGCGATCGCCCGGGCGCTGGTGAACTCCCCGGCGCTGCTGCTGGCTGATGAGCCGACCGGGGCGCTCGATACGGCCAACGGCGAGGCCATCGGCCAGCTGCTGCTGGACCTGCACTCCGCCGGGCAGACCCTGGTCCTGGTGACCCACAGCCCGGAACTGGCGGCCCGGTACGCCGCCCGGACCGTCCGCCTGGTCGACGGACGGGTGGCCAGCGACACCGCCGCGGATGCCGCGGAGGCGCGACTGTGAGGGCCGCGCCAGTGATCCGGGCCGCCTCAGGCGGGCTGTTCCGGCGCCGGCTGGTGCAGACCGCGGTGATCTTCGTGGTGCTGGCTGCGTCCGCCGCAGCGGCCACGCTTGGCCTGACCCTGCTGACGAACGCCAACGAGGCCTTCCAGAACGGGTTCGCCGCCCACCATGAGGCAGACGTGGCGGTATCCATCGACTCCGCCCACGTCACCAGCGCGCAGCTGGCGAAGACCGCCCACGTCCCCGGGGTGACCAAGGCCGCCGGTCCCTACCCCGAGGTCACCATCACCCTGCAGGGCAGCGGCGATTCCGGGCGGTCGCGGGGCAGCGGCGGTAGCTCCGGCCCGATGATGACGGTCGGCCGGGCCTCGCCGGGCGGCCCGCTCGATGACATCATCCTCAACCAAGGTCACTGGCCGGCCGGCCCCGGGCAGATCGCAGTCGCTGTCTACCGGGGCTTCCTCCCGCCCATCGGGAGCAAGGTGACCGTGACCAGCGCACCCGGCCAGCCGCAGCTGACGGTGGTCGGGTACGCCGGGTCAGCCGCGCGTTACGGAGATGCCTGGGTCATCCCGGCCCAGGCCGCCGCCTTGGGCCAGCCCGGCACAGCCGCGGCCGGGCAGATGCTGTACACGTTCAGCCAAGCTGGAACCGCCCAGCAGATCAGCGCGGACATCACGGCGCTTAAGGCTGCGCTGCCCGCCGGGGCGATCACCAGCTATCAGTCCTGGCTCGGCTCAGCGAGCCAGACGCATGCGGAAAGCTCGATCAACGCGCCGTTCGTGGTCGCGTTCGCGATCCTCGCCATGATGATGTCGGCGCTGATCGTCGCCAACGTGGTCAGCGCCGCCGTGGTCGCCGCCTACCGGCGGATCGGCGTGCTCAAGAGTATCGGGTTCACCCCCCTCCAGGTGACCGCCGCCTACATCGCCCAGGCAGGCGCCCCGGCCGCCGCCGGGTGCGTGACCGGGACTGTGTTTGGGAATGTGTGGGTGGTCCCGATGCTCAACAAGGCCGCAGGCCTGTTCAAGGTCGCCGCGCAGCATGTCCCGGGGTGGATCAACGTGACAGTCCCGCTGGGGATGTGTGTCCTGGCCGGGCTGGCAGCGCTGGCGCCCGCGCTGCGTGCCGGGCGGCTGTCGGCCGTTGAGGCGATCGCCGCCGGTCAGGCCCCACGGGCAGGCGGCGGTTACACTGCGCACCGGCTGCTCGGCCACGTGGCCCTGCCGCGCGCGGTGACCATCGGGCTGGCGGCGCCGTTCGCCCGCCCGGCTCGCTCCGCAGCCACTGCGGCGGCCATCATGATCGGCGTCATCGCGGTGATCCTCGCTGTCGGCCTCGACTCCTCGCTGGCCAAGGCCAACCAGATCTCCAGCCCCGGGACCGGGCAGGTGAACATCAGTCCCGCCAGCAGCGGTCCTCTGCAGGAAAATCTCACCGCTAGCCAGGCTCAGAAAGCTGCCGCCGCCCTGCGTAGCCAGCCGGGGACGGCACGCTATGTGGCCGAGGCGGCTGGCGGCGGGACGGGCTTTCCCGGGCAATGCCCGGCCGTCGGGGTGACCGGGCTGCCGATCCTGGGAGTCACCGCCTACGACGGGGACTCCGCGTGGCTCGGCTGGAACATGATCAGCGGCCGCTGGTATCACCGGCTGGGCGAGGTGGACGTCAATACCTCGTTCCTCACCCAGACCGGCCTCTCGGTCGGCAGCAAGCTCACCCTGACTGTCAACGGCAAGCCGGTCAGAGCCCGGATCGTCGGCCAGGTATTCAACCCGAACCTGCCGTCGGTGTTCACCAGCTGGCAGACACTCGGCGGCGCGGCCGCCGGCCTGACAGTGTCGTCCTATGACGTCGGCCTGAGCCCCGGGATCAGCCCGCACGCCTACGCGCTGGCACTGGGCCGTGGCCTGGGAACCGGATTCACCGTGTCCGCCGGCCAAGGCGGCGGCTCGCTCACCAATCTGGCCGACAAGTCCCTGATCCGCCTGCTGACCCTGCTGGTCGCCGTCCTCGCCGGGCTTGGCGTGCTGAACTCGGTCCTGATGGTCACCCGGGAACGCGTGCACGACCTCGGCATATTCAAAGCCCTCGGGATGACGCCGCGGCAGGCCATCGCCATGGTTGTCTGCTCGGTCATCACCCCCGCCATCGCCGCCGCGATCATCGCCGTGCCCGCCGCGATCATCTCGCACTCGGTCACCATGCAGGCCATCGGCCACCAGGCCGATACCGGGATCCCGGCCAGCATCCTGGCCATCTACCGGCCCGCCGAACTGCTCCTCCTCGCCCTGTCCGGGCTGGTCATCGCCGCCGCCGGCGCACTGCTGCCCGCCACCTGGGCCGCCGCGTCCAGAACCGTCACAGCCCTCCGCACCGAATAACAGCCCAGCCGTCACCGCCGCCGCCACCATGAAGGAGAGCATTACCATGAGCGCCCGTAACACACCTGGGCTAGGCCGGCGCACGTTCCTGAAGGCAGCCTCCGCAGTTTCCGCAACGGGATTCGCAACCGCCTGCTCCGGGACGGGCAGTAAAGCCGCCAGCACCGGCAGCCATGCAACGGCCGGCCGGCGACTCGCCGACACGGTCCTGGAAGCTCTCAAAACCCACCGGCTGGTCGGCCTGGGCGAGGCCCATAACCTGCAGAACCACCACGACGCGCTGATCCTCCTGCTCACCGATCCGCGGCTGCCAGAGGTGGTCGATGACATCGTGGTGGAATTCGGCAACGCCCTCTACCAGGACACGATCGACCGGTTCGTCTCCGGCCAGCCGGTCACTAACGCTGACCTGCGCCCAGTCTGGCGCAACACCACCCAATCCCCGCTGAGCACCTGGGATGAGCCAGTGTATGAGCAGTTCTACCGGACTGTGCGGGCCGTCAACGCGCCGCTACCGACCGGAAAGCGGATCCGCGTGCTGGCCGGCGACCCGCCCATCGACTGGTCCAAGATCACCAGCTCCGATCAGCTGCGCGCGATCGCCGGCCCGCAGCGCGATACACATCCGGCGGCGGTGATACAAAAACAGGTTCTGGACAAGGGACACCGTGCGCTGATCTGCTACGGCCTGGACCATCTGACCCACGGCGGCTCACTCGCCGGCCTGATCGAGCGGCAGACCAGCGAGCGGCCGTACCTGATCGCAGACTTCGTGCCAGTGGCCGGGGATCCGGGCGGCCTGGCCAGGCGGCTCGCCCGGTATCCCCAGGACACCGCCGTCCCCACCGCCAGCACCTGGCTCGGGACAGCGGACGGTGGCCTGTTCTCCCCCGATGTCCAGGCAGGCCCGCACGGCCAGCAGCCCAACCGCGGGTGCGGAATCCGGCTCGGGACGCTCATCGACGCAGCCCTGTACCTCGGTCAGGCCGAGGACCTGACCGCATCATGGTGGAACCCGGCGATCTTCCTCGATCCGGTTTACTGGAAGGAGCTCCAGCGACGCAACACCCTGCACGGCAACATCGTCAACCTGGACAGCTACCGAAACCAGGACCTGCCAGCTCTCTTCCCAGGGACAAAACTTTCGCCGTCACAAGAATGTGCCCCGCACGCAGGCTCATGAACTGAGGACGAGCCCTTAACTTGCCGGGGGACCGAGCACTGGTCCAATTCGTCGCCGCTGCTAGGACTACGGGAGAACCGGAGCAGAACCAAGATCCGTATTACAGAGTCTCCACGGTTCGAGGGAACCCCGCAATGCTAGGCGCTGATAGTCGATGTGGATCTGCAGTACTGGTCCAGTCGGCCGCAGAACCGGCTGATACGGCACCATCCCGCTACGAAGGCCAGCACCAAGTAAGCACAGCTCCGAATCGATGCCGACAATCGGCAACTTGAACGAACGAGCACCGCGACCACCTACGCTCCGCGACAGCCAATGGCCCATCTAACGGCTGTCAGCGGACGGTCTCCCACAGCGGTTCTCAAGAACGCTAAGCCAACGACCCTGACCTGCGCGGACCACCTTCACCGCCGAAGACCTGGGCACGCATTCGGCATAACGATTCACCAAGGGATGCCGATGATCGTCCGGCCAGGAGCGCCGGCCAGGACAGGATTCCTGAAACCTGCAGATCAGACTGGAGCTTCACCTTGATCCGGCCCTCGGGGATGGCGAACTCAGCGCCACAGATTGTTCGTTGCGGGCCTGCCTGATCTCAGCGAGTGCTAGCGCCTTCTTCTCTTCTCGAGTTCCTCTTCGGAGAGGCCACGGTATCCTCACCTACCCGAACGCGCCGCGAGAATCCAGGCCCGATGCCCCAGCCCGGCAAGGGCAGCCAGATGCAAGGTCTCCATCGCCTCCGTCGTGATCAGCGAAGTGGCCTCTCGTCATGGGATGTGGCCGCTCCGTTAGCTGGCGTTCTCCCCGACGCCGTCAGCACCGCGGCGATCGCCATGAGCACCGCGCCCTGGTGGCCGTGGCTGAAAGCTCCCTGGCCGGACCGCCACGTGGCCCACACCAGGTCACGGACGTCCTTGGGCACCAGGTACCAGTGACTGCGGCACATCAGGCGCGACGGGTCAATCTGCCTGCCGCAGCCAGGGATCGGGCAGCGGCTCGCCGGTAACGGTAACGCCGCGAGCTGGCCGCGCGGTCCGCGGCCGCGGCCACCGGTCACGGCTACCACCGTCCGGTCTACCGCCAGTTCGCTGGTCATATTCATGTCTCCCTAGCCCTGACCTTTCACCGGGGTTCGTGTGTGACCGGCGCGCCAGCAATAGAAAGTGCTCCTGAGCTGGGACGATAAGAGTGTCGAAGCACTTATCTGCCGCAGATCGAGGAGCACCTTAAAGGTGAACACTACCGGGTGGTCGCGGAGTCTGGAAGTCACTGCTGACGGTCAGGGCATCGTGTCGCATGCCGGGCTGGCCCTGCTTCGGCAGCTGGCCGACAAGACGAGCCTGACCGCGGGATTATCGCGCGCGCTGGCCTCGCCGCGGCTGCTGGTCCATGACCGGGGCCGGGTGATGGCCGACCTGGCCTGCGCGATCGCTGACGGGGCGGAGGTGTTCAGCGACTTCCGGGTGATGGGCGACCAGAAAGAGCTGTTCGGCCCGGTCGCCTCGGTGCCCACCGCCTGGCGGACCTTGAGCGAGATCGCCTCCGCCGGTGACGGGGCGCTGGACCGGATCGCCGGCGCGGTGAGCACGGCCCGGCGGGCCGCGTGGGCGGGGATCGTGGCCCGGCACGGCGCACTGCCCGGCATCAGGATGGCGGACAGGGTGCTGGAGCAGGTGACCTGCATCCGGCTGGACGCGACCGTCACCCCGGCGCACTCGGAGAAAGAGCTGGCTGAGCCGAACTTCAAGGGCTTCGGCCATCACCCGCTGCTGTCGTACTGCGACAATACCGGCGAGCCGCTGGCCGGGATGATGCGCAAGGGCAGCGCCGGGTCGAACACCGCCGAGGATCACATCACGATCCTGGATGCCTCGATCGCCGCGCTGCCGCCGGCGTACCGGCGGCGGCTGATGGTGACCTGCGACGGCGCCGGCGCAAGCCACGACCTGATCACCCGCCTGGACAAGCTCGCCGCCCGGCCCGGCCACCAGCTCACCTACTCAGTCGGCTGGGCTCTGGGCAACAGGGAGAAGGCGGCAATCAGCCAGGTCCTGGAGGAAACCTGGCAGATCGCCATCGACCCTCGCGGGGAAGTCCGCGAGCGCCGCTCCGATGACGCCTGCGGTGACCGGTGCTGCGGCCACCGGAACTGCTGGATCGAGGAAGCGCACGTCACCGAGCTGACCGCCCTGCTGCGCGGCGCCCCGGCCGGAGACCGCCTGTCCGCCTGGCCGGAATCGATGCGGGTCTTCGCCCGCCGCGAGCGACCGCACCCGGGTGCCCAGCTGACCCTGTTCGAAGCCGAGGACGGCTGGCGGTACACCCTGTGGGTCACCAACCTGCCCGCCCGGCAGCGGGGCTGGCGCGCGAACCCGGCCTACATCGATGCTGCCCACCGGGTGCATGCCCGGGTCGAGGACGGGATCCGCACCGGGAAAGACACCGGAATCGGCCATTTCCCGTCAGAGTCGTTCGCGATCAACTCGGCGTGGCTGGCCGCCTCCCTGATCGCCGCCACCCTGCTGGCCTGGCTGCGGCTGCTCGCCCTGGACGGCGACCTGGCCCGCGCCGAGCCGAAAACGCTGCGGTACAAGATCCTGCACGCCGCCGCCCGGCTGGCCCGAAGCGGCCGCCGGCGCCGCCTGCGAATCGCCGCGACCTGGCCCTGGGCGGATTCCATCGCCGCCGCCTGGGCCATGATCACCGCCCTGCCGCAGGCCCCCTGACCAGAACCAAGCCGTCCCAGCGACTACGGAAGGAGCAAACAGGGGGCCAGTGGAACCCCCGGCACCCGGCCCGCCACCGGGACCGTTGTCACACCCGGAACCTAGAATCAAGATCCATAAGGCGCCTCGGCACGCCACCCCGGCTGGTGACCAGTCCCGCGTGAATGATCGAGGCTAGCGGCGTCCCGGCTTTGATGACATCGACGATACGCCGGGCTCATGACAATCCCGGCGATCTGCCGCAGACGTGCAGGTCCGCGCGGTCGTCGATCATCGCTGGCGGCCGACATTCTGGTCTTGCCTTGCCGCGGCGCAGCGGGCATCTGGCTGCTCAGCCGGTCCCCGCAAGTAAGATCATTAAAGAGCCATATCAAGAGCCAATAGTCACCACCGTCGACCGACGCATGGCCATGACTAGCGACAGAACATGCAGGTTAACCCGACTAGAAGCCACATCAGGCCCCATCCAGCCTGCGACAAATTTTCCCTGATAAGGAAGAGGTCGGAAGTTCCAGTCAGCAGGGCTTCCGAACCTAGCCAAGATCCTCCGCATCGCCTTGTCTGCGGCCGACCCAGGCGCGAGGTTGGTGTGCAGTCCCTTGGGCCGAGGTCCGGGTCTGTGCTCGTGATGTGGACCTCGGCGACGATCTCAGGACGGAGGCAGATGATGCGATCAAGTAGCAAGAAGCCAAGGCTCCGCAGCAAGGCTGGCATGTCTCAGCCGCGGTTTCCATCGGACAAGTCGGCGGAGGTGGTCGTCACGTTGAGGGCGTACCGGGATCAGGCTGCAATCGTTGGCCCGAACCCCAAGCCGCGGTTCTCGCTCAACGGCCAGGTCGGTGACGACCACCAGGATGCCATCGTGGCCGTTGCCGAGGTCCTGAACCAGTTCCGTCACGGTTTCGCCGAGGGCGACGTGCCCGAGTATGCGGAAGCATTCAGCGAGGCGCTCGATGACCTCATGGCGAAGCACTGACCAGAGGGAACGTAACAATTAACTCGGTGAGTGCAAATGACGAGACCGAGTACGGCCGAGGGCTGCTCATCGTCGAGTCATTGAGCACACAGTGGGGCTGGTACATTCCGCCAGAGATAGGCGGGAAGGTTGTTTCGGCTCTCGTGGTCGAGGACTCCGCGCCTGACTCCTGATGCCACGGCGGCACCATCCCGTAGTCGACTCAGGAGTAGTGACGTCCAACAGCCAATAGTAATTAAAGTGCTATGGATTCCGGCCAGTTGGCACCGCTCGGTCAAGCGCCCTATGTATAAGCGAGACAGTCGTGAGCAGGTCAGTCGCGTCCTGCTCAGTGATGGGACGGAGGATCTTGGGATCATGCGCGGTTGGGTTACGGAACGCACTGAACAGGCCACGAATCATCATGGTCAAACCACGATGCTCGCTACGGTCGGTCTCGGTTGCCAACGAGTTGAAGGCCACCATCGGAACACCCGCAGTGCCCGACTCAAGAACCTGGTCCAGGAGCTTGCCCCCATCGAGCGTTGAGCCCGTCATGCTGCGTAGACGTGCCGCAATACTTTTGCTGGCCTCCAATACCGCATGGAAGTAGTTGTCTTTTACCAGCTCCGCTTGACAGAACCGCAGCACCTCCTCGTGTGCCCCGCGACGAACCAGCTCATTTCGGAGTTTGCGCGCTCGCCGCTCTGCCTCCGTGAGGGTCGTTGTCGCTGGACGGCTCACTAGCGAGCCGTCTGGCTCAACAGAGATGCCAACGAAGGCAAGTACGCTGTTGACTGCTTCGCGCCGCTCCTCGAACTCCTCAGTCTTGTCCAAGTAGTTCACCGGGTCGAGGAAGCTCCTGACGACCGCCAGCACGTTGTTGGCGCAGCCATCTCGCTGCTGCTTCTCGCCAAGCGCCGCGTACAGGCGATCCTTCTTGGTGATCGGGCCGGGATCACTGAGCCCGTGCTGAACCAGCAACCTGCCGATCTCTTTGCCCGTCAAGCCGGTGGCAGTATCGCCCATGACCGCACAAAGGCGATCCAGAACGCTAGCTGAAAACGAAGGCACCCTTGCCATGATCGAATGCTATCATAAGGAGCCACGATACGCTTCGGGGGCTAGAATAGGAACAATGCAAAAGGAATGTGAAGCTGATGGAAAGTCACAACCCCATCGCCGGGATGAAATGTTAAGGCATGTTGCCCATTGACCAGTTGACCGACACCGAGTTTGAGGAGTTCTGCTTCAAGCTGCTCGGCGAGGTCGGCTTCGTGAATCTCGATTGGCGCAAGGGGACGGGCAAGTCATCAAGCCCTTCTGATTCCGGACGCGACATTGTTGGCCAGCGCCAGGTGACGGACGATCTTGATGGCAGCGTTCACCTGGAAACGTGGTTCATCGACTGCAAGCACTATAAGCGCGGTGTGCCACCGGACAAGATTGCTGGCCTCCTCGCGTGGGCGAATGCTGAGCGACCCGATGTAGCCCTGGTCATCGCGAGCAACTTTCTGTCCAACCCTTGCAAGGACTGGATCAAGCGGACGGTCGAGCAAAACCGGCCACCATTCCGGATCAAGTACTGGGAGCGACCAATCCTTGAGCGCATGGTCGACGCCCGTCCAGATTTTCTCCATCAGCTGTTTCGAGAAGACATGCGCCTTCAGCCGGAGGTCTTGGCCGCCGAACAGGAGCACTTCGACCGGCTCTGGTACTACCGGAGCACCCATGGCAAGGCAGGCGGTCTTAACGACCCCATCGACACGTACGAGCAAAAGTTGTGCGCGCAAGTTGTTGCCGCGCGGGCACGCATCGAGGCGGCGTACGGCAAGGAAACACTGGAGCCATTGAACGAATTCGACCTGGGAATGATCAACGGAAAGCTCTCGGCTTTGCGGTGGGTGATTGGGGACGAGTGGGACTTCCTCGATACCTGAGCTGTAGCACCCAGCGAGGCAAACAATAGCACAGTCCGGTTCGTAGATGGATATGCAATAAAGCGGGAAGATGCTCACGTGATGGATAAGTCTGACAGTCTCGATAGCGAGATCATTAGGGTAAACGCGCTGTCTCGCCAGATGATCGATGAGTACGTCTCTCTGGGCGGGCACATCGTAATCGGTGAGGTTCAGCATGCAATGTATGGTGACATCTTTGATTTCCTGAACTTCAGGGTGGAGACAGCCGATACTTGCCTCGATCTCATCGCCAGTGGGCGCATCGCTGACGCACTAGGTCTATGCCGCTCGCTTCTTGAAAACTACCTCCTGCTCACGCTAATGTGCCGCGGGCGAAAGTTCTTCCAGCTCCAAAATCTGGAGAACAAGACACCGGTCGAGTTCAAACTTCATCTAAACGAGCAGCAGACGAAACTACGAGAGCAGCACGCCAAGGGTGATGCCCTGGCTTGTCTAGAAGTGCAGAGCTACCCTCGCGCCGCACGGCACCTCATGTATGTGTTCGAAGGTCTTAGCGACAAGGGAATCCCCGGGTTCTTCATTCCCATCCATTACATCGAGTTCCGCAATTTTCGCCCAGAGACGATGCGACTGAGAGACGAGGATTACTTCGTCTATCACGAGTCTAGCCCAGACCTTAAAAAGGCGAGTAAAGACTACCGGAAGGAGGCAGCTCATCTGTACAGGCACTATCTCTCGTACGATGGCCTTATCCAATGCCTGGAACTAAACAACTTTTTCGACAAGCCGGCTGTGGCGTGGCTTGAGGCGCACTATACGTTCCTTGGCCAGTACCTACACCCCACGCACGACGCTGCCCGTATTCTCCACGAACATAGCAACGTTCATAGTGCTCAAACCTCGATTGGCATGAACCGGCCATACTCAAAGCCAGCCATACTCCTCGCAGCCCTCTATGCGTGCTACTGTCTAGCTGGCTTGCTCGATGGTAGCTATTCAGCCGGGGCGGATGGCTTCTGGTAGCCAGGGACCGTCGGTGAACAGCTGGGTGAGGGCGTCGAGGGAGGCGATTCCCCATTTCGTGGCGGTGGACAGGTAGGACTGGACGACCGCGAAGTCGGCGAGGCCCTGCAGGGTGCGCCAGCATCCGCCGGAGGTGCGCTGCTGGACTTTGACGGGGCGGACGCCGCGCTCGGCTTCGTTGCTGGTGAACCCGACGGCCAGGTCGGTGGTGAACCGCAGGATCATGTCCTGGTGGTCGCGGAACCGGCGGGCAAGCCGCAGCCCGTCTTTGCCGGTCTTGCTGCGGCGGTTCTGGTTGTCGGCCAGGCCCTTGGCGACGGCGCCGCGGTACCAGGAGCGGATCTGGGCGAGCTGTTCGTCGCTGAGTCCCGCCTGGCCGGCGGCGCGGGCGGCGGTGGCCTGCTTGTTCGCGGTGATGAGCAGGTCGGCCATGGACCTGGCCCACACCTGCCCGTCGGGGTCGAACTTGTACAGCGCGGCGAGGTCGCGCAGCCCGTGCGCGCCGCACCAGGCGTGCAGCGCGTCGCCCAGGTGGTCGTAGCCGGCGTAGCCGTCGCGGACGATGGTGCCCGTGTAGCCGGGCAGGACGCCGCCGGCGTCGATGTCGTCTTTGGAGCGCCCGCCGGTGTGCAGGGCGGTGAGGAACTCGGTGCAGGCGATGTGCACGTAGTGCAGCTTGCCGGCGGTGCGGGCGGGAGTCTCGTCGGCATACAGCACCCCGGCGGAGCGGAGCAGCTCCCGGACCCGGTCCATGAACGGGTCCAGGCGGGCGGCGGCCTTGCCGCGGACCCCGGCGGTGAACCCGGCGGAGACGTTCACCCCGGTGAACGCGGCGACCAGCCCGGCGGCGCGGGCGACCGGCAGGTAATGGCCGCAGACCGCCAGCGCCGTCTTGGCGTGGGTGACCGGCCCGTACTGGGTCAGGCTGTTCACCCCGTCCGGCGCCCTTCCGGCAGTGGTCTTCCCGCAGGCCGGGCACTGCTTCTCGGCGACCTGGTACTCGGTCACCTTCGGCGGTGGAGGGGGCTGCGCCTCGAACACCTGCCGCCGGTGCGTGCGCAGCACCAGGGCATCGCTCAGGTCATGCCCGCAGGCCCCGCACTCGCCCGGCACGCACTTCACCGTCGTGTCCGGGTCGGGCGATTGCTTCAGCGTCGATGACGGCGCGCCCGGCTGCTTGCCCGGCTTACGCCCCGACCGGCCGCGCAGCGACCGGTCCCGTGGCTTCTTCTTATACGGATTATCCGACGACGGCGGCTTCGAGGAGGTGGACGAGTCCTTGTCCAGGCGGCGCCGGAGTTCCTCGATCTGCTCCGCGAGTGCCGCCAGCCTGGCCTGCGCCGCATCCATCTGCGCGTCCCGTGCCGCGAGCTGCGCCTCCGCGACCTCGAGCTGCCCGTCCCGCTCGGCCAGCACCGCCTCCAGTTCGGCGACCCGCGCACGTAGCTGGGCCATCTCCCCAGACGGGGATGAATGCTGCGGATCGGGCACATCCCGTACTAGACCAGAGCCGGCGCTCCGTAATCAACACGACACGCCGGGCCGGCTCTCGGTAGTCACGTTCGTGCGTCCGCCCAGGCCATGCGCCCCGGCTGAATAGCTACGCTCGATGAAGTTGCGGGCCTTGTCGAAAGTGCTCCTCCAAAGTACATTACTGATCCAGGCACAGCATCTTTGCGGCAAGCAACGAGCCGGGTACCAAGAGAGTTCCCCTACTTTTGGTTTCTCTTTAACGAAGCTCCGCTTTACGACAAGTTCAACTATGCCATCCACCATGTCTCGGACCATGAGTTGGCCGCGTACGGCCACTACAGCAAGGTGCCAAGCGAGCGAGTAACCTTCGACCACCAAATATATGCGCATCTTCAGCACGCGCTTTCGGGTTGGTCAAACAGACGCTGCGGGGTATACGAGTCACCACTTAGCAAGAAGTAGCAAAAATTAATGCTCTGCGGCCAAAGATGATGCCCAGCAACTACCGCGCCGCCTCTTCCTCTCGAAGCTTCTTACGCACAGCCTCTTCTTTGCGCACCCGGACCTCCGTGGTTTCGCTAACCATTGCGTAGTACGCAACAGCTAGTAACTGAAACAACATAACCGCAAAAAACGCCGCTACCGGCGAACGGCCTTTATCTTGTGCAGTTGCCGACGCCGACGCTGATGCTGCAAGCCGGGGATCGGCTAGGTTGCTGACTTGTGGCTGGCTTGCAGAACGTATCGGTGTGCGCGGAGGATCTTCAGCTGATCCGCGCGGACCGGATCATCTCGTTACTGGTGCCGATTGCCGCTGGCTACGGTGCGGCGGCCCCGGACGACCAGGCGTTGCAGAAGGCTGTCTGCGCGGAGATCGAGGGCGGAACCGGCGGTGATGCCCTGACGCGGGTGAAGCTGGCGGACTGCGGCAAATCACCGGCCGGGGAGCTGCTGGCAG